>Ga0209092_10000180_pt1 | contig 59195 bp, 43 predicted proteins | sample FraStrMetagenome_FD_187446 | JGI IMG/M metagenome (GOLD analysis project Ga0209092, IMG submission 187446) | Marine eukaryotic phytoplankton communities from Arctic Ocean - Fram Strait ARC3M Metagenome (SPAdes) (version 2) | ecosystem: Environmental > Aquatic > Marine > Oceanic | place: Fram...
CTGTACTATAGCCTAGAGCGCAATTAATTAGAAATATAAATGAACATTCTTCATGCTACCGGATGGAGAATTACTTTTTACCAATGACTGAAATTATTATTATAAAATATATTGGATAACCGTTAAAGTACTTCTTTTGTACGTCACAACATTACATTGAATCAAGGAAAGAACGGAGACAGACCATGCTACGTCAAAGACACAATGGAAAATCTGAAATTCTACCACCATCGAAATTAGAAGCGGCTTATTATCAGCAAAAGAATCAGCCGTCAGTAGTGGAGGATGATGCTTCATCAAATCAGTCGCGTGATTCAAAAACCTCTTCTGGAAAATCAAAAAGCGGTCCACGAGGGGCAATGGGAAAGGAAGCAATTGCCAAGGACGAAGGGAAAATGAAAAAAATCCTTGTTCGTTTGGTGACTGGCCTGGCAATGGTAAGTCCTTACACAATTGAAGAGCCGGGAAACAACTGACATATTTTCAACTCGTTTTACTAAATTTTCTCCTTCTTCCCGCGTATGTAGATGGCTATCTTTGCTTCATTGATGTATATGGGTCATGTTTACATCTGTGGTCTAGTCGCTTTAGTGGAAGCTTTATTATTTCGGGAACTTGTGAAAGTCCGATACAATACATTTTTCCACATCATTGAAGACAACATTCCTCTATTTCGAACTACGCAAACCATATGGTTCATGACATCCATTTTCTACACATACTCTGATTTTATTGTGGAAGTTATGAAAGGCAATCCTGAATTACATTATTTATCACCATATGCGAAACTGCAGCCGTACATTGCTTTTAGTTTATATTCGATAACGTTTGTGATTACTATCTCAACAATGCAACCCGGACATATCAAATTTCAATTAAATCAACTCTGTTGGACGATAGTGGTCTTATGTCTGATTGTGGGACAACTGAAATACATTATGCATAATATTTACAACGGCTTTTTCTGGTTCACTTTACCAATAATGCTTGTTGTTACAAATGATACATGTGCATACATGGCTGGAATGCTTTGTGGCCGAAAATTCATTCATCGCAGTTTTAATGAATTGTCCCCTAATAAAACTTGGGAAGGAGCCATTGGAGGAGGCATTTGCACCCTCATTATGGGTTGGCATCTTTCTAAAATCTTAGCACAGTTTAGTTGGATGACATGGTGAGTTGAATTGGTTGACGAGGAAATGAATATGTGCGAGAGAGAGAAAAAACTTGATTTTTATATCGTCAAACTTCTAAACTATTTTTTCATTTTTGTAATTAGCCCCACGAATCAATTTGCCCTCGTTCCTGCATCTTTGACGTGCACTCCAGATCCGATTTTCCTGGAAGCGAGCAGCGTTATCCCCACTCAAATTTTTGATGTTTTCCCCAGTGCACTCATTAAAATGGTTCCGGGAATCGTAGACGTCTGCGCAGTGGATGGAGATTTTACCAATCTTGCTGCATGTGTATCCGGAGAAAACTCCCATACCCATCATCATTTTGAACTAGTAATAAAAGGGGTTCTTCCTGTGCAGATTCATGCTCTATGTCTTGCTTTATTTGCATCTTTTGTCGCCCCATTTGGTGGATTTCTGGCTTCAGGTAGGTGCATCCATAATTGTAACATATATTTGAATGATTCAAATGATTCGTTCTCAGCTTTATTTACGTTGGAATTACAAACCCTTATCAGCCATTAAACGAGCATACGGAGTCAAAGATTTCGATAGTATAATTCCAGGTCATGGTGGATTTATGGATAGGTTTGATTGCCAATTGCTCATGGCTTTATGTACTTGGGTTCATTATAATACATTTGTGAAAATGACAACTGTATCTGTGCCTAAAGTGATGTACATGTATAGTTTACTGAAAGAATCAGAACAGGCAGAATTTTTTGAGAAAATTGCACAAATAGCTTCTCAAACAACCAAGTCTTAGTGGATTTGCAACACGTCGGTTGAATATTGTCTTTCCTTTTAGATAATCCGTGTTCTTTTATATGATGCACATATTAATAAAATTTATATGTTCTTAAATTCTGTCTCATGTTCTTCTTTCATTTTTTATTTCACTTTTTTACCTGTTGGGAGTTTTAAAAAACTAAATGCAGTCGTATTTGTAAATTTACAATCGACTATAAGTTCTTTTTCTTCTTAGTTTTGTTTTTGGATTGTCCTTTTTCTTCTTTTACAAATGAGAATTGTTCGATGCCGAGAGAGACGCGATTACATCTTGATAAACACGGAAGTATGATAAAGAAAGAGAACAATGAAAATAATATTTGTCATGAGAAATGTCCAGTAAACTAACTGCTGCTTATCCTAAAAACTTGAACTACGAAAATATATAGGAAAGATGTAGTCATCATAATATACTAAATTAGTCTTTCAGCAAAGTTATTGACTCCTCTCCTACCGAATATATCCAGGTGATTCGTTTCCTATAACAGATTTTCAATAGTCAATGAACGTTCATATAACGAGCGAATGGATGTCACATAGAGGGAGAAATGGAATTAATTGTCTAATTAAAATTTCTGATTAGATTTATATATATCTGATAGATAACATCTATTTAAAGACGTAGAAACATAATCAGTTATAAAATAAGCCTTTCATATAAAAACCGTGTGCAACGTTAAAATAGTATCGTTTACGACTGATTTTATTATTTGTAACGTATCATTCTTAATCAATATTTTCCGCAAATTAAACTGTTAAAGGTGTTGAGGAAGTTACCGTGTAAAACGATGTTAAATAATCAGAATCATGCTGTTGTCATTCTTAATGGTAAAATCTTCATCCACAATTTAGGCTCATTTTCACTTTTTCTGAAAAGATTTACAAATTTACGAAGCAAAGTTCTATCGAAGCAAACGCTCTGTGGCTCACACCCACTCGAACCCTTCTAGAAATAAAACCGACAAAACCAACATAATATTTAGACCATTCATCTCTTTCATTCCTTAATTACTCGGTAGCAAAATGGCAAACATCGAAGGAAGTATGAACTCAAACAACGAGGAAGACATTGTTGTGTCTCCCAGCTCAGATCGTGGTTTTTGCGAAGAGATGGAACATTTGAAGCCTCTCAATGAGGACGACGATATTATGAAAGAAATGTTGGCCGTAAATACAGATGTTGATGATCAATCTCAAGCCAGTATGTTGATCGGATTAACTCCCACAGCATCTCCCTTTATGATGCTAGATAATCCAAGCAATATTAATGGTATACAGGATACAAGCCCTTCCGGTTCCTCTTCATCGAAAGTAAAACAAAGAAATACTTCTTCTAAGACAGAGAGCCGAAGTGATGATTCAACTATGCAATCAAAGTCATGTCATGAGAAAGACGAAAACACAAAGCATAAACGCTCATCTTCAAAATCAAGCAGAGGTTCATATCGATCAGGCGAAGAAAGATCAATCGAAAAAATTGAACCCAGCTCAGGCCACTACATAAACCCACATCATGCACATCATTCAAATCGATATGGTTCAGGTCACCCTTCAGGATTTCATTCATACGGGTCTCACGGTGGTCGACCACATCCAACCCATCATCACTATGGAAACCCATATCCATCACATCCTCCTCACCCAGGTATGCCCTATAACCCTCATTATCATCCTCAAGGTCTTCCTCCATCTTATGGATCTTACAACAGTGGGCATCCACCACGAAATGGTCCACCTCACGGACCCCACAGAGACTATTATGGTCATCATGGTGGAAGGTTTGAAGGTCATTATAATGAGCTTCCTCCTCCAATTATCAAGAGCGCCTCATCATGCAGTGATTCAGTTTTATCTTCAAGCCCCCGTCAAGGGCACAGTCACACTAGGCGAAAAAACCAAACCAAGGGAACCATTGATGGAATAGAAAAAGACAATGAAAATCAATCGCATCAAAATAATGCCCACTTTACCTTTTCCACTTTTGGAAATCTCCCTAACAGCTATTCTATTCGAAGAACAGGAAGCAATGTGAGCACGTGTAGTTCCAGCACAGCTAATAATACCACAAGTCTAGACACAAGTCTCGATACGACAAGCAGTCCTGTGTCCCTTAAAAACAACGGTTCCAGAAACAAGCTTCCTCCCACATCTTCGAACTCAACTACTTCACCTTCACGGGGGAGAAGATTTCATCGATCAACCAGAGATGGTGGTGAGAAGCATCGTCGATCACATTCCAATTCTTCTTGTAGTACTCTAAGTGTTGGAGAAACAAGTATGAACAGTAGCTATTCTAGACGGAGGCGAAGAAATGCAGAAGGTAAGCTCAAATCATTTCTTTTTTCATTTCTATTTATACTCGTAATATATGAATCTGACAGACAAAATCTTTCTTTACATAGATAATAGCAATTATGATAAGTTTCAAATTGAATCTTCAAAGAGAAGAAGGCATAGACACACGGATTCTTATTCGTCCTCCGGATCATCATTTGAGAGGTTCGACGATTATATGTCAAAAATGGCCGTGAACGACTCTGGATCAACTTCTGCTACTTCTCAAAATGCACCACCTACATCTGCTTCCTCTAATTCTGCTTTTTTTCGCCCTAAACCAGGACATCACCGCAGAATTTCTTCCACTTCCACAAGTGGAGGCAGCAAAGGTACAACATCAAAAGCGCCAGTACCCTCCTTTACAAGTCCTATTGCCAATAATAATAAAAATAGAAAAAAGATTGTAGATCCAGATGCAACACCACTAAATAAAAATACTACAAGAGACAGAAGGAGAAAGACAGAGAAAAAGAATGATGTTTTCAATTACCCAGACACTAATAGTAATGCAACAAATATCAAGAACATGCCATTCGATTCTAACTTTTTTGAAAGAGATGCAGATTCGGAAAGCTCTCCTAATCCATCTTTAGTCATTCCAAAAAGCAATGGTGGTGCAACCATTTCAATTTCTACAGATGGAGATCTCACAATGGAAGAGGAAGATGAACGTCTGAACAAACATTTAAGAGAACAGTGCTTCACCCCACTTCCTTTACGAAATAAATCTCCCTTCAATCCCTCTTTTTCAGCAATCGCACCCCAATTAAGCTGGAGTATAGCTGGAGATACAACTGCCTTAGGAGACATTGGAGATTGGGAATCACCTGAATCACGAGGACCTTCACCTGCGATTCGTGGTGCTACGCCAATGTCTTTTTGGGATGAACCGACACCGTTGAGCCGAAAAAGAGATGGAACGACAATTGGAACTAAGGACGATTTTGCAAGTATAAGTTTGGCACTGAGTTGTTCACCAACATCTACAACTCCCCGTAGCATTAATAGTAACGAGAGTAATCGTCGTGATTCAAAATCACCCAATCTTCCAGTATTTTTCTCTGGCCGTGATGATGAGTTCAATGAGGATCAAGAAAATAAGGGAAATTACCACAATCAGAAAAAGTATCGTGGAAAGAGTAAGAAATCATCTATTCACGAGCCAGCTTACCCTACTAATTCAGAATATGGAGAGAGCAGCCATATTCATCAGATGTTCATTACTAACGGTGGACGTGATAGCAAAATAGAGTCAGAAGTTCGCAAACCCAAGCCACAAGCTACGAGACCTTCTTTTTCGTCACAATCAGGCCATAACGAATCTTGGGAGAATGGAAGCCAATATTCAGGAAGACATCCTTCGGAACAAAGAGAAAATACGAGAATGAGAGACAGAAGAGGCTTTGGACGTCAAAATCAACATAGTAATGGAAATTATGACTCATTCTATGGGCAAAATCCAGCCGAAAGAGGAAATCCTCACAACAGAATGGGACACTGTGGTATGCCTCCTCCATCAATAGGATATGGTAGTCACATGAGAGGTAGACACGGACCACCACCACCTCACATGGGGGGAACACATCCACATCATATTCCTCTTCATCATCCCCATTCTCATATGGGCCAAAGCCATGATCCACATGCTCACAGGATAGCACCAATGGGAGGTCCTCCTCACTGGGTAGGTCCACCACCGCATCACCAACCACCTCACATGCATCATATGGATCTATCAAGACCTAACCAACACTCCAAAAGAAAATGCGTCCCTCTCAAGACACCAATTCCAAGTAAATTTCAAGGGGATATCGAACAAATGAAGGATGCGCCAGTTCCGGAATTCACTTCATTAGTGAATTTTCCTTTGCACATGACTGCTAAACAGAGTTCTTTTGCAGATGGAATGAGATGCTGTGTTATGTGCGGACATGCTCGTCCCTGCTCTGTTTCGAATAAGAATAAAAAGGAGAAATGTTCCCAGAATAAGAAGGAATCAAATGCTAAACATCATCGTCAAAATAGTGGTAGCATTGGGGGCGGCTGTGGACATGCTATCATTCCTACTCAAAATAAAGGTTTGTGTACAATTTGCGATGTCAATATTTGGGTTGTTACTCAAAACAGACTTGAAATTAAATGGTGTAAGGGCTGTAAAAACTTTAGGCCTTGGGCTGCCTTCGGTGAGAAGGGTCTTGCAACAAAATGCGTCCGATGTAGGGAAAGGCAAAGAGAGAAGTATGCGATGCAGAAGGAGGAGAAAGAAAAGGCAAAAAGTAAACTAAAGACGGGAGCTAAGGATGATGCGTCGGTGAATTCCAATAGAAATATTTCAGAGGTGGATGAAGTGAAATCGGTCCCAATCGCAGTGTAAGGAATATGCAGACTGGCTAACATTCTCATCAAGAAGAATCAGCTAGGCGCAATTGAAATAATTTAGAAGGAGAAACAAGATATTTTGTACAAATATTGATGGAATTCCAAAATATGTGTTTTGTCACCTTATGACAATTTGTTATGGAATTGAGTTCAGGAAGCCAGCATATTGTGCAATATTTATGATAACTGCTCTAATTAGTCAAACTTAAGAATAGAATTGTTTTTTGAAACAGATATGATTTGTATGTGTAATTAAGATCTCGATTAATTGAACAGTCCAGCACCCCTGTTCCTGTAAGATACATCGGAGGTATCATGTCCAATACCTGTGGCTGTGAAAGTCGCAATGGCAGGTCTTAAAACATGGGGTGGTAACTTTGAATTGTGTGACCTGGGGCATAAGTTTAAAACAAAACTATGTTTACTTTCACGTAAATAAATTCATACAAAAGCTCAATTACGAATTGGATCCAACTTACCGATCTCTCGTTATAACTCCTCGAAACATTCTTGGCATCTTCCCAAAATTGTTTAAATGAATATTAGATGTATATTGAAGTTGCATTAAAGGCCTTACGTTTTGATTTGTTTCTTTGTGATTCAAATACTTCGGACTTAACTTTACTGGTATTTCCCAACATATTTTCCCATGATGTGCTTTCCATTTCCCAACTTTCGTTTTTTTTTTCGACGAATCCTCTAAAACGAGAACATATCCATTGGGATGAAATTTAATGATTTGTTTGCATCGGGATAATTTTTTTATATTTTTGGCTATAATTTTCGAATCAAGTTTGTCTTGTGGGGGTGAAGGTAGAAGATTCAATGGATCTAACATTTTGCGTGAAATAGAAGACACCACAACACTGGAAAATGCTGAAAAGACTCGATAAAAGAAAGGTATGTGAAATTCTATCAACCATTCATCTGTGCGAAGTGGATGCTCTTCGTTTCCTTCGCTTTCAATGGATTTTGTTGATGAATCTGTTCCTGTGCTTTTCTTGATTGGGAAGGGTTGATCTAGTCCATTCATCTGCTCATTGGCTCTCGCGACTTCATTATTCAAATAGGATAACATATTTTTTGGATAGTGGTGGTGGTGCAAAGCAGACGATAAACGTATTGTACATAATAGAAGCGTTTGTAGGCAAAGCGATAGCCAACTTCGTTTAGGAGTAGAAACAAGGCATATTTCTAGATGACAATCTGGACCTGGACATCTCCGTCTCATTTTTTTTCACGTTTTTGTCAAACTTGATAATTAATCTCTTTATATGATGACGTCATTCGCCAACCAAGTCCACAAAATGGAAGATGAAAAGATAACACCAAAAGGAGACAGAAACACTTTTCGAATTGATTGGTGATCAGAAAGAATATTACAAGTTTCATAAATACTCATTGAGGCAAGCTCTATTAACAATCCCGATGAAATTATACGAAAAAGAGTACGTTAAGGAATACAAAGTAAAAAAGTAAGCGCAGAGGATTGGCACGTTATCCCACAAAATTGAGATTGATAAATGTTTTACTCATTACATTCATTTTGGTATAATGATTTCCAAGAATCATTAATCGTCGTTTACCTTTTCAACTACACCTATTTCCAGTGTATGCATGGGATGACCCAGCATGCTACTCATTTGATCCTTGGATATTATTAAATACAATATTGTTGTTATTTGCTTTTTTATTCGCAATTTTTTTTGTAGATTCAACGGTAATCTTAATTACAGTAAGTAAACGGATGAATAAAAAATTGGAAAACTGTGTTCATTCTAACTATGGCATTTCGAGAAAGAATTGCATGACATTATTATAAAAATCCCTGTTGCACGTTTTTGATGTTTTTGCTGCTTGAATGTGATGGAAAATTATTCAACATGAAGCAGGTAATGTTGCATATTGTTCGATAGATGTTTTTGCGGTTAGAGGAAGAACAAAATATAGTAGCATATAATAACAATTATCTACAATGAGAATCTCCCAGATGTTGTGTGAGGCAATGTAGCATCTAAAATCAAAACGCTTTCCGCTTTTGTGCCTTCCCAAACCAAACGTAAATTGCTACATACATGACATAACATGCGTCATTACGAATCTTTCCTATTAAGGAAATTCGTACTTTTTTGTTAAGCGTGATAAGCCCATCGATATATCAAGTTTGATGGGAATCCCCCATATAGAACGTATATTCGTGCTAAATTTTCTTTAAATAAGAAGAAAATAAGTATGTAGGTCTAAGTATTATGTCACAAAAAAATATCCAAAATGACATTTTGAAAGCTTTTTGTTTTGTGTGCAACGCTTATTTTGATGTTCGTGCTCTCTAAAACGGTAAAATTAAAGAAGTGACACCATTTTGAATTCATGTATAATGGAAAATAAGCCCCCCAACATCACCCCAGTGGCCCTCGACTATGAAGAGAGTAGAGGACCGTCGCCTTCTTCTATACCTTCTCCACCCTCTCCTCCCAATTTTGTTGCGGCATATCATAATGATAAATCAAATAATGAAGTGAAAGAAAGAATGTCTAAACTTGAAAAAATTATTGAACTCATGTACTTGCAAAACGAAAGAGTCAAGCAAGATAATCAGAGCATTCGTCAAGAAACAGAGACATTAAAAAGTAATGATGAAAAAAAGAAACGCATCAGTAAGGATTTACAAAAACGAATGTCGAAATTAGAAAAAATTGTAGAACTCATGTATAATGACTGTGTACGAATAAAAAGCGACAACAATATCCTAAAACAAGAAAATGAATCAATCCAAAAAGATCTTCAATGGATGAAAGAAACCATTCTTTCTTATTCGACTTCTCCAACGGAAAATACTACAGGAACCACGAATTCTAATACTGAAGAAAGGGTGACATATCCTTTCGTTCTGAACAATAAAAATGGAAAATACGAAAATTCTCAGGAAAATCTTGAAAACGAAATAAGCTCAGAAGAGAAAAGAAAACAAACACACGCTGAAATATTTATACCAAGTTTATCTGGAGAAGAAAGTACTATCACAATGATGGAAGATACTGTCACTATGGACACTATGGATGGTGATGAAGATGACGAGTCCAAAAAATTAGAGAAGGAAATAATACTAGAAGTTGAATCTAGTAAAAAAAGTTCGAAAGATGGAGACCTCGAATCTCCAAAGATGATAAAAGAAAACAGGATTTCTGACTTTGGAAACTTGATTCGACAAATTTCTGAAAAGATGGATATTACCAAACCACTTCTTTACAATACCAAAACCATCCATATGTTTGCCCTCTCAATTCATTATGATTGTGCCATTCATCCAACAAAATGGAAACGAATTTCGTCATATTCACTTTCGATCTATTCGTTGCTTATACTATTTTTCCAAATTTTAGTTTTCTATTCTCTTTTCTTTGCATCGAGTTTCCCAACTTGTACTACTCATACCGATTGCAGTTTAGGAGCTATGTGTAATGGTTTTGACTCGGATCGATTTCGACAACCTAGGTGCAGTGCTTGTGCAACGATGATAAGAGAATGGGACGATATGGATATAAATACCGGAGAGAAAAAAGGAGAATCATTCTCTGAACGAAAGAACTGTTCCAATTTACTGAATAATAGGATGGTCGAATGGAATCCCTGGGAAAAGGTAGATCAAAGCATTATATGGTATGAATCAGATTTCACACCAAACTTTGAATATGCTTTCCTTTCAGGTGATACTAGCATGGCCACTTTGGAAAACTCGACTGCTATGCCAACTTCCATGACGCAGAGTATTGAGGACGAAGAAATCATCATGAAGTGTCTAGCAATCCGACACTGCCAAGAGGAAAAATTAAGTTCTAGCAGTGTCATAGGAATTGAATCGAATCCAACATTTTCCAATAGATTTGATATAAAGAATACTTGCCCACATTTGACTGCTATCATGGCAAAAGTAAGCACCGACCAAATAGCAGTCTTCTTATTTCTAGCCCTCATATTTGCGTCAATAATTTCTCATAATATGCGAGAAGCTGCGATTGAAAATATATTACTCGACCATGCCGTTCACTCATTCCATCACAATGGTGAATATCAAGAAATTGACAACGATCCGAATAATGACGATGGCAATCAGCAACAAGTGTCATCATCTAAGTTCAAATTCAACAATATTGGTATGCCACTCTCAGCCTTCCTTCTTCGAATATCCAATCGTATTCGTATCTACATTCTCCCTTGGTATGCAGGGGCAGCGGTTTGTTCAATAAATCTGTCAGAAGACCTTTCGTCTAAAACTATGGTTTTGAATCTTATTGCAGTAGTATTTGTTATAGAAGCTGATAATTTACTCGCAAGCTTGTTTTTAACAAAGAAACAGACAGATTTAGCGACAGATTTGATTATTGCAACAAAAGAAAACTATCATGGCAAGGACCCAGTTGAACAAGGAACAGGTGGGGAAAGACTTCGTAAACATGGTCATTTTGACACATCAGCAGTATCATATTCTGAATGGACAAGAATATTAGGCTTGATTGTTGCCCTGGTTTTGATTTCAGCAACCATGAATATGCAATCTCTTTTAGAGTCCTTGCATGATAATGAAAGGGGTTGTGATGGTATTACATTTGTAGTAGGGCTTTTATTTATGGGTCTGTTTCCTGGTTTAGTAATTTTGATTCAAGCACTTTGGACAGTTGTATTTGGTCGTGATATCATCGACAATACCGATCCTCATGACAACGATACAGTTCATGCGGGTTGTTGTAGTAATGTTGATGATGACATGCTATTACAACCCTCAACAAAGCGGAAACTCTTTTTCGGAATGTTGGAGTTTTTCCGAAATTATATTTCCTTTGCTTTGTGCTGGTGGTTCTTAAATTTGTCTGCGTCTTTTGTGACTCCCGAAGCAAACTCCTTTTATCCTCCATTTCAAATATGGCTAAGTATTTTATCTACACTCTATGCTGTTATTCGTTTGAGTCTTATAGTGAATGATTTTGGTATTGACAAAGCTTCTGATAATGATAGTACCGGGAATGACAATGCTGTTATGAATATAAGTATAAGTAGTTCACAACAAGGGCAATCATCTCTGACAGAACAGGAATCCAAAAATGGCTCGAAATTATCATCGTTCAAAGTGACTATTCCGTCTCAAGAAACGCTAGAAGAGTATTGGGAAAAATTGAAAGACAATACATTTTTCAATGTTGTTATGCTATTCTTTTGGATTGCCATACAATTGTGGGCTATGGTGTCATTGATTACCATGTAGAGAAAATGAGAACTATGATGCATAACTTTATAGAATGTTTTATTATCATTGTACCTTATAACGCTAATGCAATATGTTAAGAGAATGTGTGGACAGAGCTTAAAAACTTTCATAATTTGAGCAAACAAATACAGGTTTTTCTCAAGTACTTTTTACTATCCACCTAAAGCATTTTATCATCTTCATCGTCACTCTTAAGCATCATTCATGCTTCAGAGACTTTGATGACATCGGATCAAAACACGAAATTTAATGTAAGGTCAATGCAATCTTGCTTAATAACGGTGTATTAAAAAACGTTAGGATATTTTCAGGTATTGAAATTTGGAATATGATCCCACTTTCTCATCATCAATATAAGGTACAATCTTTGATTCGATCAACATGAAACATCAATGCTATGTTAGTAAATACTTTTTGGCCTTCTCATTCGTTTAGGTCACATAATATTTGTTGTTGATTGATCATCCATCCTTTCAAAGAAATAATCAATGAATGAAAGTATCTCGTTGCATGAATAGTTGCAAGTATTTTCCTTCGGCATACTACTGGATATTGCTTGTGTTTGTGTCATTTACCTTTTCCTAAGTTGAATCATTCATAATTTAGGAATCTAGCTTATCACTGAACTCTTTATTAAACAAATCGGTTCAATGGAGGACAAAATGCAGTGTAATTACTTGAACTGCAATATCGAAAGGTCAGAAGATAGTTTCAGCTTTGAATCATTAGCAAGGACGAACATAATACAAATATTACAGCTCTGATGAATAAAGAATAAAAAAGAAATATCTGTTTATCTATATTCATGTTGGCGTTGTAATTATTAATATCAATTAAGTTCATTACCAACAATCTTCATTGTCCCCAAACATATTCATAATGGCACCAGCTGTTTCATCATCCAACTCAACACACTTGACAATTTTAGTTTTTTCCCAAGCCAATCTTGATTTTGGCACATTGAACTCATTATCCACAATTCGATGACGAATATACCAACTAGCTTCTTCATTTTCTACTTTATGCTTGTTTTGATGTTGCATTTCCTCCAATTTGTGTACAATATTTCGTATCGCAGCAATGTCTTTCGCAAAAACTAATTTTTTTCTTAATTCGGAATCATCTTGTAAATCCGCATGTAACATTCTATGCAAATGGACGCGGATACATTTCAATCCACTCCCTTGTCCTCCTTTATTTGGGGGATATTTTTCACAAATATCCAAAAATTCATTTACAAGGGCTATTCTCCCAATGGTACGTTTGTAGGGATCTAGAACTTGCTCTCCTAAAAACATGGCTGGATATTCCAAGACGGCTTCACTGCTCATAATCCCATCTGTGTTGGTATGACGTAGACAATCTTTCACATCCTTCAAATTCGCAATGCTCCCATTGGCCAGGACAGGTACTTGCTCACCAATCGTTTCAACGACTCTGGCAATGGCATCCCAATTCGCCTTTCCTGTTTCCTGCCCTTTTTGAAATCGATTTCGTCCATGGAGAGTAATCATACTAGCACCGGCTTCCACCAATTTTTGATATAATTTTAAGGAATCTTCCACTCCACTGGGCAACAGCCGAACTTTTACCGTGATGGGAATATCTAATTGAGAACTTAAGGTCCGAACGACATTTAATAAGACTGCTTCATTTTCTAATAGAAAAGCTCCATAGCCTCCACGTCGAGCAATAGTTTGAGGACATCCACAGTTCAAATCAATAGCATCAACTTGATGCTGAATCATCCCAGCAGCTGTTAATAGGGCATCTGGATCGGAACTACAGAATTGAGCTACTAGGGGACGATCTTCTTTGGGTGTCCCATCTGCTAAATTCCAGAATTTAGCTCTGTATCCCAAACTTTTGTCTAAAAACATTTTAGCATGAATCATTGGTGTGAAGCACAAATTGGAGCCATATTTACGACATAGGAGACGGAAGGGTAAGTCACTTTGATCGACCATGGGTGCTACTACTAGTGCTTTATTGGTAAGAATTGGATCTGGGTCTAACGGGTGCTGATTGACCTTGGCCTGGATTAAGAGATTTTTAAGCCAATTTCGAGGGAAACGTTTGGATGGAGGGAGTGGATTTAACGATGCCGGTATAGGTTCTGTTTGTTCGGGTTTGTCATGGTTGTCAGGAGGTGCCATCATTGTCACTATTTATTAATGCTTTCTTCTTTGTTTCTATTTTTTGTGTTTATCTAACTAGATTCAAACATGTCTATGTGTATGTTCATGTACGTCATTTCTATGCTTTTTCAACCTATGAATATTCTCGTGTTTCTCTTATTTACCTTCAGAAAAATTATCCAAATGTATATCAGCTCTACGTTACATCCCTATATACTTTCTTGGTTTCAGTCAACTTTCTCAATATTCATATCCATTCATTTTTTTCTTTTTTTACCCTACGTCATCTTTCATATTCAATCTACATGAAAGCGTTTCTCATCACAGAACAAATCCTTTCTTTTTCTTCTTTGAAAACAAACTTTTCAATTTTTATGGTGAATTTTGCCTTCTTCCATCGGATATAGTACACTAACTACATAAAAGTACTATATCAACGTAAAAGTGTAAAATAATTATTATATACCTATATTTATTATATTGTACAACACAAGTATTATATCTTCATTCGAACATCATTCATTGTAGTTTGTGCAAGAAGCTCAAGTCTCTGGAATACAAGTCATTCATTATTTTTTGAATGTATGGTCTCTTGAAATACTCTCATAACTATTGTATCATTTCATTTCAACAAATATCAATCGACAAGGTAGAGCATTTATAGAGATAGAAAGAAACAACAACAAAAATGCCTGGAGGAAACCATCATCATAGATCAGGATCACTCCGACAAAGCAACAAAAAGAATAAACGAGGAACTTCCTCCAAACGATCCTTGAATCGTGTTCAAGGAGGGCGAATCAATAACACAGGAGGATCTCTCCGAAAAGGCCCATCCAAACAAAATCGTCATGCTATTCATAAAAATGGTAACGTTTCACAAAACAAGGCCAAACGACAATTATTGGCCAAACAACGACGTGAAACACAACGTCAAAAAATTATCAATGCCAAACGTCTCATGAATGGAAATACAGATACTAATAATTCTATTTCGACCAACAAAGTGCATTCTAATTCGAATCCTACCCCAAAATTAATTGGTGTTATTTCCCTATCTGCTGAAACCAATGATCAAGCATTTGCATGGGAATCTCAATTGGAAAGATTTTTACAATTTCAATCATCCACCGAAAAAAACAAAGTGTTGCAATTCGATTTACATAAAAAAAATCCCATTACAGTCTTGACTAATTCTAAATCTTTTGCAAGCCATTATTATCAACATCATAATATCAAACAAAAATCACAATCCTCCTCCTCAATGATGAATAATCCCAATTATAACAAGGCCGATGCAATGATTATGGGAGCATTGGATCTATGCCGAGTTTGCGACATTATCATCTTTACCTTGAATGGCGATATGGTTCATGAAACTATCCTTCAAAATCAACAGCAACAACAACACTCTTCCACTATGTCAATGTCAGTTCATAGTAAATTCACTCAGAAAACCAATGCTACAAGTGCCACCACAATGGATGTTTGTGATGAAATGTTTGTTAGTGAGCGAGGAGAAGATATTCTAAGTGCCTGTAAGGCCCAGGGTTTACCTACCGTATTAACCATATTGACGCATTCCGAATCAACCTTAAATTCCAATTCTTTCGAGAATGCTACTAATAGCTCCGTCATGAGGATGAATCCGCCACCCTTAAACCATCGTGAGAAAGCAAAAATTCAAAAACGTCGTAATGAAATGAAACGGTTTGGACAGCGTCTCACTACAGCTGAATTTGGTGAAGACTCAAGATTTATGGATATCCCAATCCCGTCCTCATCTTCGATATCTGTTCATCCATCATCTTCTTCCATTTCTAAAAATGGAATGATTGTGGAAGCAAATGCCGAGAAAGATGAAGAAGAAGATTGCGACGACGATATTATGGATACTACCATGGAAGTCGATAATACAACCAACACAACCACCACCGAACCCAAAGCTAAAGACACTACAAAAACTACTAGTGTAGCATCACATGCAGCTTCTGCATCCACATTGGCTCTTATTCGGTTTATATGCACATCAGCATCTTCACCACCCAAATGGATTCATCAAATGCCTCGTCCATATCTTATGACATCTTCTCATCCTAAATTTTACTCTGTCGATAAAGATTCCTCAAAGGGTCATGTTCATGGACATGTGTATAAACCAAACACAAAAGAATTGGAAATATCCGGGTATGTACGTGGATTAACTCCACTTTGCATTTATAATAATATTCATGTTCCTCTCTTGGGAACGTTTGCCATTTCCAAAATTCAAGTACTCTCATCAACATCCAAAAAGAAGAAGACTCATAATGGATCTTCTGATGCTGTCATGTCTAGCAATGATATGGAGGATATTCAAATAATCTTACCTGATCACGCTGATGAATATCAAGACTCTAAGGACATTTTTGCTACTCCTGATGCTCTAGAGGGAGAACAAAATCTTATTGGGTTTGATGAATCAGATCCTGATCACAATTATTCTGACAACGATGATGACGATGCTATGGATGAAAATGCCAAAACTTCTCGTCCTGTTGGATGGTCTGATTATCAATCAGCATGGTTAGATGGAGTCGATACAGATCGAAAGGATTATGATGAAGATTTTGGTGAATTGGCAAATGCCTTAAACGCTAAAAGCAAAGATCATGGAGATGATCTTACCATGGACGGAATGGGTGGCATGGACGATGATGAGGAGGAGGATGAGGATGCCATGGAACAAAAGAAACTACGTCGAAAGGAGGATTTGGAATTCCCTGATGAAGTCGAAGTGAAGCAAGAAGAATCGGCAAGGGATAGATTTGCTCGTTATAGGTCTTTAAAGTCCTTTCGGAAGAGCTATTGGGATCCCAAAGAAAACTTGCCGGACAGTTATGCGCGTGTATTTCATTTTGCAAGTTTCAAAAATACTCAAAAGGACATTTTGGCAGAGCAAAAAGATATCGTGGAAGGTTTGCTGAAGAAAATTGAGAAAGATTCACCTGATAACAAAGCTAATTCCATTGATGAAGATAGAGATGACAATGATGAAGATATAGTAGATGAGAATCTTTTGAAAGCATGTGTTTTACCTGGATCCTTCGTGAAGATCACCCTTTCTGATGTCCCTGAAAGCATTTATCGGAGTCAAATTTCGTGTGAGGCTCCTATTAGTGCTGTATCATTGCTACCACATGAGAGTAAAGTGTCAGTCATCCATATGGGTATTACATCCAAACATGATGGTACCTCTAATATCATGAGTACTTCTAAAACTAGTTCTGATACTGCTACACTTGCAACCAACAATCATCCTAAAGATGAACCCATCAAGAGTAAAGATATCATGATCTTCCGTTGTGGATGGAGAACATGGCAGGGCCGTCCCGTATTTTCTCAAAATAATTTGAATTCAGATAAACACAAGTTAGAACGATTCTTACCTCCTCGAGGAGCGTTTTTTGCTGGTTCGGTCTTTGGACCTGTTTGCTACAGTCCCTGTCCAGTGTTATGCTTTTCCAAAAAGGGATCTTTGGCAGCTGTAGGGTCCGTATTAGGTGCAGATGCGGATAGGATTGTGATTAAGAGAATTATTTTGACTGGGTTTCCAACGCGAGTGCATAAGAGGCATGCTACTGTCAAATATATGTTTTATACTCCAGAGGATGTCAAGGTACGTTTTTCTCGAACAGTATTTTTACCTTCTGTCCTTTTTTCATATATGTATATGAATCTAATAACTCTTGCTCCATCTCTCTCTGAATGCTTAACACAGTGGTTCAAACCAGCAGGCCTTACAACAAAACATGGTCTTCAAGGAAACATCATGGAATCTGTAGGAGATCATGGAACGATGAAATGTTTGTTCAATCAACCAGTGAAACAGCATGATACCATTTGTTTACCATTGTACAAACGTATGTATCCAAAGTTTGCTCCTCAATCAGTTGAAGATGAGAATGGAAATGTTGTTACAAAAGATTTGGTGGTTCTTTAAAGCAGCAGCGCCTGAGTAAAAACACAATATCCTTGGAAAAGTACTCCAACAATTATCTTGTATCAATCGCTAGAAGAAAGTAATAAATGTATTTGGGACAGTTATTTTCATATTTTGCAGTGTCTCCGTAGCGAAGAGATCTGACAATGGTCTTGGTAGTAGTGAGAATCAATTTGAAATAAAAACTTCATATGGTACAAGATGCTAAATATATATATTATGTTGAAATGGAATAGAATATTAGTATTTAATTCATTTCAAGTTACAAAGAAAAAATAAAAAATATACAACTCCAAAAAAGAATGTTCCTCTGACAACATTAAATAGTTGTGACCATGGTAATAATAACGTTTGGAAGATTGTCTGAACTTCATCTTCTTTTTCTTGAAGGATAAATGATTCCGCCTTTTTCTCTTGTGTTGTCTTTTCTTCCTGTATTATAAATGGTTGTGATTCTTCCAGAGGTTTTTCCTTGATTGTTGCTGTAAATGACTTAACTATTTCTTGTGCTTGATCTTTTTGTTCCTTAACTACAAATGAATCTATTTCTTCAACTTTATTTTCCTCCACTTTGAAAAAAAAAGGTTGTCTCTCAACTTTTTCTTTCATCTGTATTCCTCTACCTTCTTGCTCTATATTTTCTTTCTCATTTTTCTCGATTCATGCCACCACAATCTCTTCCTCTTCTACAACGGGGGCCGGTCCAGCAGCGAGGTAGGCTTCTGGCATAACGGACGAGTGGTGATGAGAGATCTTCCATTCCCCATCTTCAAATACGTATACGAAAGAGTAACGTCCCTTGACTTTGGATCCGTCAACTCCCATTGTAAATTCGTAAACTCCAGCATCTTGAGCCCAGTTATTTCCAATGATGACATCTCCCTTAAGGATTTCTCCCTGAGGTTGTTTTTGAAGGAATCCGTCGAAGTAGTCAGTGATCAAGTCATTGTTAGTTCTGGGAAGATCAGATACAGTGGGGAGAAGAACAGCCTCTTTGGAATATCTGGCAGCAACCTTGCTGGAGTCAAGAGTGGCAAGAGCTCCATTCCAAAGTTGGAAAAGATCACGAACTTCTTCCTTAGTGATGGGGGCAGGAAGTACTCCCTCAGGCATAACAGAAGAATGGTGGTGAGAAATCTTCCATTCTCCGTCCTCCAAGACATATACGAAAGAGTAACGACCCATAACCTTTGATCCATTAACACCCATGGTGAATTCATAAATACCGCAATCTTGGGCCCAGTTGGTTCCCATAACAATCTCTCCCTCCAAGATTTCTCCTTGGGGTTGTTTCAAAAGGAAAGAATCGAAGTAGTCCTGGATTCTGTCGTTGCTGTATCTTGCTTCGTCAGATACAGTAGGGAGAAGTACAGCCTCCTTAGCATATCTGGCAGCAACAGTGGCAGAATCTCCAGTGGCCAAAGCATCGTTCCAAAGTTGGAACAAGTTACGTACACGGTCTTTTGTCATAGGAGCAGCAATGCTGATTCCTTCAGGCATGACAGAAGAGTGGTGGTGTGAAATTCTCCATTCGCCATCTTCATACACATAAACAAAGGTGTAACGAGCCTTTACCTTAGATCCATCAGCACCCATGCTGAATTCGTAAATTCCACAATCTTGGGCCCAATTAATTCCCTTGGTAATTTTTCCTTCCAAAATGGTTCCAGATGGCTTCTTTAAAAGGAAGGCATCAAAGTAGTCCTTGATAGTATCAAAATCAGTACGTGGAGTATCAGATACGGTAGGAAGAAGACATGGGTCTTTCGCATAACGCTTAGCTACAATGCTAGAGCTTCCAGTTTGAAGAGCATCATTCCACAATTCGAAAAGACTGCGAACTTCGTCATCCGAGATATCCACAATAGGTACCATATCTTCAACATTGACAATTGCCTTTTTGGCTTTTCCAAAGAAGGAGCGAAGCCCCATATTCAGGGCAGTGCTTGGAACAGTAGCAGATTGAGGAGCTACCGAAAAAGCACTTTGGCGGTATTGAGGGGCAACGAAGGCGTTGGTGCCGACGGCAAGAGCAAGACAGGTAGCGATGGAGAATTTCATACTTTACAAGATATTTAGTATAAGTATATCACAGAGGTAAGAGAATCCTTTTTGTGTTTGACACTTGAATGAATTGTGACGATATATAATAATTTAATGTGGAAAAGGTTTTGCCAAACATCTTTTTAACTATGACGCTGTTTTTGATAACGTCACTTCTCTGTAGGTAGAACTTTTGGTATGTAAGACAATTCGTAAAGAAAAAAAACGTACGTTGATGCAAAAAAAAGTTTGGTATGTAGAAGCCAATAATGAATCGGCGTGTTTTTACTTCCTCCGAATCGAAAATTACCTCAAATGACGTCAGATTGAAGTAAGTATGTCATCTTACATATCCAAGCAAAACTCCAGAATGCGAACGACGAACAATAGCAGTTTTGAACTTGATCCCCCAATTTTTTTTTTTTTCATGGGGCTTTGCAAATTTTCGTTTTCACTTTTAAAAGTTACAAAAATAATTAACTCACAATTTATAAAGTTAGTGATTAGCATTAATTTTATTTCAAAGCTCACAGGAAATGGTAGAAAACTAAGAGATAAAGATAAGCAGAGCAATAAATACAAGCAAGAAAATCCCCGCGACAGAAACCGTACAGAGGATGAACCAGATGAGCCGACCCGTAGTCTAAGCATGGCGCAAGGCAACATGCAAAGCACAGACTATCAAAGAGCGGGAGAAACTACGAACAGTGACGAATCCAGAGACGCTAACCTTCTCCAAATGACCCTTACTGAGGACGACCCCGTTGATGATTAACAGATATTTGGTTTCTTTTCGCACAAGATGACCTGAAGGCAGGTGCCCTCATCAGCAAGAATTGGATACTGTTAGATTCCGAGTCTACGTGCAGTATTTTCTGCAACCGACATCTACTCTAAAATATTAGAAAATGTGCCCCAGGTAAAGAACTGAATCTATTCTCGAACGGAGGAGGCACATTGCAAACCAAACTAGTTGGAGGTTTGCCCGGTATGGGAGAACTTTACTTCCACGAAGGTTCCATCGCCAACATCCTTTCGCTTGCGGAACTCGCTACCCACAGGAAGATCGTATTCAACAGCAACACCGATAACGCTTTCATAGTACATGACCATGATGGTCAAGAAATAAATTGGACATGTCGATAGATTTCTAGCTATGTGTTTTGAAAACTTAGTTTTGAAGCACAGCTCTACTGTAATATAATGATACTTAGTGCACTGAATGGAATCATATTTGATTGAATAGCAATCACGTCTTCTTAATTGATCTTGGCGATAGATGTCACAACAAAATGTTTCCTGTCCTCAATGTGAGGATTATGACTCTGAAATATTCTTAGTGATGCTTTAATATTTTCACTAAAATTGCGTAATTCAACATGAAATCCCATTTTACCAGTGTTGAAGAATTGTAGTTGTACTAAAGTATGAGATTCAAAACACTTCAGTCGGCTGGCGTAATATATTTTATTTGCATTGAAAAAATTGTGCAACTTTTGTGAACACAATACTTCTTGTAGTAATTTTGTTGCTTTGGACTCACAAGACATGAACAATCTATGAAAATAAAATGACTTTTTATTTCTAATTGAAATTGAAATTAATTACTATTGGGGAATTGCCTCAAAAACGGGCCCTATGATCTAATCTTATCGTGTCCATAGAATTATTCGTAGTATATTGAATTACCACGATCTGCGACAGAAAATTAGGGCCCGATGAACGACCAAAAACAGAACTTACATAACTTGCATAAAACCCAAACAAACAAAGTTACATGATGTTTGTCGTCAGGAGTGATTATTAAAAAGATTAAAAATATATATTAAAGCTCTAGATTCCAACAAAAATGTTGCAAAGGTCAACCCATCATCTTTTCCACTTCATGAAAAAGGATGTCTATTCTCGAAGTTACACTCATCAAAATAAAATGAGGTCACCTTTGACAAATTTGGCCCGATCTTCATCCACAGGATTTGATCACTCTTTCGTTTTATGTCACCCTTCAAAAGTAGATGCCCTTCAAGAACAAGATCGTGAAAGGGGAAGAATTGTGTGTGTCACTTCAGGGAAAGGAGGAGTAGTACGTGATCTTGAATGTTGATTATATGACCATATATTTTTTCTAATGATTCTAGCAATTTCTTTTACTTCACTCTTTTCATATGATCCCAGGGTAAAACAACGTCGGCTGCATCATTCGCTTTAGGTTTAGCACAGAACGGAAGAAAGACTTGCGTCGTAGACTTTGACATAGGGCTCCGAAACTTAGATATTCATTTAGGTATGGAACGTCGCGTCATTTTCGACTTTGTGAATGTGTTGCTGGATGAATGCACTTTAAATCAAGCTCTGATAAAGGATAAACGCGAGGACAATCTATCAATGCTGGCTGCAAGTCAGACGCGTGATAAGGAAAGTTTGACAGTGGAAGGCGTCGAAAAAGTCCTTTCAGAACTTGCGAGTAGTTTTGATTATGTTGTGTTAGACTCGCCAGCAGGTATAGAAAGTGGCGCAAGACATGCAATGTACTTTGCTGACGATGCAATCATTGTGACAAATCCTGAATTAAGCAGTTGTCGTGATGCGGATAAAATGATTGGATTTATTTCTTCCAGATCAAGGAGAGCCGAAATTGGCCAAGAAGTTGCACCTGTGTCACAGACATTACTCATTACAAGATACGATCCCATACGGGTAAGTTTCCCCTTACATTGTTCATTTCATTTACTTAAAAAAAATTAACTCATGTAAATTCTGAAACCGCATGAATAAGGCCGAGGCAGAGGAATCGTTGTCTCTAAATGATATTGAGGAGCTACTAGGCTTACCAGTTGTAGGCGTCGTCCCTGAATCTAAAGATGTTTTAACATGCACAAACTTAGGTGCACCAATTATTACACTTGGGGAAAATAATCCGGCTGCATGTGCATATTCTGATATGGTAGATCGGTTTTTAGGTGAAGAAAAAGAATTAAGATTTATAACACCAGAACCAGTGTCCTTTTTCAAAAGAATCTTTGGATAATGGATTGGGATGGTTTATAATATCTGTGTAAATTACTGCTTTAATAAAAAATAATAATTGGGTTACATATCGCATGACTTAACCATTGCTCACATATCACCGGGATAAGTAGGTAATTGTCTCCCATTATGACAATCACGGCAACGACACTTAATTCCGCATTTGATACCTGAACTATAGCAATCACAGTACCTCTTGAGGCATCTACTGTTCTTGCAAGCACATCCCGCACCAAAAACTTTCACTTTAGGTTTGAAAGCATCCTTATTCTTTTTTATACATTGTTGATAAGCCTTGTACCTACGCCCACCAATAACATTTTCCTCTTCAGTATTTAAACAATTCAAGCATGAGCAGAACATATTACAAAGTTTATTTTTTTGAAAGCACTCGCAATAGAGCATTAAGCACTGTGATTTGATACATTTACATGAGGTTCTTTTCTTTTTATCGTTTTGGTCATTAGCTAACATATGTTTCATGGGGTCTGGGGCCAAATAATCATTTCGCTTGTAGAGATTTTTCAATCTCATGGAATCAGGACTTCTAGACGAGGGATAAGGTCCGTTTTCGTAAGTGCTCACATATGGCCTCTTCCGTGGGTTTGCCGAAGCAAACATAATATCATTTGAATTATTCATGTAAGAAGAATCTAATTTACTTAAATTTTCTTTCATTTGTGAATTGATGACTCGATTGTTTCTTTCTATCGCTGGCATCATAACGTTCTCTTGACTCCATAAATCAAGGTTTGATCTGTACACATCCTCTGGATTCGTCAAATACGAACCATTTCTTGAAAAAAATGGATGTGTTGCCATCGGTTGGTGATTGTTCCAATGTATTTGATGTAAAGAAGACACGTTATTATTGATATATGGATACGAAACATAATAAGGCTCTTGATTAGTGTATTGGGCTGTTTCCGATCTTGAATTTTCAGCGTTTCCATTGCTGTTTATTGCATTATTGTCAACCATGGAATATGTCTTCGTTAGATCGTTATCATCATGATTTTGCTCAACTTTTGGCGTATAATTTTCGTCGCAACTTGGCTTCTTGCTTGTACCTTCCATAGAGAAATCCCTATTATTTTCCAAATTAGCGACTTGACCATCATCAAGATTGTCAAGCGTTTGTTGAGATGATGGTTCACGGATTTTTCCGCCACCAACGCCACTCCTACAATCAATGCCAAAGCTCATTTCTTCATTGTATACTCCAGAAATAATTTTCTTCTCAGAGGATTTACTTTCTTCAATCTCAGACATCCCCAATGCTTGCAAATTGCTACCATCTTTATTTTTTCCAACATTTATTTCGCTTCCGATTTTACTGCACATATTTATATTTTCTTTGCCTTGATCTAGCTCGGTATCATTTTCCTCACTTTTATTCGTTGAGAGATCCTCGTGAGGATCATCATTAGTGCCATATTTCATTGGTTTTTCTGTGTCGGGGACCAAAAGTGGAACAGGTTCAAATCCATCTTTACAAATATCATCTTCTCTAGTCTTAATTGCATCGTAATTTAATTTCATTGCTTTTTTTGGGTTCAAATCTCCTTCTACATCTAAATCATCTACTTGGACTCTACTGAAATCATTTCCATTGGGTGATGATATACTTGTGCAATCTATCCTTCTCAAAGTAAAGTTTACTGGGCTGAAACCATACATTGGAATAGCAATATCATCATCTGATAAAGTGAAAGTTCGTTCAGGAGTTTCTTTTCGATCGTTCGGGTCTGATGTGTCGTTTGGCATTTTAAGATAATATGCTTTTTCTCAATTATTTGATAGATTAACTTTAATTTTCTAAAAGAAGATACGCCTACTTCAGCAGAGATCTTTACTCACAACTATGTTCTGTTTAGTCTACTTCTCTCTTTTCAAATGTATTTGAATTGTGAATTTTAATTTGAAATGTGTTAAAAATATAATATCGATAAGATTTGAAAATCGAAATAATTTGGAATATTTTTCACATTTTTCTTCACCCAGTATTATTGATGATTTGAAATTAAGCTTTTTTATTGCATAATGGATAGACAACATGTGCAATATTTATATGAGAAAAAGACAATTTCTTTCCGCTTTCTCGTCTAACAAAGATTTTCAAAATGAATAAAAATGTGAGTAATCCTTCAAATTATTCTATATTGTAACATACTGGTATCTGCTCATAAATTTCCTTTAATGTATGCTTTATGTGTTGCAATCAAGGATAATTTCGCATTGTTTTGGATTAACCACTTACTGAACATAGTGGATGAGGGTACTTTGAATGATAGCAAAAATATTGAAACCAAAAGTAACAAAGAAAAGAAGTTTATGACAACTACCAAAGTAACGTTCGGGAGATCAACAACAAGCTCATCAATATGCAAGAAACAAACTGACAACCGAACAAATCGATCCAACCCAATAATAAAATACGTGCAAAAGAAAATTAACTCAACTAACAATTTGGACAGAAGATTCCGTCACTCAAAATGTGAAAAAGAAATAACTGAAGCGCAAATGAAATTAATTCGTCGGTTGCAGTATTCTCGAGAAGTAGCATCGACTGGTAAAGATTTTCTATCTCTTCAAGTCGACTCAATTACAAGAGTAGTTGTCCAAAGCTTTAGAAAATTAATAAATTGTGAAAGATGTTCTCTGTTCTTGATGGATCACTATAAAGATGAATTATATTTCAAACCTATTGGAAATGGGAATGGAGATGGAGTAAAAGCGATAAGATTTCCTTTAACAAAAGGAATTGCAGGATGGGTTGCTATAAATAAGAAGACTGTGAACATAAAAGATGCATATGAAGACCCGAGATTTTTCAAAGAGATTGATCAACGCACTAATTTTAGGACTAAATCTGTGCTATGCATGCCAATCATATCAACATCAATAGGAAGCAACCATCTATTAGGAGTGGTGCAAATGTTAAATAAAATTGAACCCCAAAAGATTGAGTTGAAGACAAAGACAAATAATGTTAAAAAAGAAAAAAGCGAAATAATTACAGTTGCTAAGGAAGGCTTCACTGAGAAAGATATTGCAACAATGGAACGATGCTGTGAAGAAGTTTCGAAAGCATTAGATGAAATCGACCAAAATAAAACTCATCAATATTCACGCGAGGTAAATGTTGAATTAGGCAAAGGTTTCCATCTACAATCTTTAAAGGATGAGGGTAATGGAACAACAATATCCGCCAATAGCGAAGAAAACGAAACATTGCGAAAAAGTGAGCGTAAATTCTCCACTTCAAGAAGGCGCAGTTCTATCGCATCTCTAGTCCAATTTGTAAATTCAGAAACCCCTCAATCACCGGATCAACTAAGGGACCAGTCCTATCAAGGCAAAGGTGTATCTGAAGCACTAAGCAAATTTCAATTCCGTAAAACAAGTGGGCAGCAAATTACACCAAAAGGCCAAATGCAGGGTGATGCAACTTTTGCGGCTGCGGCATATAAAAGAAAAAGAATGACTGAATATACCAAAAGACGAACAAATGACGGAAATCAACATGACCTTGCATTAAGCGTTTCACTTTGGAATATAACAACAAAGTTTAAGTCCCTTATGAATGCCGACGCATCACGCATTTTTTTCTTGGAAGCAGATAAGGAATTTTGCTTTGCTTGTGACCAGCCAAGTTCAAGATTCCCTGTCTCGCACGGAGTTATTGGCGCTGTATTGTCACTTCAAGAAAAAGTATTGATAAATGATACAAATAAGGATACTCGAGCAAGAGAATCTTTTGAAGTTTTGAGTGGAACACGTCCAAAATGTATTTGTTGTCAGCCATTTTTTAGTGAAGAAAAAAATGCAATTGGTGTAATCGAAGTATCCAGTGAAAAGACATTTGCGTTCAATGAAAAACAATTAAAGCGCCTGGAATTTTATGCACAAAAAGCTTCATTGGCATTTACAACTATAAGAGAAGACATGTTAACGAGAAGGATGAACGCAAATGAAAAAATCTCAGCGATTCCAAAAATATCGGAAGTGGCTACATATCATGTTGGTAAAATTAATGAAATTACAAGCGATATGACGACAGAAATCCAGAATGAAGAACAACGTATTAAAAAAGAGATGAAGCGTAACAGCGTGATGGAAATGACAGCGAATGAAGCTGCAGCAAGATTCCAATTTCGTTCCAACGATATATTCAAAAGGTCATCAACTTCTTTCATAGGTCAAAAGGCACCACAAAGCAGTAAAAATTGGGAAGCTTTCAATAAGCTTTTCAATGATGGTTAAAGTGATATATTTAGGATGACGAGCATAAAACTCATACGAAGAATTGAGAGCTCGCAAATTAAGACTTAGTTACGATTAACATCAATTCTCTAGAGACATGCTGCTGTCTTTTTTTTTTGACAAACTTAATGAGTACTTGGTAGTAAAATGCTTTAGTGTTGTATTCAAAACCGACTCCGTTGTACAAATTTTATGTTAAGCCCTTTTCAAATCACCCAAAAAACTAAATTAGGTTGAACCTTAGATTGTTTCAAAAATTCGTTAATCAGAGCTTATCAATTTCCATCGGACCAGATATGTAGTTCATTTTACTTAGAGGTTTTGTCGAAACAATTAGATAAAAAGAAACTTAAAAAACTTCTTATTTTCTAATCAAAGAAAGATACGATTTTCTCTTGGATTTTGAAATTAACTGCAAAAACGGAAGGACAATTGATTTGGCTCATTAGAAATCCTTTTTTAAGCTGTTACTCCTGTAAATTTAACAATCCTGGTTTATTAAGAGTTTAATTATGTCATGAATGTCTTTTTGTAGTCCTTAAATGCAGTCAATAGTCATCATCTCTCAGAAGTCTATCACCTATCCAAAATGGATTATTTAATACAGAAGACTTCTTTCCCCAAATCCACGGAAAAGGAAATACCTATCTGAGATTTTATTGCATCTACTTACACGAGATCTCCAGAATAATAAGAGCCTTAAATGGCTATTCGTATGAGTAAAGTGATTTAGGAACTAAATCGTAGTTACTGTTTTATGGCGATCGTTTACGTACTAAAATGGGTTAACTTATATATTTTCTTACGGTTTTGATAGGTGATTGTGTACTGAAACGGATCATCCAGACGGATGTATTATGAAAACCCGCACTTAATTCATTTGATGAAGTGGCTAAATTAACTAGGTATGATACGGATTTAATTTTTTTACATTTGCATTCCTACCAAAATTTTGTTTCTCATCCTTTCGTTTTTCATGAAAGATATTCTGGAGAACAAACCCGAATTCTTCATATTAATCAATACTTGCTAGAGTATCAAATCGGAAAAGGCAAAAAGATGAGCGACAGCCAAACAGATGCAAGGGTCAATGGTGATAACTGGAAAGAAGGAATCTTTGTGAGGATCCGTCAACTCGAGATTATCATCGTACTCGTTATAGGAGTTTCACTAGCAGTGCACTTCAACTCTCCCTACGTAAAGAAATCTGACCTAATAGAAATAAAGGATGCAATACAATCTATCCGTGAAATACAAGAAATTTCGACTTCTACAATATCGAGTATGAATAGAATGATTTTAGACATGCGAATAGAAGCAGAAGAGAAGATGACATCAACTCCTAGATTGTTAATTGAACAACCTTCATCTTTCCGCAATAATGAACTATTACGCCACCAACGCGCAAATGTTGATTATAAGGAAGACGAAATCAAATCAGTAAAAACTGAAAGAAAAATTAAGAAAAAAATGAATGAAGAGCTTCCTGATACAAGTAACGTGGCTGAAAATAACGAGAGTATAAAAAGTAAAGCAACGAAAAGAAACCTGATTCAGAACGTGAAGAATATAGCATACCAAAATAGTAGTAATCAGAGTTCTCGTGATGAATTATCATCATCAAGAAACCTGCAATTAAATAGATGTAATGGAGTTGTATTTCGCATTGAACTTTTCCTCGATGAATGGGCTTCTCAAACTTCATGGACATTATTGAACGAGGATACTAATACAGTGGAAGCGGCGATGCAATATACAGATGCCGACCGTGATTCAATAGCATTGCAGGAAATCTGCGCAAAACCAGGAAATTATAAGGTTTCTATTTTTGATGATGAATGGGGTATCTTATGTTCGCAAGATAACTATGACTGCTACAATATGTATATTGATGGCGAGATGATTATTCAAGGGTCCTGGTTTTCAGGTGAAGTCCATCATTCCTTCTCCCTAGATTCTGGTTGTTTCATGAAAAGAAGATTTCGATTAGAATTACAGTTAGATCATGATTCTGACCAAACGTCTTGGACACTCGAGAATTCTAGTGAAAACTTTATTGTAGCAAGCAAGCAATATACACAGGATGACTACAACAACAGAGACATAATCGAAATGTGCTTAGACCCTGGGCACTACTTGTTTACTTTATACGATGACGTTTATGGTATGCGTTGTAACTCTGAAGATTGCCTCAGCATTTATCTCGATAATGAGAAAATTTTCGGTTCACACTGGTTTAGCTCCATGACACAATTCAAGTTTGATACCTCATCTCGATGTGCCATAGGTTCTGAATTTCTCCTTGCAATAGAAAACCCCTATAACTCTTTTGAAATTAGCTGGACTCTCCAAGACAGAAAATATAATATCCTTTATGAGCTCGGCCCAACTGAAAATGACAAGATTGACAACGACAAAACTGAATACTATGTTTGCCTTGAAGCCGGTTCTTACGATTTTGCAATTGCCAGTGAAGAAGCAATTTTCTCAAAGTGTGAAAATGAAGATAAATGTCCCCGTATAATCATTAATGGTGTTAGAAAATTCATTGGTCACAAGTTTTCTATAGAACCGACAATTGCCTTTTATCTTTCTAGAGAGGGCAATGTAGAGTCTTTGCGTCATCACAATTGTGATATATTCCCTCTCCTTTCCCCAATCAACGAATTCAATAATTTCGAATATGATGATCGCATGTCTCGAACACTTGAAATTTTAGGATCATTGACATCCAAGGAATTAATGAGCAAACATAGCTCACCTCAGTATCGTGCAATTTGTTGGATTCTCTATGATGACAAAGTGTCTTTGGAGCTTCAAGATAATCATTTGATTGAGAGGTTTGCTTTAGCAATACTTTTGCATTCTTTTAATTTAGAGGATGAATTGAGAATGGCAATAGATACCTGTGATTATGATAGTGTATTTTGCAACGAAAATGGGCTTATAGTTGAAATTGAATGGCGTAAGTATTTCTGAAATTCATACAATTATAATTTCGTAATGGATGTCAATCGTTAACATAATTTTGTTCACTTTTCCTTCAGCACATTGGAAAATTGAAGGAACTATTCCTTCCGAATTATCGCATCTTCGAAATCTAGGTAAGTTTTTTTGGACTTTCTTTTCATTAAAGTACACTCTATCATTCTGCATCTAATCATATTTGAATTTTTGAAGAGGTTATAAACTTCGCGTTCAATCATTTGAAAGGAACAATTCCGCCTCAATTGGGAAGGTTGACGAATTTGAAACACCTTTTCTTACACAGTAATGAGCTTACTGGCAAGCTTCCAGATACTCTTGGGCTTATAGGATCCTTGCATAGTATGTCACTGCAATTTAACTCTCTAGAAGGAACAATCCCGTCTCATATCGGCATGTTGAAGCATTTAGACATACTTGATTTCACATCGAACAAGTTGGCAGGACCTATACCATCTGAGATATTTACTTGCCCAAATATCACGTATCTTTCTCTCAGAATGAATGCACTGACCGGAACTCTTCATTCTTCAATTGGTGACCTCAGCTCTCTAAAATTTCGTAAGTAAATCTCTCCAGTTAACATCGTAGATCAATTCTTTCAACTCTCTGATTGGATTCATTTATTATCCGTATTTTTCTATAATGCAGTTAAATTAGATAGCAACATCTTGACTGGTCAATTGCCAAGTGAAATTGGACAGTTGACTTTATTAAAGAGACTTTCTATTTTTTCAAATTTTTTCACAGGAACTCTCCCACAAGAATTCGGATTCCTCACATCAGCTGAAACTCTCCTCCTTAGTAACAATAAATTCACAGGCACATTCCCCGCCATGCCGTTCAAGGATTTCAACAACCTATGGGCAGTAGAAATAGTGGGCAATGAATTTTCTGGCATTATTCCAGACACGATTTGGGACGTAAATTTTGAACAACATTACGCCACACAAAAAACTTTTGGACTATTTTTAGAAGACAATGATCTAAGAGGAACTGTACCAACAAGATATTGCGACAAAGCAGGTCTTAACTTGAGAGGTGTTTCAGTGACAAGTCTCTACGTGGACGATTCTCCTTGGTTTTTAAGTGAACCAAAATTTGAATGTTCATGTTGCTCAAAAGGTAATTGTTATATTTGGTGTATAACGAAACCTTCCATTCATGGGACTGTTCGTCCAGAGTGTCCAGCATCGAATATTCATAAATTAGAGTCCAATGTCTATTTTGGCGGGCTCGATAAAATAAAAAATGAAACATACTTTGCTGTTGCAGGTTCTATCGGTACAGTACGCCACCCATTTAGTGTCAGAAATGATCTATGCTTGTCGCCCACAGGATGTTATGTTGTCTTCAAGGACAAAGGAGTCGTCTCAAAAGATGTTGATTCTTACCACCTTGGTTATTCCGCATTTACTGGGTCATTAATTGAAGGTGATTCCTGTGATGCAGTGCACATATGTGGTACATCCATAAATCCTTTACATCCAAGGCGGGAAGGACTGAATCATCTTACCCAATTAATTGCACCAGATCTGTCACTTCTTATAGATGATACTTCTACGGTGCGACAGGCAATCTGTTGGATCATGACTGAAGATAATCAATTCGACAAGTTCAATGTTTGCGATGGTACTTTATTGCAACGATATGTGATGGCACATATGTTCATTTTTTATGATTTGATGGATGAGACGCTAGCTTCAATTCCAACATGCAACTGGCCTGGTGTTACTTGTGATTCAACAAACAAATTTGTTGTGCGACTGGACCTTTCACAGTTAAATTTGAAGGGAGCTTTATTTCCAGAAATAAGTCATTTAATAAGGCTCAAAGAAATACGATTGCATAGAAATAAACTTACCGGGTCTATTCAACCTTCAACTTTTTTAACTCTAACAGAGCTGGAAATATTTGATGTCGGTGGAAATAAGTTTGTTGGTGATATACCCATGCAGTTGCTTAAAATGCCACGTATCAAGGTTATTGATTTATCTTACAATAATTTTGGTGGTGAATTGCCCAACGAGATGGGATTCACAAGAACTCTTGGTAAGAAGAAAAGAATGTCTTTTTCTTTACATTGTTGTTGTTGATACTTAGTCTTGTGACTCACTCAATATTTTTCACCGATTTCAACCAGAATATCTAGATATAGGAAAAAATTTACTAAAGGGACATATCCCATTGAACTTGATCAAATGCGACAAATTAAAGTTCCTAGACTTATCAAGAAATTATTTGAGAGGAACGATACCTCATATGATCAATAATTTGAAAGATATAGAATCTATCAATTTAAGTGAAAACAGATTGTCAGGAAGTATTCCGGTTGGTATTTTCAGTCCACCGAACATCACGAATTTAGCTCTTCAAACTAACCTCATTACTGGATCAATTCCAACTGAAATCGGACTTTTGCAAAATGTGCGCTTGATAAGATTTGATCACAATCGCATCAAAGGCGAAATCCCTATTGAGGCAGAAAATTTGAAAACTCTCGAATTTTTTCATTTGCACCAAAATCAAATTACAGGAGAAGCACCCATGATGCCTTGGTTGGTGAACGAAGATAAAACAGCATATATAACTGATTGTGCCACACCGATGTTCAATTTACCGGGTAGATTAAATTGTGCCACTTGTCAGATGTGCTGCAATTCCTTAGACCAATGTCTATTGAATGAAAGTTCGGACGTATATATATATTCTATAGCGGTTAGTCCCTTCTTATTATGTTTGTTAGTTTGGTTAGCGGTCCAGTTGAAGCATAGTAAATACCTTGCTTTCATGGCAGAAAGCTCACGGCCCTCAGAGGATATTGTCGATACAAATTCGGTTTACTTGTTTGTTTTTGCATCTGACAAAAGAGCGATCGGCACCTTTTTCTTCACAGTATTCATTCAAATCGTTCTATTTGCGATTTATTTACACGCATCAAATTCAACTGCAGAAAATTCAGATGTTGTAACCCCATATCGATGCCCACAAAATAAAATAGATTGTGACGATCTAAGAAGCGCAGATTCTACTGGCTGGACCATAGTTTGTGTGGTAATCTTTTTCTATCTTGGCGTGGATATCGTGACAAGCGTATTGCAAATACACAAGGCTTTTGCACAAAAGAATTTTCGTATGCTAATGAGTGGTTTGACAATCTTTTCATTAACAGGGCTTGCTTTCTTCACGTCTTTGTCTTACAACTCTGCATTGGCAAGGAAGAATACGGATTTGATCATGAACGCAGTAATTTTATTGTTCATTAATGATTTGGATGAACAATGTTTAGAGTTCCTTCAGATTCTTGCACCTGATTGGACAAAACAAATGCTTGAGGATGTCGAAACAGTCTTGCAAGAAAAAAATGACAAGGATGACTCTATAGATGCAACAAGAGTTTCCCCTTAGCTTAACCTTTACATTTATTGCCATAACGAACGGAATTGGGACCAGAATCTTTTTTGGCAATAAATAATGTTTGTTTATATTATAGATTAGGTGCAATTGTTTACATGTTATAAATAGAGGATTCTTGATTAGTTGATGTACCTGGATTTTTGAGCCAATGCTCTGTTTTGACGCGTATTCATGATTTCTAGAACGTAATCGAGAATCAGCACAAACCATCTTTCTTGGGAACAAAGCGAAATATAATTAGTAAGGAGGTTTGCTTGATGAGTTCATATAAACTGAAGAGCATTTCATTTACTTGGAAAAATGTGCAAACATACTCATATGGATAAAAGGGTTGTAATTATTTGTTTTTGAAAAAGAAAGTGGAACCTCTAACTTTAGATCATAATCGAATCAAAGCATTTGATTTGACATAAAAATAAACAAAACATTATTCTCAAAAATTGTATCTCTAGTTTTCAAATAAAAACAACCATCCCTACAATCGAATTACAATTCTTGATAATTACTGACTCCTGTAGATACAGATTTTCACAAGACATGATCTACAAATAAAATATTCGTTACGATATGTTTTCTCAATGAACAGTAGATCAAAAATAGTTTATTTGAATATACAAAAAAATGAAGCTATATAACATAACATAATATATGTTGCAAAGAGCAATAGACAGATATTTCATGAATTATTGTTCATAACAAAATAGAAAATCTACTATAGATGAAAGCTATAAAAATGTTTGAAAATGAATATCAACTTCCTTAAAAGTTTGACCCCTATCTTTCTACAATAATCCCAAGAATTTATCATCAACATTCTTCCTGAGACTTTCGTACAGTTTGTCTCACTCTTTTCTTAAAAGCTTTACGGTCATTTCTCCACATGACAGCGGCATCTAAATTAGCCGGACTTTCATCATTCGGATCTGAGAGCATGGATATGACCGATATCAATATCTGTTCAACGCCTAAGATTGGTCGCCATCGTTCGTCCGCACTCTCTTGCGAGTTCATAGCATCTTCGCCAGGCGGGTGCAAAATCGAAATGCAAACACGACCATCTTCATAAACGTTGGGGTGCCACATTTCGGAGATGAACGTCATTGTAGGTGGCATATTTGGAAAATCTAGGGGGAAAACAAGACGCGCCTTAAAAAAACCGCCCTCGTAGATGGTTTCATCTGGACCTATGAGAAGAAGTTCCCAATCATAAACATTGCTATCATCTGTTAACCCGACCGAGAAAAACTCGATTGGATTTTTCGCCAATTCTGCGCATAGAATTCAATGAAATTATAGGCCGAGAACATGGAATTGTTAAACAGCGATAATTTTCAAAATAGAGAATTGCTTCGTAAATATCTGTAGCTTTTCGCAAGTAATACCTTCTCACTGTCACTCACCATTAAGTTGTCTTCTTAAGAGTTCAGCACCGTAATCCGTCATTCTACTGCGATGGAAAAGGAAAGGGATAAGTCCGAACTAATGCACCACCAACTAGTCAGTTAACTGGACGAGCTCACTCTCCTCTATTACGAAACAAAAGCTTGTTAGGCCATTCGTGGCTAAATCGAAAAACTACCCCAGTACTGTGCGTACGTATGCACGTGAAAAAGGAGCATCACAATATTGAACATCCCATGGAACTTCACCATGACAGAGCGTATAACAACTTTATTTGTTTTGTCGAATTTACTTAGGAAATCTTATCATAGGGGATAAGCTCATTCGTTGAGAATAGCTACGAAGAATATTTAGACAGAAACTACTAATTATTTTTCAATTTTATGCACTTAGATAACAAACACAGCATTTCTATTAATTAGTTTTCTAATACAAAAACACTTCAATTTAAGATTTTTGAAGAAAATAGAATTTGATTTTTGAGCTACCTAAAAGTCATGTTTGAAGATAAAGTGTGAATATATATGAATTAGCATAAATCAGAAAGGGTCACAGACTGTTTCAAATTACAAGCTTGATTATAAAAATATCTTTCCATATCTGAAGATGAGATCGAAACATCTCGTTTATCTCCCACTTCTTCTTCTTCTTCTAACGATCTTTTCGTTAAAAAAATAGTCGCTCTTATTGAATTTCTATACGAATGACTCCATCTCAATAGAAAAAGACGGCAGAATTTTCAAATCATAAAAATCCTCCACAACTACAAAATGATACAAAAGATGAATCAAAAGCAGATCATATGAAAAGTTTAGAATCACCTCTCATCTCTCCACAGGAAATAATGTTTCAATAGGAGCAATTAATGCTAATTCTGAAATTGGATCGTCTAAGTGGAAATGCCGCAGAAAAAGTACAGTAGTGTGTCCGTGTCCTCAAATGACATTACCGAAATATCAAGAGAATATGAAAACCATTAGAATATCATCGACACGTCTATAGAAAGCGCTCTTGATAGTCAGAAACCGCCATTAGATATAGAATGCTGAGATCTGACCCTACCTTTGCGAAATACAGATGCAGCCAAATGCTGGCCATCTTTAATGATTTTAGCATCTTATCCATCAAGTGGGAATGGTCTAACTCGATCTTTGCTACGTACAGCTACCGGTCTTTTCCAAACTGTTTCCGAATACAAGCAAGCTGGGATAAATCAGTTTTATGCAGCAAGTAACGAACTCTATGTACGTGGAAGTTGCGCTAAAGAAAAAAGTTTCTTTGCGCCTATACCATTGGCGAAAGAACCTGTTTTTGTCCAGACACATTCTAGAAATACTAATGATAAATTTACCGATAATAGGCATGTAAGTGGCGTGATAAGATTAGCACGAAATTCTGGGGATCATATTTTTCGCGATAGATTTCGATGGCAAAAAAGAAAGCTTTGTCCGAAAGAGCACAGAGACTGCGAAGCCTGGGAAGGAAATCCAGTTTGTAAAGAACTATTAGACGTGGTTCATACTGAGGCTTATATTCAGTTTCCTGAGGGTTGGAATTGACTAGATAAAAATATATCACAAACAATCATGTATTATGAGCACATATCAATGAAAGAAAGTGTTTTTCCAGCCATTCAACGTGCTATGACAGCTCTCAATGTGTCTATTTTGGATCATGATAATGCACAAGATGATATATGAATGAAATCATAGAACCAAGCTATGAGCATGGATCTTTTTTGACTAAAATGTGTGGTAAACGTACTTCGAGAAAAATAAATGAGTGGACAAAGAATGTATCGGAGCCCTTGGGATATCAATTTGACTGGGATAGTGCTACCTGGTCATTAAAGGAAGGTTTAGTTTGAAAGAGAGTTTTATTGTGGAACAATACTCAACTATGCTATTGCAGCAACTGTGTTAAAAAATACTGGAAAGGACAGTTTGTTTGTTTGTTATGGTATATTCATAGTGTTAGTTATTGGCTAAATTCTGTTGAAGTATGCAATTGATTCAGTTCAAACCTGACTTCGTATAATACGACAATTAATCTGATTATAATTTAGCCTTTAGGCTAGTCCATGTGGGCGATACACGTGTTTTCATGTTCATAAGATAAAGTAAATTAAGAACGTTTTAAATGCAAATACTCTGACGAAATCACTATTCAATTTCTTGTGCGATGAGGATTCAGGCACCGATGAATTGACAAGGACCGATTGGTTGTCACCCGTGACAAAACAAGGGTCTAATACGGAGATACCCACATGTCTGTTTCATAGCCACGAATACACTACCAAATGAGCTCATTTCTATCGAAGTTTGTTTCTTGGAGTACCAATAAATTGGTGCGCAATTTAAATTAACAATAAATTCTGTCCTGGATTTTCTTGTTAATTTTACACCAGCGTGATCGGCATCAACAAAATATTGTATGATGAATTCCTTTTCCATTGGTTCTGGCATATTGCCTGGCAATTGTTCACGATCAATACCATAGAAATTTTGCCAATCCTTTCTTTCAAATTTATCATAATCTATCTCTGGATAAGATGGATCAAAAACAATGGATGAGTTATGATGGTATTTTAAAAATGTAAATATGTAAAATACCTGTTGTAGATGGCCTTCACGAGGCAGAGCTACATGAGAAGACAACATGGACACCTCAACTGTAATTTCAATGCAACCTAGCTCGACATCCCATCGTAAAATCCTAATTAAAGATTGAAAATAAGCTGCTTCTTTTGGATCAAGCTCACAAGATTGATCTAATTTAGGTCTATACCCAGGTGATATTGGCGAATTTGCTTTCCTGGATAGCTTCATATCTCTTTCTAACAGATATGCTTTTACATTTTTAAGTGTTTCTTGTACATATTGACTAGAAGAGAAGGAACATGCCCATACACCACTTGGCAATGTCACTTTGGAAACTTTACCTCCCAGATAAATCTTTGGAGGTCCAATTGACTTTTCTTTTAAAGAAAAGTATTTATCTATTTCACGTAGTGCTTCCTCTGGGTGTTTACTGATGCAAAGGCAATCATCTGTATACAGAAGGAGATATTCATAGTATTCAGTTCCATCATCCCTCCTTGCCTTACGCATCCACACATCGTGATCAGCAGCGCAAAAATCTTATTGCAAATGCTTCATGCATTTGCGAAGGTGATTCCGAAAGTCTCTGTCAGCATTGGCAGTTCCATGATAGAGAGCACGTACTATTAATATCTTGCAGCCTTCTTTGGAACCGAATTCTGAGCCAGTAATAGCCCAGTCCTTCTCAGTAGTTGGAGCTTGCAGATATGGGTTTTGTATATCAGCTGCATAAATGATGAGATCATGGAGAGCAGCATATGTAAAGGCAATGTGTACGCTCTCTCTTAATACTAAACCAGTATAGGTGCTACCACTTATGTTGTTCTCTGCAAAGCATGACTGTGCAACATATCTTGCCTTACGTGTGAAGTCCATTTTCACATCGTTAATCAGGCATTTGGATCTAAGAAATCAAATGCAACACTTACATTTTTCATCTCTTTCGAGATTGCATCTGCCCATAGTGTATTGTCATTTATTTTATCAAGATTGAGGGTTTTTTTAACAGTCTTAGGGAGCTTAACTCCATATTTACTCGTTTTATCTACAATTCTAGACTTTACAGCTTTTAGAATTCGATTTTTCTTTTTCAAAGTAAACGGGACCCCAAATCCCGCTTCATTGTTATCCTCGGCATAGTCGGCAACATTAACTGGATAGCACTCTTTCAAATCTTTAAGGAGTTTCCAAGATTCGCAGCCATCTTTCCATTTAACCAAAAGATACCATCCTTTGGTACTTTTGTGCTTATATTTATCTGTATTGGATGAAATATTAGCTTCTTCAGTACGTCTATGATCAATGATGTCGTCAAGGGGCTGATATCGACATCCTTCGTCATCTATTTGGGAGTAAATGTTCTCTGCAATGATATTTGCGCAGTATTGTTCAATTCCGCCATCTGGAAAGGCTACATCATAGACTTACGTGTTGAGATAAGGTAAATGGTGATATTTTCCAATGGACTTACCATCAGCATCTTTCGATCTTTGAATTATCCATGCAGATTGCATGTGTTCACCATCACGAGATAGAAGCACTTCTGCATTAATATATGCATCATAATTTTCAAAATCAGATGCTTCAGGCATTTCAGAGTCCTTTCCATCTTCTATTTCGTCAACATATAGCTCATCGTATGGTAGGACTTCATTTTCCTTCACATCTTTCATTGAGTTTCCATGACAAAGAAGGATTGCTTTATCAAAAGCAACTCTCTTAGTCTTTTCCATTGGACTCTTCATTTTGGATGGAGTTAAAGGACGGAGTGTTTGATATGGAAGGACAGTTCCATTATCATTCATTATCCATTTGGACTTCATTGTTCCAGCATGTTCAGCTGGTCCAGGATATCTACCTAGCCTTTCCTTTGTGTGTGGGAAGCTGGATGCATGGTCTCTGAAATACACCTATTCATACCATTGGAATTTGCAAATGGATGAAATATCAGTTACATTTCCTGCAGCTTTGAAGTGTGGAGTTTGGTTATGCAATTGGTAAGTGTCACGAGCAAGACAATTATTTGTTTTTGCAAACCATTCACCTAGATAAAACCAGAGCTTCACTGGACAGTTGGATCGCTTCAATTCTCGAAGGATACCAGCCTTTGCAAGCCCAATGTGGAGTGCTGCTCTGTTGTCCAGGGCGTTTCCTCCTCCAGTTCTCTCATAGTGCAGGAAGCGTGCTGACATAGCCGAAGAGATTCACCATGTTCTTGTTCTTTGGCTCCATCTGAAATAATTGCTGCTGATTACCAACACTTTTGAACATATGTTTCAAAGCCTGTGGAAGGTGAGCTCTCTTCTTCATATTTTCAATGTGAATAAAGTTAAAATCAGTAGTAAACATTTGTGCACATTTATAGCCTCTGATTGAAGTTACTTGTGAAAAATATGTATCCATGAACATATCACAACTAATTCTATTGTATCGCAACATCCTGTCATTCGCGTTGAAGCGACGGGATAATGTTGGGTACAATGATGTTCTGGCGTATCGTTGAGTTGTCACTTCAAGTGTTCGCTTAGCAACGTCTCTGCTGCATCCAAAAACTTTCATGATGCCATCAACATCGCTACGGAAAGCTCTGTTTGATGACGACATGGTGCTGATGCCAATTTTTTTTTGCTTTGCAAGGTAAAATTCGTTTTGGTCAAGGGCAACCGAAATGCTGCTAAGTACAACGGAGATTTCGGAATAGGATGAAGCTTCATGGATATTGTCATCGAAAATTATCTGTTTTCTTCTTTTTGGAACAGCATTTCCATGAAAACCCAGCATCACTCTCTCTCTTGGTCCCCATATGAATTATCATGTGGGTTCCATTCTTCAGTCTGGTGTCAAGTCTAAACGCTCCATTTGGCTGCTAATATCCTCATCCATCGGCATTCTAGTTTGAATGTAAGATGTTGTCTTGTCCAATTGCAGTGGGATTCGCAAATCAACATCAGGAAAGTTTATCGAATGATGACTTTCATCTGGATGTTTGGCCATTATTTTCGGACATTCATTCACATCCAATCCATTTAATCTCATGAGAAAAGATGGAATGAGGTTATTAGTCATAGATTTAATAAATAAAGCGTTATTAATGTATTATACTTCGATAGGGCCCGCAAACGTATGTTCTTACGACACTACCTCGGTTTACGGACATCTCACTTTACTCGAGGACTTTGGACATTGGTAGTTTACACGTATGAAAGGTCCTCAAGCCTTTAAAAGGTTTTGTGGTACTCGAGGTTAACTTCCAGGGTCCAGTAAAGAGACCTCGTAATACTTTTCCAGTATTCTGTTGTATATCGACTTCGGCCATTTAAGGTCATTTAAGTATTGTTTTGCATGCACTTACCTCTTTCTCCACAGACTACTAGTCCTTCTAAGTAGTTTTCCTTGACGACGAACTAGTACGATACTTAGAAGTGGCAGTCTTCGATCGTGTGAAATCGAGAAAAAGATTGCTGTTTGGAAAAGAAAGGAATCCTACGAAAATACGCGGGAATTGGCGAGTTATTCAATTGCGTAGGTAATAAATGGAAGGTATCTTTTTTGGAGTTTGGAATTTGTTGAAAATGGTGAAGTCTGAGGTCTGTTGCGGTCGCAATTCTTGATGTAAAATAGATACAGATACAGAACGAGCTGCTTATGATATTCGAGATATTTGATTGAGATTTTTTGCTTCTGGTTTGATGTGTGTCTTCGATAATTCAAGTTGCCGATCGCGAAAATCGAAATAGTTGGAAGGAAAGTTTCAAAATGGTTGAAAAACTCAAGTCGGAAGATATTTTTTGAAGTGCTCGGTGGAACTTCTTGATATTTGACAGTCTGTTTCGTCTCGTTTTGGAGAATCCAACGTGATAAAAAAAAGAAAAATTGGATTATGGGGTCTTGAGTTATGTCGTCAGTTGTCTTATTTCGCCATGGAGGGGTGAAAATTCTTTGGTACGGTATAGTATAGTAGTAAGAAGGTAATCCTTAGAGAATCTCAATAATGTGCTTACGTCACCTCCAACATCATTGTTTTCTTCAACCGCCGTTGAATATAAAAATCTCATCGTTCTATATGAATATTGAAAGTTTAACTTGAAGTCTTAGAATGATGTAGAATGATGTAGAATGATGTAGAATTTGCATATATGTATGATGGTGAAAGGTATTTACCTATGGTGGGATTGCCTTTGATTTCCAGATGAATAAAATCGCATCATAGAATGGTGTCAAACATAGTGGATTAGGGTGTAATATAATTAATATGGAAAAGAAAAATATCATTCAAATTGCAGCATTCTAATAATAGTTCTTCTTTTACACGAGCTTGCGTGGTCCATCTATCTCCAGCATTTCAAGCACACCATTCTATTTGGCACAATTTTGAAAGAGAACTTTTTTAATTCTCAAAGTTGAAAAAAATGACATCTTCACTTCAACAAGTAGTGAAACAATCAGAAGAAAATGAAAAACTTGAAATAAAAAAACTGATTACAGGAAATTCATTAGATGCAGCAGCCGCACATGTCAGCGCGAGCCGCCGTAAATCTTCATCTCCATATACTTCTCCTAACAGTAGTTTTACTAATCGAGGCACAGGAACTCACACGAATTCTATGACAAATCCATATTATGCTTCTCAACCTCAAACAACACCTACGTATCGATCGTCATATCCCAGTAATAGCGGTAGAGGGCGGGGAAAAGGGCGAGGAGGTGGACGAGGCAGAGGTCGAAGAGGAGGACGTGGTAGAGGACGTCGAGGTGGAAGTTCATACAATCATTATTCGTCGTACGAAACCAATTATTCGTCCACGTTAAAGAGCTATACGATTGGTGCCGATGCTAGAACGGGTGCTAGTGTAGAAAGCGCTCTAAATCCAAACCAACAGCTTGACCGGTCTGGCTCATATTCTTCACTGGGAAGTGCTCCTGGCAAACGGCCTTACGATCCATTAAAAGCAGCAGCTATTCAAAAAGCGAAATATATGCAAGATGAAGAAGAACGTCCTTATCAAACCATCGAAGGGCCTTTTTGCAGTATTGACGTGGAATGTGTTGCATCAGGATATGGTCATTCAACTTTATCGAAAGATCGTATTCCAGGAAGGATTGCTATGGTAGATGAAGTAGGGAATACAATTTTAGATGAGATTGTCCGTTTGGACGCGGAAAAAGATCATGTTGTTAGCTTTTTGACCCCTTTGACTGGATTAAATAAAAGTTTATGCTCTAGACAAACAAATAAGACGTTTGAGGAGATCGTTGAGTTAGTGAAGGAAAAAATGCCAAAAAATGGAGTCTTGGTAGGACAGAGTATTCAGCACGATATTGAATGGCTTGGTTTAGAAAAAGGGGTTGATTTCAGAGATTATATTGACATTGGTACTATTTTTCGTCAAAGAGTTCCTAGTAACTTAAAGAAAATTGGTTCATCAAATGCACAAGATCCAAACCAGGAGGACGAGCAACTGGAAACGAGGTATAGAATTTTTTCGCTTCGTCACACATGTTTGTATCTCCTTGGTGTAGATATCCAAACATCGTACCATGATCCGACTGTAGATGCTAAATATTCTATTGATTTATTCAATAAATATCGAGAACAGCAGGTAGAGGGTCTTCGCGCCGCGAGAGATTCACTCCACAGAGCCCCTGTGACACCTAGCTTTGCCTCAATGAATCCAGTTGTTGATGGAGTATGTCTCTCAAAACAAGCTTATAAATATAAGTTTGCTGGTAGATTTATCTGGAAGTGGTGGACAAGTCTCTATGGCGGCGTCTTTGGCTTAACCCCACTTGCTGTTCAAGCGAAAAAATCTCTGCAAAATGCATCGAGCAGCAGTAATTAAGGACTATTTCACAAACATTTTCTGTTCATTTTTCATTCTTATATAAAGTCTCGATTGTTAACGAGATGAAAAAAGAACTGTGCCAGATATCTGGTTTATAGCTCAAACGAAATGATGAATTGAATTTTTATCAGAGAATAATCGATATTTTTGTGATGTTACAAGTAAGTAATCAAGAGGAAAAAGTATCACGGTTTACATCATCCACAAACAGACTCGTATTTTTTGGAGAAGAAATCCAAGCACAACATCATTGGTATCGAATTTTTCTTAATGACGAATGATTTGGAACATGAAAAGGCACTGTAAAGAACATATTGCCTTCCTGAAAAGACAGTTGGTATATTTTAATTTAAGAAATAATATGCTGCTTTTCATTACCAAATAAATTAAATGTTGACTCATTCAACTTTTAACCTTCATGCACTAAATTGAACTAGTATATATCAATATTAAAGAGCAGACAGTATGTAAATATTAGGTGAGTTTAATTTTGAACTTGTGAAGGATTCGTTTATTTTTTTTGGAAGAGACTGCATCATCGATGAACTTATATAAATTGAGTATTTGCACCTCCTGCAATGAGTTTCAATATGTATATCGATGAAGCTTTGCCAAAAAGAAATATTCAACATTTTTCCATTTATTCAAACATGTAGTGAATGGTGAAACTGTGAGGAACAGCAGATACTACTGAAATGTTTTCTCACATGTCATCCTTGGACAAACTAACAATACCTGTTTATTTGCAGTTGATGATATTCCTCTTTCTCAACACGTACGTGCATTTATTGAAATGTCGTTTGTACAAGACCTCTCATAACCTTTAAATCTTGTCACCGTACAGGTCTATACAGTACGAAAAAAGTTTACGTTGTATGGATTTTGAATTCATCAATTAATTAGTACAATAATCACTGAATCTTGGCGCGCCATGAAAGGCATATTTTCTCAGCCAATGATACCGAATTCCTACGGGTATGTATTCTAAGAATTCACGATTATATTGCAGCTTAGAAAGTAACAGTCACGCTTCACTACAGTAAGATGCATTATTCTTGATAAAAATTATTTAGCTTAACAATGGCCACACTAGACTTCCTCTAATAATTTTAATTGCGATTGGATTCCAAAAATCCATCGTGTACCAAATAACGTGTAATTTATACCAGGAAGATGTTTTTATGCTTTGAATTGAATAGAGATGTATTATTATTCCCCTACCTTCATCAACGACATACTTTTCAAAACAGATCCGCAACAGCTGTTGATCAAACATAACTGACACTTTCTTAAATAACCAATTTCCACATTGCAATGAGTAGTGACGAAGAGCCGGTGGTATCTAGCGATGCTGAATCTGAGAATCAAGATAGTGATGATGAGCCTAGTGAAGAAAAGAAGCCTGTGAAGGCTAAGCGTGTCCGAAAAAAGAAGGGAAAGAAGAAAAAGGACCCAAGTAAGCCCAAACGAAATATGTCAGCCTTTTTTCTGTATTCCACAGCAACAAGGAAAACAGTAAAAGAAGAAAATCCCAACCTGTCCTTTGGTGACTTGGTAAGTCTAAGTATTTAGTTCCTTCGCTACCATCTCAACCATTTTTGTGTCTGTGAAGTGTATTTGCGAGTTTGTTTGAGTGACCATTCGATTTTGTTATGATTATTTCGTTTTTCTTGGAGTATTATATTTTGTCATGTTTTCATGATGTCGACCTTTATATCATCCCGTGTTGTTCTGACGAGAATGGAAAGAGTGAGAAAAGATAGCGGCGGCGCAAACAAGCGCGGACAGCTAGCGGGCAAACATCACGCGATGAAGAGCAAAAACACCTCGAAAAACTTTTTTTCATACGTGCCATATATTTCTACGAGTATGAAGTATGTATGTATGCTTGTACTGTCGATAGAACTTAATCCAAACTTTCTCTACAGATTCATTTTGTTTGTTCTTTAATTCATTATTATTATTATTCACACTGTTTTCATTTCCTTCCATTTTTTACATTTTAGGCCAAATTCATTTCCAAGAACTTCAAGGCATTGGATGATAAAGAAAAGAAAAAATGGGAAAAGAAAGCGGAAAAAGACAAAGAGCGCTACCTCGAAGAGATGAAAAGCTATGTTCCACCATCCGAATCTGAAGAAGATAGCGACGACAATGGCAAGAAAAAGAAGAAAAAAGCCAAGAAAGACCCTAACAAGCCAAAGCGTAATATGTCGGCATTCTTTCTCTATTCTTGTGCCAACCGAGCCTCCGTGAAGGAGAAAAATCCTGACGCTACCTTTGGAGGGTTGGCTAAGATCATATCTGTAGAGTTTAAAGCCTTATCTGACAAGGAGAGAAAGAAGTGGGATAAGAAGGCAGTGAAGGACAAGGAACGATACGATGAAGCAATGAAAGTATACAATGCAAAGAATTGAATGCAAAATGCTTTTTAATCTTGCAAAATGACACTTCAAAGAGATTTCTCCTCAAAGTTTCGCAGAATGAGAGAAACTGTCCACAACATAAATTATTTCCTGTGTAATACATACAATCTAATCATAAGTTCAAATAAAAATACGCATTGTCTATGCATGGTTGAATTTGTAATGCCTAGAAAATAATTTTTGAACGAAGCTTAAAAACACGAAGGACATGATTGAATGTCATTAATCATCGATTTCCCGAAGACCTTGACTCAAAGAAGCAAGTTGATAAGTAAAGAAACCAAAAATAGATGGAAGTTCTTGTAAACCCTCCGACCTAAATTTTCCAACGAAAACGAAAAGTAAGATTAAAAATGCAAATCTTGCTTGTCCAACTCCAGCCCCCTGTAGTTCTTCTTCATTGTCCACGGATCCTCCAATGGTTTCCACGTATTTACCCAATCCATAACTGTATGCTACACCAAGAAGAGCCCCAAGAGAATAGGAAATGGGGGTCGCAGGAGTTGGCGCTATGATCCACAAAAAGCTGAAAATCATGATGGAAAAGTAAAGTGTCTCAAAGACCAGCGCTAACCGACGTTTGGTGAATTTCTCAGCTTTTTCCCTGACATTATTTAAAGATATGAGTGTCACACGTATCGGAGGCAGGAATGTTAGCTAACGTAATGGACATATCTGACAACTTAGAATAAGGCCTGTGCCTGACTCACCTACGAGCAGTTAGTTCTTTTTCATCTGCTTTAGCTCTCAAGCTGGACGCTAGATTCTTTTGTTGCTCCCAAAAATCACCACTTTCTGCCTCCGATTCTGTAGCTTTCATAACAAACAAGTCCCTTCCATGGCTGTCTTCGGATGCGTCGATATAATTGAGAAAATCGTTTCCATATTGAAATGGAAGTTTTGCGTTCCTGTGGTGGAACGATCTTCCTTTCGATTTGGTGATGACTGTTTTGCAAAGAGTGAATTTATTAGATGGAGTGAATGCAAGAGTGACATAAGCTGTAGTTTCGAAGGAAATGGAAAATAAAATCCAGAAACAATAATGTATTGATTTCTTCATCAGATTATTATTCATGTTGGCAGTTTTCTTATTTGTATACTAAAATATCTGGCTGTTGTGTCTATTAATTAATTTGTTGGTTGGGTTCAAATGTTGTTTCATTGCTGTGTTTGACTTTCGATTTCACATCATGACAATCATGTACAAATTGCTTGGGTGTAACTGAGTATAATACCCTACGCACGAAATTAATGGCTATTTCCATTTCTTGTTCTGAAAAATAAGGAATTCTATTATATGAATATATATCTTAATATTTGTTTTACACGTTTCGGCAATACGCTACAGGAATTATTTTTCTCCTTTCATCATGAAAGCAAAAAGACAACATTATTGTGGTTGAACATTCAATTTTTCCAAGCTCAATGATAAACCCAAAGATGAATATGTAAAAGTAAAATGTGCAATGTTCCATACAATAAAAGGCATGACAAAGAGGTGTTTTTTGTGGGTCTTGGTGGGGCTAAAACATGCTCTTTTTGGAAATTACGTACAACCTACTACTACTTCTTTCTTTACTTACTTGGGTTCTGTGTCATTTCGTTTTCAAAAAATAAAACGCGCCAGATTCAAATAATAATTTGAATAATTTTGAGTCTATTATTATCATCATATTACTACCATCTATCATTCTACTTTCTAGAGAAGTAAACAAGAAACGATTATCAACCTTGTTTTCTCATCATTTTATCGACCCACCATTGAATTATCTTCTATTGGCTACACAAAAACCTCATTCATTGACTACCAATTTGAATTTAAAAAGAAGAATCTTATAATTGGGGCCCCAATCAACATTTCAAACTTAAGTGGCTTCCATGCCTTAAACCAGAAATTCCATAGGAATCACCTCGACTCACAATGGGAGTTCAAGGCTTACTGAAGTCGCTGAAACCACTCCTTATAAATCAATCTACCACTACCAAATACAACATTCGACAATTTTCCAATCATACGATTGCAGTGGATGCTTCATCATGGCTTCACAAAGCTGGTTATGCATGTGCAGAACGCCTAGTGGAATCTACGCACAATAGAACTGTAGATCATGGTTGTATTCGTATCTACACAAACTATATAATCAAGAGGTGTGAACAACTTCTTTACGGTGCCAATATTGAGTCTGTGATCCTTGTTTTTGATGGAACCAGATGCCCGTTAAAAGCAGAAACTAACAAAAGTCGGGAACAAAAACGACAGAAAAATATAGAAGAAGCAAAGAGGCTGAAAAGTGAGGGCAGGCGCATGGAAGCAATAGAAAAATATAAGGCTTGCGTCAAAGTAACAGATGAAATGGCCCATAATGTGACTAAAGCGGTTACTTCAAAATTTGGAGGTGGGGGACTAGGAGAGAAGACAAGAGTACAATGCATATATTCTCCTTACGAGGCAGATGCACAGTTAGCACAATTATGTTTAGATGGGTCTGCAGACGCCATTATTACTGAGGACAGCGATATTATTCTATATTCATTATCATCTGGAGTTCCATTTCCAATCATTTATAAGCTTGACAGAGACAGCGGAGCTTGTGATGTGATTTCTATGAGTTGGCTTTTATCCCAAACAAACAAATCAAATAATTCAGATTTCTATTCAACAATATTGTCTAAAACGGCAAAATCTGCCCTAGCTGGAATTTTTAGATTTATCGCCTTGCAAGAAAGACGTCAGCAAGGAGCAGGTTGTCGCATGTTTATTCAGGCTTGTATACTCTCCGGATGTGATTACGTTGATAGTCTTCCTGGCGTAGGTTTAGTTACCGCTTTCAAAATGATCAAAGAAAACTTTCATAAAGATGAAAGCCTGCGTTTTCGACATATATTGATGACAATGAGGGGTAAATTTTTGGCTGTTAGCAATCAAGATGAAAAATCATCAAATACATCAAATAAAAAATCTCTTCCTCCTGATTTTAGTTTCGAAGATTACGAAACTGCTTTGCTAAAAAGTGAGGCTGCTTTTTATTATCATCTTGTTTGGAGAAGACTAGATAAATGCATTGATCACTTGACCACTCCCTATTTACCAAGTGTAAAAGACCATCAAAAGCTACATCTACCTTCAAGAGTCCGTTTTGATGACTTGTCATTCCTTGGAACTGAAAAATCAGCAGCATCCATGTCTAGAGAAAATAAGATTTCGCTCCAGGATCGCTCTGTGAACTCGAAGTCACATGAAAAATCAGTTCCAAAAATAGCACTGGGAGATCGTCAAAACGTAAAAAGAAGCTCAAAGTATGCTTTTGATCAAAGGTGGCCCATTATAGAAACAACAAAGAGGAACAAAACGGAAATTGTTTCTACGGGTACAGATGTTTCTAATTCCTTGTCATCGGTTGAAGATCTGCTTAGTTACAACCCTTTTTCAAAATTTACCTTACATTCCAAAAGCAAGTTGCAATCGGATGCCAAAGTATCTGATAATGCAAGTTTTGATACAAATAAAAGTAAAAATATAAGCATTGATAGACAACCTACTGTCAATTCTACAGCTACGATTGTCACAATAAACTCATCGAAGGGTCCATTTAACCATTCTTCAAAACCAATAAAAGTATCAACGGAACATGTGAGTAGCCGATTCTTCACAAACGCCCATGTAAAACAAGATCGTAGCATGAATTCATATACGCACACAAATGTGCTGGTAGATACTGCTAGCAAAGAAAGAAATATTAAGAGCGAATCTAAACCATTACGAAAAAAAAAAACTTCAAAATTAGATCCTTATTGGGATGGAGATGAAGTACTAGGAGATAATGACTTTGATGAACCAGTAAATGCTATTACACCACCATTTACAAGTAGGGCGACAAAAAGCAACTCTGTTCCTTACGTGACTCCCTTTTCTAGTTCAAGTTTCATGAAAAAGATGACAACGCCAGTCCGAATGAGTAACAAAAAAAAGAAAAGTAGATACACAATAATGGATGGATTCCATAAACAACAAAAGATGCATAAAAGTGTGAAAAAAAAGAAGTCGAAGACACCTAATACAGATGAATATGTACAGGAGAAAAAACAGAATTCCATAAGAAAATTTTTCAGTCCATTGCCGGTTAGGAAGATTTTTAATTAAGCTAGTGTTTATGAATTCCTTTTCAAACCATTTTTTCAATACTTCAATCGCTTATTTTTCTTTACCACACGACTGTGAATTTTCACCATAAAATCGTTTTTATTGCGGATTGACGTCTGTGAACAAAATTCTGAAATGATTTCGAATATCTCCTCATCATTGATAAATTTCATAAGCGCTCTCTCAAGCTCGCAACTTCTTATTATTCTCAAGGAAACCAAATCATTCAAATTTGCAACGATTAAATCTGTGTCATCATAAAGTTTTGAATATTTTCCTTTCATGTTTTTTTTTGTTAAATACATGGACATTATCTGAGTTTGACACAAATAAAAACCGATCTTGCGAAGTGATAAAGGATTTGAACATTTTTTACCAATCTCTAGTATGATTTGAATGGCATCAAATAAGATCAAGCTGGTTTCTTTTGATTTTGAGTTGCTTTTCATTATTTCCAATATAAAATTGATGAAGTTCTTGCTGAGTTCGTCTGCTACCTTCTCAATCACGCTAAGTTCAGTTAGGTGTATTGAATCAAACGAGCTTAATATACAAATAATTTTCTTCCTTGAGTTATATGACTTTTGTTGCGTTGTCACACTCATTGATGAATGCTCATTGAAAAGAGCTTGAAAACGTTTCATAAATGTGATAAAATCTTCATTCAGAGCAACAAAGTTAGAAATTATGCTTTCAGTTGCGGAACTGAAGGATGCTCCTTCAATTATCTTTTTTAGCTCTTGAGAAGAATCAGATTTAATACAGGAATCAGACGACTTAGTTTTCAGATATTTCTTTTGTTTTTCCAAATATATATTGAGACTTTTTGGTGCCTCTAAATTAATCAGAGCCAAAACACACTTGTTCCCCTCTTCTATTGCATGATCTATAGCAAGATCGATTGCAACGTCTAAGACCTTTTCGTTTATCGAACTCGAAAGCAGAGTGATTAAACCATTTCTTACTCTCTGTTGAATCTCTTCATGAATGCATCCAGTGGCTTTTGTCAATGACGCTCTTTTAATATCAGAAAGCAACAGAGATAATATATGAGAATCAAAATTAGTCCTACTGGAAATCAGCTTCTTCGCATCTTCACTTTTCAGTGCCTTGTATGCTTTTGATATTGTGGGATTCACAAATTTATCTGTTATTTGAAGACATGCATTCTTTATTGTCACTCCAATGACAAATGCAGCTATAGTTTCTATATTCTTATGTTGGTGGAAAAAGGCATTTCTTAACTGCACTTGTACGATAGCTTCATCTCTGAATCGAGAAGATAGAAATACGCTCCTTTGGGAATATGAAATATCTGATGTGTATTCTCTACTATAAGCACTCATGAATTCTTTCCCAATGCTTTCGTCCAAAGTGGATACTGCATAAGGTCTCATTTTTTTCGATGAAAGGTTTCCAAGTTTTCCTTTTTCTCTTCCTGTTTCTTTGGCACTCAGAAGATGATAAAGCTCTTCCATAAGTGGAATACAGGTATAAGCGAAGTCCTTATTAAGCGTAAATTGAAGAGAATCAAGATCTGACTCCACAGAAATATTAGTGGACGCATCACATGATGCTGCAAATTTAAGGGGAAGATTTTCTATTTTTCTAAGACTTCCCATACTGGTGAAAAAAAATTCCATGTCTAACATCACAAGAACAATATTTGGTGTCATATTCATTTTTCTGATTTTCCGTTGTATTTGCAAAAGATAGCGAAATAAATTCTGATAGTAATTCGATCGTTGTGAAATCAAATCCCATTTGCTCATACGAAGATAATCCAACACCCATGGAATAATTGCAATGAGGCTTCTCTTTTCTAATGCTTTCTGAAGAAAACCAAAAAATGGAAGAACTGGAGACGATAAATCTAGATGCCTTTGCGCATCAAAGGTAGAAGATGCACTTGCAATGTTGGAAATATTTCCTAAAACATCATGATCATCACTTTGAACAGAATTCCAATTTGGTGAAAATACTAAGACGCCAAGAAACTTAGCCAAAAGTTTTTGCAATGTAAGGCGCTCCTCCAAACTTCTTTTGTTTCTTGCTGATCCTGATGCATAAGAAGAAATTTTCCCAACAAAGCGTCTACATAGTTGTTGACCAAAATTGTACGAATCAACTGAACGAAGAAAGATGAAAAAAAATTCCTGATTACCACGAAAGTATTCCGATGGATCTGAATTGGAAGGAAAGAATTTTTTCTCTGCTTGGTTGTCCAGAAGCAAACTTTGACTGCTTTTATTCAGACTCTTTGGTTTATTTGTAATTCTTTGATGTAATTTCTACAAATATTTGTTGAAACACGTGAGATTCAAGGTGCAATTTGAGACCAATGAATATCAAAATATAGTTACTCAAATATGGAAAACGGAAGAAATAAAAGCGTAGCATAAACTTACTTGCAATTTCTTCCCGTCTTTTACATGGTTTAATATCTCAACATCTGTTTCTTCGATATCTTTAGGCCCTATCTTAATTAACAAGTCACAAAAGAGTTCAGCAAACCAAAAGGTATTCTGTTTAAGTAACTTTTGATGAATCAAATCTTTAGCTGCATTTTGTATTCCCAGTCTTTTACTGGATGCAACTGCGGGGTCTAATATCTTGGCGTGCATATTTTGGAAGGATCGTATTTTTGAAAATAAAAAATCTCGACACTCTTCCCTATTTTTGTATATTGCTGCTTGTGACGCTGACCTATAGTTATGTTTCGAATCTCTATCTGGGTGAAATGGTAGAGCCATTATTGGATTATTGACATTAGACATGGATGATTGAGATTTATATAGGGACTCATACGATGGGACAAGTTGAGAAGAGATTTGCTTAGAATCATCGTTGATAATAAAACGTGTCTTATTTTCATCGGCAGCTGCACCTAGTTCGGCACATATTTGAGGTAAATGAAGTTTTATAGACGGATACACTGCAAATGCTTCTAAGATTTCATCGCATAAATTGAGGATGATAGGTTTCAAGAAGCCAATTACTTTAGATGCAAATATTCGACATGAATGTCCAGATACGAAGCATGACTTCAAAGTAGGACCCAAATTACTTTCTAAATTCTGACTTCTATCTTTATAAGAAGCGTTTTCCTGTTTTCCGCTTCCTTCATTGATTGCGTCATCTTGAAGCGAAAGCAAACGAATGATGAAATGCAATTCAAGCATTGTTGATGGAACTAAATAATTCGTAATGAGAGAGGAATAAATTTGAGCCATGCGATTCAGCATATCTGTTCTTCTTGGCTTTGAATTGAGTTCTAGATCACTACTTTTGACTACTTCAGCATCATTGACGTCTTTTAGATCTTGGGGAAACGAATTCTCGTTTCCTTGTTTCACGTTGGGAATCTTCATGGAATTTTGATCTAGTATGTATTTTTTTGACTCGAAAAGCATTGGCTCTTTTTTCGTTGTAGAATCTATATTTTTTTGTTTATTCACATTTGATTTGACCTGCAAGTTTCTCATATTTGATACATCCTCGGACGGTAATGTTGAGAGATTTCCTATTGTAGTCTTCACAGGCGATAAATTTGGTCTTATTCTTCTTTTTGGTTTCTTTTTCTTAGATTTTTTGTGATGCATAATATTGTGATAGTGGTGAAAATGTTATTAGAAATATTTTTGATGATGTGGGAATCCGAACCACAAAGTAAATTAAGATAAAATTTGAAGTCAAACACATTACACACCTGCTTTATTGATGCTTCTTGAAAAAATCTAGAATTTTTTTCTATTGGTACAGTCTTTTTAGTGTTTTTCTTCCTTCCAATGAGAACATTAGGGGTATCAGCACGATAGGGTTTCTGTGGATTTCCTGCTTTCGTCATGGGAAGAGATGGAAATGCAGAATCATAGGCAGCTTTTGTGGTAACTGGTTTGGCTGGAGTAATTCGAATATCATCTGAAGAATGAGATTTACTGGAAAGAAAACCACGACTCGCATCACGAACTGCGTTCAACACCAGCATCGACGCATGAATTCTGTGCTGGTACGGATACTTAGTTGTTTCATGCAATTCCGTGGTATTGTCTGAATTCCATTTATTTCTTGTCATGGAAAAATCTCCATTTTTGGAAGGACTGGTGCATGAAATATCTGAACCCAACCAGATCATAAAATGGTGCGCTTCTTCATCTGAATGTAACGCTAATGCAATTTTGTCATCAGTCAACCACCTGAGATGGGTTACTTTTTCATTATCGTCACAGTCTAGTTTCGTCTGTGGTTTTTTATTCACCATGGATGGAATACCTTTGCTAGTTCCTTGACATGCACACAAACAAAAATGGGATACAAATTTCTGCTATGTTACTCGTAATTCATAATAATATCATTTTTTTTTTAAATTATTATTCATTATTATTTTTAAATGGATTGCGTTGGATAAATGAAAAGGCCAATCTAGATGGAACAATTTTTGGATCGAAATCCTCTGGAGTCATCCTCATTCTATGAAGAGACATTGGTGGAAAATCTTCATTAAGAAATTAATTATGTTCCATTGTACTTTATATATGAGAAATTTAGATCTATGTAAACGCAAGAAAATCTTTTCACTATATGTATGTGTTTAAACATACTTAACAACTCTTTTTTAGACATGATCCAAACCAATGTGCATTTTTTATTTCGCTCAAACGGAAAACTAACGTAGGAAGAAATATATGCGACTATCCAAAGCGTTAATCAAATTTCTTAATAAATTCTTTCTACAAAAAATAAGTAATTAGAATTCGTGTAGGTGTAGGCTCAGTAATTAGTTTCCTTTTGAAAGATCAAATTCGGATCTTTATGGCACTCTAAACGCAATCATCGAATTTTGGTTGATCGAGAAGTTATATCGATTACGCAATGAAACAAGGAACAGGTAAAAAGGTAAGATAGAATATCTTTTCAGAGTTATGGAGCTGAGGGAAATATGCCCTGTGATCGATTTTGATCGTGATGATGTTTCTAAAAAATTAGCCGATGTAATGGATTGTAGAGAGAGACTTTGGAGTGGTGGAGATGTTTATACATCATTTCAACAAAATCTTGCACAAACAGGTTTCATTCTCGATTTGAAAGTTCCTCATGTATGACTAATTTAACTTCTTAAATAGGTATGAGTTCTCATACCAATATTTTGATGCAATATTAATTACACGTCAAAACGGGAAAGGCCTTTTGTTTACATACAGGAATGATTGAAGAGAAGAAGCTTAACCGTCGTATGATTTTGAGATGACACTAAATTCGTTTGCCGATCTTAAATCTTGATACTGGCGCGTGTTTGACATTGCTTAAGACTACAGTCACCCTTTGTGTTCACGGACAGCCAACGATCAACCCTTCGAGAGGAAGAATCGATTTCTTTTCCCAACTAATTTTTTTTTCGACATTTTGAAATTACAAACGTGACATTTTAAAACCATGAAGGATGAAGGAAGCAGCAGCAAATCTGGTCCAATGGCTTCTTTGATAAAGCTACGGAGACGTCTTACAGTAGGAGGCGCCACTGAAACCGTCGATGGAGTCTCGAAACAATCCGCTGCAGAAGATGATAATAAAAAGGTAAGAATTTTCGAAGGATATTGTGTTAAAAAGTCATGGAGGGGAATATGAAACCAAAAAGGACTCTTGATTCACTATAGAAATGCTAACATATCAAAACATGACTGCCACCATCACCATACGCACAATCACAATCACAATCACATTCACATGCAGAGATATTATGACGCTTCTATCCGATGTGCAGTGTCATCTTACTCTGGGGTTTCTAAGAAAGGGCACGCACCTTACAATCCAAGGAAGAAAAATCAAGATGCTCTTATAATGGCAGACGATCCAAGCACAAATACTCTTATTCTATGTGTCTTGGATGGTCATGGGGAACATGGTGATGCAGTATCAGGTCATATTCGGGATTGTCTGGCAAATGAGATGATTAAACACCCATCTTGGAAATCTGACATTAAAAAAGCTTGCCGTGAATCAATTATGAAGGTTGAAAATCAGATCATTCGAAATTTTCGTATTGACACTGAATTCAGTGGAACTACTTTGTCTATGGCTCTTATCAGAGGCAATACTATTATCGGAGCAAATATTGGAGATTCACGCATTATTATTGGAAAACAGGAGAATGGTAAATTTGTCGAGGAAGAATTTACACACGACCACAAGCCCGATTCTCCAGGAGAGAAGGAACGTATAATAGCCGCTGGGGGAAGAGTTTTCGCTGTTGAATACGACGATGGTATTGATGGCCCACCTCGAGTATGGCTCGGACACATGGATGTTCCAGGACTAGCAATGTCTAGGTGAGTAATTTCATTTTTTGACAAATGTTAAGGAACCAATATATATTAAATTAATCAACGCACGCACAAAATTAAATAACATTTTTCTGCTAGATCTCTTGGTGATGCTGTGGCACATACAGCGGGTGTTATTTCAGAGCCAGAATTCACTGAACGCACTCTTGACCCAGCTACAGATCAATTCGTTGTTCTAGCAACTGATGGTCTATGGGAATTTTGTTCCAATGAAGAAACTGTAGAAATGGTCATCAATGAAGCAGGGCCCAGCGAGAGTGTTGAAAAACTTGTCAACGAAGCTAATGCAAGATGGATTCGTGAAGAGCAAGTCATTGATGACACAACAGTTATTGTTGCCAACCTTTTCGATTATGTCAATGGGCAGAAAAAAATAAGATCAGCACCAAAAGCTTAATAACTTTTCATTAGTGCAGATCAATTCAGGGTGGGGACAGATTATTGCATTGTACCCAATTTGATCCAAAATTAGGTATCCAGAGTATGCAAGATCTTTTTTTCAATTTGATTAAATGTTAATTTCTAGAATAATTATAAATCAATTTGTTTTTGGGACTTCTTTTATCATGCTGCAACTTTTTTCGATTTTCCGCATTTCACTTTACTTTCTCCCCGTGTTATGTTTGCAATATGAATAATAAAAAAAAAATCATGTTTACTTGTGAGCCTGTAATGCTAAAAGACAAAAGATTCAATTGTTTGGTAAGAGTACCATATTTGATTTCGAATAAAGTGAATAGAAGTTCTTCCAGTGTTCAAACATAACTCAACGAGTTCAAAAGATAATACGGAAAAGTTGGTCTAATGTACATTTACTTTATCTTAATGCATAGTAATGGTATAGTCGTCGCTGTAGCTTTTCTCATTATTCATAATCATCCTTTTTCTTAACAAACAAAGCTCCTGGATCTTCTGATTTCTTACGTTCTTCATCTACCTTCTCTCTTAGAAATTCCTTATATTCTTCTTGAGGTGGTGTGGGAGCATACATTTTACGGGCTTCTGCAATTTGACTATAAACACCCACAGAAGCATATACAAAGAATCCCATGAGCCCAGTCACAGCAGCTTTGTGCCCTATATCAGCGGCTTTTCGAAATACACTCATTATATGAAGTGGATTGAGTGGGTTTTACGATAGCGATGATGAGAACTTGAAGTTATGTTCTGTTGGAATACAACGACGTTGAGGACAGATAGGTGAGGGTTAGCAATTTGCAATGATGTGCGGAATCTGACTATAGAAACAACTCAGACAAACTAGTTATATATTTTCGTTATTTTATACAGAATCTACTCTACGCACTCTAAATGAAAAAAATCAAAATTAGTGGTAAACATGAGTCACAATTTGTAGAATCCTAATACGAACATAACGTAGAATGAAGAATAAATCGTACCAACATTAAAATTACTTGACCTATCCATCTCAAGACATTCTGCTGTTATTATTTATTTATTTCTTTAGCATGGCCAATTTCATTTTCTGCCAATTCGATGCAACTTTTTTTTGTTCTTTTTGAGTCAAATTAGTTGGTTTGCAATTCGTTTTCTTTTTTCTATTTTTACCAGTGATAGCTTCATGCTCATCTTTCTTCCTCACAAACTTTTCTCTCCAAATTCTTAAATCTTTTATGACTTGAGACAAATTTGAGCTCAATTGCTCTTTTGGGTCAGACACAGTTTTTCGATCGAGAATATCACATACTATGGGTCTCATACTTGGATCCATTGATTCAAATAATGGGTCTTTCATTCTCATTTTCCATTCCTTACGTAATTTTATCTTTTCCGAAATTTCTTCAATCATGACATCGTACAATTCTTCACTTGTCAATGTATTAGTCTTCGGCAAGTCATTATTTTTATCGGAGGATTCCTTTAATAAATTCAAAATTTTCACTGAATATTGTTCAAGCTCTGCATAATGATTCTTTAATGTTTGTATCGGTGCATGCCAATAAGGATGTAAATCGGCATGTAGCCTCCCTTGTATTAACCATTGTCGTATCCATTCAAATTCTATTTCAATGAATAGTTTTTGATGTTTTCGGACTTCTTTCACGAATGCTTTTCGTTTGACTGTATTTATATGATCCTGAGAATAAATAGAAGTTGTCTGATCTAAGACTGTATTACATTTGTCTCTTATATATTGCCAAGTACCATTTCCTTCTCGAGCAACTCGATGCGTAGAGCTATATCGTAATGTTTCTGCACCTGCTAATACTGCATGTTCATGCTTGTGATTAAAATCATCCAACATATAATATAGAGCACCAGATGGAAGTGGTACTGTTAAGGGGGGACTTTTTTTCCTATGTTCATCACCTGAAATTCTCAAAGCCACCTTCCAAGGTTCTACATCAGTCTTTCCATGATGTTTCATAATAGAGGGTGATCCGTGCATATCTTGTAATTCATGATAGACAGCAATAGTAGAAAAATCCTGTAAACCAGAATCCATATGCCAACTTACACTTGCCTTTCCCATACCATATATATTTTCATGTTTGAAATCTTTTTTGATGGAGGATGGTTCCATTTTATTAATTAATGTTAGTGAATAGTCTGCTGATCCTACCAATTTTTCCGGAACAGAATCCTCAATCTGATTTTGTAATATTTTATTGGATCTTTGA
>Ga0209092_10000181_pt1 | contig 59152 bp, 62 predicted proteins | sample FraStrMetagenome_FD_187446 | JGI IMG/M metagenome (GOLD analysis project Ga0209092, IMG submission 187446) | Marine eukaryotic phytoplankton communities from Arctic Ocean - Fram Strait ARC3M Metagenome (SPAdes) (version 2) | ecosystem: Environmental > Aquatic > Marine > Oceanic | place: Fram...
GGGGTTGGCATCATTGCAACCCTATAACTAGCACTAATGCATATAGACATTTAAAAACAAACTTACACATGGGTGGTGGAGCTAGAGGAAATGATGAGTATATTATGGGTGGGTTTGAAGCAAAAGCTTATGCGTATTTTGGTTCTTACCCAGGTTTTGGTCACGGTACCTGTATGTTTCACAACTGGAGTGGCAGTTTTGCTAGTTTACAAGTTGCAAACTACGGAACTGCTGGTTTTATGCAACAACCATATGTATCAACCGACGGCTATTGTGTTATTGTTTTAAGAGCCAATACTTACATGCAGCCTGTTATTGATTTTTCTCAATACTATACACCTTATCCTTGGAGAACATCTTATGTAACAGCTGAAATTTCATCAAATAATCTAACTGGAGTTTATTAAAAAAAAATTATGAGTATACCTAAGAACGTATTATTTCCCGGTGCAGTAACTGGAGACAGGGTGCTGTGGGAAGAAGAATATTACATATATAACGGAACAGATTGGGTTTTAGAATAAAATAATATGGCAAATTTATCAAATATAAATAATTATTTCGTTGTAGATACAGCAGGACAAATTGCAATTGGAGATGTTTCGTCTGCTACATTGCCTACACTGCAAACACAACTAACCGTATATGATCATACAGGAACAGCTGGTGTTATTATTCAATCAGGTGGTGCTAGTGGTAAAAAATATGAATTATTTAGTAATGCTTCAGGTACATTTGGAATTTCAGATATAGGTGTAGGTGATAGATTAACTATATCTAGTGGTGGTGATGCAACTTTTGCAGGGACAATAACATCAACAAGTACAAGCACAAACACTTTAGCTGGTAAATTAAGAATTAATGGAACAACAACAACTGGTTTAGAAATAGCATCTAGCTCTGGATCTTCTTCAGGATTAAAATTATATAATGATTCTTCAAATGATCATGCTTATATTTTAAATCATTATAATGGTAATTTAGTATTAGGAACTAACAATGCGGCTGTCATTACTTTAAATGGAACAACTGTAACTGTTGGAAACGCTACGTATGGTAGTTCGTTAGGTCAAGTTAGAATTATTAATGATGCTGCTTCAAATCCTGCAAGTTTATCTTTAATGGGTTATAATAATGTAGCTGATGGAGACAATTATGCTTCAATAGATTTAGCTATGCAATCATCAGGAACAGGTGGTCAAGTAGTTGCTTCTATAAGAGGTTTAGCTGAAGGAACAGGAGAAAATGCTTCTGATTTAGCTTTTTATACTGCAACAGGTGGAACACTTGCAGAAAGAATGCGTATAGAAAGCACAGGTGTAGTGAAGTTTCCAAACACTGCCACAAGCACTGGGGATGTTGGTACTATCGCTCATTATACAAATAATTATATGTACGTCAGGGGTGGAACTGGAGGTTTAGCTATTGGGGATGATGGTTTTGGTGTTAGTATTTATCTTAACAATAGTGACAGTATACAATTTAATACAGGTGGAACAGAAAAAATGCGTATTACAAGTGGGGGAGAAGTAGGTATAGGTACTAATTTTGTAAGTGCAAAACTTCAAGTTCATAGTACTAATGCAGGACAACCAACAATACCTTTGTTTATAGTTAATGAAAGCACTACTATAGGCACAGAAGCAAGACTTGGTTTTGCTGCAAACACTAATAATAATGTAGGTACGAATAGATACTCATACATAAGCACAATAAATACAAGTGGTTCAAATGGTCAGGATATGATATTTGCTACTAATGAAACAGGTGCTTCAGCAGTAGAAAGAATGCGTATAGATGCGAAAGGTCTAGTAAAGGAAATATACAATGGAGCAACTACTACAACCTCAAATTATGTAAGAGGTACTACGTATAGTTGGAATGGATCTTCTCTCTCATTCTACTGGAATAAAATCGGGAATGTTAATAGTTCAGCTGGGTCATGTAAATTAGTTGTGGAAGTGTTAGGATTTGGAGATAATAACTACCCATACTGGCAGAGAGGTATAATAAAAGTAGGTAAGTATAGTACCGGTCTAAATATAAGCGTTATAAGAACTGAAGGTTTTGGTGGAGATTTGATAGGGTTTGATGCAGTAGTAGATTCAAACTTTGATGTATGGGTCAAAATGAATAATTTATCTTGGTCGAGTTACATAGGCTTTAAACTATTAAATGCCGAGGGAGGAGCAACTTTAAATACTGATCCTATTAGTTCTGCAACTTTAACTACTCCGACTGGTGGTACCCCGGTAGTATCCGCCGATCGTTCAATTAGAGTTAATACCGGTGCTTTAGGTACTATAACACATTCTTATCAAGACTTTTATACTAAAATTGGTGGTAGTAATGTATTTTTATTAGGACCAAATCAAAATACTTCTTTCAATATCACTAATATAGGGAATACTAGCCCTACTAATCCAGCACAGTTAAATGTTAAAACACCTGGATCGGCTTTAGTGGAAACTGGATTACGTTTGATAAATCCTTATGGTTTTGGCTCAACTGGATGTGGAGTTAAAATTGCTTTTGCTCAAGACAGAAGTAATGGTGAAAATTATGAAATGGCAGCTATAGAATCTAGACAAGCCGTAGGTGGTACATCAGCTCTTGGTGATTTGTCTTTTTATACTAGAAATAATTCAGCTTTAGCAGAAAGATTAAGAATTCAAGCTAGCGGTCAATCTAATTTTTATGGCTCAATTTGGGCTACTGGGTATTATATAACTGCATTACAAGGTAATTCACAATTAACAAATGCATCTACGAGTTCAGGGAGTTTAGCTTCTTATATTGGCCAAGGATTAATTAGTGTAAGTATTTCAGATGCAAAAGCTAAAGAAAACTTTAGTGACGTACAAACAAATGAATGTTTAAATAAAATTGTTTCCTTAGCTGATCATGTTAAGAAGTTTGATTGGATTGATGAAGATTGGAAAAAACAAAAAGGTAGAACAGTTGGTATGGTTGCTCAAGAAATATATGAAGATCATAGTGAGTTTGTTCACAAACCTGAAAATTATGATGATGATGGATGGGCAATAAGATACCAAGAAATAGTTCCTACTTTAATTAAATCAATACAAGAACTAAAAGCAGATAACGATAGCTTAAAAGCTAGGATAGAAACATTAGAAAATAATTAATGGCATCATTATCTAATATAAACGGGATATTTGACGTTCATTCCACTGGGGCTATACTTTTTAGTACATCTCATGGAACTAGTGGGCAGATATTAAGATCAAATGGTAATGCAGCCCCAACCTGGGTGGCAGCTTCAACTGTTATTGGTGGACCATATTTACCTTTGACAGGTGGAACATTAAGTGGAGCTACAGCTACAGCTACTGGAATAAACTTTACTGTTGGTGGTGATTTAACAGTTGCAGGCATTGTTGGAATGGGTAGTACAGGTATTTATGCCGGTACTGCTGCTCAGTTAAATTTACCAGGTAGAGGATTAGCTATTAAAAATGATAAAAACGGTAGCAATAACAATTGGAGTTATATAGAAAATACAGCAACAGGTAGCGCATCTAATATAAATTTTTATACAGGTAATAACGCCGCTGCTTTAACTTTAGCCCACAATGGTGACGCAACTTTTACAGGAAGTGTAACAGCGGTTAGCGCATCTATTCCTACTATGTCTGTTAATACAAACTTTGTAGGATCGATATATCAAGTTGGTAGCTTATTTAAAACTAATAACTACATAAATATTGCGGGTGGTAAATATGTAAAAAAATATTTATTAAGTGAATATTTTACAAACGGAGATGCAAATCAGGCTGTAAATATATATTTTCCTAATGTAGCAATACAAGGTTATTTAAGGATAACTTTAAGTGGAACTTACAGTCATCAAAATATCACTGGTAAATTAACTAAAGTAATACCTTTTGGTTGGAACCCTAATAACTCTATATGGGGACCTGGAAGTAATTACACTATTGAAACAGCTGTTGGAGGTGTAGCAGATAATTTTACTATAGGAAATATAGCTTGGAGATCTGCTAGTAGTCAATATTATATACCTGTATATAAGTTAAGCACAAATGGTAATAGTGTTAAAGTTATTGTAGAATACTTTGGAGATGGTGGATCACAAATAGACAATTTAGCGCTTGGAGGAAAATACACTATATCACCTCCAGCACCATTTAATAACAGACATTACCCTAGCGTTGAAAGATTACAAATTGGATCTGGAGGTTATACAGGTGGTGTTCAATATGGCATACGTCTTCCACAAGGCACAACTGATGACAGTAAAATTGGATGGGCTGATAATGCGGGCTCTGAAAGAGCAGCAATAATTTGTGATAGTTCAACGGACTCTTTACATTTTTACACTGGAAACAGTGGAACTCTTAGCGATAGAGTGCGTATAACTGCGGGTGGTGTTTTAGATGTAGATGGACCTGGAGCAAAAATAAAAGTTGATGGGGCTAATTACGTTGAAATGGCAACATTCGCCGCAGGTTCAGGTTCTACAGCAGGAATAGTTCAAAATAATAGTGGGTATGTAACAAGTTTTTCAACTTCTGGAACTCATCAAAATTCAAACACCGCTTTATTTGTTCCAGTGGCTAATGGTATAAAGATAACAAAACCTGGCTTATTACAGGTGTCAGTAACTCAAGACTTTATAAGTACTTTAAGTTCAGGTTACGCTGCCGTTCAAATTAGGAAAAATGGAAGTGTTATATTTTACGCCTTAAGAACAAATAGTAATGGTCAATGGGATACGCTTAGCAGTACAGGAACTATGATAGTTGCAGCTAATGATGAAATACAGTTTTATTATGCAGCAACAGATTTTACATCTATGGATACTGGCTCTTGGAGTCAATATTCTTTTATATGGACATCAAGATAAATAAAATAAATAAATAATAAATGGCAATAATATATTCGTATCCTCAATTTGCTCCTAAACCGGAAGATTTACTTATAGGAACTGTAACGTTAGATGAAAATGCAGTTGTACCTATATACGATAACCCTACGGTTAGTTTTACAATACAGAGCTTGTTAGATATGATTGCACCAATAACAGGTGCTCAAAATTTACAACAAGTAACTAACATAGGTGCTACTACAACTAACGCTATTACATTTAGTAGTGATATAAGTGTTACAGGTAGATTTTTTGATTCAAGCGGATCACCTGGTTTAGCTGGTCAAGTTTTATCATCAACAGTAACTGGTACATCTTGGATAGTTAATTCACCTGCGTCAGTGACTAGTGTTGGTCTTTCTATGCCTGCAGCTTTTTCTGTAGCTAATTCACCTATAACAACAGCTGGTATTTTAGCAGTTACTGGAGCAGGATCAGCATTACAATATATAAACGGTTTAGGTAATTTAGTTACGTTTCCAACAATACCAACACAATACGTACTACCACTTGCTGCTAATGGAACTAGAGGAGGTATACAAATAGGTTATGCTTCAGCTGGTAAAAACTATGCTGTACAATTATCAAGCGAAAAAGCTTTTGTTAATGTTCCGTGGACTGACACACCATATACTTTACCAGTTGCAACAAGTTCAGATTTAGGTGGTGTTAAAATTGGATATACAGATAATGCTAAGAATTATGCAGTAGAATTAGACTCAGATCAAATGTATGTCAATGTACCTTGGACTGATACGCCATATGTATTGCCTTTAGCGGCAGACGGCACAAGAGGTGGTGTTCAAATAGGTTACACGCAAACAGCAACTAGAGATTATCCAGTTACATTGGATAGTGAAAAAATGCTTGTTACAGTTCCTTGGACTGATACTCAAAACCCTCATCAAACTCTTCTTGGAACTGGATCTGACAACAGTGATTCTGGTATAATCTTAAATGAAAGTGGTGGAACTGTTTTAGTGTTAGGTGCAGGTAGTATTACAGCTGCACAAACTAGTAATACAATAACACTAACAGGTGTAAACACTTGGGTAGCAAATGCAGTAACTGTAGCTGGTTATGTTGCAGCTCCAGCAGCTACCGATGCTAATTTAGTTTGGAAAACAAACGCAAGTGGTGAACCAGCTTGGAGAGCTGATGCCGATACTGATACTGGTATAACTGGTGTAACACTAGCAATTAATAGCACTGGAACGTGGACTGTACCTTTGTCAGAAAGTATAACTGGTAGAGAACTTACACTAACATCTAATGTATATGGTGGAGGTGCAAAAGTTGGATTCGTGCCATCAGGCGGAACTAGTAGTTTATATTTAAAAGGTGATGGTACTTGGGCCGCGGTGCCTACAGGATTACAATTCAAAGGAACATGGGATGCAAGTGGTGGTGGTGGTGGAAGTCCAGATTTAACACAGACCGTTAACCAAGGTGATGGGTTCTTGTGGATTACAAGTGTTGCTGGTACAGCATATCCAAACGGAGGAGCGGCTGCGCCTAGTACATGGAACTTAGGTGATTGGGCTGTTTACGTTGGGGCCGCAGGATCTGGTACTTGGACAAGAGTTCCAGCCACAAATGCTGGTGTAACTAGTGTAACAACAACAGATGGTAGTTATATAGATTTAACGCCTGATGCAGCATCAACCGGTGCAGTAACAGTTACAGCTGATTTAAGCGCACAAGACGGTTCATCTGATACTAATACAAAGTTTTTAAGTAAAGATAACACCTGGGATGTTCCTAGTTACACTACAGACACTAATACTCAGAACATATACACAAATTCTTGGCAGCAGTCTACAAACGATATAATTTTACGAAAAGTTTTAAGTGGAGCTGGAAGTGGAACACAAGATATAAAAATAGTTAAAGGTGCTAATATAACATTTACATACACTGACGCTGATAATTTTACTATTGCGGCTACAGATACTAATACAACTTATACGGCTGGCAATGGTTTGAATCTAAGTGGTACAGTTTTTTCAGCAGATGTAAATAATACACAGGCTAATTCAGCAACAACAGCTTTATCAGCTACTGCAGGTAGATTTTATGCTGTACAACTTGATAATAATGCAACAATAGCAAATGCTGATTTAGTTGTTAACGTTCCTTGGACTGACACAGACACTGACACAACATATGATTTAGAAAACACAAGTGGCGGTAGCACTGGGCAAATAAGTTTAGTTATAGGAGATGTTGTTGCTACAGCTAAATTAAATGGTGCTGCTACTGGAAACCCTATAACTTATGATAATGAATCACCAGCTGGTGGAATTGTTAATGGTCAAATAGTTAGAGGAACTGGAATACCAGTTGGAACTAGAGTTGTTTCTCATACAGCGACAGAGATAACACTTAACCAGGGTTTTAATGGGCCTAATAATCTTGATCTATCTTTTCATCAAGCTGACACTATTAATTTAGTAGGAGGTGCTAATACTACTGTTGGTGGTTTTAATGGTGATATAAGAATAACATCCACAGACACTGAATACACAGCTGGAAGAGGTATAACTTTAAACACACTTGAATTTGATGTCAATGTAGATGCAACTGCTTCGGCTGCACCACAAGCTCTTTCAACAATAGCTAATCAAACATACAAGGTTCAATTAGATGATCAAAGCGAAAACTTAGTTGTTAACGTACCTTGGGTAAGTGGTGGATCTTATAACTGGATATTAGAAGCTGATTCAAGCGGAACAACAAGAACCGTAGCTAGTGGAGATACTATTGACTTCATAGGAGCAGGGGGTATATCTGTGGCTCATTCAACAAGTGGTACAACAACTGATGTTACTTTTACTGGAACAACATATAGTAATTTTACAGCGGCTACCGCTAGCGCAGCTGGAGTAAGTGGGCTTGTAGTAGCTCCACCAGCGGGTGCGCAAGGTAAATTTTTAAGAGGAGATGCAACTTGGGTTTCAGAGACAACTTATAGCAATTTTACAGGTGCTGATGGTACAACAGCTGGAACAGCAGGTCTAGTTCCTGCTCCTGCAGCCACAGATAATGGTAAGTTTTTAAAAGGTGATGGGACTTGGGCGTCAACACCTCAAGGTGACATTACAGAAATAAAAACCACAGCACCTATAACAGGTGCGGCTACAAGTGGAATAGCAACTATTGCTATAAGTAATATGGGAGCAGCTACTGCAAGTGCAGCTGGTACTAAAGGTGCTGTTCCTGCTTCTGCCGCAGGTGATCAACTTAAATTTTTGCGTGCAGATGCAACCTGGGTTATTCCAGACGATGATAACGATAATACAACTTACTCTATAGATGTTCCATCTTCTACAACTAATATAAATTTAAAAGGATCAAATCCTACTACTAACGATGCTATAGCTTTAACACCTGGTACATATGTTTCTATAGCAAGAAATAGCGATAGTCAATTAACATTTGATTTATCTGCTGTTGATGGTTTTGATGGTTTTGGAACTAGGTACTTAAGCAAAGATAATACTTGGGATGTTCCTAGAACAACTAATATAGAAATTATAGTTAAAGTTGTAAGTGGAAAATTTGTTTTAAATGGTACGTCACAAGCTGATTATACTTTAATGTCTGGCTTTACATATCAATTTAATCAAGAAGATGCAAGTAATAGTGGCCATCCTTTTGCATTTTCAACTAATGCTAATAATAGTCCAGCAGCACCTTATACAACAGGCGTTGCAACATCCAATACACCTGGAACAACTGGTTCATACACTCAGATACAAGTTGGACCAAGTACTCCAAACTTATATTACTATTGTACAGTTCACTCTGGCATGGGTGGTTCAGCACCAAGAGAAGCAAGCTTTATTAGTTTAACTACTACAGGAACTTCAGGTGCTTCAACCTTAACAAATGGTATTTTAAACGTACCTAATTATGCTAATGATCCATTTTATCAAACAATAACAGGTACTGGAACAAATAACACTGATTCTGGTGTGCTATTAAGTGATAGTGGCGGCACTGTAAAAATACTAGGTGACGGAACTGTTGTTACAGCTGCACAGTCTGGTAATGTAATAACGTTAACAGGTATAAATACTTGGATACCAAATTCTAGTACAGCTGCAGGTTATGTAGCTTCAGGTGCTAATCAAGCAAATAAAGTGTGGAAAACTGACGCTAGTGGAAATCCTGCTTGGAGAGCTGATGCTGATGGTGGTGTTTCGTCTTTCACAAATGCTAACGGTACGTTTGTATCAGCTGGAACAGAAAATTCAACTGCAACAGGCGCTGTAACTATGGGTACGATAGATTTGTCGGCAACTGGAACAGCTAGTAGTTCAACTTTTTTAAGAGGTGACAACGCTTGGGCAACACCGGGTACGGGTCCAAATTATTATCTTGATGGTATAACTAAATCTGGAAATGTTTTAACTTTTAGCGTGAGTGGTACAACAAATCAAACTTACACTTTTGGTGCTAATGCTTTTAATAGCACAACTATACCTACAAACAATAACCAAATAGCAAACGGAGCTGGATATATAACTTCATATACAGAAACTGATACGTTAGCGACGGTTACAAGTAGAGGAGCTACAACAAGTACAGCGTGTTCATTCACTAATACAACATCTTTCTTAGTAGGAAGTGGAGGTGTTGGTGGTAGTGGTATTGGAAGTATATTCTTAGGAAACATCATTAGTTCTACCGCTGCTGGCAACGGATTAAGATTTCACACTAACAATATTAATGCATATATTGACACTAAGTTAGCTAACATATATTTTAGAGATTACGCAGACAATGCTGGAAGTGTATTCACTAGATTTACAATGAATACTAACACCGGAACTTTTACAGCAACAGGTGATGTAGTAGCTTATTCAGATCAAAGACTAAAAACTGATATTAAAACTCTAGATGGTTCTAAGGTTTATAAAATGAGAGGTGTTGAGTTTATTAAAGACGGTAAGCAAAGTAGTGGTGTTATAGCACAAGAACTAGAAAAAGTTGCACCTGAATTAGTTAACAGTGATAGTGAATATAAATCAGTTGCTTATGGAAATATATCAGGTTATTTAATAGAGGCTATAAAAGAATTAAAACAAGAAATAGAGGAATTAAAATCTAAATCATGTAATTGTAATTAATATGAGTTTACCAGCACCAGGAAACCCTATATCAGCCAACATGATTAATGTTGAGGCAAATAGAACCGGAAGCACGTACGCACCTCTTTCGGTTAATCAAATACCTGTTTCGACTTCGCTTATAGGATTATATGTTGATTCAGGCGTTAACCAAGCTGCGCCTCATAAATATTCAGAATTTTTTAGTAAAACTTTTGTACAACCACAAAGTCCTTATTGGTTTATTAATACAACTAATTTTAATAGATTTTTAGGTGGAATAGGTAAAAAATATTATTTAAGTGGTAATTATGTTTTACAAAATCCATCAGCTCCATTAAACACAACTTATAATACATTTTTTGGACAAGGTAGTAACGGTAGTGGCTTAACAATAAACAATAATGAAAAGTTAGTTTTAGGTGGTAGTATCTATGGTAATCCTGCTGGAACAAGCCCAGGATCAACCCCATCAGAGGTATATCCTTTATTAGGATCATTTGACGAAACAACTGGTATACCGGATACACATACAGCTTATGACTGGACAAGTTCAGGCGGGATAACTCATTGGGTATCTGATACTCATTTTATTAATGGCTTTAATGATAAAGTTTTTTGGCTTGATCAAGAAACAGGTACTAATGATGGTGGCTCAAGTCAGATAAGAAGATATGGCGTTGTTAACACGGGAGCAACTCAAAATGGTAGTAATTTTTATCCAGAGCTTTGGCAATACACGGGTTGGGTTAGAAAAATAGATGATAATAATTATCGACAAGGTACTTATTACACTTCGCCTAAGATAGCGTCTATAAACTTTTCTCAATCAGTTTCACCTTACAACGACACTACAAAAGCTTATGTATATGTGTGTAATCAAGTAGAAGAAAGAGGAGCTAGTAGTGACCAAGAATATAATGGATGTATTGTTAGAATGACATATGATAATACTACTTCTACAGGAACATCTGTTTGTTTAAGCTCTCCTTTGTTTAAAGTTTATAAAGCAAATCCTGGAAGACCTGGACCACCGTGGAATTCATCAGATATGACTTCTTTCACTGATTTATGTGTAATTCCATATAACGGAGGTGGACCATTTTAAATAAAATTATATGAGTATTTACACAGTAGGATCAAGACCAGCTTTTGCTAACGCAACTTTTTTATTAGGAATGATAGTTAATTGGGATTACGATTTAACAATGATTGGTGATTATCGATTGACTTTAAAAACTAATCCAGGAAATCTTAATAGAAGTATTACGTTAAGAGGTATTGATTTTGGAGGCAGCACTTATGAGCCTGACAAGATTTGTATTGTTGGTGCTTGTGGTATGGACTCAAGTCAATATCAAGTTGATTCTTTCATTCTGTGCTTTAATAGAGAATTTGTAAGCGGTGTAGAAACTTTAAGTTTTGCATGGAATAAAATAATAACGTTAAATCTTTGGAACACAGGATCAACTTCTGCTAGTGAAAATCCAGGCTGGGAACATGTGCAGATGGATGACACTTACATATACGCAGCTACTAGAGGAAAATTCATGTTTTATCCAAACTATAATAATCCTGGCAATGTTGATAATCAATATGATATTGAAACACCAATGTATGCAACTATTGCAAAATTTAGAATAAGCGATGGTAACATAATGTGGATTAAAAAGTTCACAATAGGTACTAGTAATACTACAACAGGCAAAGCAAAAGGAATCACGTCTTTAGCTTTAAGACCTGATGCTTTATATGCATCACTTTCAGTTGGAGATCCGGTTCAAGATAGTGTTCAATATAAAGGCGCAGGTTATGATTATATAAAAATTGATCCTAATAGTGGATTAACAAATGAAGGCTGTAGTTTAGTTAGTCAAGCAACTATGTCTAATAGTAATACGGTTGGAGGCTATATTATATATCCATCTTCAAATTATACTTTAACATCTACGTATTCATCCGGTAGTAGTAACGTTACCACTGTTTCTCAAACATTAGATGCAACAAATTTAAATTCAACAGTAAGTAATCAATGGGGTATTAATCCAGAATATGTAAAATATCCATTACAACCATTTGATTCTTCTGCCAACGTAAGTCAATCAGCTGTATGTACAGCAAGTTTAAACCAGGTATATTATTATCAAGGTACAGCATCTACTCTTTCACAGGGTGATCCTGTTTTTTCTGACATTAAAGGTTGTAGCCCATTAAGTAATGGTTATTATAAGGTAGATAGTGTTAACAATTTATATATGATAGTTAGCTCTGGTATAGCTTCTAGTATAGCTAATACTTGTAATCTAGTACCTTTCTTAGTTGGAGCTGGAACAACTGGCAATGCTTGCTTCACGCTAGGATCTTCTTACACCTATTACCATAATGGCACAGGTACGTATCCGACTACAGGTAATATTGTATATACAACTAATTCTACATCTAATCCACTTAATGGAGGTGGTGGAACTAACTATGCTATTTTTGCTTCTGGTCCTCCACAACCACCGGTATCATATTTTAGAGTAACGGGAAGTACAGGTACGGTTCAACAAACAGGGTCATGCCCTTAAATAATAATAAATTAAAACAATAAAAAATGGCAATTACTTACAAATGGACAATTAACCAAATGAATGCACATATCCAGTCTGAGGGGCAGGACAATGTGATTTTTACAGTACACTGGACTTATCAAGGAGTTGAAGAGTCTGGAGGACAACAATATCAAGCAAGTCAAATAGGTGCTCAAAGCTTTAATTATGTAGCTGGAGAACCTTTTGTACCGTATGCAGATACTGAAGCTTTTGAAAACGTAGTCATTGGATGGCTTGAGGGAGCATTAGATGTACCTTCTATGTCAGCTAGTATCGCAGCTCAAATACAAAAACAAATTACACCAGTAAATGAAGATTTATACTTTACATGGCAAAACCCACCAATTCCACCGGTACCACCAGTTGAATAGTGTAAGTTTTGTAAAAAACAAGTGATACTATAACTAAGGATACCCAAAAATAAAGTTTAACCCTAAAAACCAAAACACGATGACTTATTTTTATTCGTTGAGCTCAAGTATGGGCCAACCACAAACACCGCAGATTACCGAAGAAACTATTAACATCTGGAAACATTTATCCAAAAAGAAAAACTGGAGAATAGTTCAATTACCTAATGGTTATTTTCAAACCGAACACCGTGACCTAGAAGAACAAGACAAATGGTACGATGTAACAAGACGTGAAACTATGGAAGCCGCTGAAGCTGCTATTGACGGTAGTGTTGATCACTACGGAAAAAAAGTAGACTTCTTAAAAGGACCTAAAATAGTTAAGACGTTTAAATAATATCAATCAATCAAATCAAATTAAATTAAATTATGTCAAACGCAATCGTTAAGAATTTAAACTTCGGTTTAGATGCTAAAGATCAAGTGTTTGCTGGTATTACAAAACTTACACAAGCCGTTAGCTCCACACTTGGAGCTAGTGGTAAATGTGTTATGTTAGAAGATGCTAATGGCAAACCTGTAATTACAAAAGATGGTGTAACTGTAGCTGAAGCTATAACACTGTTAGATCCCGTTGAAAATATGGGAGCAACACTTTTAAAAGAAGCTGCTAGAAAAACAGTTAAAGAAGCTGGTGATGGAACCACAACTGCTACAATTTTAGCTCATGCTATTTTAGAAGAAGCTATAAAAAAAGATAATATAAATACTAGAGATTTAAAACTAGGTATTAATACAGCTGTTGATGCTGCTGTAGAGTACTTAGAAACCGTAGCAATACCCGTTAAAGGTAAAATGATTGATCAAGTAGCTACTATCTCTACAAATAACGATCCAGAGCTAGGTAAGATTATAGCTGATGCATTTAGATCTGTTGGTGAACATGGTGTAGTAATGATGGAAACAACAGAGATGTCAGAGACAAGCTTTGAAGTTATTGACGGTATACAATACGATAAAGGATTAAAGAATATACATTTTGTAACTAATCAAGATATTAAAACAGCTGAACTAGATAATCCGTTAGTTTTATTAGTTGAATCACAGATAGATAATATTAGAAAAATACAAAGTGTACTAGAATATGTTATTAAAAATAACAAGTCTTTATTAATTATAGGTGATGCAGAGCCACAAGTAATGTCTGCATTAGCTATGAATAAAATTAAAGGCAATATAAAAGTTAATATAATTGATGCGCCTACATACGGTATTAGTAAAAAAGAAACATTACGTGATCTTGCTTTGCTTACAGGAGCTACAATTATAAATGAAGACTTAGGAGATGATATAGATTTAATACAACCAGAACAATTAGGTCAATGTTTAAAGTCTGTATCTAGTGAAGCAGAGACAATTATACAAGTAGGTGAGACAACTCAAGAGGTAAAAGATTTAATTAATGAAATTAAAAATACTATTGCTGAAACTAAAATACCTGCTATTATAGTTAAAAATGAAAAAAGATTAGCTAGACTATCTGGTAAAGTTGCTATTGTTCAAGTAGGTGCTAATTCAGAAATTGAATTACAAGAGAAACGAGATAGAATAGAAGATGCTATATGTGCTACTAAAGCAGCAATTAAACAAGGTATTGTTCCCGGTGGAGGAGTTGCATTACTAAATGCTTCTAAATTATTTCCACATAGTGAAGGTCAAAAAGTTTTATATGCAGCGATTCAAGCTCCATTTAAAACAATTCTAAGTAACGCTGGTATCACAGATTATCAAGCGCCAAAAGAATTGGGAGATGGAATTAATGTAGTTACAGGAGATATGGTAAATATGGTAGAAAAAGGTATAGTTGATCCTTTGTTAGTAACTAAAAGTGCTTTAAGGAATGCTGCTTCGGTAGCAACAACTATTCTTTCTACTGATTGTGTAATTAATAATTTAAGAATTAATGAAAGCAATAGGTAGAAATTTACTAGTCAACATGACTAGAGTAGGAGTCTCTGAAACTAAAGGAGGTTTACTATTGGGAGAAAAACAAAGAGAAGATATAAGATATACTGAAGGTACTGTTTTATCAGTGGGTTCAGAAGTTGTAGGTATAAACGAAAAAGATCTTATATATTTTGATAAAAATAATTCACATCAAATTTTAATAGGACAAGAATTATATAACGTGGTTCGTATGGATCATGTTGTTGTTGTGTTATGAGACTAGAGCCTAAGGATGTTAGATCATCTAATCTATTAAAGCATTATCGTATTATTAGAAAATGGGCTTGCAAGAATTATGATTTAAACGATGCAGATTTAGAACTACTAATATACTTCGATTGCATGGATCTTTTCACTAGAGAAGATTTTAAAATCGGTACATATTCTTATAGTTGGGACAACAGACGCTGGAACAGATTACTTAAAGAAGGTTGGATAACGGTATGGAGAAAACACAACCGCACAACCCAAAAGTATAATATCTATAAAGTTTCCTTTAAGTGTAAACAACTAATAAGTCGGATGTACCGTATCATGCTTGGAGAAGAAGATATACCTACTTCTTTACATCGTAATAAAATAATGAAAGGTAAAACGTATATGGATAAAGTAATGATAACATCCATAGACAATGTTAATAAAGATAAAAATAGATAATCATGGCAAAAAAAGAAAAAAAAGTAGAAGAAAAAAAAGACTACTCTAAAATTGACAAAAAGATCGACGCTTTAAAAAGCATTATTAAAGTTCTAGAAGCTAAGAAAAAATGATAAATCCTAACAAATTCATCGGTCTTAAGCAACAAGAATCTATGGGACCGTTAACAGACCCACAGTCATTTCAACAACAGTTTAATGTTAATAGGTTTACACAACCATTAGCTGTCCCAGGTGATCAGAATCAAACAATGTCACCTATGATGCAAACTGATTACCCTCACGCAGACCCAAACAAAGGTAGGCCTTATGTTGTAAATCAAAGACCTGGAGTTTGGCAACCAGGAACTGAAGATAGAAGTAAAGATACTTTATTTTTACCACAATCATTTGAAGGGCAAAAAGGTAAAATGATAGATGAAGATGATTATATAGATAATTCTAAAATAAACTTAGATGATTACTATCGAGTTGGTGTTCAGAATCTAGAAGATAAAGGTAAAATAAAAATAAGACAATAATATTATGGCAAAACAACCAGGACAATTAGGACAAAATGCAATATGGGACGGGCCTTTACAGCCTAGTAACTTAGTACCAGGTAATTCTAGATACGGTAAAAATTGTATGAAAATATCTCAAGCTCCAGTTCCTTACTCACCAGGACCTGTAACTAAAAAAGCTCAAGCTAACAGCGGAGGAGGTAGAAGACATATGTCAGCAAAGTAAAAACTCACTAAAATGAGTGATAGAATAAGTGAACACATAACGCTTAAGGAAGGCATTAAATCTCACACAGCTACTAGGTTAAATATTGATAATATACCTAGAGAATTAGATTTAATTAACATGAAAACTATTGCAGAAGAAGTGTTTGAACCTTTACGTAAGTTTGTAGGTGGTCCAATTGCTATTAATAGTTTCTATCGCTCACCCAAATTGAATTCTGCTATAGGCGGAAGTACATCTTCACAACATTGTATTGGATGTGCAATTGATATAGACGACAAATACGGTTATAAAACTAATGCTGAAATGTTTGAATACATTAAATGCAATTTAGATTTTGATCAAATTATTTGGGAGTTTGGTAATGATAACAATCCAGACTGGGTTCATGTAAGTTATATATCTGAAGATGCTAATAGAAGACGATGTCTTCAAGCATATAAAGAAAACAATAAAACAAAATATAAAATAATATAGTATGTCAACGCCTTTATTAAAGAAAATGATGAAAGGACCTAAATGCTGGAAAGGTTATGTAGCAAAAGGTAAAAAGAAATCTCCAAGTGGAAAAAAGAATCCAGATGGAAGTCCTAAAATGGTTAACAACTGTGTTAAAAAAGGTTCAAAAAAATAATGGCTTTTAATCTACCAAGCGGACCGTTAGATATGAGAAAGACTACCAAAGGTAAAGGTAGAACTTTTAGAAAAACTGAAGAAGGTGCTGGTATGACTAAGAAAGGAGTCAAACAATATAGAGCAGAAAATCCAGGTAGTAAATTAAAAACTGCCGTTACTGGTAAGGTAAAACCAGGGAGTAAAGCTGCTGGAAGAAGAAAATCATTTTGTGCGAGATCAAAAGGTTGGACTGGTGAAAGAGGTAAAGCTGCAAGAGCTAGATGGAAATGTTAAAATAAAAAAAAAAAAAATAAAACATTATGATTAGAAATTATTATACGGAAGCATATAAAGGAGGTATTGTACCAACTATAAGTGCTGTTAACTTAATAGATGGGACTGCTAAAGTAACAGAAACAGTTGCTCAAGCTGGTGTTGCCAACGCAGCAACTTCAAGAACTTTTACACTAGCAAACCTTAACACGGTTATTAAAAGAGGTATGTACCTTACTGCTACGGCTGGCGCGGGTGGTGTTGCTGCTATAACAATTAATGACAATGTATTTGTTGAAGCTGTTACTAGCACTGCTACGCTTACAACAGTTACTCTTAATAAACCTACTCAAACTGCTTTAGCTCAAGCATTAACTTTTTTTAGTATAGCTCAAAGCTCTTGGAAAGAATACAATTTATACATAGGTACTTCGCCTGCTGCTTCTACTATATCAGTTTTAACATCTTCAAATCAAGAATTAACATTTGTTAACCCTGCGGTTGGATTTGTATTACCAGTATCAGTTGTTCAAGTAACTGCTGTTACAGGTGGATTAACTAATTTAATAGCATTAGAATAATGGAACCATCAAGAAAAGATATTAGAGCTGCTAACAAGCAAAGGCGTCAATCAAGAAGATCTAGAAAAAAAGAAATAAAAGAGGTTGGTGTTGAAAACTATAGTCAAGATGGTTATCACGTAGGTGAATTTGATAAGCAAGGAAGAAACAAACAATATCCAGAAAAAAGATATTCTAAAAAAAATCCTCCTTTACAAAACAAAGCACCTTTTTATAAAACAGGATTTATGGGTATTAACCCTGATCATAAAGGATATTGCACACCAATGACAAAAGCTACTTGTACTCCACCTCGAAAAGCTTTAGCAAAAAGACTTAAACCAGGTGGTGATTTATATAAAGGAAAAAAATAAAAAAAAACATTATGCCAAACATTAGCAAAAAAACAGCTTACGACGTAAAGGAAGCTAGCAATCAGTCACTTTCTAAAGGTGCAAGAAAACATTATGCAGAAAACGCACAAGCAGGTTCTAAGACAGATTCTAAGGGATCTTGGTTGTCTAAACACTTTAAACATTAATTATGGGATTTTCAATGAACAAGCCTAATATGAACATATCGTACGGAGGCGAATCAAACAAACAACAAAAAAGTAACTTGATGAAAGATAATCCAGTTGCTAAACATGCATCAGCAATGAACATGACAAAAGCTCAAGATACTAAACTTCCTGAAGCATTACAAGACGAGCTTCCTCAAGAAGGTAGAACTTCACCTACAAGTAAAAAAGGATCAATGGCACATAAAAAAGGAACAATGCTTTATAAACAAGGATCACCTGCTCAAAAATATAAAAAATAATGGGAAAATCAGGAACAACTAAATATCCTAAGATGTTTAATTTACCTTCTCCGTTTAATATGGAAAGCAAAAGATTAAATAAACTTAAGAAAAAAGGTGATAAAGTAGCTGCAAAACATTCTAAAGAGTTTGATAAAATGGACATGGGTCAGGAATATAATGAGAAAAAAGAAGCTAGACTAAGTAAAAAAAGTGACAGAATACAAAAAAGAATAAATAGATTAGAAAACAAGTAAATACAAATTAACAAATTAACAAATTAAACAATTAAAAAAATGGCAAAATTTATTTCTATCAACGTAGTTGATAACACAAACAGTGGTGTTGCAGGAGCTTCTCAATTTGGAGAAGGTGAACACCTAATCAATGTAGATCACATTATTGAGATCACACAAACAGATGTAAGTACTTTAACAGTATTATTAGACTCACCAGTAGGTGCTGCTGATATTATAACGTTAGTTGCTTCAATCAATTCTACAGGAGCTGCTGTAGGAGCTGGTAATATTCCAGTAACTCCAGCTGGAGCACCTTTAAAAGATGCATTAAACTATTCACTTACTGCTAACCCAGGTGGTGTTAAGTCTAAATGTATTTTAGGATTTGATCAAGCAACTCCAGCAAACAGAATGTACTGGAGATCATTCGTACAAGCGTAATGAATCAGGGCTTAGGTGATAAAATAGAGTCTTTCACTAGAGCAACTGGTATTAAGAAAGTTGTTGACGCAGTGTCACAGGGTTTAAACATACCCTGTGGCTGCCAACAGCGTAAAGAACAACTTAATAAAATGTTTCCTGGAAAATAATGGCATTTAAACTCAATAACCCTCCATATTCTTATGATAGCACGCCTATTTACAATGTAAATATGGAAGAAGGTGTATTAGGTAAAGCCAATAATAATGGAACCATTATAATAAATAAAGATATTAAAGACCCTAAACAGATAGAAGACGTTATAAATCACGAGTCTGTACACATCGATCAAATGAAGAGAGGTGATTTAGACTATGATGACAGTGCTGTTTACTGGAAGGGTAAGACATATTCAAGATCAAAAATGCAGGAAGGTGCTAAAAATCTTCCTTGGGAAAAAGAAGCATATGCCAAATCCTAAGAAAAAATTTAAAGATACTAAAGTAGGAAAATTCTTACTAGGTAAATCAGGTATTATAAATGTGATTAGTAATATACTGCCCGACCAAGGCGCATTAGGTGTGGTTAAAAACCTTATAGATAAAGACCAAGAACTAACACCAAAAGATAAAGAAACTGCTCTTAAATTACTAGAGCAAGATATGGTAGAGATGCAAGAGATCTCAAAACGCTGGGAAAGCGATATGAAGTCAGATTCGTGGTTAAGCAAAAATACACGACCTATGGCTTTAATCTTTTTAACAGTTTCTCTTATAGTTTTTATTTTATTAGATGGGTTTGATATTGCATTCGGTATAGACAGCGGATGGATAGACCTTTTAAAATCACTATTAATAACTGTTTATGTAGCTTACTTTGGCTCGCGAGGAGTCGAAAAATTCAAATCAATAACCAATAATTAAATTTTATTAAAATGAGCGATGCAAAACAAATGATTACCAAAGACCAATTAGAAAAGATTCAAGGCTTTCAGAAAGAACTTAACAAGATCTTAAATGAAGTTGGTTTCTTAGAAGCCCAAAAATCCGCAGTATTAGGGAAGTTCCATGAAGAAAACAAAAAGACTGAAGACTTCAAAAAGGAATTAGAGGAAGAATATGGATCTATCAATATTAATTTAGAAGATGGAACATTCACACCTATTGAAAAAGAAGAAGATAAGAAATAATGTCTTCAGTTATTAGAAAGATAAGTATTGGTTCTGACTATAAAACTGATGCTATGCACTACTCGATAGGGCAGTCGGTATATGGTGGTCACACAATCTCACATATACTTTCTGATAAAGAAGATAATTCTTATAATATTTTTATCAAAAAACGAGACGAGGTATTGCCGTGGAAGAAGTTTAATTCTAACATGGCAATATCAGTTGAGTATGATTTAGAATATTAGTGAACAGTCTATTTGATTTTATCGTTGAGCCAGTAGGCCAGCGATATTCTAATGATGTAAAAGTAGGTGACAAAAGCCTTATAATTAACACTAAGATAGAAAGTTTCAAAGCTGTTAATAATATTGCTAAAGTTATTTCTATTCCTAAAGCTTTTAAAACACCAATTAAAAAAGGTGATTTAATTATGATACATCATAATGTCTTTAGAAGATTTTATGATATGAAAGGTAGGGAGAAAAACAGTAAGTCTTATTTTAAAGACAATATGTATTTCGTACAGCTAGATCAGGTTTATTTATATAAACCTAAAAACAAATGGTTATCGTTTGGTGACAGATGTTTTTTAGCTCCTATTAAAGATTTCAACGAAGTAGATACAGGTTTAGAACAAAAGCTTATTGGTATTGTCAAAATTGGTAATAGCTCCTTAGAAGTGCTAGGAATCAACGAAGAAGATTTAGTTGGTTTTAAACCATTTGGTGAGTTTGACTTTGTCGTAGACGGCAAACGTCTTTATTGTATGAAATCTAATGATATTGTAATTAAGTATGAACGTCAAGGAAACGAAGTTGAACATAATCCACGCTGGGCACATAGCTGTTGAAGAACTTATTAAAGTTGCTAAAGAAGCTATTATTGATTCAGATGATGATGTATCTGCTGACAGATTAAAAAATGCAGCAGCTACTAAAAAACTAGCTATATTCGATGCTTTTGAAATACTTAATCGTATAAAAGAAGAAGAAGATATGTTGAATGAAAAACCTAAAGAAGAAGAGGTTAAGCCTCAAGCTTTTGGAGGTTTTGCAGAAAGAAGATCTAAATAATGTATAAGCAAACTTTATATAAAATAATAGATCATATAAAACCGCATGTAATAAAAAGATTAAATAAATCTAAAAAGTGGGAATATGGTTATAATAAAGAACATGATGTTGTTGTTATATCTCGAACCGGTCAGATAGGTGAGGTTTATGAAATACAAAACTTAAAAATAGCATTACCAAAAGAAAAAGATACTTTTACTGAAGCAGACACGTGGACAACTCACGAATACCCTAAACAGTTAAAAAAAATAAAAACTATATTTGACTGGAAACAATATCCAGAAGATTTTAAAGAAAAATGGTATGCGTATATTGATAGAGAGTTTGCTAGAAGACACGAGGGGTATTGGTTCACTAATAAGGGTAATGCTACTTATATCACTGGCACTCATTACATGTACTTGCAATGGTCCAAGATTGATGTTGGGCAAGCAGACTTTAGAGAAGCAAACAGATTATTCTTTATATTCTGGGAAGCTTGTAAAGCAGATAAACGTTGCTACGGAATGTGTTACCTCAAAAACAGACGGTCTGGTTTTTCATTCATGGCATCGGGCGAAACTGTCAATCTTGCCACTATCTCTAGTGATGCTAGATACGGTGTCCTTTCAAAGTCAGGGTCTGATGCGAAGAAAATGTTTACCGATAAAATTGTACCAATTTCAGTCAACTACCCATTTTTCTTCAAACCGATTCAAGACGGTATGGATAGACCAAAAACAGAACTTGCTTACAGAGTTCCCGCTAGTAGGTTTACAAGACGTAAAATAGATAGTAATGAACAACTAGAAGAATTAGAAGGATTAGATACAACTATTGACTGGAAAAACACAGGTGATAACAGTTATGATGGTGAAAAATTAAAATTATTAGTACACGATGAATCTGGTAAATGGGAAAAACCTGACAATATATTAAACAACTGGAGGGTTACAAAAACTTGTTTACGACTAGGTTCTAGAATTATTGGTAAATGCATGATGGGTTCAACATCAAATGCTTTAGACAAGGGTGGTAGAAACTACAAAAAATTATACGATGATTCAAACGTTACCAGAAGAAACCGCAATGGGCAGACTAGCTCGGGATTATATAGCTTGTTCATTCCTATGGAATGGAACTACGAAGGATACATTGATTCTTATGGGTTACCTGTCTTCGAGACACCCGCAGAGGAAAAAAAGGGACCTGATGGATTCCCGATTGAAATAGGTGTAATAGAACACTGGGACAATGAAGTAGATGGTCTTAAGGATGATCCTGATGCACTTAATGAATTATATAGACAGTTTCCACGTACAGAGAAACATGCTTTCAGAGATGAGACAAAACAATCTTTATTTAATTTAACTAAAATCTACGAACAAATTGATTTTAATGAAGACTTAAAACACTCCGCTGTATTAACTCAGGGTAATTTTCAATGGGAAAGTGGGATTAAAGATACAAGCGTTTTATTTACTCCAAGTAAACAAGGTAGATTTTTAGTATCTTGGTTTCCAAACGCTGATCAACAAAATAGATACGTAATTAAAAATGGTCAGAAATATCCTGCTAATCAACATATGGGTGCTTTTGGTTGTGATAGTTATGATATATCAGGAACAGTAGATGGTAGAGGTTCTAAAGGATCACTTCATGGTTTAACTAAGTTTACTATGGATGATTGTCCTGCAAACTTATTTTTTTTAGAATATATAGCAAGACCTCAAACTGCAGACATTTTTTTTGAAGATGTTCTTATGGCGTTACATTTTTATGGTATGCCTATACTTGCAGAGAACAACAAACCTAGATTATTATATTATTTAAAGAGAAGAGGTTATAGACAATACTCTATGAATAGACCTGATAAAACAATGTATAAATTATCAGTTGCTGAAAAAGAAATAGGTGGAATACCTAACTCAAGTGAAGACGTTAAACAAGCTCATGCAGCAGCTATTGAATCTTATATAGATAGTTTTGTAGGTTTTAATAATGAACAATACGGCACTATGTATTTTCAACGTACTTTAGAAGACTGGGCAGCGTTTGATATAAACAATAGAACTAAACATGATGCATCAATTAGTTCTGGACTAGCTTTAATGGCTTGCAATAAACATAAATATAGACCAACAGCTGAAACTGTAAAAGAAAAAGTTAAGTTAAATTTTTCTAAATATAGTAATAAAGGCAATAAATCAAAAATTATAATAGATGATTAACACGAGTACTAATAGTTCGTTTCCTAATCAGGTGGTACCTGAGGCGGAAAAGCGAAGCTTGGAATATGGCTTGCTTGTTGCACGAGCAATTGAATATGAATGGTTTAGAGGTGGTAGAGTAAACAATAGTCGTTGGAATAGTGGTTATCAAAATTTTAACAGATTAAGATTATATGCTAGAGGTGAACAACCTATACAAAAATATAAAGATGAATTATCTATAAACGGTGACTTGTCTTATTTAAATTTAGACTGGAAGCCAGTACCTATTATACCTAAGTTTGTAGATATAGTTGTTAATGGTATAGCTTCTAAAAATTACGATATAAAAGCTTATGCTCAAGACCCTTTCTCACAAAAGCAAAGAACTAACTATGCTAATGGAGTAATGAAAGATATGATGGCTAAGCCGTTGATTGATAGTATTGAACAAAATTTAGGTGCTACGTTATATAATTCTTTAGATCCAGAGAACTTGCCTCAATCAAAAGAAGAGCTAGAGGTTCATATGCAACTAAGCTACAAACAATCTGTAGAAATTGCTGAAGAAGAAGTTATTAACAATATACTAGATTTCAATAAATATCATTTAACTAATAAAAGATTAACAGAAGATATTACAACTATAGGTATTGGAGCTTGTAAAACAACTTTTAATAAATCAGAAGGTGTTACTATAAATTACGTTAACCCTGCTAACCTAGTTTATTCTTTTACTAATGATCCTAATTTTCAAGACATTTATTATGTTGGAGAAATAAAAGCTGTAACATTGCCTGATCTTAAAAAAGAGTTTCCTAATTTAACAGATGAACAGTTATCTAAAATAGCTAAGTTTCCAGGAAGAGAAGGATACATGAGAGGTTCTAATAAGAATAACGATATGGTTCAAGTATTATACTTTGAATACAAAAGTTATGTTGATCAAGTTTTTAAAATAAAGAAAACTGATACTGGTTTAGAAAAAGTTTTAGAAAAGCCTGATTTTTTTGCTCCACCTCCTAGTGATAATTTTGATAGAGTATCTAGAAGTATAGAAGTTTTATTTAGCGGTGCTAAAGTGATGGGTGTTGATGAAATGCTTAAATGGGAATTAGCAGAAAACATGACAAGACCTACTAGTGATTTAACTAAGGTTAACATGAATTATTGCATAGTTGCTCCACATATGTATCAAGGTCGTATTGATTCATTAGTCAATCGTATTACTAGTTTTGCTGATATGATACAGTTAACATCGTTAAAGCTACAGCAAGTTATACAGAAAATGGTACCAGATGGTGTGTTCGTAGATGTTGATGGATTAGCTGAGGTTGATTTAGGTAACGGAACAAATTACAATCCACAAGAAGCATTGAATATGTACTTTCAAACTGGTTCAATAGTTGGTAGATCTTTAACTCAAGATGGTGATCCTAATAGAGGTAAAGTACCTATTCAAGAATTACAAACCTCAAGCGCTAACGGTAAGATACAATCATTAATTAATACTTATCAGTATTATTTACAAATGATAAGAGATGTAACTGGACTTAATGAAGCTAGAGACGGTAGTACACCTGATAAAAGCACATTAGTAGGTTTACAGAAGCTAGCCGCTAATGCATCCAATACTGCTACTAGACATATATTAGATGCTAGTTTATATTTAACTCTTAGAACGTGTGAAAACGTTTCGCTTAGAGTTGCTGATATGATTGATTTTGATTTAACAAATGCAGCTTTAGTTAAGAGTTTAGGTAAATTTAATACAGCAACACTACAAGAAATAGATACATTACATCTATATGACTTTGGTGTTTATTTAGATTTAGAACCTGAAGAAGAAGAAAAAGCTATGTTAGAGCAAAATATACAAATGGCTCTACAACAGCAACAAATATATCTTGAAGATGCTATTGATATAAGGGAAATTAAAAACCTTACATTAGCTAATCAAGTATTAAAATACAAAAGAAAACAAAAGCAAGAACAAGAGCAAGCTCAACAACAACAAAATATCGAGGCTCAAAGTCAAGCTAACATCCAAGCTTCAGAACAAGCATCAATGAATGATGTTCAAAAAGCAGAGGCCATTGCTTCAACAGAAACACAGATAGAACAATCTAAGTCTCAGTTTGAAATACAGAGAATGGAAAGCCAAAATCAATTACAACTTCAAATAATGGCTCAACAGTTTGAATATGATATGAAGCTTAAGCAAATGGATGTAGAAAATACTAAGAAAAAAGAAGCTCAAATAGAAGATCGTAAAGATAAACGAACTGAAATGCAAGCCACACAACAGTCAAAATTAATTAGCCAAAGACAGAATGATCTTCCGCCTACTAATTTTGAAGCATCAGGATTTACACCTGAAAATACAGATATGCAGCAAATGCCTGTGTAAACTTTATTAATTTTTATTATATTTTATTATGTCAGAAGAAACACTAGAAGAAGGTACTTTTAAAATTAAAAGTAAACCTAAACAATTAAGTAAAAAAAGTAAACCTATTAAAATAGATTTATCTAAACCTAAAGAAGAAAAAGATGCCGTTCAAGTCACAGAAACAAAGACAGTGGATGTGGATCAACAAGCCGGAGATGGCAAAGAAGTGGGAAGCGGAAGGGACGATGTCGCCGTTGTCAATGTTGAAAAACAACCGGAAGAAACTACAGAGCAACCAATTATTGAAGAAATAATTGATGAGCCTGTAAAAGAAGAAGAGGTAGTTGAAATAGGTGAAAAAATGGAAACTCCATTAAAGATGGACGAGCCAGAACCTACAGTACCTAACGTGGATTTACCAGAAAATGTAGAAAAGCTGGTGGACTTTATGAAAGAAACAGGTGGAACACTAGAAGATTATGTCAGATTAAATGCTGATTATTCTAATGTTGACAATGATACTTTGTTAAAAGAGTATTACAAACAAACAAAATCACACTTAGATTCAGAAGAAATTAAATTCTTGTTAGAAGATAATTTCGAATTTGATGAAGAGTTAGATGAAGCAAGAGATATTCGGAAGAAGAAACTTGCATATAAAGAAGAGGTTGCAAAAGCTAAAGGGCATTTGGAAGGATTAAAAAGTAAATACTACGAGGAAATCAAGTTGAGACCCGGAGTTACTCAAGATCAGAAAAAAGCCACTGACTTTTTCAACCGCTACAACGAAGAGCAAAACGAAGCTCAACAACAACATGAAGCGTTTAAGTCTAATACTAAAGAGTATTTCAATAATGAATTCAAAGGTTTTGAATTTCAAGTTGGAGAAAAGAAATTTAGATATGGAGTTAAAAATGTTAATGATGTTGTCGATAGTCAGTCGAACATTAATAATACGATCGGGAAGTTCCTGGATAAAAAAGGTAATGTTGCAGATGTTAAAGGTTATCACAAAGCTATGTATGCTGCTGACCACGCTGATACTATAGCACAACACTTTTATGAGCAAGGTAAATCCGATGCTATTAGAGGTATTGCCGCTAAATCAAACAACGTGGATACAAGTCCAAGATCAAGAGCTCCTGAGGATGTTTTTGTTGGAGGATTTAAAGTTAAGGCAGTTTCTGGTATTGATTCTTCAAAATTGACAATCAAAAAACGAAAATTTAACTAAAAATTATTATTAAACATGGGACAAATTAATCCTGTATACGGCTCGATCGTGCCGTCACTACAACAACAAATCTTAAATAGCAACTACTTAAACTTTGCTAATGGAGGTGGAAATGACTTCGCTCAACAATACCTTCCTGAAGTTTACGAAGCTGAGGTTGAAAGATATGGAAACAGAACTTTATCTGGTTTCTTAAGAATGGTTGGCGCTGAAATGCCAATGACATCTGATCAAGTTATCTGGTCAGAACAAAATAGATTACACATCTCTTACACAGGATGTTCAGTAACAAGTGCTGCTGGTGCTGCAATTGGAATTATATCAATTCCTTCTACTGCATCTGTATCTCCTGTAACTGGTGGTGGTCAAACAACACCAATACAAACAATTGGAGTTATTAATCTTAACGACACTGTAGTTATTATGAACACTTCAACTGGTGTTACAGTTAAAGCTGTGGTAGTTGTTGCTCCTGTAGTAGCTGCTGGTGGTGCACCTGCAACTCAAATACAAGTTACTTCATTTACTGCTGCTAACCTAAACTCTTTAGGTGTTCTTGCTGACTTGAAAATATTTGTATATGGTTCTGTATTTGCAAAAGGAACAGGTCAATCACTTGCTTCTGCTCAACCACAGTTCACGCAATTTAACAATCAACCAATTATTATAAAAGACAGATACCAAATTAATGGTTCTGACACTGCACAGATTGGATGGGTTGAAGTTGCTACTGAAGATGGTACATCAGGATACTTATGGTATCTAAAGTCTGAGTCTGAAACAAGACTAAGATTTGATGACTACTTAGAAATGGCAATGATTGAAGGTGAATTAGCTGCTCCTGCTGGACAGTTTGCTGTACAAGCTGCTGCTGGTAATATTGGTAACACTGGATTCGGTGCTGCTACCGCTGCTCATGGAACGCAAGGTTTATTCCAAGCTATCCAAACAAGAGGTAACATCATGTCTGGATTCTCTGCTGCTACTGGTATCAGTGATTTCGATCAAATCCTTAAAAACCTTGATACTCAAGGAGCTATTGAAGAAAACATGTTATTCTTAAACAGATCAACTGATCTTGGTTTTGATGATATGTTATCTCAAATCTCTGGTGGTTCACAAGGTGGTACTGCTTATGGTTTATTTGAAAACTCTGAGCAAATGGCACTTAACTTAGGATTCTCTGGATTTAGAAGAGGTTCTTACGATTTCTACAAAACTAGCTGGAAATACTTAAACGACGCTTCTACAAGAGGTGCTGTTGCAGTTAGTGGAATAGATGGTGTATTAGTACCAGCTGGAACTTCTACAGTTTATGACCAAATGTTAGGTACAAACATTAGAAGACCATTCTTGCACGTTAGATACAGATCTTCAGAAGCTGATGATAGACGATATAAGTCTTGGATCACTGGTTCTGTTGGAGGTGTATACAACTCTGCGTTAGATGCAATGCAAGTTCATTTCTTATCTGAGAGATGTCTTGTTACTCAAGCTGCTAATAACTTCGTGTTATTCCAAGCTTAATACTTTTTTAAAGTTTATCCCTGTCTTATTGGCAGGGATATTCTTTATTTTTTTTAATCATATTATATTATATCATGTCAAAGACAAAAGAAATTAAAGCCCCTCAATGGGAGATCAAAACTAGAGTGTATTATTTATTACACAGCATTACACCGTTAACATTTACTTTACAAACAAAACATAGCACACAATATCCTTTATTACATTTTGATAAAAATACAAATACACAAAGGGAATTAAGATATGCAACCAATCAAAACTCACCTTTTGTTGATGAACAAAAAGGAGAATGTACATTAGGTCATGTTATTTTTGAAGATGGAGTAATAACAGTTGGCGAATCACAACAAAACTTACAAAAATTTTTACATCATCACCCTAAAAAAGATAACATCTTTAAAGAATGGGATCAAAAAGAAGTTGCTCAAGATGATTTAGCAGATTTAGATGCTGAATTAGAGGCAATGACTGCTGCTAAAAACATGGAATTAGATCATGCTGAAGCAGTGTTGAGAGTAGAAAAAGGATCAGAGGTTGCCTCACTAAGCTCTAAAGAATTAAGAAGAGACTTATTATTGATGGCAAAGAAAAATCCTGAAGCTTTCTTATCTATAGCTAATGATGAAAATGTCGGATTAAGAAATACTGCTATTAGAGCGGTAGAACAACACATAGTAAAACTATCACAAGACCAAAGAACTTTTCATTGGGGATCTAATGATAGAAAACTATTAACTGTTCCTTTTGATGAAAACCCATATTCAGCTATGGCCGCATGGTTTAAAACTGATGAAGGCGTAGAAGTTTTCAAAACAATAGAGAAAAAGTTACAATAATATGTGACTATAATTATAGTGAAGGGTCACTTCGGTGGCCCAAATCACTATTAACTAAAATATTAAAATGGCAATAAACGTAAATACTGTATACCAAACCGTTTTATTAATACTAAATAAAGAACAGAGAGGTTATATGACGCCTGTTGAGTTTAATAAAACAGGTACTCAATCTCAATTAGAAATATTTGAAACATATTTCGACAGCTTGAATCAGCAGATACGTATTCCACAAACAAACGAAGATTACGCAGATAGAGTCGTAAATCTTGATGAGAAGATTTCTATATTTAAAACATCTGGTAATGCAAGTTATCAGAATTCTTTGTTTAATATACCTTCACAATTTTCCGGTTCAGGAAAACAACAAACAACAACAACACCCGCAAACACAACTGCAGCCACATTGTCTTATACTATAAACGGTATCACAGCAGCGCAAATAGCTGATGGTGTTACGAATGTTTATGTAAACGAAGTATTACTGTCAGAGTTTGAATACAGTATATCAGGAACAGTATTAACATTTGCATCACAACCTATAGCTGGTAACCCTATATTATTAGATGTTTATCCTAAAGAGTTTTATAGACTAGGTAGTGTTATATACACTGCAGGTTTAAAACAACAAGAGCTTGAAAGAGTAAGTAGATCTGAACTATATCATTTAAATGCTTCTAACTTAACTAAACCTTCGACTACATACCCTATTTATCTTTATGAAAATAATAAGTTAAATGTTTTTCCTACATCTATAGTTAGTGGTATATCAGTTAATTACATAAGAAAACCACTTAATCCCTTTTGGAGTTTTACAGCTGGAACAGGTGCTTACGTATATAATAATCTTGCTTCAACAGATTTTGAGTTACATCCAGCTGAACAAACAGAACTAATTACAAGAATACTTTTATATGCTGGAGTTGTAATACAAAGCCCAGAAATAATACAAGTTGCTGCAGCACAGATACAGCAAGAAGAAATGAATCAAAAAAGTTAACATATGCCTATACCTAATGGTGGATTAATCACCGAAACTAACAGACAATATTACGCTGGAGCACAGCAGCAGTATTTCGCCGCAGGAGGTACTGGTGTAACCATGACATCTACTTTTGATACAGACTTAATATACGGAAGCTCAGATCCTACTAATGGTCAGTATGGTTTAAATAACTTTTTATTATATCAAAGTACCAATGCTTTAACATGGACTGAAATAACACCTCCTACTACAGTACAAAATGCTGTAGCAACAGAAAATGGTGGCGTAGCTTCAGCAACTATACAACTAGCAGCTGCTAACGCAAACATAATCGCTGGCATGAGTATATATGGTGGTGGTATAACTAATAATCCTACAGGTGCTAAAGTAGTTAGCATGGATCAAGGTACGTTTGTAGTAACACTTGATACAGCTATAGCTTTGCCTGGTGCTGCAACTACAGCTGTATTGTTTCAATTTGATCAACCATATACAATGGTTAACAATATTGTTACTGTAGCGGCTAATCTACCTAACAATAGTTATTTAAAAATAGAATTAAAAAGCACGGCTGTACAAGAAAATCATGGAAGTTATGAATACACTAGATTAACAGACGTAATTGATAACTTTTTAGTTGCATATGTTGGGGCTGACAAGCTTATACCTAGTGTGAAAAGAACAGATGTTATATTTCATGCTAAACGTGGTTTGCAAGAATTTAGTTATGATACGCTTAGAAGTATTAGATCACAAGAGCTTACCGTAAACAATGCTCTAAACGTTATAATACCTCAAGATTATGTTAACTATGTCAGGTTATCTTGGACAGATAATTTTGGTGTTCAACATACAATATTTCCTGCTAATCAATTAACAACAGATCCTTACGCTGCACCTGCTCAAGATAACTTAGGTGTGCCAACACAAGATAGTTTTGATTCAAACATTACAGGTACGTCACAAGTAGAAGAGGCTTGGGCTTCAAATGATCCAAGAAGAATATCAGGAGCTTTTGCTGTACAAAATGATAGCACATCAGACGTGTTAAACCAAAATAATTTTTATGAATTAGCTTTAGGTCAAAGATATGGTCTTAACCCTGAAACTAGTCAAAGAAATGGGTGGTTTACTATAAACGATAGAGAAGGTAGAATATCTTTTAGTAACGATCTAAAAGGTAAACTTATCGTAGTAGAATACATATCTGATGGTAATGCTTATGATTTAGATGCTAGAATACCTAAGCTTGCAGAAGATGCTTTATACTCACATATAATACATGCTATACTTTCTGTTAGTTCTAAAATACCAGAATACGTAGTACAAAGATTTAAAAAAGAAAGAAGTGCTAAACTAAGAAATGCTAAAATTAGATTATCAAATATTAAACTTGATCAAATAGTTCAAGTCATGAGAGGACAATCTAAGTGGCTTAAATTTTAATACATGGCGGAAATAAAGAATAGTTTTCTAAAGTCCAAGATGAATAAAGACTTGGATGATAGATTAATACCTAATGGTGAATATAGAGACGCGGTAAATATATCTGTAGGAAAGTCTGAAGACGAAGATATAGGTGCTTTAGAAACTGTACTTGGCAATAAAGTCATGAGTGATACTAACTTAGGTATTACTGGGTTAGAAGTAATTGGTAGTTACACAGATAAAAACAACAATAGAATTTATGCTTTTGTAACTGACTTTGATGATACTACTAATTTAGAAACTGGTAACCCAGTAGTTGCTCCATCTACAGCTAATTGTAGAATATATTATTTTACTGAACCTAATGATGTAACTCTTTTGGTTTCAGGAAGTTTTTTAAACTTTTCAAAAAGCTCTCCTATTACTGGAATAAGTTTAATAGAAGAACTATTATTTTTTACTGATAACAGAAATCAACCTAGAAAAATAAATGTAACAAACTCTGCTACATACTACACTGAAGAAAGTCAACTTTCAGTTGCTAAATATAATCCTTACGAACCTATAAGTTTAGTTAATAAAATTCAAACAACCGGTTTATTAACAGTTGGTGGAAAAATTATAGCTAACGTTCCTGTGACCGCTGGTGTTAAACCTGGTATGTTGTTTCTTTCTACAACAGCAGCTAACGTAGATAAAATCGAAGCAACAGAGTTTTTATATGTTATTTCAGTTACTGGAACAAATGTAGAGCTAAATGTTAATCCTTCAGCAGGTATAATTGCTACTGATAAGTTATATTTTTTATCGACAACAATGACTGGCCAAGAAATATCTCCATTTTTTGATGGTGTAGCTATGCCAGGAAATACTACATGGCCTGGTGATCCTGATTATTTAGAAACTAGATACGTAAGATTTAGTTATAGATTTGAATATGATGATGGTGAATATTCTATCATGGCTCCATTCACGCAGATAGCATACATACCTAAGCAGAAAGGTTATTTTTTAGAAGGAAATGAAGATGAAGCTTTTAGAAGTACAGTGTTAGAATTTATGGAAAATGGGGTTCAAAACGTAGAACTTTTAATACCACTTCCTGATCTACAAAATAATTTAGGTATAGAAACAACTAATAGTTATAAAATAACATCTATAGATGTTTTATATAAAGAGGCTGATAGCTTAGCTGTTAAAGTTTTAGATAGAGTACCTTTAAATATAGCTCAACAAACTTCAGTTAACAATATATATAAATATGATTATCTTTCTGCAAAACCTTACAGAACATTACCTGAAAACCAAACTGTTAGAGTTTTTGATAAAGTTCCTGTAACAGCACATGGTCAAGAGACTGCGGGTAACAGAATCATGTATGGTAATTTTAAAGATAAGTATACTCCACCAACAAGTTTTAATTATAGAGTGGGTGTAGGGCCAAAAGCAGACACATACAAATATAACAATTGGGCTGAATATCCTAATCACTCAGTTAAACAAAACAGAAATTATCAAGTAGGTTTTATACTAGCTGATAAGTTTGGTAGACAATCTTCGGTTATTCTTTCTAGTGTTACAGAGGAAGTTGAAACAATAAATAATATAGTTTTTGGTGGATCTACGGTTTACAGTCCTTATAACAACTCAACAGAAAGTGGTACAAACCCTGTAAAAAACTGGTTTGGTGATGCTTTAAAAGTTTTATTTGATTCTCCAGGTATAAATCAAAATGAAAATTATCAACTTGGTAAACCTGGTTTATATGCAAATCCAAGAGGTAATGGTTTTGATGTTAATGGTGGTAATCCAGTGGTTACAAACACTTTTAATGTGCCGCCAACAGCAGATGTTTTTACATATACCTTTACTCCTGTTGCAACAACAAACGTACCTCAGTTAGGGGATTACTTACGTGGAGAATATAAAGATTTTGTTGAAGTTAGCATTGCACCCACTGTAGATGGTGCCGGAGAATATACAGTTACATGCGATGGCGCTATTAATAAAGATATTTATGAAGTAAATGGTAGCGCTGGTGCTCAACCTAAGTATGCTTACGAATTAAATTCTAAAGGTTGGTACTCATATAAGATTGTTGTTAAACAAAACGAACAAGACTATTACAATGTTTATCTTCCTGGTATTTTAGATGGTTATCCGGATCAAGATGCTTCTGCTACAATACCTTTTCCTACAGGTGAAACAGGTAAAACAGCAAACATAGTTTTAATAAATGATAATATAAACAAAATACCTAGAGATTTAGTTGAAGTTGGCCCTGAGCAAAAACAATTTAGAAGCTCAGTACAATTGTTTGGTAGAGTTACTAATAACACGGGTGCAACAAATATACAATACTTTCCTGGTATAAAAACTGATACAGCAATAAGTATATCTACAACAGGAGATTCTAACATGGTGTATGACACACTGGGTGTTGGTGGTAAGCTTAATATTTATCAAGTAGATACTAAACCTTTGATAGCTAGAATATCTACTAATGTAAACTTACTGCAAAATCCTTCTGGTATAGGTGATGTAACAGCTTCAATGAGACCTTTTTTAGCTGTATACGAAACAGAACCTATTGATTCTCTTTTAGATATATATTGGGAAACAGCATCAGTAGGTTTAATAGCTGATTTAAACGCAGATATAAACAGTGGATTTGAAGGAGTTTCTAATTTTAGTAGCTATGTATGGACTCAACCTGAGTCTTTAACTTTAGCTAGTCCTAATATACTAACAGCTAATGTACAACCTATAAATGATAATGGTTTAACTATAACCAATACAGTATTAAAAAACTTTACATCTTCTAATCCTAACATCACATTTGTAAACAACTCTGCAACAACTGGAGGTTATAATTTTAAAATAACTGATGAGTTTGTTTTCTTGCATAATAGTCCTTCGCAAAGTTTTACATTAACTATGAATGTAGAAACAACAGCTAATTCTACAGCTGGTGGGGTTGCTGTTGATGCAAATTTATTATCTCCAGAACTAACTATAACAGGTTCATTAACTAACACACAACCAAGTTTTACTATAGCTGGTGATATAACAAAATTAGATAATTTTACTGGAACACTAGTTACTTATGCAGGTTTAAATGGATCTTCTGATGCTAGCGCAAATACACAACAATTAAAATGGAGTATAGCAAGTGTTACGCCTGCTTGCTCGGGTTGTTTTAGCATAGGCACAACTAGCGGTATATTATCTAAAGACATTACAACAGCTGCTTCAACATACGTATTAGATATAAAACTAGAAGATACTTATGATGGGTCAAACGTTGCTAATCCTGGTGTAGAAAGTATAACAAAACAACAAACTGTTATAGTTAATTCCAGTGTAGTTGGTACTCCTTTTCAAATATCAAACGTTGGGGTGTTTAACTCTTCTTGCGGTGGTGTTGGTAATCCACCTACTTGGAATCAAAATCCTTTAGTAAATACTTATTATCATACTGGAGATGGAACACTACCTAAAGCTGGTGATACAATCTATTCAGATAGTGCTGGAACAACTCTTGCAGCTACAGGGTATTACACTTTAAATGCTTTACCTAGTTTACCTAATGATGATATTGTAAACAATAGACAATATATAACAGTAAATGTTCAAGGGTCTGGAGCTGGAGTAGTTGATGGTGCTGTACCAACTGATCAACCGTTATTTTGTTAAGTAATAATAAGTTAAAATAAGTGATAATAAAACATGGCTACAACACTAGAATTAAAATACTTTAATACCTTTTGGTTAAAAAAGATAAAGAGTGTAGTTGCGGCAAATCCTCAACCAACAGCTCCTTACAACAATGTACCTAGATTGTATAATGGTGTTCCTGCTGATGACTGGTATATTGAAGAATCTAGAATAAGAGGTGGTTATAATAACACAACAGTCGACTTTGGTGTTAAAGCTTATATAGCTGAAGACAATCCACAACAGCAAAATAGAATTAATACTTTAATATACTCTGGTATATTTAACTCTAGAACAGGTGTTAACAATACAAATCAATTTTCTGTAGCAGAAGACATTACTAGATCTGTTGATCCAGCTAATGGCTCAATACAATTATTGTATGCGGAAGATACAAATTTAATTATATTTCAAGAAGATAAAGTAAGTAGAGCTTTAATAGATAAAGACGCTATATATTCAGCTGAAGGAGCCGCGTTAACTACATCAGGTATGTTAGTGATTGGGCAGATAGTTCCTTATTCTGGTGAGTATGGTATATCTAAAGATCCTTTTAGTTTTGCGGTATATGGATATAGAAAATACTTTACTGATAGAAAAAGAAATACAGTACTAAGATTAACAAGCAATGGAGCTATGGTAGAAATATCATCGTATGGTATGCATGATTTTTTTAGAGATAAACTATCAGCGCTAGGCACAACTATACAAAATAGAATTGTTGGTGCATTTGACATACATACTAAAAATTATGTTTTATCAATACAAGAACCTGACACTGTGGATGGTGAAGGTAATATTATAGAAAATTTTGTAACATCTAACTTTGACGAAGATGTGCAAGGTTGGACAAGCTTTTATACTTACAAACCAACTTATATGCTTAGTTTAAACAGTAGTTTTTATAGTTTTTATGATGGCAAGCTTTGGTTACACCATGCATTACCTGAAAAAGATGTTACAGGTTATGGAAATTATTATGGAACAGTAACTGATTCTACAGTTAAAGTAATACTTAATTCACAACCATCTACTGTTAAGAATTTTAAAACATTAAACTATGAAGGTGCTACAGGTTGGCAATTAGATTCAATGATAGCTAGTTCTAGTGATGCAACGTTACCAATAAGTGCTTACGTTGCCGCAACTTCAATGGACCTCTTAGAACAGCAGATATTTAGTTTAAATTTTAAGAAAAAAGAAAACAAGTTTTTTGCTAATTTACAACAAGAACTACAGGCTAACTTAACACCTTTACCAGGAGAAGTTTTATGGGGATCTGATATATCAGGAATAAAAGGGTTTTGGTCTACAGTTGTAATGAAATTAAACAATACAACTTATTATAACGTTAAAAAAGAATTATTCGCTGTGTCTAGTAACGTAGTCGAATCATCATATTAATAAATAGATTATGGGATTATTTAAAGCAATTGGCGGTGTTGTTGGTGGGTTTGCTAAAAAAGCAGCTGCTAAACGAAACCAGAGAAGATACGCTGCCGATAGAAAAAAGGCTACAGCTGAAATAGCTAGCCTCGAAAAAAATAGACAAAAGGTAATTAATCCTTATGATAACTTCGCTAACTTAAGCTCTATGGCTAAAGATCTTAGCGGTAACTTAAGTAATCCATACGCTAGTTTAAGTGTTTCAACCGCTGCTGCTGAGATGCAAGTTGAAGAAGCTGATATAGCTTTAGCAAATACACTTGATACATTAAGAGCTACAGGCGCTGGTGCTGGTGGAGCAACTGCATTAGCACAAGCTGCACTTAAAAGTAAAAAAGGCGTTGCTGCAAGTATTGAACAACAAGAAGCTAGAAATGAACAATTAAGAGCTGGAGGACAAGAAAGATTAGAAGCTGCACAAAATAGAGAAGGAGTAAGAGTCCAGACTGTAAACATACAAGAAGGTAGAAGAATGCAAAATGCTGATGCCGCAGGTAGAACTTTTGAGTTTAATGCTCAAGAAAAAAGAGACAATAGTAAGATGACTTTTTTAAGACAAAGTTATAACACAGCTAAAAGAGGTGAATATGGTTCTTCTATGCAAAAAGCAAATGCTATAGGTGATATAGCTAGTAGCATAGGTGGTATAGGAGACGCATTAGCTCCAGGCGCTGGATTAGCATTAGGTGATAAACTAGGTTTAGGAAGTTTGTCGGGAAAGTAAACTCCGGAAGCGGATTTGATAATACTTTTGGAGCTACACTAACAAATGATATTGATATAAACTTTGGGTTAACGAATCCAACAAGCGCTGGCTATCAAAATAGATATATGAATATGTTTAAAAAAGAAAAAAACTAATGGGATTAAAAGAACAATTAATAAAAAACAAAGAAGACAACGAAGAGGTTAAGTTTTATATCTCTGAGTACCAGTCTTCACTCTCTTACAGACTAGGAGAGGACGATACACCATCTCAGGACGTTAACTGGAGTTATTTCTTTGCCCCATACATAGAGCTATATGCGGAATTAAAATTAAAACTAGAGAATGGATCTAGTGAAAACCCTGTTCAAGCAAGAAAAATGTCGGAAGATATAGCTAAAAGCGTTTCTACTATTCAAGAAAGTATGGAAAATATTGCTTCTAACACAGAGATATGGAACAATATGGTTCAAATATCTAGTATGATGGGTGGTTTAGATATGATGAGTACACCAGTCAGCAGGTTTGCAGCGTTAAGTATTTTAAATGATGATTTAAAAGGTAAAATAGATATTGAAGCTATAGATGGTGATATAAATAATTTAGCTTGGGTTATATATAATGAAAATGGTATATTTATCGAAAGACTATTGTTAAATAAAATAAACACCTTATCTGAAACTCAAGACATGTTTATTACAATACCTGATACATCTAAAGAAAATCAGGAGTTTAAACAAACTAATCCTGAAATATTTGAACAGAAGCCTACAAAAAATCCTTCTGATCCTGGTGTGTTAACAGGTGGTGTTACAGAAACATATAGAGTTAAAGATAAAGATGGTCAAGTAAAACTTATTGCAAAAGATTTATCTGGTAATATGGTGCAAGATTTTTATGAAATAGACAGAGAAACTATAGGTAAAAGTTTAGCATTTACTTTAACTATGGACAAAATATCAGCTGGTTTAATTGGTGCATACCAAAGTTCAGATCAAGTAATAGCTTTTAATAATAACGTTTTAGCCGAGGTAACTGATTTTTATTTAAGACCGGGTATTGCGTTAAAAGATAACCAAAAAGAAAAGTTTCAAAAAGATTATCAAAAATGGTATTTAGAAAAAGAAATAGGTAAAGAATTTCCGACTGGAGAACCTAGATTAAAAAAACAACCTAAACAAAAAGGACAGGTTGAAGAAGTAGATGAGTTTGCTGAATTTGTAGAAAATTAAAATATAATTTTATGCCAAGATATACGTTTAATGGTAAGACATACAATATTCCTGATGAAAAGGTTGATAGTTTTTTAACTAAAAATCTTAGCGCAGAGCCACTAAACATAAACAGTTTTTCTGATGTAGAAACAACTGAACAAACTGAAAAAAAGCAAGAACAAGATTTTGTTAATCAGCAAGCTGTACAAACTGATAATCCTGATGATATGGTTTTTGGCGACTTACCAGAACAATATGGTTTGTCTGATGTAGAGCAAGGTGCGTTTGGTCAGCAGGCTAACTATTTTGTACCAACAAAACCTAGTTTGCCAGAAATAAAATTAGAAGAGTATGTTTCTAAAGCAAAACTAGATCCAGAAGCATTTGAAAAAAAGATGTTTGGTAAAGATTATGATAGCTGGAAAGTGTTTCAAGCTGCTGAATCAGAAAGTGATTTAACATCTGGTCAAGTTAAAGAGGTTAACAATAATGTTAATGAAATATTTAAATTAAACGAAGACGGTAGTATTACTGGTGTTGATTTAAATCCAGATGGCTTAATAACTCAAGAACAACTTGATTTTGGATCTGAAGTTAGTGTAGATATTGCAAGCAGAGTTACACCAGGTGGTTTTTTCTTGAAAAAAATAAAAGATTTTGCTGCACCTTTAGTTTCAAAAAGTGTTGAATTTATTGAAAGAACAGTTGGAGATGGAAAAATTGGAGAAAAAGAAATTTTAGATGATAAGACTCAAACACAAATAACTGATCAACTAAAATACGTAAAAAAAGCAGAGGAAAAATTAAAGTTATCTGATCCTAAAAAAGAATTTTCAGAGCAAGAAATATTAATGGAAGCTCGTAAACTTTATACAGATGATTTAACCGTAAAAAAATATAAAAAAAATGTTGTTAATAATATTATAAAAGCTAAAAACTCAGATGGTAAATATGGTTTAGGTATGCCAGAGGAACAAGAAGAGTTAAGTGAAATGTATGATATGCTCAATGGCAAAATGGAAAAAGCGTCTGCTGAATTAACGGTTACAAGTAAAAATGCTGCTAATAGTATAGAATTAATAAATAAAAAGTTTAAAAAATTATTAGAAAAAAAACCAGTTACTACAGAAGAATATTTACAAACAAAAGTTGAGTTAGAAAAATTAGCAAAAGAAAGAAACAAGCAATTTGCTATTTTAGAGCAAAATCAATTAGAAAATAAGTTTGTTGTAAAAAATGTAGAAGAAATAGCAGAGTATGGTAATTTAATAGGTAGAAACTATAATGGTATTACACAGCTAGCAGGTATAGTTGGAGCAAGTAGTCTTGATTTAGGTGTTAATATAGCGCAGTTTGCTGATAAATTTAGCCCTAAAAATATCGCTAAAAACATACTGTTACCAGCTATGCAATCGGCATTACCAGAAAAAATGGGTCCAGCTAGTATAGCTTTTAATGCTTTAGCAAAAGTTAGCCCTGAATTTGATAGAATATGGAATGATGAAGATAAGTTTGATGAATTATATGGTTACAGTGATTATCTAAGATCTGCTGTAGCTGAACCTATATCATATGACGAAATTAAAAGTGCTAAGGACTGGGGTAATTGGGCTTTACAGTTTACAGCAGCTCAAGCGCCACAAATTGGTTTAATGGTTATTGCGCCGCAAGTTGCATTACCTTTGTTAGGTGCTGCTTCAGGTGGTGGTAAGTTTAGATCTATGGAACTTGAGATGAAAGATGGTGCTGTTTATTCACCTTGGCAAATGTATGGATCTGCTTTGATGACCGCTGGCGGTGAAGTATTATCTGAAAAATTAACTTTAGGTCAATTAAAAAGACTAAAAATAAAAAATATACCAGTAAATAAAGTTAAAACTAGTTTTGTAGATGGATTAAAGAAAAATGTTTTTAATCTTAATAAAGCCAAAGCACTTGCTTTTGATGTTAACCAAGAAGGTTTAGGTGAAATGTTTGCTGGATTTTCTGAAAACTTAGCAGACAAGTATGTTCTTGGTAAAGATGTAAATCTTTTTGACGGTCTAGAAGAGATGTACGTTGGTGGAGTATTTATGAGTGGTGTGTTATTTAGAGCTCCTTCTATAGGAAACAAAATGTTAGCCCCTTTTAAAACTAACAATTTAAATGCTAGTTTTGATTCTAACGCTGCTAGTATTATAAACTTATCTGATCAATTAAAAAATACTAATATTAATCCAAGGACTAAAAGTATAATAGAAAATAAAATAGATGACTTAGTTGTTGCTAATTCTGAAATTAGAGTTGACCAAGCTATGTCTACAGATTATTTAGCTCCGGAACAAAAATCAGAATTAATTAATATTCATAAAAAAGAATTTGAAAATAAACAATCTATTGAAGTTATTAGAGCTGATGGTGCTTTGGATGGAGCTGCAAAAAGCGAAATAATAAACGGTCTTGAAGCTGAAAATGGTAAGTTATCTAAAGAAAGAGATGCTATAATGGAACCAGCAATTGAAGCTCATTATCAGGCTACAACAGATTCTGTTAAAGACATGGCTAAAGATATAGATGGTGTTAATGTTACTGAGGTAGAAGATGTGAGTAGAGAAAACATAGAGAGACAAAAAAGAAATAATCAAAAACTTTCTTTAGCCGAAAGCTCAGATGCTGTAGAGCTAGAAAGTATGTTAGATCCTGATTTACCTGGTTCATTTAATCCTGAAACTGGAGAAATAATAATAAATAAAGCTGCTGCACTTAAAAATAAACAAGTCAATGTAGCTGCTCATGAACTTTTACACGGTATAATGGGTCAAACGTTTAAAGGTAATCCTAGTGCTCAAAAAGCTTTTGGTAAAAGTGTTTTATCAGAACTTGGTAAAATAGAAGGCATAGATGGAACTAACTTTGCAAAAAGAGTGGATCAATACCAGAGAGCTGTTGATAGCGGTGTGGTAAGTAAGGCAGATGCTTATGAAGAAGCAATGAATTTACTAGGTGATGCTATAGCTACAAAAGATGTAAAATTACCTGAAACATTTTTAGGCAAAATTGGTAAGCTAATTACAGATGCAGCTGGAAAACTTGGTTGGAACACTAGCTTTAACAAAGGCAGTGATGTTGTTAGTTTTGTTAAGAACTTTCAGAAAGATGTTAGTAAAGGCAAATTAAGTACTAAGACTTTACAAGTTGCTAAAGAAGGTGCAAAAGGAAAATTAACTCAACCATCAACTAAAACAACAAAACCAAAAACTAAAGCAAGTTTACCAACCGTTAAAGGAGTTGATGCAACTCAAGTTAAAGATATGGTCGGCAAAGTAGCTAATAGAGCTGTTGCTAAATATTATAGAGGTATACCTAAAAATATAAGAGACAAAGCTGGACTTGATAGAGCAACATATTTGGATAGTGCTAAAACTGAATTAGCGCAAATTGCACAAAAATACGATCCAACTAAAAAAGATAAAGACGGTAATCAAGTTTCTTTTGACAGATACATGGCTAACACTGGTATGCAAAGATTAAATGCTTTAGCTACAAAGCTTGGTGTTGAATCTTCTGAACAAGGTGTTACACAAAGCTTAGACAGCCCTGAAGCTCAACAAGTAGCCGATACCTCGTCTGAAGTAGATACTTCACCTGATACTAAACCTATAATCGATGTAATGAATTTTGCTAGAAAAGCAGATCCTTCTATTGATGTAGCACAGTTTGAAAAAGACTTCACTGATGGTGTTAATAAATTAGCGCAAGACAAAGGTATTGATATAACTAGTCCTGATTTAACCTCAAAACAACTACAAGCTATCACGCCTTATGATGTTTTAGCTAAAGCAATAGGTATACCAGCTAACAAGTTGTCAAACCCAAAAGATAATTTATCTAAATCAGAATCTTTAAAAGCTCAAAGAATATTATTAGCTGCTAAACCTTTTATTAAAAATGTAGTTTTAGGTCAAGCTAATAAACAAGTACAAACTGTTGCATCGAAAAAGAAAGGTGGTAAACCTGTGAAAGTAGGTGGTGAAAGTTTAGGTTTAGGTAGAAATATATTAAATACATTTTTTAATCCACCTAAAAGAGTTGGTAATAATCTAGTTAGAACACCTAAGAAATTTGATAATAAAGTTTATGATGCTTCTATAGGCACACAGAATGGCAAGGTTGATCCTAATTATGTTCCTAGAGCTTCTGAGTCACAAACTATAAAAGGATTGTTAAAAGGTGTTGCAGAACAGATGGCTAACAGAGGTGCTAGAAATATAATTGAAACAAAACCTCAAGTTAGTAGAACTATTTTAGCTAAAGCTAATCTTGAAAGAGGTAAATCTAAATTAATGTTTAGTTTAGCTAATGATGCTAATTTATCTAAAAAAGATGCAAGAGATATAGTAGAAAACATATTAAAAGACTCAGCTAAAAACATGGATATACTTCAGGGCACTCCTGAGTTTGTTACAGAAGTTTTAAGATTAGCTGAAAAAGGAATTAAAGGAACTATATATGAAGCACAAAATATAGCTGTAGCTTTAGATGTTTCCAAAAAAAATCCAAAATTTAAAGTATTAAGTATAACACCACCTAAAAGCTCTTTTGATCCTGATTTTAAATCTACAATAGAAGGAACACCTTGGAATGTGGAAATAAAAATGACTAACGCTCAGTATAGTAGTTGGACAATCAATGATGTAGATATAAGTAGTGGAAAAGTTACAATAAAAAAACCATTAGGTTTACCTAAAAGCGTAATAAAACAAATAGAAAATTTAGATTGGAAAGGTTTTAGAGATGCAGCGGCTAATTATGGTGTAACTTTAAACAAAATAGGAGATCCTATACCTGCAAAAATATATGATCAATTAAAAGCTGATGGAGCGTTAAGATTAATTAGTTTTGATGATGCTAGCGGAAGTTTAGGGTTAAATTTTGGAAACGTTGGTGAAGTATACGCTAGTAAAAAAATACCAGTTAATGATATACAGTTTCAAGGTTTAGGAACTTTTAATATGGGTCAAAATAACAATTATAATTTACCTGATATTAGTAAACAACCTTTAAACGCATATATAAGACCTGGCGTTACTGGTAAAAGCAAAGGAATTGCAAAAATTACCATGAGAGTCGTTCCTCAGGCTATTAAAGGAGTTACTTTTAATATAACAAAGTCTGACGTAAGCTTAGACAATGTAGAATCATTAAGTAATTTTTTAAAAACAGCTCCGTATATAAAAAAATCACTAGCTACTATACAAAAAGGTCAAGATGCTTTAGCTAATAATCCTAATTTAAAACCTTCATTGCCAGATCCCGCTAAGTTAGATACAGATATAAATGACATGATTCAAGACACTAAAGGTATTGAAGCTAGAAAAAGATTTTCTGATATTGTAGCTAAAAGACGTGGCGCAGGTGTAAGAAATTTTAGATTAATAGCTCCAGGTGCTCAAGATTTTAATGGTTTAATGTATGATTTATTTGCAAAAGGTAAAAAAGGTGAGCAACAACAGAAGTGGGTAAAAGATAATTTAGTAAAACCGTATCAAAAAGGTATAGCAGAAATAGATCAATATAGAATGGCATTAAAAAATGACTATTCTTCATTACTTAAAAATTTTCCAAAAGTTTCTAAAAAGCTTGGTAAAACCATTGATGGAACAGACTTTACATTTGATCAAGCTTTAAGAGTAAATTTATGGACACAAGGTGGTTTTGAAATACCTGGTTTATCTAAACGTGATATTAAAAAATTAAATGATGTTGTAAACAAAGATCCTGAACTTAAATCGTTTACTCAAGCAGCTTTAGAAATTAGCAAACAAGACACTTGGGTTGAGCCAAGCGCTCATTGGGATGTAGAAAGTTTAATATCAGATTTAAACAATCTAACTGAAAAAATTGGTAGAAAACAATTTTTAGCAGGTTTTATAGAAAATGCAGATGTTGTTTTTTCTAAAGAAAACTTAAATAAAATGGAAGTTGCTTTAGGAACTAACTGGAGAGAAGCAATGGAAGATTCATTGTATCGTATGAAAAACGGTACTAACAGACCTTCTGGTAGCAATAGATTGACTAATCAGTTTAATAACTGGGTTAACAATTCTATTGGTGCTATCATGTTCTTTAACAGAAAGTCTGCATTATTACAAACTATATCATCAGTTAACTTTTTAAACTGGTCTGATAATAATCCTTTTAAAGCAGCTCTAGCTTTTGGTAATCAACCACAGTATTGGTCTGATTTTTCTACTTTATGGAATTCACCTAAGTTAAAACAAAGAAGATCAGGCCTTAGAAAAGATGTCAATGAAGCTGAAATTGCAAATGCAGCTAAAGGTTCTAAGAACAAAGCACAAGCTGTGTTAAGTTATCTACTTAAAATAGGTTTTACACCTACGCAACTTGCGGATAGTTTTGCTATTGCCTCTGGTGGTGCTACTTTTTATAGAAATAGATTAGATACATACAAGAAACAAGGTATGTCAGAAGTTGATGCACAGAAAAAAGCTTTTGAAGACTTTTCTGAAACATCAGATGTATCACAGCAATCAGCTGATCCAATGTTAATATCTCAGCAGCAAGCTAGTACATTAGGTAGATTATTGTTAGCATTTCAAAATACACCTGCTCAGGTTACTAGAATATTTAATAAATCTGCAAGAGATTTTATTAATGGTAGAGGTGATCAAAAAACTAATGTATCTAAAATGATATATTATGGTGCTATACAAGGTATGATATTTGCTACATTACAAAATGCATTGTTTGCTACAATACCTGGTTTTAGTGATGAAGAAGATGAGGAAAAGAAAGCAAAAAATTTAGACAAAAAACAAGAAAGAATATTAAACAGTATGGTAGACACTATGCTTAGAGGTTCTGGAGTATATGGAGCTATAGTTGCTACACTTAAAAATACTATAATGACTTACTTTAAAGAAGAAGGTAAAAGTGCTTTTGGTAAAGACCACAGAAACACGTTGCTTGAAGCTTTAAATTTAAGTCCACCTGTAGGTTCTAAACTTAGAAAAATAAATAATGCTATAAAGGCTAAAGATTACAATGAAGAGGTAATTAAAGAACAAGGCTGGGATATTACTTTAAAAGGTAAAGTAAATTTAAGTCCTTCGTATCAAGTTATAGCTTCTCTTGCTGAAGCACTAACAAACTTACCACTTGAAAGAGCTATAGTTGAAATAGATGCTATTGTAGAAACATTAGATGCTAGAAACACAACTTTCCAAAGAATTGCATTAGCATTAGGTTATAGAACATGGGATGTTGGTACTAAAAATGAAGAAAGAGATCTTGTTAAGATAGAATCTAAAGAAGCTAAAGAAAAAGCTAGGAAACAAAAAGTTATAGATGATAGAGCTGAAAGATTAAGATTAAAAGAAATTGAAAAGTATAAAGGTAAAAGCAAAGAAGAAATAAAACAAATAAAGCGTAGAGATTCTATAGTCGATACTAATAAGTCTGATCAAGTAAAATCTTTAATTAACTTAGGTTTAACTAAAAAACAAATTAAAGAACTTAAATATGAAAACGATAGAGTTGATAAAATAATAGAATTAACAAATAAATAATATGGCATTTCACATGAACTCACCATTTCTTAATGGAAAAGAAAATAGACAAGCTAACAAGCTTAGAAGACAAGAGCGTAAAGGCAGAGCTAAAGAAATAAAAGATTCTGGAGTTGGTGCTGATAAATATTCTTTCACAGGTCACGAAAGTGACATGGGTAAATACGATAAAAAAGGAAGACATAAAGAATTTCCTGAACAAAGATATTCAAAGAAAAACCCGGCTTCTAATAAAGCGGCTTCTGATATGATGAGAACAAATTATTTAAGCCCAGTTAATAACGGAAAGAAAAAATCTACATTTGGTGGAACACCTGATTCTACTAGAGAAGAGCAGATAAGAGAAGAAGCAACTAATCAGTTATATGACGAAGGTAAAATAACTGAAAGCAATAATTCAGGTAATAGAAAAATAAATAAAAGAGAAAAAAAGCTTTATAGACAGATCGATAAAGAATTAAATAAAAGAAGAAGAGTAGCTAGAAAAAAGAAACGTAAACTAAATAAATAAAAAATGAAATTATGGAAAATTGTCCTTTGTGCAATGGCCTTTGTGGTCTTTGCTAGTTGTGGAATACAAAAAACACTACCAAAACCTTCATCAGGCCCTTGGCTAGATGTTCCTTCTACCGTTAAAATAGACACGTTGTCTTATACGAGATTAAACTGGAAAATGAGAAATAGTTTTACATTTAGATGGAACTACGCTAAGTTTGCATCTAATCAACCATTTTCTTTTTATTCATCTGCATCGTTTGCTAGATTTTGGAATCCATTTAATTCATTTGACATGTACTGGAACAGACATAATTTTTGGTATGACTGGGCTTTTGGTTATCCTTATTTTAACCATTATTATTCAATGCCAAGATACTATATGTATGAGCAACCTCGTAATATAGCTTTAATGAAAGGTAGAAGAGGAATTACTAGAAAAGTAAAAGAAGATAAAGTTACTATAGTAGCTAATAGACTAAGAAACGAAATAAAAGTAAACAATGGTAGACAGCTAATAAAAAAATGGAATGATAGAACTAAATTTATTCCAAGAGAAAACCCTGGTAATTTCAACTCTAAAATAATTCCAAGAGAAAACCCTAATATAAATATACAAAACACAAGACCTAGTAGATCTATAGTTAATTCAACTAAAGTTTCTATGAGGGTAAAAATCAAAAATTAAATGGCTCAAAAAATTTCAGAGAACACAGAAGTACAATTAGATTTAAAAACAATTGGAATGCTAGTTGCAGGTGCAGTTAGTTTAGCTGCTATGTACTTTACTTTGCAAAAAGATATAGATCTTGCAAAAGAACTACCTAAACCAGAGGTAAGTAGAACAGAATACGATCTTAAAGATGAGCTAATAAGATCTACTATCATGGACATTGACGATAAAGTTAAAGACAATAGTGACAAGCTAGACAAAATAGATGATAAACTGTTCACAATAATAAACAAAGATTAAAATGAAAAATCTATTAATAATATGTGCTTTATTATTTACGTGTTTTAATTTTGCACAATACGAAGTGTTGCACATTAATAGCGCATGGAACTCTAGGCATAATTTAGACATTAAAGGTCTTAAAAATGCTAAGGTAAAATATATGTTATTAGATGATCAAACACCTTCTTTTAAGCAGCAAATAAAATCTGTGCCAACTATTATCATTTTAGATAAAGATAAAAAGACAAAAGGCTTATGGAGCGGAGGAATTGCTTTAAAATTAAAAGTAACAAAAAAGGAAATACAAGATCATATTGACAGGTTAATAGCCCAAGAATCTAACAAACCCTTGAGAAGAAGTTCAACAAATTAAGATATTTGTAAAAGTGATTTTAAGGGCGTAAATAACAGGGAATCAAGTGATTATAATAATGTAACACATTAATTATTATCAATGAACTTAATTTTATCTTTCTTGTTATTTTTCAATATGTCTAATGATATTGAAACTGAACTCTTAAACGCTATTAATGAAGGAAATTACCAAAAAGTAAATACCATATTAGTAGTAAATCAAATTAGTGCATGGGAAAAAATAGATGGTAAACCACTATTAATACATGCGGTTATAGCGGATCAACCTAATATTGTTTATTTGCTATGTATAAGAGGCGCTCAAATGTATACAAACTTTTGTGATGAAGGTTTTAATGCTTTTGATTGGGCAAAAAAAAGCGATAGTTATTACGCTCACGCAGAGCTAATAGTTATTTCCAAACAGTAAGGAATAACAAAATGGGCACCATACCCAAACATTCCTGTAACAAGAAAGGGAGCTATGAAAATAGCCCCCTTTTTTTATTATCCGTCACAACTAAGACAGCTTTCGTCCATTGCTTGTTCAGCAATATCTCCACGCAGCACTGACTCAGTCCGAGTATAATATAAGGTTTTAATACCTTTCTTCCAAGCTTCAAAATGTACTTTATTAATCCACTTAGGTGTAGCAACACTAGGAAAAGCTAAGTTTAAACTTACACTTTGATCTATATACTGCTGTCGTATACCTGCTTGATTAACTAATTCTAATTGATTAATCTCTTTAAATGTTTTAAATACATCTTTAGCTGGTATATCATTATAAGGGCCTAACATAACATCTTTCAACTCTTTTAAACCTTGCACTGATCCTCCGTCTTTTAAAATTTTAGACCATATAGTTTCATTATTGATTTTAAGCTTTCGAAAGAGCTTAACCAATGTGGGGTTTTTACGAATGAAAGTACCTTTAGCACTTTGCTCAGTAAATACATTAGCAGCCCAAGGCTCGATACCAGGAGATACATTACCACTAAGCTTACTGTTACTAACGGTAGGAGCAATAGCCCTAAGGTGAGTATTGCGCATGCCAGTACCGACACACCACAAAGGTTCCCCAAACTCTTCAGCAAGGGCCATAGAGGCTCGTTCAGATTCAATTTTAATTTGTGAAAATATTTTTCTAGTTTCATATTGTGCTAATAATCCTTCAAATGGTAGGCCCTTTTCTTGTAAGTACGTGTGCCAACCTAAAACGCCTAATCCTAAAGCTCTACCTTTTTCAGCAGATCTTACAGAATTATGAAACCCAACTTTACCTTTGGATCTCTGTATAAACTCTTCTAATACGCCATCTAAGAACCAGACAGCATCATGTATAAGATTTGTATTCTTCCACTCATCGTATCTAGCTATGTTTAAACTAGATAAACAACAAACAAAACTATGTGACTCATCTGTGTGTAACGTAATCTCAGAGCATATGTTTGTCATATGTACTTTTAATCCGTGCTTTTTGTATGCAGGTGGATTACTCTTGTTTGTATTCCCCTTAAATAACACATATGGTTCTCCAGTAGCTTTACGCTTTTGAAGTAATTGTCCCCAACGTTTTCTAGCTTCTCTATCTCCTGTTTCAACTCTTCGCATAAACTTATCGCCGACCACAGCACACTGGTGGAGGTTGAGCGATTGACGATTAACGTCTCCTTTAGGTTCCCTAATTTCGAGCCACTCTTCAAAATCGGGGTGTTCAATGTTAAGATTAACCGATGCAGCTCCTCGTCGGACAGATCCTTGATTAGTGGCAAGTATAGTACTATCGTATATCTTACAAAAAGGCACAACGCCATCAGATGTTCCATTTCCTTTAATTTTTGCACTAGCGGGTCTGATTTGATTGATACCGATACCTACTCCACCGCCGTGCTTTGCGAGTAACATCATCTCTAGGTTTTTACTACCTATATCGTAAATACTGTCTGCAACATCTATACCGAAACAACTGATTGGCAAACCTCTGTCTGTGCCTGTATTAGACAACACAGGGGAAGCTAAACACAACCAACCGTTCCATATATATTCAAAAAATTTATCGGCCATCTCAGGACGTTCTAAACGTCTTGCAACAGTTTTACAAACTCTTTTATAAGCATCCCAAGGTGTTTCATCATTAATTAAATAACCACCACCTATAGTTTTTTTATAAACCTCGGTATCTCCCCAGCTTGGGTAATCAATACCTTTTTTCCATTCATTATTCCACATCTAGTTCTAGTTTTTTTTCTTCAAGTTTAGCTTTAGCTTCATCAGCTTTAACTTTTAACTGTGTAATTGCATCTTCATAACCAGGCATTAGTTTTATCGTGTCAAACACTCCAAATGATAAATCTTTTATTCCATTTAACTCTGGTATTAACTGTTTAAAAATAGCTTCTAAATTAGCTATTCTATTCTGCATTTCTATCAATTTACTTTCTTTCATATTATTTAATTTTATTGTTACCAAACATCTTCAAAATCTTCGCCTTCATTTGCTTTACTATAGTCAGTCGGCCTAATAGCAAAGAAATCAGTGTGAGTGTGACCCCCGGTAAGATGATCAAACCAAGCCATTTTGTCAATTGACTTTTGGTCATATTCGAATTTAAATTTGCCTTCTGCTTTGTAACCCAGTTCTTTAATTTTATCACCTGTACGTTTTTTAATAAAATGTTTAAGGTCATATTCTGTTATCCCTTCAATATCACCCATTTCAAACAACTTACTGATGTAAGTCATTTCTGCATTATGCATAGTTAATGCTGCATCGTATACATGTTCTTTACATTCCTCTTTTAAACCAGGAATTTGAGAACACATATGTCTGAATAATTGACAACCCATTTTACTATGTAATGATTCGTCTCTTACAGACCATTTCATTTGCTGACCAACTCCTTTAAGTAAGTTACGCATTTGAAAGCTGTATAACACAGCAAAAGCTGAGTAAAGACTAACACCTTCTGCAAACGCAGAAAACGTAGCTAATGATTTACCTATTCCTACAGGATCTTTACCATTATAAGCAACGAGGTTATCAAACCTTTCAGCTGTTGCAGGCTCGTGTAAGAAAGCTTCATAATCTTCAAGTCCTAAAGTTTCATTTAAATAACTATAAGCTACAGCATGTATAGTTTCTTGACTACCAAACATCATTGCCATTTGCTGTATCTCATGCTTAGGAAACCAGCCAACAACTTTTTGTGTCCAGTAATCACTTACAGCACATTCAGTTTGAGCAAAGCCTAGTAAGATATTTCCTACTAGGTTTTTTTCTTTATCATCTAACTTTTCATTCCAGTCTTTTAAATCACCTGACATAGGTATCTCTGTGTGTAACCAAAAGGCTTGTGCCTGTTTTAACCACCCTTCTGTATAGTACTCAGGGTACTCAAAAGGTTTATATGGTATTCTTTCTGTAAATAATGGTATATTCATATTATTCTTCATAGTATAAGGTTAAACATATATCAAATATTCCTAAATATAAAACGTGATCTGTTCTAAAGTCTCCGTCTTCGTAACTTCTTATTCCAAGTAGGAATCCTGGAAACGTTCCAGCTGATAATTCCCATGATGTTGATTTATTCATAACATTTTATATTGTATTTATTATGGATCGCAATTAGATCCTTCCATTTTAAGTAGCCTCTTTTGTTTATAGTCCATTTAATATAAGTATCGATTTTACGTTCCTTATATTTAGTTCTAGCTATGTGTTTAGAGACTAGAGGGTTTTTTCGTTGCATTAATTCTAAGGTTTGATCTCATTAATTCGATTTGTTTTATAGTATAATCACAATCTTTTTGGTTTTGTGGTTTAAATAAAGCTATATTAGGTGAGCGTAATGCTATCCAATGTTTAAATAATTTCCATCTTAATGGAAAAGATTCATTAGCTCTACCTTTACATTCAATTACAAAGTCTCTACCTACAAAATCAGGTTTATACTTTATAGGTAGAATCTTTTTACAACCTCTGTCTTTATATTCACCTTTACCATTGGCTTGTTTTTCAAAACAAATACCTTCAAGGTCAAAACCTTCAAGTAAGGTATAAGATACTGGCTCATATTCAGCAACTATCTTAGCCTCTTTTAAAGCTTTATACATATAAAGTTCTAAACCAGATTGGAATTGGATCCCATCAAAGCTAACTTTTTTAGCTCTGACAGGACCTCGTTTTTTAGAGTACTTCTTCATTGTTTACATTTATATTGTAGTTTTCATCAAAGAAACCTGTTTTTTCTAAAACTTTTTCTTCAATTTCATCTTGAAGGCAACGTCTAGCTGCTTCAATATACAATAATGCATCCATTAATTCCTCTTGTACATCAACTAAGAAACGACCAAGATCTTTTTCTTGACCTTCAATTTCTTGCATCATTGTAGCTCCGTATTTTTTCTGACCTATAAGGCTTCGTTCGTCCATCTTTCTTAAGACTTGTTGAACTATTTTATCTTCTGTTTTAATTCTCATCTTTTACAAATGTTCCGTTAATCATTTTTCCTGTTCTCTTGTTTATAACTTCATACGCTGATTGTATACATGTTTCAATGTAAACGCCTCGTTGATGAGCTAAGTTAGTTAATACTACAACCATATCACCTATAGCATCTATAACCTCTGGCTGATCATCTTTTAGTAAAGCCTTAGCTAACTCACCAGCTTCTTCTTGTAGTTTAACATATTGAACCATCGTATTACCTTTTTCATACAAACCTCTATCATTAGCCCAAGTTCTAATTCTATTGAACATCATTTGAGTTTTGTTATAATCTGGTATATCTATACTATTAGTTTTGAAATATTCTGCAAAAGCTTTATTGTATATGTAAGACCTACTGTCGTTATACATAGAAACTTTAGCGTTATCCATTATCCATTGTGTTGTTTGCATATCTATATAGAACTTTCCATGAGAAGTTTCCCATTTTAGATTCATATTATCCATAAGATGTCCTTTCAATTTATTTAAAGGAACTGCAAATGTTGAAGTTTGTTCTGTTACGTTTATTTTCATTTTCTTAAAAAGGTTTTTATATTTCTTTAAATCGACCTTATAGCCGTAAGACTTTTGAAGTTCTATCTCTTTGTCCGATATATAATCTATATCGTCCGACTGATCAAGAACTTCATATTCACTAGGTTTATAACCTTGAATTAACGTAACACGAGTATTAAGATCACGTGTTACACCTATCTTTTTACCTGGTATGTGGTATAAATAATACATATTATTTTGTTATTTTATCGTTATACAAATGTAAGTTATGTGCGAAATGGTAATACGTACCGATCTCATATCCTGTCCTCTCTGCAACTAACTCCTGTAGCTTTGAAAAACAATACTGATCATTACAGAAACCGTACCAGAGATCGTTAGAACGCATCACAACTGACATATTTAGTTTATTGTTTAATACTGTGAACTGAACCGCATAAGTACAAGGTGTGTCTTTAGCATAAGTGTTGTACTCTTTACCATCGTATATACTTATTGCAGCGTGTCTAGTATTAGGGTTGTCTTTAAGCTTTGCAACCACGTAGTCTAGTTGGTAGTTACGTTCCCATTGCCAACCATAGTTAGATCTTACCTCATTGTTACTGTCAACCATTCGTTTCCATATTTCAGGTACTTTGCCATATATTTCTCCTAGTTTATCTACGTTAGGATCACCTGAGAGATACCATTGCCATTCAGCCTCTGCATATTCGTCATTCCAGTTTCTATGTTCAGCTAGTATGTGATTATACATTGGTTTTTCAATATAAAAACCTACATTAAATAAAGCCATTGTATTGTCAAACTTAACACCATCCCACATAATTTTAGGAAAGAAATAATTAAAAGCATCGCTTGCTGTTTCAAATTTTGTTTTTGTCATAATAAAATCTATATAATTCAAATATTTTTTGGTTAATCTCTTTGCCATTGTATTGCCTAGGCGACCGCTTTTTAGCTCCGTTAACATTTACGTCTATCCACCAGAAATAATTGTCACGCTCACTTGACGCAGCCCATGGAGATATTTTAACTCCATTGTTTATACACCAATTGTAAGCTTTCATATCTTTATCGTCCCATACAGGAGCTAAAACTGGTATAGCTTTTTTACCCCAAGCCATTTAATCCCAAGGCATTGCTTCAGCTTCTAATTCAGCTGGTTGATGAGGTATAAAACAACCTGACTTATGTTCCCATTTAAAATGAGCTTCAGCTCCGTTCTCACCAAGGTTTTGAAACTTTACTTTAAGTACTTTTGCTTTAACTGTTTTAGCTTCATAATCTCTGTGGACCAATATACCATGATAACTTGCATCATACCATTCGCCACCGCCTTTAATGTTATACATAGTAGGTTCTTCAATTTTTCCATCTTTATCTTTATACATTTTAGTTGGATGTGCTACAATAAATACTAAGACATCATATTTCTTACAAAACATTTCAATCTTAGTTAGATATTCCATCGTGTAACGATTGACATCCTCGGTCTTACAATCAACATCTCTGATCTTATTAAAAGGATCTATAACAAGACATTTAATACCCTTACGTTTAACTAGCTCAGCGCCTTTGCGCAATACAGATTCTAATGTATATCTTTCCATATCAATATGAAAAAAGTTATCATTACAATGATCTGCAATCTTATTCCATTTGTCTGTATGTATATCCTCTTTACGAGGCATATCTTGCCAGATCTTACGCATAAGTTTATGAGCATGTAAATATGTAGGAGCATTTTCAGGACTAGCAAAAGCTGTTTTCCATTGATACTTTTGGTTGTAACCTACAACCATCTGATCAACGAAGTCAGACTTTCCGCTAGATGGTATGCCAGTAACAGTGATAAACTGCCCAGTATAAGTACTAAAAATATTGTCAAAATTAGGTAAACCAATTTGGTAACCGCGTTTGAAGCCATTTCTAACAAAGTCTGTAATTTCATCTTCTATATCTTTAAAAGTTTTAACGTTTTCTAATGGAACAGGTCGCGCACCTTCGATACGTTTAACTAACTTCTCTTTGCCATACTTAATTAAATAATCATTAGCATCCTTACAGTCTTCGAACGTAGTTAAGAAACAAACTTCAGCTCCAAGACGTCTAATAAGTTCTTGTTGTAAAGCTAAACCTGGTTCATCATTATCTACAGCTAGTATTACTTTTTCTTTGTCTTCAAAGTAATCTATACAGTTGTCTAAATAGTCTAAGTTATTAGAATTTAAAGTTGCACCGTTAGGTACTGAGATAGCATTTTTAATACCAGCTTCGTGTAAAGCTAAAACATCCATCTCGCCTTCAGTTATAATACATGTATCATAACCAACTGTACTATTTATATTATAAAATACTTTTTCAGCACCCTTATATAGTTTAAAGTTTTTTCTACCGTCTCTGTATTTAACATTAACTAGTTCATCACCTACTATATAATTAAACTGAATTGTATTCTCGGACTTGCCGGTCTGTGGCATATACTCAGTACCCTCTGTGACCATAAGATCGTCGAGGGTTTTCTGAGATATTCCACGTGACTCAAACCATTTAAAGACCTTAGACGTTATTTGTTTTGGGTCTACAACGTTTAACGCATCTGGACGTAGATATGTCTTCTCAGACGATCCTTTACGTTGATACGTATGTAATTGAAATGATGAATCACAATGATGACAAGTACCCAGACCACGTTCCCAATCATAACTAGCACATTTAGCTTTTTGATTTTTCGGTTGTCTATCAGACGAACACAGGGGACAAATCCCCTGCGTTTTACCTTCATCTAAATTATGTTGGTTGAACTGGTCGATTAAAAATCCATTAATCTCCGTACTGTTTACTTGCATATATTACTATTTAAAATGGTAAATCATCTTCTATTGCCGCTTGAACAGGCGGTGCTGATTGTTGCTGTGGATTGTCAAACTTTTTGACTTCTCCGTTAGTCCATACTAATTTTACATTACCTAAATACGTCTTAGCTTGTTTAGCTGCTCTTTCTTCTTTAGATTGAGAGACGATGACTGGACCTTGATTACCGAACTGATCAAGCTCATCATTAAGAGTAATACTTATAGGTAAATACTTACCTTTCTTACCGATGATGATCTTATCTTTTGGAATCTCATTTAGGTTAATGCTTGCTGCTAATATTAATGCCATTATATTGCTGTTTCAAATAGGTTATTAAACATAATTCTAAGGTCACCAGCATTCATACCGGTTCTTCTTCTAAAGTTATCTGCTTTTTTAGTGTAAGGATGTAGACCATCTTTAGAACTATTATTTACATAAAACTCAGTTGTAGGAAAATTCATTCCTGTGATTGCACATTGTTTTGCTGTTACTTTTTTTCTTCTTGCCATAATAATGGGGTTTTAAAGGGTTTTACTAATAAAATATTGTTTCGGATCGAAACTGTCTGTCTTATAAAACAGATCGTAAGCCTCAACGGCTCTTTTAACCTTGTCCTGCCCTGATTCATAGAATTTAGGGGAACAATCGTATATACCTATTTGATGTGTCTTTTTATCTATTACGATAAACATAAACTCATAACCAAATAGACTACTATAAATATAAGCCTGACTGTCATAGTTGTACTTAGATGCTGAATATCTAAACTTAGATAGATCTGATGTCGTTTTTAAATCGATGATCAGTTTCTCGTCATGGTTTACAATGTCAGCTTTACCTTTCCACATTTGACCTTCAAGCTCTATGATACCAGGTTGTTCATATTCAACATTACCTGTTATCAAGCTTTTACAAACGTCGTTAGCCATAAGTTTGTCACGCATTAATTCTATCGTGTCAACCTCATGCTGTAGCAAGCATAGTTCTCCACCTGCTACGTCTTTGTAAGCTTTAGTATTTCTAGTAGATGATTTCACAATTTTAAACTTGTCTAGTTTATTAGGTTCAAGTATAGCTGTGTGAAAATAACCACCGACTAAAAATGCAGCCGATGGTTTTGATTGTTGTCCAAGTGCTAAAGGGTTGTTTAATAACGCCATGATGTCTGAATTACTAAGGTATTGTTTACCAAAGTCTCCGTAGTAATGTTCATCTATCTTAAGCTTATCTAACACCTCTTGTTTGTTCATACTATAATGTTGTTAATTGTTTTTCAATATCAGGGGTTACATTATATTTCTTTTTGATAGCTTCGAGCTTGCCACCTGCTTGTACAAAGCTTTTAGCTTTATCTATAGCTGCTTTGTTCATTGTTAAGCCATTGGTTGCATCAGCATCTTGCGTATCATCAATTAGGAATAAATTACCTAATGCGTATTTCTTCCCATAACTTGAAGCAGTACCGAACTGTTGAGGAGTTTGCATACCTTTTTGATTAAGATCAACACCTACTAATGCCGTAGCGTTTAAAGTGTTTTCTCCATCGGATAAGGATGCTTTACTCTGTATTATAGGAACAGGACTAGTTTCAATAAGAGTTTCATCAATCTTAACTGATACTCCTAGTTCTAATAAATAGGGTTTTGTTGCTTCAAGAATGTCTTCGGCAGAGCGGAAGTAATATTTGCCGAATGAATTAAATCTACTTTTCTTCGATTTAAATTTTGTCTGGATCGTAGCCAGCTTTTGGTTTAAGGTCATAGTTATATAATTACATATTAAAATTAAGTTTTACATTAGTAAGCTACAGATAATCAAGCACTTGCGAGTGATCTACACTATCAATTAACTTATCTACAGCTTGCTTTTTAAGCTCTGAAACACGTACATATGCACTGCTTCCTTCGATGTTTAAAATCTCTGCTATTTTATTTGCGGAATGCTTTTCACAATCTAATCCATAGCTTAATCTTAACACATCGTATTCTCGTTCATTGAGATGCCGTTTTAACAAACCAGTTAAATATACATTTAATAAACCTATATTATAAGGTTCTGATTTATCTGCGATCTGATAGATCATAGACTCTTCGTCATCTTTAGGTTTTTCGTCAATAGATAAAAACATGCTATTAAAAAACATAGCAACCATTTTATGGTCTTTGCCATTATCCTTACGTATTTCGTTTAGTTTATGTTCAGGTATTCTTATATCACCTCTGTTTTTATCAACAGCACGTCTAATACCACCTTTAATACGTTTAGATAAAAAAGATTTTAGTGTTTTCATTTTATCATCGTCATCGCCTGTAACTCTAGCCCAATCTATTCTACGAATAGCTTTAGTTAAGTTTAAATTACCTTCTTGTATTATATCGTTAATACTCATTACACCTGATGCTTGTTGTGTTGTAGCAAACTTACGGCCTATGTTTTCTACTAAAGGCATAAACTTATAAGTCAGTTGAGTTTCATTTAGATCTTCAAGAGCTATATCTTCATCGGGTTGACAAGCTATAACATCTTTTTTATATCTAACGTAGTTAGGTACATTATATTTTTTCATTTTCCATATTTAAAAGTTCTTTTTCTTTTTTAAGTTCATTGCCCATATTTCTATGTATTGTTCTAACAGAACATTTAAGACTAGAGGCCAGTTTTTTAATAGTTATTTTTTGATTCATGTCATTAATATCTAGCATGCATTGATATATGTCATCTT
>Ga0209092_10000182_pt1 | contig 59112 bp, 48 predicted proteins | sample FraStrMetagenome_FD_187446 | JGI IMG/M metagenome (GOLD analysis project Ga0209092, IMG submission 187446) | Marine eukaryotic phytoplankton communities from Arctic Ocean - Fram Strait ARC3M Metagenome (SPAdes) (version 2) | ecosystem: Environmental > Aquatic > Marine > Oceanic | place: Fram...
CGGCGTGTTTTAAAACGTTATTGTTGCTGTCTGCGATGATAGTTCGAAAAACAGAGGCAGTATCCATAGCAGAGTATGCAGACTAAAAATGCCGCCTTAAGACCTGCTATATCGGCAAGGCTTCCAGCGATCAGCGTAATGATGGCACCACCACAGATAGACATACACAGAAGTGCGGAAATTTTTGGTGCCGAGGAACCCTGGCCGCGGAGTGTTGTGCTGAAAATAAGCGGAAAATGAACTGAGTTAAAAAAACCGACTGAAATCAACGCAACTGCTGATAAAGGGCCGCTAAAAATAATTGCACTGGCAGCGAAAAAAATTGCCATTGCCGAAGCCAGTATCAATATTCTCTCGGCACTAAACCATTTTAAAGCCGCCACTCCGGCAAAGCGCCCAAGCATTGCTAGTCCCCAATAAATGGCGACAAGAGCAGAAGCGTCAGAGGCCTCGATAGCGAGCACATCCTCTCTGCGCATGTAATTAATCAACAGACTACCTATGGTTACTTCGGCGCCTACATAGACAAAAATAGCCCCCATACCGAGATGAACCTGCGGCTTTTTCAAAAGCGTTAGATAAGAGGTTATTCCCGTATGATCCGCCGGTTGACTTTTTTGCGACAAATGTAGGCTCGGTTGGGGTAGAGCTCTGATAAGAAGAGATAAGATGCCAAGAACAGCGCCGAGTAATAGTGCAAAAGATATCAAAGCTTGAGCACTATCCTGGTGGTACGTTGCCTGTTCTGGCAATGACAATAAGTTGATTTGGTCACTTGATAAGGTATCTATACTCAGTATCGAAATTGACGCTATAACGGGCGCTATGGTTGTGCCGAGGGAATTAAGCGCCTGCGCAAACATCAGTCTTCGCGGAGCTGTTAATGGATCGCCAAGGGCAAGGATCATAGGATTGGCTGTGACCTGAAGCACGGCAATGCCACTTGCTGCGATAAATATACCGCCTAGAAAAGCTGGATAGATCTGCAACATGACCGAGGGGGCCAGTAGTAAAACGCCCAAAGCGGTGCATGCCAGGCCAATAAAAAGACTCTGTCTATAGCCATAATGCTGAATAAACTTACCCGCTGGGATAGGAATAAAAAGGTAGGCGAGAAAAAAACTGAATTGAATTAACAGTGCTGATGTATAGGACAAATCGAACATCGATTTAATTCTTGGGATCACCATGTCTACCGAGGTGGAAGTAAAACCCCAGCAAAAGAAGACCCCGGGGACCAAAATCCAAATTAACCCGTTATGACGTAAGCCGGATATGTAGCGCTGAAGATCTGCCATCATCTTTTTAGAATACTCTGGTCAATAAGGTAAAGACGAATAACATCTAATTTCATAAATGCTGCGTCTCCGCGTAAGTAGATTTTAATCTTGGATTGGCAATGAAAGCTATTTACTGTTATCTGATTTCAAATAGCAAGTCTGACGTTTATTTGCCGTGTCTTATGATTTCGGCAATTTGCGGAATCAAATCATTAGCGGAGAGCCATAAAGTTTATGTAAAATCGCCAAAATTATAACAGTGGCATAAGATAAAATGAGGGTGTTTATAGATGGAGGTGTAGTTTAGGTCTATAAAAAAATCTGCTGTGCTCAGAGCGCCAAGCCTTCGAATAAAGTCCAAATATTAGCTGCCATAGTGGTATCGAATTCAGCGATCAGAATTGGGTTTTTTACAAATTATTATGCTGAGTTGTTATAGCTGCTGTCTGAAAGCGAACGCAAATATGCGTACCATCTTAAAAATATTGGCCTTAAGTGCCTTAATAATTAGTGGTTTTGGCGCAACAATGGCAGCGTCCGCAGAGGCTTCATCTGCGCCAAACTCACCTAATATTGTTCTGGTTCATGCTGACGACATGAGTTGGTTTGACGTGGGCGCCTATCACCAACGTTCCGATAATTTACCGAAAAATGCCGTTACACCCAATATTGATCAATTAGCCCATGAAGGTATGTTGTTCACACAGTCGTTTACGGCAACTGCAATGTGTACGGTTACCCGATCGCAGCTATATACCGGCTTTTATCCCGTTAGAAACGGTGCTTATGGAAATCACACTCGGATTTATGATGATGTCAAAAGTGTTGCGCATTATTTTAGAGATATGGGTTATAGAGTTGGGTTGGCTGGCAAGGGACATATATTCCCGAGTGAATCATTTCCTTTTATAAAGGGGGGTAAAGCGAATAAAGGTGCACTGGGAGAGTCGTCTTTTGGCATCGAGAAAACGCGTAGTAATAGTGTAAAAGATCTCATCGCTTGAGCGCTGTCCTGGTGGTAATTTTCCTGTTCTCGCATAGCAAGTTTGATGTTTATTCATAGCCTGTTGTAATTTCGGCCGTTTGGCCAGCCCCTGATATGGCCGTTCTGACTATCTTGATCAGCAGAGTCTCGAATTGCTGCTATATCTGTTAGCTGCGACGCTGTAAATAAGGTATAAAAGAACTCGCTTAGAACAGTAATTACCATCTTTCTTAAGAGACAATTTATGAGTACCCATCAGCCTGCCGCTGCGCAGTTTATTTTCCGCCTGTTCAAATACACTGTCTATGCACTGCTAACCTACAATATTTACCTTTTCTTCCAAGAAGAATGGCTGGCCACCGAGCAGACTTTTAGTCAGGGCATTGTCTTTTCTGATCTAATTTCTGGATTCGCCGCCACTATAGATACCGCGGCTTGGGTTGTGCTGCTGTTGTTATTTGAGCTGGAGACCTCGGTTATCGATGATCGTGTGTTGCGGCAACCGAGAGTTAAATATGGCTTTATCGCCCTTCGATTTTTTTCCTATAGCTTTATTCTCTACGCCTTTTACGGTTACTTCGACAAGATGCTGCTGACCTATGATATCAGTCCTTTTTCTTTAGAAGGTTTGGCCGACAATCTCTGCGGTCTGGTGGGGCAGGGGTATGCCAGTATTATTACTATCGATGAATATCCGCTCTTGGATACTCAGAGTTGTTTGGCGCTGAATGGTCAAGATCTCTATAGACTCAATGGTCAGCAGGTGATTGGCAGATTACAAGACTGGCAGGCGGTGCAATGGTTGGCATGGGTTGATGTGATCAACTCTATTACTTGGGTCGGAGTGGTGATTATTTTGGAAGTGGATGTGTGGCTGCAGTTGCAGGGACGCTTCCAGGGTAGATTGGTTACACTGAGCAATCTGATCAAAGGAATTTTCTACAGCGTGCTGTTTGGTGCGGCTGCCTACTGGGGTCTACTGGGTGATTTCTTGGATTTTTGGGATGCGTTTATGTGGCTGGTAGCCTTTGTCTTTATTGAGATGAATCTATTTCGCTGGCAGGCTGAAACCAGTTCAGAGTAAGGTTTACGTAATAGATATGAGTGGCTCTAATGATTTAGAGCCACTGACTTCTAATAAAATTAGTCTGGCTTACTAGCTTCCCACCTACATAGGCAGTATGGCGAGAGTTAGCTTAGATAAGCAGGTTAACTTGCCGCGATCGTCTTCTAGGCGAATCTCCCAAATATGTGATCGACGACCTAGGTGAATCGGTCGCGCAGTGCCGGTGACCAATCCGCTCGAGACTGGGCGCAGATGACTGGCACTGACTTCTTGGCCGAGGCATTTAGTGGTTTTAAAATCAATTACATGGGCGCCGGCAATGCTGCCCAGTGTCTCTGCGAGTACAACATTGGCACCGCCGTGAACCACACCGTAGGGTTGAAAAGTTCGCGCGTCAGCCGGCATGGTCCCAGTTAAATAATCATCGCCCACTTCGGTAATCTTAATGCCGAGGTGTTCAACAACCGTGCCACTGTTCATCTCACCATTTATCATTTCAAGTTTGGGTCGGTTGTGCCAAATGCTGCTCATAGAAATTTCCTACGCTCTCAGGCGCTTATATTTAACTCTGGTTGGTTGTGAGTCTGTGCCTTTTCGGCGAATAAAGTCTTCATGGTACTCACTGTAACCGCCAGCAAAAAACTCCATTTCACTCTCACCCTCATAGGCCAAGATATGGGTGGCAATACGATCCAGGAACCAGCGATCGTGAGAGATCACCATGACACAGCCGGGGAAGGAGAGAATGGCTTCTTCCAAGGCGCGCAGAGTTTCAATGTCCAAATCATTGGACGGTTCATCGAGTAGCAGAACATTGGCGCCCTGCTTTAAGGTGTTGGCCAAATGCAGACGGCCACGCTCACCACCGGAGAGTTCACCAACGCGTTTTTGTTGGTCGGAACCGCGGAAGTTAAAGCGTCCGGCATAGGCTCTAGAGGAAACTTCATAGCTGCCAATAGTAATCATATCGTGGCCGCCGGAGATGGCTTCCCAGACATTGTGATTGTCATCTAATGAGTCGCGGCTCTGCTCAACGTAGGCCACCTTGACTGATTCCCCGAGGCTAACTGTGCCACTGTCGGGTGTCTCGGTACCGGCAATCATTCTAAACAGAGTAGATTTACCCGCACCATTACCGCCGATAATACCGACTACAGAGCCTTTTGGAATAGCCACCGAGAAGTCATCGATCAGCACCTGATCGCCAAAGCCTTTGCAGACATTATTAAGCTCAATGACCTTGTCGCCAAGACGTTCGCCCGGGGCTATATAAATTTCATTGGTTTCGTTGCGGGCTTGGAATTCCTGAGAATTCAACTCGTCAAAGCGAGCCAGTCGCGCTTTGCTTTTGGCTTGGCGGCCCTTGGTGTTTTGACGAACCCATTCCAGTTCTTGCTTTAGAGCCTTCTGTCTCGTGGCCTCTTGCTTAGATTCGGTTTTCAGACGGCGGACTTTGCCATCGAGCCAAGTGGAATAGTTACCTTCGTATGGGATACCGTGGCCGCGATCGAGCTCGAGAATCCAGCCAGCGACGTTATCGAGGAAATAGCGATCGTGAGTTACTGCAACCACGGTGCCAGCAAATTCTTCGAGGAATTTTTCCAGCCAGAATACAGAGTCGGCATCCAAATGGTTGGTGGGCTCGTCGAGGAGCAGCATATCGGGCTTCGACAGCAGCAGTCGGCACAGCGCAACACGGCGACGTTCACCACCGGACAGGGAGGTGACATCCGCATCCCAGGGCGGCAGACGCAGGGCATCGGCAGCGACATCCAAGGCGTGATCGAGATTGTGTGCATCCCAGGCTTCAATGATTTCTTCCAATTCGCCCTGACGTTTAGCCAGTGCATCGAAATCCGCGTCGGGGCTAGCGTAGTCGGCATAGACCTGATCCAGTTCCGCAAGCGCATCCACAGCTTCGCGAACACCGTCCTCTACATTGCCGCGCACATCTTTGTCCGGATCCAAATGCGGTTCCTGAGCCAGATAGCCAACCTTGAGGCCGGGCATGGGTCGCGCTTCGCCTTGGAATTCTGTATCCAGGCCGGCCATGATTTTCAGCAGCGTAGACTTACCCGAACCATTGAGGCCGAGCACACCAATTTTGGCGCCAGGGAAAAAAGAGAGTGAGATATCTTTGAGGATTTCGCGCTTTGGGGGAACAATTTTGCTCACCCGATTCATTGTGTATACGTATTGAGCCATGGGTAAAGACGTCGCTTAAGTGCAGATTAAAGAGTGCGCAGTGTAGCGGAATACCGAGCTTGAGAGAATTGCCAATCGGCAAATAGATATTTGTATCAACCCGACCCGTGCTGGGGGAGATCCAGACACAGGCTGAGGGTTTAAATCGGGTTACTGCGAGACTCTAAATTACCTTGATGACCAGTTTTACATTGGGTTAATTCGTAACCAGGGCTTCATCAAAAAACCCAAGGGGTTGGTCAGTTTAATCGGTGCTGAAAGTGCGGAAAGACAAATACATTCGCCATTCTGAGCACCCATAGGCTGATGTACATCGCCCGGCTCACGAATCAAGAAGTCACCTTCACGGTAGACCGCGTTTTCGTCTGAGAAGCTGCCTTTCAACACTACCGTGTACTCGAGTCCCTGATGGTCATGCTTCGGCGTTTTGCCACCAGCACAAATTTTGTGCAGTGCCACTTCAAATTCATCTTGCCCAGTTTCGAAGCGAGCCACATCGACAGAACCAGAAAGCCGCTTCCAAGTCTGGGAAACCAAGTTGTTTTTCATCAACTTATCAACGCTAAAAGGAAACCTACTTACCTTGACGTCGCTCTTCGCTGGAGCTTGCTCGGGGTTATCCAGGTTGGCCATCACCGCGTCAAATGCGTCATCTTCTAACTCGAGGGGCTTAGCTTCGCTCATAAGCTGAGCGCCCACTTGGTCGAGGCGTAGAAGTTGGTTGCGACACTTGGAGCAAAAATGCAGGTGTGCGGAGACACAGATCGAAGGTGCTGTGGCTAGGGTTCCCGCCGAAAACTCGAGGAGCATAGTTTCATCGGGATGGAATTGGCTTGTGTTGTTCATTCTTGCGACTCTGTTGACACTATTACTTGCATTTTTTGTAGAGCGAGGCGTACACGTGACTTCACGGTGCCTAGCGGTAACCCAAGTTCAGCAGACGCTTCAGCGTGAGACTTACCTTCGAGGTAGACCTTGCGCAGAATTTCATCTTGCTCTTTTGGCAGCTGAGCCAATGAGCTCTGTACCTTATCTTCGCTGCGCTTTTGCTGCAGCAGTGAGATGGGCGTCTCTTCATCTGGCTCATGCCAAAAGTCTTCATTTTCTAAGGGAAGATGTTGGGTATTGCTCTTTCGACGCAACATATCGATACGGCAGTTACGCGCGACAGTGTAGATCCAGGTGGTTGCAGACGCTTTCTCGGCGTTGTAACCCGCGGCCTTATTCCAAACCTTAATCATGACTTCTTGAACTAAATCGTCACCCAGTCCGGGGAACCAGCCTTCATTGCGACTCGCGTGAGCAAAACCTTTGAGCAGTGGGCCGAAATGTCTGAACAGCTGAGCAAAGGCCTGACGATCACGATTCTCACCCACAGAGATAAGCAGCTGACTCCACTGGTCAGAGCGTTTTTCCGCAGATTTGAAGACAGCCACACGATCACCGTTGGTTCTAGGAATTGCTTGATTTGTGGGGAGTGATGTTACCAAGCTCATAACGCATTGCCTACCTTTTCATCTTTGACTTTCTAAATACGCTCCACTTAAAAGATTGGATTATTCCTCTAGTGACTATTTAACCTTTAATAGCAGGTTGCTATGATTTTAAGAGCCCAGAGGGGCGCGGCTTGCGTATATAATAAAACTCAAAGAAAAATAGCGCGTTAGAAAAGCTATTGATAAAAATTTTTTAGGATATCAAATTGAAAAAAGTTCTTATGCCGGTTGCCGTACTCGCGGCTGCCGCAGCTATTTCAGTCGTCATTACGGTTTTGCGCCCAGCGCCACTTAAACTTGAAGCTCCGGACACTGCGGTGGCGGTAAAGACCCTGACGCTCTACTCACAGAGCGCTGATCTGCTGGTTGAGTCTCAGGGCACTGTGCTACCGCGTACGCGCACTCAGTTAATTTCAGAGGTATCCGGTGCTGTATTAACTGTTTCACCACAGTTTGTGGTTGGAGGTACCTTTAAAGCAGGTGACGTTTTACTGCAGCTGGATCCGACAGATTATGAGGTGGCACTGCAGCGCGCCGAAGCTCGTCTGATCAGTATGAATGCTCAGGCAACTTTTGAATTGGCGCGGGCTACTCAGGCGCAAAAAGAATGGGCCATGACCGGCCGTCCAACCTCCGAGGCACCTCTATTGGCTCTGCGTGAACCCTATCTAGCTGAGGCTCGGGCCAACGTTTTGCAGGCCGAGGCGGAAGTCAAACAAGCCAAGCTCAAGCTGGCTCGCACAACCATTCGCGCGCCTTATCTGGGTATGGTTTCGGCCAAAACTGTCGACATTGGGCGGTACGTCACCGTGGCTACGCCATTGGGTGAAATCTTCGCCATCGACTCAGCTGAGGTTCGGTTGCCTCTGACTGAAAAAGATCTTGCCCGAATCGATCTTATTAGACGCGGTGATAGTACCGAGCTCCCTGCTGTAACTCTCAGGGCCACTGTTGCCTCAACGCCAGTTCAATGGGCCGCAAAAGTCGTGCGTTCCGAAGGGGTGGTCGATCAGCTCAATCGCTCGCAGTATTTGGTCGCGCAAATCGATGATCCCTATGCGGTTCTCAGCGACTCAGCGGGGAATGGCTCGCCGTTGCTAATGGGCACCTTTGTCCGTGCCGAAATTGTCGGCAAGACGATTGATGATGTGTACGCCATACCGCGCCATGCGCTAATGGAAGGCAATCGAGTAGCATTGGTAGACAGTGAACAGAGACTGCGACTGACCCCGGTTGAAAGCGATCATGGCGATGACCAGTTCTATTATGTGAATGCAGGCTTGATAGATGGTGCTGAAATTATTGTCAGTGCCCTGGGTGCTGCCATTGAGGGCATGCTGGTCAGGCCTGTAGGAAGTACTAACTAATGCAAAACCAAAATGATCTGATGCAAAACAACACTGGCCTAATGGCTTGGTTTACCCGCAACCCAGTTGCTGCCAACCTGCTGATGTTGTTTTTGCTCTGCGCAGGCATTCTCAGTTCGACAGATTTGAGTAAGGAGATGTTTCCAAGGGCGGAAACTGATGTGATTGAGATCAGCGCGCCTTACCCTGGTGCGGCACCAATCGAAGTTGAGAAGGCGGTAATATTGCCCATGGAAGCGGCATTGCAAGGCCTCAAGGGCATTGAGGAGATCCGCTCCTTTGCCGATCGTGATATGGCTTCTATAAAGCTCGATGTTGAGTCCGGCGAAAACATCAATGAACTGATGGCTTTGGTTGAAAACCGTATCGACAGTATTGTTAATCTGCCAGTGAATCTGGAAAAGCCGACCGTTAAGCGAGTGGATAATTATGCCTGGGCTCTTGGCATAGCAGTTTCAGGCGAGATGGATCAGCGCACCCGCAAAGAGATGGGTCAGCAGTTTTTTGATGAGGTTCAGGCGCTGCCTGAAATTAAGCGTGCGGTGCTCTGGGGAGATGGCGACTACGAGATATCCATTGAGGTTAAAGAGACCCGTTTGCGGGAACTCAATCTAACCCTTGCTGAGGTTGCTCAGGTACTGCGCAACTCATCGGTGGACTTGCCCGCAGGTATGATTCAAGCAAGCAATGGTAATGTCTTATTGAGAACTCAGGGCAAGTCCTACAGTGGCTCAGAGTTTGCCAATATAGTCTTGCGCAGCCGAGACGATGGCAGTCAGCTGTTGCTCTCTGATGTGGCTACGATTAAAGATGCTTTTACCGAGGCCCCAAGCCTATTGCGCTTTGACCGTCAGAACGCGTTCTCAATCGGCGTGTTTACCCTTGATGATCAAGATCTGATTACCATCAGCAGAGTGGTTCAAGAGTATGTTGATAAAAAGCAGTCGCAGTTGCCTGAAGGACTCAGTATTGCGACCTTTAGCGACGACTCCTTCCATTTAAAGGGACGTCTCGACATGATGCTGAGCAATCTCGCCGCCGGTGCCATTTTGGTTGCAGTGGTGTTGGGACTCTTCTTAAACTTGCGCGTTGCCGCCTGGGTTGTGGTGGGTATTCCGGTGAGCTTTTTAGGTGCGATATGGTTGATGCCGGTGAATCCTTTCCCGGTGAATATCAATGTATTAAGTCTGTTTGCGTTTATCTTGGTACTCGGAATTGTCGTCGATGACGCCATTGTTATAGGTGAGAGTGTTTTTACCGAGGTTAAAGACGAAGCTGACAAAGTGCTTTCTGAGAGCAATGATCCCAACCTAGTTTATGTGGCGCCCATGGCAACAGTAGTCGCTGGTGCCAAACGAGTTGCAATACCTTCGACCATCGGTGTGCTGACCACGGTGGCTGCCTTTGCGCCACTATTATTCGTCGGCGGCACTATGGCCGCCATGTATGAAGCGCTGTCTGTTGTAGTGATCTTATGTTTGTTGTTTTCATTGGTTGAGTCCAAGCTGATCTTGCCAGCGCATTTGGTCGGACTGAAATTTGGTGGCACCCCTGGGTCGGGTAATTTTTTTACGGCCACGATTGAGCGCTGGCAGAATGCTATTAGTTCTGCACTGGCGCATTTTATTGAATTCCGCTATCAGCCGTTCCTTATAAAATGCATGAAAAATCGCTACATCACGCTGGCGACTTTTATTGGTGTGTTGATGATTTCGATCTCGACCCTGAGCGGCGGTATTGCGCGTTTTGAATTTTTCCCGGATGTCCCCGGTGATGATATTCATGCGATTGTCACTATGCAGAATGGCAGCTCAACCGAGAATTTTAATGAGGCACTTTTGGCTATTGAAGAGGCTATCTACAAGGTTGATAGTGACTTTATGGCAGCCAACCCCGAGGCCGAAAGTCTCTTAGCCCACACCTTCTTTTGGACTCAAACAGATGTCTCTGCGAATTTTCGGGTTGAACTTACACCTGGAGAGACTCGCCCCTTAAGTGCGGTTGATGTGGAAAAACTGTGGCGCGAAGAGGTAGGCAATCTGCCCAATGTGCGCAAGCAGGATTATTATTCCAGCAGCAGCGCCGGGGGTGGCGCGAAAATCAATATGTCACTCTATGGGCCGGACCCAGAGCAGCTGTCATTGGCTGGTATAGCTCTGCAGAACAAACTCGGCGAATACGACGGCGTATTTGATATCTACAACTCGCAGGGTGTTGGCGGACGGGAAATCCTAATTAGTTTAAAACCCTATGCCAGCCAGCTGGGTATCTCGATGGCCGATGTGGCGAGTCAGGTTCGCCAAGCATTTTATGGTGAAGAAGTGCAGCGCCTGCAGCGCGGGCCTCACACCCTAAAAGTGATGGTGCGTTATCCTCTTGCGGAGCGTAGCTCAATTGCAACTCTAGAGGATATGCATATTCGCACTGCCAGTGGTCAGGCGATCGCGATCAGCGAGGTGGCGGACATTCGTCTGGGTTTAGGTTTGGCAAAAATATCCCGTATTGAGCGCAAGCGGTCCGTGACTATTACGGCAGATGCCGATTCCTCAAGAGTGCAGAGTAGCTCTGTGATTGATGATATCCGCAAAAACTTTATTCCGCAGCTGCTGCTCGACTATCCAAGTGTTGAGTTTGGTGTCTCGGGTTCCAGCCAAGAAGAGTCTGAACTAATCGGCCGCTTGATGATTGCCGGTGTGGTCTCACTGTTTTTGATTTATGGTTTGCTGGCGGTGCCGCTGCGCTCCTACGTGCAGCCGCTGATTATTATGTCGGTGATTCCCTTTGGGTTTGTCGGTGCTGTAATTGGCCATATTCTCTTTGATATGGCGATTAGCTCCCTATCGATTGCCGGCTTGATTGCGCTGTCTGGGGTGGTGGTAAATGACAGTTTGATCTTGGTGGAGTTTGCCAACCGTGCGCGAGAGGTTGAAGACAGTGAAGAAGACGCACTTCTGGCCGCCGGCAAGCGTCGCTTTAGAGCGATCTTGTTGACTACGCTGACAACCTTTGTCGGATTGCTGCCAATGCTGTTTGAAACCAGCATGCAGGCCCAGTTTGTGATTCCTATGGCGCTATCCCTGAGTTTTGGTATCTTGACAGCCACCGCGATTACGTTGATTTTGATTCCCTGTTTATATCTGATTTCTCACGATTTGAAACTCGGCCTAGGCCGCATCACGGGGTCTGGTAACGCGATTTAGCCGTCAAACAGGGGCCGCTGATTCTGATGGCAAAATCGCCTCGTTAGCTTATGACCGTTTGAACCCCATTTTAAAAATACTATTTTTGAGGTGGGGTTTTTTAGTTTTTAAGAGTCTTATTATTTGTCTGTGACAAATTCCAAATTTGATAATTTCTTAGAATATCACCTGGCCGATCTCTGTTTGTACTTCTGTTGCTCAACCTAAGTCCCCAGCTTAGGTGCTGGGCTCAAGTGTCTTAATAATTCGCCAACGTTAAATTTGTTACCCAAATACGCTCACTTCGTCCGAGTTTTCCGCGACGTCTCATCAGAGGAAATATGTTTCACGCAATAAAACGCCGCTGGCACAGCCCCAGTGGTTACAGAGAAGTTCTTGTACTGGCGGTTCCGCTGGTAATCACCACAAGTGCCGGGAGCCTACAAAGCTTTATCGATCGGATGTTTCTCTCTTGGTTTGATTCCAATGCCCTGGCAGCAACGGTGCCTGCGACACTGGTGACTATGACGCTCACCGCTGTATTTATCGGCCTGGCAGGCTATGTGGGGGTGTTTGTTGCCCAGTATTATGGTGCTCGTGAGTATGCTCGAATTGGCGCCGTGGTCTGGCAGGGTTTTTACACCACCGGCCTTGCCCTGCTGGTGGTGGTTCCGACTTATATTTACATAATCCCGCTGTTCAAGCTGATTGGCCACGACCCTGGAATACAGGTCATGGAGGCTAATTATGCCCGGGTCTTAATTCTGACCATTCCCCTCGCCATTATTTCCGCATCGCTGACGGGTTTTTTTTCAGGTATTGGTCGCACCTCTGTGGTCATGTGGAGCAATCTGCTGATAACGGTGGTAAATGTAGGGCTAGATTACGCTTTAATCTTTGGTAATTGGGGCTTGCCGCGGATGGGCGTTGAGGGTGCCGCATGGGCTACTTTTGTCGCTTTGTCAGCGGGCACCTTTACCCAGTTGTGGGTGTTTTTTATTCGTCGCTACAGGGAATCTTATAACACCTTGTCTGGCTGGTATTTTGACTGGCCGTCATTTCAACGTCTGCTGCGCTTTGGTTTACCGGTAGGGTTACAGTTTCAAATGCAGGTATTTGCCTGGACATTATTTGTCTTATTGATCGGCAGAATTGGTGTCGCTGCCCTAACGGCTCATAGTATTGCGATGAATGTATTTATGATCATGGTGATGCCAGTAACGGGAATGAGCATTGCCGTGTCGGTTTTGGTGGGACAGCGTTTAGGTGCTGGAGACTTAGCCTCGGCTGAGCGTGTAACTTATTCTTCGATTCATTTATCTTTAGCCTTTTTCGCCATTGCGGGGCTGATGTTGGTTACCCAGCCAAATTGGTTTATTGCTCCCTTCGTACAGGGTATGACGCCAGATATTTATGCCAGCACGATCCCCTTAGTTGATGATTTGCTCAGTATTGTGGCTATGTTCTGCCTTTTCGAAGCCGTTTCCATGATGATGGCAGGCGCGCTAAAAGGCGCAGGTGATACGTTCTTTGTGGCTTGGGTAGGGATTCTCTGTAGTTGGCTGGTGCTGGTGTTGCCCACTGCATTATTAGGCTATCTTTGGGGTGGAAGTTTGCTTTGGTCTTGGATATTCTTTTTGCTCAGTGGATTTGCAATGTGTCTGGTGCATTGGCTAAGGTTTAAAACAGCTAAATGGAAACACCTAAGGATTACGGTTTAGGTATTTGTTATTGCCATCATAATTTGGATAAAAGGGCGGGAGTGGCCCTGTGCCGATGTTATCCTGCAGGTCAATTAAGAACCAATTTTCAATACATTTTAGCGCTAGCAGGCGGATAATCATTCGAGTCGGATGAGCGCAAATAAAGTAAATAAGGATATGGAAAGCAGATGACCGATCAAGCCGATCAAGCAGTACTCTATGCTCAACACTTAGTTGAAAAGACCAACCGGTTTCAGGCTATCTTGGCGGCTACTGGATTTGACGAAATTATTATTGCTGCCGGAGATAGCAAAACGCAGTTTGCTGATGATATGGCCTATACCTTTGTGGCTAACCCCTATTTTCGTGAATGGGTTCCCCTGGGTAAGCGCAGCGGTTCTTATCTGCAGATTTCATCTAACGATGATCGACCGCGGCTATTTCTGCTCTGTGTCGAAGATATTTGGCATACCGCGCCCCAGAGCCTGCCTGGGGGATTTGAGCAGGGCCTGGAGATTGTCGAATATGCCAGCCTCTCAGAGCTAAAAAAGCATTTCTCCTCGCGGGAAGGTGGCTCGGCTTATATAGCTGAAAATAACAGTCTCGGTGTGGATGCAGATTCGTGGAACCCTCAATCTGTTACCGCTCAGATCGACTATCAGCGCCGTGGCAAAACGGCCTATGAAAAGGACTGTGTTCGCCAGGCAAATCGCCTGGCAGTGCCAGCTCATCGCGCTGCCTATGATGCCTTTATGGCCGGCGCGTCCGAACTAGAAATCGCCGCTGCCTATCTGCGCGGCTGTGACTGCAGTGAAAGTGAAATGCCCTATGGCATTATTGCCGGCGTCAATGAGCACGCGGCTGTTCTGCATCACCACAACTTAGATAAAATCCGACCCACACCACGCAGCTTTTTAATTGATGCCGGTGTCGCAATGAACGGCTATGCCTCGGATATTACGCGCACCTATGCCTTTGATTCAGGTTCGGATTTTGCCGCGTTAATTGAGGCCATGGATGCGGCACAACAGCAGCTGGTTGCCAGTGGCGGTATTGGCAAGAGCCCGGTTGATCTGCATGTGCTGTCCCATTTAAAAATCGCCGAAATACTGCGTCAGTTCGACGTGCTTAATGTCTCTGCTGAGGAGGCTTTTGACAATGATATTACTGGCAATTTTTACCCTCATGGTCTCGGCCACCACCTTGGCTGCAATGTGCACGACAAAGGCGGCAATCTGGCCAATGCTCAGGGAGATCTGTTGCCTGCTCCAGAGAAATATCCGAAGCTACGTGCTGCGGCGCCAATGGTAGCGAATCAGATTCATACGGTTGAGCCTGGCGTCTATTTTATCCCTGCACTGTTAGAGAAGCTGCGTCAGGGCGGTCAAGCTAGCAAGATCAACTGGTCGCGAGTGGATGACTTTCTGCCATTTGGCGGCATTCGTATTGAAGATAATATTATTGTTCAGGCCGATGGATCTTTAGAGAATTTAACGCGGAATGCATTTCGGGATATAACGTAATGAAAAAGCTACAGATATTCACCACCGGCGGCACCGTTGATAAAGTCTATTTCGATGCCCTGAGCGAGTTTCAGATTGGCGAGCCAGTGGTTGGCCCAATTTTAGAGCGTATGAATGTCGGCTTTGACTTTGCTGTCGAGGAATTAATGCGTCTCGACAGCTTGGATATGACCGATCAGCATCGCCAAACCATTCAGCAGCGGGTCAGTGATACAGATGCTGAGTATTTTCTGATTATGCACGGCACTGACGGCATGGTTGAGACAGCTGGCTGGCTTAGCAATATCGCCAACAAGAAAATTATTTTTACCGGCGCTATGCAGCCGGCAGCTTTTGCCGACACCGATGCGGTGTTTAATATTGGCTGTGCAGTAGGTGCGCTTCAGACGGTTGAAGCGGGCGTTTACATTGTTATGAGCGGTCAGGTTTTCGCTGCTGATCAGGTTATTAAGAATCGCGCTGCCCATCGATTTGAGTCTGTTGGTTAGGCATAAACCGCTCTTTTCTTATTGTCATCCCGACAGAGCGCAGCGACGAGGGATCTCTAAACCTTAATCACAGGTTACAAAGGCCATACCTGAATGAGTCTGGAGCCGCTGCAATAAGGCATCACCCATGGCCACCGATGGTGTCAAAAATCCACCAGCACGATTTTCTTTCTTAATATCCAGCGCCAAACAGAGTCCCGCTTGACCCAGCATTTTCGCTGTGGAGCCATAGCCGGGATCGCGATCGCCAGTTACCTTTACAGTAAGCTGATTGCCCTGATCATCGCGGCCGTGAACACGCATATCAAAGTAACCATTTAATTGAACTTCTGGGCTAGGGCCTTCGCCAGGTGCTGGCAGGAAAAATCGTTCCATCAGCGCTCTGCTGGGACTAAGGTAGAGGCCAACCGCTAAGAGCCCAAATCCGATTGCTGTCAGATTGGCCATCAAACGTCCTTTTAAGCCCTTTCCACAGAGCATGCCTTCACTGTAGGAGAAGTTGCGACCATAGGCCATATTAAGCAGGGCATTGGAATGCAGAACAACGCGTGAATTAATCGCTTCCATCACGAAGGGTGCAACCCAGCAGTCAAAGTCTTTATCAAATTGTGGGCCCGAGACACTCTTGGCGCGGATGCTGTACTTGTGATCGCTGCCACACAAAAGGTAGGGATTGCCCATTTTTTTACGTATTTTTGGATCAGCTTTGGCCGCTTTAAGGGCTTCGATCATGCTCGCGATAGTACCGCCGGAGGCACCGCCTTTCGCCGCTTTTACTCGCAGTTTGGCGTGAGGGAATGGGTGACCAAATTGAGCTTGGGCGCGCTGCTGTAAGGCAAAAACACCCATATCTGAGGGTATAGAGTCAAAGCCACAGCAGTTGACTATGCGTGCGCCGCTGGCTTCTGCAGTCTGGTTGTATTTGTCTTTCATCATCCCGATCCAGTGCGCTTCGCCAGTCAAGTCGGTGTAGTCAGTGCCGCTTTCGGCACAGGCTTTAATCAGCAGTTCGCCATAGAGGGCGTAGGGTCCGACTGTGGAAATAATCACTCGGGTTTGGCTGCAAAGTGCTTGCAGTGATGCTTCGTCATGAGAGTCGGCAATCAATACTGGCAGTGCCCTAGCCGCGTCGCCGAGAGACTCTTTTAATGTGGCTAGTTTGGAGTCTGAGCGGGAGGCGATAGCCCAAGAAATGTCGCCATTGACGCCGATAGTTTCGACTAAATAGTTACTCAGAATTTGTCCGACAAAACTGGTGGCGCCGAAAACAATCAGATCATAGGGTTTGTTGGATACTTCGGTAATAGACATAGGTTATTATTCTTATAGTTGGACAAGGTTATTTTTTAACGTAGTTTGCGGAGCGGTTGTGCCCACAGTGTTACCCATTTTATATTCCTTCCGTCGCTGCCCCTATGCTATGCGGGCGCGAATGACTCTTTTATACGCGAGTATAGACCTAGAGCTTCGTGAAGTCCTATTGAAAGCTAAACCTGAAAAAATGCTGGCTATCTCTGCCAAGGGCACTGTGCCAGTGCTGGAACTTCCCAATGCTGAGGTGCTCGATGAAAGTTATGACATTATTCGCTGGGCGCTGCGGCAGAGTGATCCGCAGAATTGGTTGAGTGCCGACCTTGGTTCTGCGATCAGCGATCTAATCGAACGCAACGATGGTCAGTTTAAAACCGATCTTGATCACTACAAGTATTGGGAGCGCTTTCCCGCGGAATCTCAGGGAGAATATCGCCTTCGAGGAGAGCAGTTTCTGGCTGAGCTCGAGGTGCTGCTGAGTCGGCAGTCCTATCTGCTGGCAGAGCGAATAACGTTGGCCGATATAGCGCTATTTCCCTTTGTTCGCCAGTTCGCTTTTGTCGATAAAGACTGGTTTGATCAGTCACCCTACCCAAAACTGCGCGCTTGGTTAGAGCAGTTGCTTAATTCCAAATTGTTTTTGGCTGCGATGAAAAAATCCCCACCCTGGCAGGATGGGGACTCTCCGATTTCTCTTTAATGATCGCTCTTTAGTGATTACTTTTTAATTACTGATCCCAGTCTATAACCACTTTTACCCGCGCCTCGTCAGGGGCTTCTGCTGAAGGCTGCCCAAGCTTAAAGCGCAATCCCACCTCTGGAATATTGGCGCCGCCAAAAGGCAGTTTTGGATTCTGATAGCGATTTGGTCGCGCATCCGAAAACTCACTGACCGGTGGGTATGCCTCGGTGCTCTGTTCCATCAGGCTATCGCCGACGATGGAATAAATCGAGGTTCCCTTGGTAAAAGGTTCCAGAGCAAAGGGTGCATCGCCAGAGTGACGATTCCTGAGAGCGCGATCATAGAGTCGGTACTCAGTTTTCCCGCCGCGAATACGCAGGTCAAATAGTGAACTAACACCTTTGTATTTCAGCCGGTCGGCACCGGGTAACAGACTATTGATCAAAGTGTAGCCATACATCAACTGACGGCCCTCCCAGTCAACAGATTCCACCGCTGGCAGACCATCCATCAGAGACTCATAGCAGCGCTTTCGATCCGCGACACTGACATCACTGGAGTAGAAAGCCGAGCGGCGTTGATGGCACATAACATCCACGTAGCTCTGTTGCAGCCAGGGCTGTGCACTCTCATCAAACTGATATGAGGTCCAGCCCTGATCGTCGACAAAATACTGTTTCGGCACACTGGGCAGATTAAATTCTTGAGGGTTGGCGTCGACCAGTAATAAGAAGCCATTGCCGGGTCCAAACTGGGCCGGTTCATTTTGGCTCCAGAGATATTCACCGTTGTAATACCAGGCCAAGACACCGGGTCTGTAGTTGGCATTAAAGGCCTTCATCTCACCATCGCTGTCTTTAAAAAATGAAAAGCCTGGTTTGGCGAGGCCGGCATCATAATTTTTCACCCGATCGAAACTGGCGTAGGGGTCGCGATATTCGAGCAGGTAATAATGCGGCACGGCAATCCGGTGCTCTCCGCCGCTGAGGGTAAAGCCATCGTTACTCCAGCCTTTGATTGCGCCAGACTCAAAGTCTTCGTTATAGCTCAGCGCGTCGAGTCGGATGTTGTCGATAAGGGCGCCATCTTCTACCGCGGCGCCATCGGCAAAGTAATGCAAGCGAATCGTCACCTGCTTTCCACGATAGGCTTCGAGATCAAATTTAGCCGCTATCCACTGAGCGGTTTCGCAGGCGTCCTCGAGGTTTTCACCCACTCGGTCCTCAGCCAGCACTTTGCTCGCGGAAGGGTCACAGCCGGCGGCGATCTCAACTTTTCCGTCACCATCCATATCACCGGAGCGGCCACTAAAACCGGGCAGGGAACCCTCACCCTCATGGCCCTTTTTCGATGGCATAGTGCTGTTAGTATCGGCGGCATTGTCTTTGTCGGTGGGCAGCAGGCGCTGGTATTCCCCGCCGTCAGTGGAGACTTCGATATAGAGATAATCCCAGTCCGACTCGATTTTAAACCAGGTATCAAAACTCAGTATCAACTGTTGCTCGGCCGCCACTTCACGGAGATCAAAGCTGCGGCTAAGAAAGTGATGCAGGTCGTTGCCCTGACCTGTATAGATCGCATAGTTTCCCTGTGTCTCGCTCAGCGGTCCAAGCTGCAGTTCACGTATTTTCGGTGACAGGATAATCATCGTAGCATCGCAGACGCCGCGACTGTTTTCACTACCAACCTTATTTGACCAGTCATTCATGGTTTTTAAATACATCGAGCTGCGCTTATTGCCGCCAAAAGCCGGCGGGCGAACAACGCAGGGATTGAGCCAACCCAGCACCATTCGCGACCAGGCGCTGAGCTCTTGGGGTTCTGGTGAAGCAGTCGAGGACATGACTTCCCAGGAGGCGCTGGAATTATTGGTCGCCCGAGCGTAGATATCGGGCAGCCCTAAGGAATGGCCAAACTCGTGAATAAAGGTTGAGACCTCGGTGTACTCGGACTGCATATTGTAGTCATAGAGCCACAGACCCTCTTCGATCTCATGTCCGCCGCGCCCATTGACCAGTCCTTCAAGAACCGGGCCTTTGCCCAAGCCGCGATTTAGCGAGCTGCGATGGGGCCAGATGCGATCGGCACAGTCCTGCTCGTCTGCTGGCAGGCTATCAAAGACATTACTCTCGGCATTGACGGTAAATTTTTCGTTGAGCTTGTAGAGTCCCTGGCAGGAGGACTGGGCTTTACCGGCATAGACAATCACTAGGTGATCGAGATAGCCATCGGCCTCGGCGCGATTGCCATCGCCATCAAAGTCCTTAGGGTCCCAGATATCATAATCTTTCCAGGGAAAATTGGGGTTGTCTCTATGGGCGGCCTGCAGTGCTTCAATAACCAGCTCATCAGTGTGGTCATCATTGCGCCAGCTGCCGTCGGCATTCTGCAGCGGACGACCATAATAGGCTAAGGGCTTGCTCACCTTGGCAATGGGCATTACCTGGCCAGTGATATTGTAGAGGCCCTTAGATTGGTGACGATAGTAGTGGGACAGAGTGCCGGGTTTGGGGCGTTTAATGCTGCCACCAAATAAAAGTTTCTGCAGATAGTTGCGGTTTTTATTGTTTTGCTTTTTATCGCCGGCAAAGCGGTCGTAACCCAGTTCTGGAAATTCCACAGCTATCACTAGCAGGCGGTGGGGACGTTCTAAACTGGCCAACACGGGTTTGATGGAATCGGTCTTGATCTGAGGGCTGCTCAGTTTGTCAAACTGCAGGTTGGCGAGTGAATCAATCATTCGTTCTGTATTGAGATCCACGGCTAGCGTTGGGGTTGAGATGAAAAAAACCGCAAAGTAGAGGATCTGCGTATAAATAGAACGTTTAAATAGCATTTGTTTCTCCTGACGGGCTCTGGAAATTGTTATTATGCCCGCCCCAAGTTCTTCTGACGAGTATGAACTCCACCGCTTTATTATAGGATCCTAAATGTTCGGTTTTTTTGAACGTCTGGTCGACCCATTTCCCGGTGTTACGCCCGGGCAACCGCCTCGCGGAATCTACCAATTTTGTCGACACCATGTGCGCGGTATGGAGCGCTGGCTGGGACTAATGGCGGTTTTGACTGCGATTACTGCCATCTCCGAGGCTATGCTAATTGGCATTTTGGGCCAGGTTGTTGACTGGCTGGCCTCTAGCGATCCGGAAACGTTTTTTGCTGAGACCTGGCCGACCCTGTTGGCTATGTCAGTATTTATGTTGCTGGTAATCCCTCTGGCCAATGCTGGGCGCTCGCTGGTGGTACATCAGACTCTGATGGGTAATCTGCCCATGTCGGTGCGCTGGCAGGCTCACCGCTATCTGTTAAATCAGAGTTACGGTTTCTTTCAGAACGAATTTAGCGGTCGTATTGCCACCAAAGTCATGCAGACTTCCCTCGCTGTGCGCGACACAGTGATGAAGCTGCTCGATGTCATCCTGTTTGTGATTATCTATGTGGTCACCACGCTGTTTCTGGTTGCCAATGCGGATCCACGACTGGTTCTACCTCTGTTAATTTGGCTGCTTTTTTATATTTCTGTGCAGCGCTACTTTGTGCCGCGAATGAAAAATATCGCTACGCTGCAGGCCGATGCGCGCTCGCTGATGACCGGCCGAATTGTTGATAGCTACACCAATATAGTCACCCTGAAGCTTTTCTCTCACAGCTCCCGTGAATCGGCCTATGTAAAAGAAGGCATGACTGAGTTTCTCAATACAGTGCATCCGCAGATGCGTCTGGTCACCAAGCTCAATATGACATTGTGGGCGCTAAATATGTGTCTGGTATTTAGTACTGGGGCTCTGGGTATCTACCTCTGGGTGAATGGCGCGATTACCCCAGGCGCTATCGCCATTGTTATGAGTATGGCGATTCGTTTGACCGGCATGTCGCACTGGATTATGTGGGAAATTAGCAGCCTTTTTGAAAATATAGGCACGGTTCAGGATGGCATTAATACTATCTCAATCCCCCAGACCATTACCGACTCTGACTCGGCCTCGGAGCTCAAGATAGAACGCGGAGAGATTCAATTCAAGGGTGTCGATTTCGCCTACAACAAAGACGAAATGGTGTTTAACAACCTTAATTTGACCATTTCCGGGGGTGAGAAGGTCGGTATTGTTGGCCGCAGTGGTGCCGGTAAATCGAGTCTAGTGAATCTGCTGTTACGCTTCTTTGATATTCAAGGCGGCAGTCTGACCATTGATCAGCAGGAGCTGCGTAATGTCTCCCAAGACAGTTTACGCGGCAAAATTGCCATGGTTACTCAGGATACCTCCCTGCTTCATAGATCAGTGCGGGAAAATATTATGTTCGGTCGTCCGGATGCCAGCGAAGAGCAAATGATAGAGGCCGCCAAGCAGGCTCAGGCCCATGAGTTTATTCTCGGACTGCGTGATAACACCGGCCGCCGTGGCTATGACGCTCATGTAGGCGAGCGCGGTGTGACGCTCTCTGGCGGCCAGCGTCAGCGCGTGGCCATTGCCCGTGTGCTATTAAAAGATGCACCCATACTGGTGCTGGATGAGGCCACCTCCGCGCTAGACTCTGAAGTTGAAGCGACGATTCAACAGAGCCTCAATCAACTAATGGGAGGTAAAACGGTCATTGCTATCGCCCACCGCCTCTCCACAATCGCGGCCATGGACAAACTTATTGTGTTTGATCAGGGAGTGATTGTTGAACAGGGCACCCACCAGCAATTGCTTGATGCCAAAGGTGTCTATGCCAATCTCTGGAGTCATCAATCCGGCGGCTTCCTCGGTCTTGAATAATTTACTGGTAATAACCTCTCTATGATTACATTAACTGACATCGAGCTGCGTCGCGGCACTAAAGTACTGCTGCAAGACGCTGAGCTGGTCGTCCACCCGGGTCAACATATAGGTATTATCGGTGCCAATGGCAGCGGTAAGTCGAGCCTGTTTAAATTGCTGATGGGTAAAATTAGTGCCGATGCGGGTGAATTATTTATTCCCCAGGACTGGCGTGTCGCCCATATGGCTCAGGAGTTGGCGAACTCCGAGAGCAGTGTGGTGGACTTTGTTCTCGACGGTGATCCGCAGATTCGCCAGATTGAGCGGGCTATTGAAAAAGCCCTAGCCGATGAAGATCACGATCGTTTGGCACTGGAATATGAGAAGTTAGATAACGCCAATGGCTTCGATGCCCACTATCGGGCCGAGCAATTACTGCATGGATTGGGGTTTGATCAATCGGAGCTAGATCGCTCGGTAAACAGTTTTTCAGGTGGCTGGCGCATCCGATTAAATCTGGCGCAAGCATTGATGAGCCCATCGGATTTGATGTTGCTCGATGAGCCAACCAATCACTTAGATTTAGATGCAACGCTGTGGTTGGAACAGTGGTTAAAAAGTTATACCGGAACATTACTAATTATTTCTCACGATCGTGACTTTATTGATAATGTTGTGGATCGGATTGTTCATGTTGAACATTGCAAAACCAATGCTTACAAAGGTAACTATTCGACATTTGAACGTGTCCGCGGCGAGCGCCTAGCATTGCAGCAAGCCAGCTTTGAAAAACAACAAAAACGCCGCAAAGAGGTTGAAGAGTTTATTACTCGCTTTAAAGCTAAAGCGTCAAAAGCGAAGCAGGCGCAGAGTAGAGTAAAAGAGTTGGCGCGTATGGAAGATATTGCCCCAGCGCATATCGACTCGCCCTTTTATTTCAGTTTTGCACAGGGAAAGAAAGCGCATAGCGCACTGGCCAATATCAGTCAGGGTGATTTGGGTCATGACGGTCGCGCTATTTTGTCCAATGTTAATTTTGATCTTCATCCGGGAACTCGCATCGGGTTATTGGGGCCAAATGGCGCAGGTAAATCGACCTTGATTGCTAGCTTAACTGGCGATCTAAATTTACTTAATGGCGAAAGAGTATATGGTGAAAATGTAAAAATTGGTTATTTTGCGCAGCATCAACTGGAGGTTTTAGACTTACAGGCAAGTGCCTTTTTGCATCTTCAGCGAATCAGTCCAAAATCCACAGATCAAGAACTGCGAAATTTTCTCGGTGGATTTGATTTTCACGGTGATAAAGCATTGGAACCTATTAAGGCATTTTCTGGTGGCGAAAAAGCGCGGGTTGCCCTAGCTTTAATTGTCTGGCAAAAGCCCAACCTATTGCTTCTCGATGAACCCACTAACCATTTGGATCTAGAAATGCGCCATGCATTGACTCTTGCTCTGCAGAGCTATGAGGGTGCGCTGGTGGTTATTTCTCATGATCGACATCTTCTGCGAAACACCGTTGATGAATTTTACTTGGTTGCAGATGGCGCAGTTAAAGAATTTGAAGGTGACCTTAAAGATTACCAACTGTGGTTGAAAAATTTTAATCGAGTGCCTACAGATTCTGGTGAAAAAGTGGGTGGGTTAGAGGTTCCAGTTATTGAGAAAATAATTGAGCCCGTTGCTGTTGCAGAAGTGCTTAGTGCGGCGGAGAAAAAACTTCAGCGTCAACAGTCGGCTGATGCGCGTAAGCAGCTTGCACCCCTGACCAAAAAATCGAATCAGTTGGAAAATAAAATTGAAAAATTTCAGGTGCAGCTAAGTGAGATAGAATTTAGTCTTGCTGATGCAGATTTATATCTGGATACCAATAAGACAATATTAAAAGAAAAACTTAGTCTTCAGGCTGAAATTAAAAAATTAATTTCCGAAAATGAGGAGCAGTGGTTTGATATTCAACAGCAGATCGAACAGTTCAATTGCTAAGATTGCGGTTTGTTTTTGTGCGACGGGTCAAATAAAAAATAGGTATTTATACTAGCTGAATCGGTTTTATGTTGTTAGCATAGCTGGCCGTGTAAAATTAACGATTGGTATTTCGATGTTTAATTTTAAAAAAGACTCTGACGAAAGTCGTTCTGCAGCAAATAAATCATCTCGTGGCTCAAGCGAAATCCCCAAAAGAGCTTCGGTATCTATTGGAGGAAAAACCATGATTGGTCCAACAGTTATTATTGACGGAAATATTATCAGCGCTGAAGATTTAATTATTGAAGGTAAGGTGTCAGGCACCGTTACGGGCACTGATCATGAAATTACAATAGGGCAGGCGGGTCAGCTAAAAGCTGATATCCAAGCGAAGATTGTACGCATTGAAGGTAAGGTTGAGGGTGATATTTGTGGTGGTGAGAAAGTCATTATTTCCAAAACCGGCAATGTGTTGGGCAATATAGCTGCGCCGCGAGTTACTCTGGAAGATGGCGCCAAATTTAAAGGTAGCATTGAGATGGACCCAGATGAGCAGCCCACCATTAAAGCGGTGCCTAAAAGTAAATCAGACCTGTTTCCAGAGTCTGTTGCCAACGCCGATAAATCCAACGCTTCTTAATCAGCGAGTAGTCAATATTGTTTAGGGCGCGCGCCGAAAAAGTTACGCCACTATCTGCCACTTCGCAGGACTATGCTCTGTGCTCAGTGCTGCAGAGTAATCTTGTTGCCGCTACCTTTGATTCGTTGCAGCCCGACAAGCGTCTCGTGGTTCTTGATGTGGGAATGGCCATGGCCGCTACCGTAGATTTTTTCAGCCAGTTCAAAAGCAAATTACTCTTTGTCGATCTCTACTCTGAGGCCTTTGTCGCCGAGATCAGCGAAGAGGTCAGTCATCAGCAGTTAGTGTCTCAGTTTCGTCAGGCGCTCGGCATCCAAGATCAGTGCGTTATTGATATCTGTCTATTCTGGGATTTCTTTAACTATCTCGATGGCACCTTAATCAAGGCTTTTATCGAGGCATTGCAGCCTTATGTTGCAGAGCATACTCGAGGCTTTGGTTTGGGGGCGTTGAATTCACGCTGCCAGCTACCCAACTCCCGATATGGGCTGATGGCAGAGGATAAGCTCACCCAATGTCCTCAGACTGAGCCACAGAGGCCGGTTTTCCCCCATTCCCAGCGCGATCTAAACAGCCATTTCGATTATTTTGAGATCAATAAAAGTCGGCTTATGTCAGATGGTCGGGTGGAATATTTGATTACTCGATGTAATCAGTCTGAACGGGCAATAAAACCGATTTTCTGAACGCCAGTGCAGGATTATTTCGTTACACTGACACCCTCTATTTTCATAACTGTGTCGATTCCACTGATTAGCTCGCTCTGTGCGGGCTCTTAAAATAACAACAATACTCGTTTTAATAGCGAGAAAGAGAGGATGCATGAGGCAGGCAATTATAGTGGGTGCAAGTTCGGGCCTGGGGTGGGAATTAGCCATTCAATTGGCCGACAAAGGCTATCAGCTGGGCGTAATGGGGCGTCGCGAAGCACTGCTTAATGAGTTGGTCGAGAAACTGCCTGGCACCCATTTTATTCAAGCTACAGATGTCTCTAATGCTGAACAGTCGCAGACTGAATTAGAGGAGCTGATCGCGCGTATGGGCGATGTGGAGCTTATTGTCTTAAGTTCTGGTGTCGGCCTTTTTGAAAACAAACTTGAGTGGGCGGCTGAGCGGGAAATGATCGACGTCAATGTGCGCGGCTTTGCGGCTCTGACCATTATTGCCATGGAGCACTTTACTCGGCGTGGCGCAGGGCATTTGGCTGGAATCTCCTCAATGGCCGCTCATATATTTGGTGCTAAAACTGTCACCTACCATGCCACCAAAGCCTTTGTTTCAAACTATCTCGCTGGTATGCGTCAGCGCGCAATCCGCAGCGGTCTGCCGATTACCATTACGACCATTGAGCCAGGCTTTATTAAAACGCCGATGGTGCACGGCAATCCTCTGTGGATGGCGCCCGTGGAAAAGGGTGTTACCCAGATGGTGGCGGGTTTATTAAAAAAGAAGAATCATATCTATATTACTAAGCGCTGGCGCTATGTGGCGTTCGTCGCTGACCTAATGCCACATTGGTTGCTGCGCAAGTTTTTGTAATAGTGGTAACTTTATTGGACTACTCTAAACAGTTGGTAGAGTTACGTTGTTCAAGCAGGCTAGTAGATAGATTATGCGCAGTAACAGAGCCCTAAAAATTGCCACCGTGCGTGGCGTACTCGATATGCTACCCCTGAGTTTAGCGGTGTTGCCTTGGGGCATACTATTTGGCTCTCTGGCGGTACAGCGAGGTTTTAGTTGGCTCGAAGCACAGTTGTTCTCGGGGATCATCTTTGGCGGTGCGGTGCAGATTGTTACGGTGGAATTAATTGCCGATAACAGCTCGTTGCTGACGGTGTTGTTTACCGCTTTTATTATTAGTTCTAGACACTTTCTCTATGGCTTGTCGCTGCGCGAACGCCTTAGCCCTCAGCCATTGCGCTGGCGTCTAAGTCTTGGCTTTCTGCTTACCGATGAGCTGTTTGCTCTGTCAGGTCATCGCCGCGCCTATATAGGAAAAGTGCGCCTGTGCTACGGGTTGGCAGCCGGCGGCAGTTTCTATCTGGCCTGGAATCTGTGGACCTTTGTTGGCATTGTCGCCGGTGCTTCGCTTCCCGATTTAACCGATTTAGGGTTGGATTTCGCCATTGCTGCGACCTTTATTGCGCTGGTGGTTCCAGGGGTTAAGTCCCTTGCGACGCTGGCCGCTGTGCTAACGGCAGCCGCAGCTTCAGTGTTTTTTACCCTGTGGCATTTTGAGTTAGGGCTTATCTGCGCGGCACTGCTCGCTATGACGGTTGGCTACGCGGTCCATAAACTCAGCGGCAACGTGGGAGTTGGCGCATGACATTGTTAACTATCCTGCTGCTCGCCTGTATTACCTTTGGCACTCGTTATCTGTTTCTTGAGGGTCGGCTGCCGGTTCGCCTTGGGCCCAATTTGCGATTGCTGCTGAGCTATAGTGGGCCTTCGGTCCTGGCGGCTATTCTGGCTCCGATTCTATTTGTGCGCAGTGATCAACTGGCGTTGAGCGCATCTAATCCCTACCTTTGGGGTGCTGCGGCAGCGATCACTGCGGCTTATAAGACCGGTAATATTTACTGGACGATCGGCGCTGGCATGCTAGTTTTTGTTGCAGCTGGCCAGTTAATCTAGCGTTCGAACTTGTCAATTGCTTGTTCATGGAACGCTGCGGTCACCAAAACCCGACCTTTTATCGACAGAATTATCCTTTCTCGACGCACAATAAATCATACTGATGCGGTAAGCCGGCCGCTAAGAGCTGACGGTATTCGCTAAAAAATAGAGAGCTCCGATTATGATTCCACGTACCCTATATGATTCCGATCACGATATGTTCCGCGATTCAGTGCGTAAATTTCTTCAAACTGAGGCAGTGCCGCACCATGCTCAGTGGGAGAAAGATGGCATGGTCAGCGATGATATCTGGTTAAAGGCTGGCGAGCAGGGCTTTTTATGTCCCACTGTGCCTGAAGAGTATGGTGGTGTTGGCGTTGATTTTCGCTACAACTGTATTGTTAATGAAGAGATTGGTCATGCCGGCTGCACCGGTTTAGGCTGGACTCTGCACTCAGATATCGCAGTTCCCTATATAGTTCGCTATGGCAGTGAAGAGCAGAAGCAACGCTTTTTGCCACGCTGTGTTTCCGGTGAACTGATCACCGCTATCGCTATGACCGAGCCCAGTGCCGGTTCAGATTTGCAGGGTACTAAAACTACTGCAGTATTAGACGGCGATGAGTGGGTATTAAATGGGTCGAAGACCTTTATTACCAACGGCCAAAAATCGGGTTTGGTTATTGTTGTGGCCAAGACCAATGTTGATGCTGGCTCTAAGGGTATTAGTCTGTTTCTGGTTGAAGCCGATACGCCGGGTTTTACCAAAGGTAAAAATCTCGAGAAGTTGGGCTTAAAAGCGCAGGACACTTCAGAGCTGTTTTTCCAAGATGTGAGAATCCCCAAAGATAACCTGCTTGGTGAAGAGGGCCGTGGCTTTATCTACCTGATGCAGGATCTGCCCCAGGAGCGACTGTCAGTGGCAGTGAGTGCCAATGGTATGTGCCAGGCAGTGATGCAGACGACCATTGATTATGTCAAAGAGCGCAAGGCCTTTGGTACAAATGTGGCGTCGTTTCAGAATACTCAATTTAAGCTTGCTGAATTATCTGCAGAAGTCAGCTGTGCAGAAGTGTACTTGGATCGCTGTACTGAGCTGCTGATTGAAGACAAGCTGGATACGGTGACGGCTTCGAAGCTTAAACTGCTCACGACAGACCTGCAGTGCAAGGTGGCTGATGAGTGTCTGCAGCTGTTTGGCGGTTGGGGTTATATGTGGGAATACCCAGTCTGTCGTGCCTTTGCGGATGCGCGAGTGCAGCGTATTTATGCGGGTAGCAATGAGATTATGAAGCTGATTATCTCTCGTGATTTATTAAAGTGATCAGACCCCTGGTCTGATCATCCTGAGCGCAGCCGAAGGATCTCTTTAGCGACCGCTCTGTTATCTCGACAGAGCGACGCGACGAGAGATCTCAATTCCGAAGAACGCATACGACCAGCTTGTCATCCCAACAGAGCGGCGCGACGAGGGATCTTGAGATCTCTCACATGCGTTCGAGATGACAGGTGCTGACGGTTCGAGATGACAGGTGCTAACGGTTCGAGATTGCAGGTGCTGACGGTTCGAGATGACAGGTGCTGACTGCTCGAGACTGAATTGTTCAAGATGATCGGCCTGGGCCTGGGCCTGTGGCGATGGCAGACCTAAAAACCTCAATCCTTATAAGACGGATCAAGCTTCTCAATAATCCGTGTCATGGCTTTAAATTCCAACTCACCGGCTGGCTGTCCCATACTCTGCATCGTCATCAACTGCTCAGTCTTTGCCAACACCTCATCCGATACTGGAATCAGCGGCTTGCCTGTGGCATCGCAGGCGACCTGAACTTCGCATGAACGCTGCAGCGCCCACATATTCATAAAGGCTTCAGGGATGGTGCGACCACAGGTCAATAAACCATGGTTGCGCAAAATCAGCATATTCTTATCACCCATATTGGCGATCAAGCGTGGCTTCTCATCGTCCATCACTGTGATGCCTTCAAAGTCATGGTAGGCGACCCGATTTTGCAGCAGTGCGGAGTAGAAATTGTCCGTGCGCAAGCCTTCTTCAGAACAGGCCACTGCCATACCGGCGTCAGTGTGGACGTGAGTAATGCATTTCACGTCGTGGCGCGCGCCGTGAATGGCTGTATGAATAATAATGCCCGCCGGATTAACCGCGTAATCAGTGGGTTCGACTATATTGCCTTCAATATCAACTTTAACCAGATTGGAGGCTGTTACTTCACTGTAATGAAGGCCATAGGGGTTGATTAAAAAGTGCTCTTCATCGCCGGGCACTTGATCGCTGGGCACTTTCATAGTGATATGGTTGAAAATCATCTCCGACCAGCCGAGATAATCAAAAATTCGATAGCATGCTGCCAGTTGAATGCGCAGTTCTTGTTCTGTTTGCGGTGTTGATTCCTGAAGTGGTTCGCCCATTAGTTCACCCTCTTTACAAACTTGGTTAAAATTACGATCTGTGTGCCGTTGACACGACCTTCTATATGCTCAGGGTTGCTCTGTACCAGCGAGATATTGCGCACTGCGGTTCCGCGCTTGCCGGTAAAGCTAGTTCCCTTAACATCCAGATCCTTTATGAGTGTTACTGTATCACCAGCGCTAAGTACTGCGCCGTTGCTGTCTTTATGAATAACTGCATCGTCATCCGATTCAGCTTCAACTCCGGCCTTGGCCCAAGCCAGTGTCTCATCATCTAGATACATCATATCCAACAGATCCTGAGGCCAGCCCTCGGCGCTGAGTCGAGTAAGCATGCGCCAGGCCATAACTTGCACTGCTGGGACCTGAGACCACATGCTGTCATTGAGACAGCGCCAGTGATTGACGTCGATCTTCTCTGGATTATTGATCTGATCTACACAGATGTCACAGGCCAATAATGACGGTGACTCTTTATTGCTGCCATCGCCATTTGGCGGCAGCTCATAGACCGAGAGGTTCTCGCTGTTAGCACAGAGTTCACAGACTGAGCCGCTGCGGGTGTAAAGGTCGGTCATAAGGTTGGGCTGCTTGTATAAGTGTATTTGGCCACAGTATAGGTGGCTTTAGTTCTGCTCTGCAATCAAGGGCTCGGCGCAGCAATCAAGAGCTCGGCGCAGCAATTAAGCTCTTTGCCGCTGCCCAACCGGATAGCACGGCACCTTCAAAACGCGGTCCGGCAAAGGCGTCGCCGGCCAGTGCCAGTGGTGGCAAGTCAGTGAACTCACTGAGCAGCATGCAGGCTTCACTGTCTACTATTGTGGGCTTGCTGTAGCGCCAGCCGTGAACCTGATATTCGGTGACCTTGGCATCGCCCAGATAGGGCGCTGCGGCATCTATCAATGTTTGGCCAGTCTGCATTTTGTCGTGTTCAAAATGTTCTGCACTAAAGTCACCGCTGCCATGAATGGTCACTGCGGGAATTTTCGAAACGCCTTTTTGCAGATTGTCACTGATCCAGCCAATCGGGCCATCGTCAAAAGCGGTTGCACCGGGAACGGGTATAGCTGTTGGGCCGTCCAATACTGCCATCACCGCAATGCAGGCTTCGTAGTCAATGCGATCAAGCCGTGCCTGTTTATCAGCGGGTATTTGGATATTGCCCGAGGCGAGCAGATCGATGGTCTGCGGTACCGGGGAGGTTATTAATAGCGCCTTGGCGCTAACGGTTTCGCCATTATCTAGAGCCGCCGACCAGAGCCTATCCTCTTGGGTGATGCTGTCGACTCTGGTAGTGCGCAAAACATTCATATCTGTTGCCAGATATTTTGCCACTGCAGTCATGGTGGGCACACCGCGATATCGCGGGTGACCATTGGGATGTCCTGGGTAGCTGCTGTACCACTCTTCGGCAACACCGGCCTCAATCCACTCGGCAACACTGGCTTGAAAACGTGAATTACGGGCCGTCATAAATTGCGCGCCGTGATCAAAGGTGGCATTGCCAATGCGACGTCCGGCCAGGCGACCACCGAGACCGCGGCCTTTGTCCACGATCAGCACATTGAGGCCAGCTCGATGTAAATCATTCGCCGCGCTGAGCCCTGCGAGACCGGCGCCAATAATAAGTACATCGTAAGTGGTTTGGCCATTGCTGCTGGTGGAAGAGGGCATAGTTAATCGTCTTGTCAGTTGGTATGGGTTAGATCGGCTTAGGATTAATCGCTTTGAGCTTTGTTGCGCATGGCTTTGCATTTAACCGAGCAAAACCGCACTTCATCCCAGCAGCGCTGCCATTTTTTGCGCCATACAAACGGTCGCTCGCAAACGGGGCAGATCTTGCTCGGCAGATCAGATTTTTTACGCATACTGGGCATCGGCGGATTATCGCAGGTTTTGTGGTTGGTTTGCTGATCTAATAACTAATTGCATTCCTATCTTTCTACCTGCCTATGCAGCTTCCAGCTCACTACCTTGCAGGGTAATTCGATGCATCAAGCGCATCTGCCCCTGGTAGTCATTATCAGCCTGATGCCAAGTGCAGCGATTATCCCAGAATGTCACTGAGCCGGGCTGCCAGTTAAAACTGCAGGTAAATTGAGGCTGGGCGACATGGGCATAGAGTTCATCGAGCAGTTCACGGCTTTTATCAAACTCCCAGCCCTCAAATTGGATAGTGTGTCCGGGATTAACATAGAGCACCTTGCGGCCGCTCTGGGGGTGAGTGATCACCACTGGGTGTGTGGCATCGCCAACTCGATCCATCCCGCCCAACTGATCTTTGAGATCGGTAAATCTGTAGAGACCATTTTCGCCATACAGGTGCGTGTTGGAGTGAACTGCGCGGAGCCCTTCAAGGCGCGTTTTTAACGTATTGGGCAGCGCATCATAGGCGGCGGCCAAGTTGGCGAACTGGGTATTACCGCCAGTTTCCGGCAGTATTCGTGCCACCAAGATGGAGCCCAGAGCAGGAATATCATCGTAGGAATGATCTGTGTGCCAGCCGCCACCTATATTGGTTTGCTGAGTTTTCTCTTTGCGTACTTCGGCAATCAGTGGCGATTCTTCGGTGGTTTTAAAAAATTTATTGACGACGATTTTGCCGAAACGGTTGGCGAAACGCAGATGCTCCTCTGGGGGCAATTGTTGGTCTCGGAAAAACAGCAGGCCGTGTTCAGTAAATGCGTCACGCAGTTGCTCTAGCTGGGCATCGTTCATGGTGGCCAGTTGTAGGTCGCTGACAACGGCACCGCAGTTGGGTGAGAAAGGGGTCACTTTCATAGATGACTTCTTATTGTTTTTATTTGAGAGATATTTGAACGTTATTTGAGCACTTTTTGTTGTGCCTGTCATCTCGACACCCAAACTTGTTATCTCGATACTCAAACTTGTCATCTCGAACGCATGTGAGAGATCTTGAGATCCCTCGTCGCTCCGCTCTGTCGGGATGACAGCGGGTAAAAAATTTTCTGTTGGGATGACAGCGGTTAAAAATTTTCGGTCGAGATGACAGAGTGTAGAGGGTGTTCTGTCGGGATGACGGAGGGTAGAAAGTGTTCTGTCGGGATGGCAGCGGGAAGAGAGTGTTCTGTCCGGATCACTGAGCGGCAGTCAGAGGGGATCCTTCGACTGCGCTCAGGGTCACAAGCCTTTAGGCTTGCGACTTATCCAAACTCCAAATTCCCGCGCCGCGCACGGCAATAAACAAGAAGGCAAAGCAGAACAGCGCAGCCAATTCACCGCGATTAATAATGGGGAAGACATTATTCATGCCGTGAGCCATCCAATATGCCGCAGCCATGGTGCCACTGCAGATAAAAGCTGTTGGTCGGGTAAACAGTCCAATCATCACCAGTACGCCGCCGACCATTTCAATGGCGCCAGCCGTGTACATCAATGGGTTGAGTGGATAGGGGAATTCAGCAGGATAATTCATCAGCTTCTGAGTCCCGTGCCAAATAAACAAGAATCCAGTGACGATTCTCAATAGCGCGTAGGCTTGCTCTTCACGGTCATCTAATAGGTTGTCTAGAAATTTCATATACGCCTCTTTGGTCTTATTGTTTTAGTTTTAGTTTCTGCATTTAGCCTCAGCTTGCAGTGTGAGACAAGGCTCGAACACCTACTCTAGGGGATTTATGAGAGTACAACAATAATTATAAGACTGAGTATGATTGGCACCGAGATACAGCTAGCGGCAAATATAAGTATATTACGAGTGTCTTTAGTCATAGGTAGTGACCTCCTTGTGCTATTAAAGCTAGTCACTAAACCCGGGCTTTTCCACTGAGGTTGTCAGTGGCTATAGCTAGAGGCCACGCTGCCATTCCTCTCGCAGTGGGATCATGCCGGGCTGATTGATGGCGGTGGTGACAATCGATAGCAACTGCTGCTTGTCTTTGCCTAGGACACCTTTCAGTACCAGATAATTAGACGCGTGATCACTTCTGAAAATCGTTTTATCGAGTTCTAGGTTGCTCAGCAATACCTGCATCTCATGAAACAATTCCATTTTGCCCAGTTTGCGCCAGCGACCTTCAAAGGCCTCTTCGAAGCGTTCGCTGCCGGTGGGGAATTCCACTACTAGGGTGGAGAGATAATCAGGCTGTGCGGCATTCATCAGCTTGGCGGAGTTGAGTGCATGTTGCTCGCTGAGTTCGGGGCCGCCGAGTCCATTCAAAATCATCACCGAACTTTTCATACCCGCCTGTTTGATCTTCTTCAGTGCCACCAGAGAGGAATCGTAATCTTCCCCTTTATTGACTAGTTTCAATACCTCATTATCGCCGCTCTCGCAGCCCACATACATCAGACTCAGGCCCAGATCTCGCAGATCGCTCAGCTCTTCGACGCTCTTCTTTTTCAGATTGCGCGGCAGGCAATAGGAGGAGACACGCTGCACATCGGGATAGTATTTATTGATCATCTGCAGAATATCTACCAACCGCCGAGTACTCAGGGTCATGGCATCGCCGTCGGCTAAAAATACCCGCTTGACCGGATAGCCGGCCTCAGCAAGCCCACGCAATTCCTCTTCAATTTTCTCTATGGGCTTTGGGCTAAAGCGCTTCTGTTGATCGGTGTACATTTCACAGAAGCTGCACTTGTTGTAAGAGCAGCCATTGGTCACCTGCAAAATTAGTGAGCGGCCTTCACTGGGTGGACGGAAGACCGGCTGGATATAGTCGAGTGGATACATAGAGGGTAGTCTGCGGAAAATTGAGCTTTTAAGTTTACAGGTTTTATTCAGTTTGCATCTGTTGGCAGCCTTTTTTTGATTATTCACGGAATTAATCTAACTTTAGGTAAGTCAGGCAAAAGAATTAGTCTAAAATGCTGCCATTATTTTGATTATCAGTGACTCTCTTCCATGCAAAACAACAGCTCTGACAAGCCATTCAAACCCGGCATCGGTATCGACTTTGGCACCAGCAATAGTGCTGCGGCAGTTTTTGATGGGGAGCAAGTCAGACTGGTACAGCTCAGTGAGCTCAATCCGATTATGCCCTCGGCCAATTATATAGATCGAGATTTTGCCTCGACCATTGGTCAGCCTGCGATTGATGACTATATTAGTGACAATCAAGGTCGCAAGGTGGAGCTCAGTGTCGAGGTGATTGGCGAGGCGCGCACCAGTGCTGGCACCGGCGATGGCCCGGCCAGTGAGTCTGAAACCACTAAGGTTTACGGTCAGGCATTTAACGATGCCAGTCTGCCTGGGCGACTATTCCGCGGCACTAAGCGCTTGCTGGGCAATACCGCCAGTGACAAGACGGTAATTTTTAGCCGACCATTTCGTCTGGTGGCGCTGGTTACGCCTATATTAGTGGGTATTCGCAAAGCCCTGCGTCGCAGTGTTGATAACAGCAGCCAGGCCTGTATTGGCCATCCAGTGAATTTCGAGGGTATGGAGCAGGGTCGCAACAATGTGGCACTGCAGCGTCTCAGTGAATCCTATCGCCATGCGGGTATTACCGAGCAGAGCTTTTGCCCGGAACCTACAGCGGCGGCTATCAGCTACCTGTATAACTATCCCCACAGCCGCGATCAGCTGATGCTGACCGTGGATTTTGGTGGCGGCACCCTGGATTTTTGTATTCTGCGCCGCAAGGGCACGGAGTTTTCTGTCGAAGCGACCCATGGTATTGCCCTGGGTGGCGATAAGATTGACCAGACTATTTTTCGCGAGCTGGTTTTTCCGCTGCTGGGCAAGGGCGAACGCTGGTCGCGTATGGTCGATGGCAGTGAAGTGGATACGTTGTTTCCCTTTGCTGAGTTTGAAGAGCTGCTGATTAATTGGCCGGTGAGCTATATGCTCAATCAAAACAAATACACCGCCTCGGTGATGCAGCGCATGGTGCTGCCGGATGAGGGGGCGATTAAATTTAAGCGTCTCTATGATCTGATTAAGCAGAACTACAGCTATCAGGTATTTGAGGCGATCAAGGCGTTTAAGGCCGAGCTGTCAGTGTCTGATTCCGCGGTATTGGATATTCCCGAGATTGATATTGAAGTGCGACTGGAGCGCTGGGAGTTTGAGCTGATGATTACCGATCTACTCTTCGAACTGGAACAGGCGATTAGCTTAATTCTCAATAAAGCGGGCTTGCACGCAGATGATATTGACCTAGTGTTGCGCACTGGTGGTTCTTCATTAATTCCCGCGGTTAAGGATATCCTCGAGAACCAGTTCCCGGGCAAGGTCGTCGAACATGACCCCTTTACCAGTGTAGCTGCGGGTTTGGCGATTGCTGATTATTTTGGTTACGGCTCAGATATTCCTCAATAGAGCTTCCTTACAAGAGCTTCCTTAACAGGGCCTCCTTAAAAGACCCTCTCTATTAACAGCCGTTAAACAGGCTGTTCACAAATAATTTTTCTGATTGAGAGCACCTCAGTATCTGTTCTCCGCAAAACTTACTTGCATGCAGCAAGCAAGATAACTAAACTCCCCTCCATTGATACTCTAAATGGACCATAAAATGACTACCTCTTCAGTTTCCGTAAGCACTCATGCCACTACTGCACCTTCGACTCCAGCGCAGAAAAAGGGCATTCCGCTGCGTTTTGTGACCGCTGCCAGCCTATTTGATGGGCACGATGCGGCGATCAATATTATGCGCCGTATTCTTCAGGGTGCTGGTGTTGAGGTCATTCATCTGGCGCACAACCGTTCTGTGGCTGAAGTGGTTCAGACTGCACTGCAGGAAGATGCTCAGGGTATTGCGATCAGCTCCTATCAGGGCGGCCATGTGGAGTACTTTAAGTACGCGGTGGATCTACTAAAAGAAGCCGGTGCTGAACATATTAAGATTTTCGGTGGCGGCGGTGGCGTGATTGTCCCAGAGGAAATTAAAGAGCTTGAGGCCTATGGTGTCGAGCGTATCTACTCTCCCTATGACGGACAGAATCTCGGCCTCGTTGGCATGATCGACGATATGATCGAGCGCTGTTCATTGGGTGCGTACACTGATGTAACAGTGGCCGCCAGTGAGCTGGCTGGGCAAGATGGGCGCAATAATTTATCCCGTCTTATCACCGCCATTGAGCGCGATGAGCTCAATCCTGAACAGCAAAATTCACTCCGTGAGCAGGCACAATTTCTTAGCAATACTGTGCCCGTTCTGGGTATTACTGGTACCGGTGGTGCAGGTAAGTCCTCACTAACTGATGAGTTGATTCGTCGTTTCCGCCAAGACAGTGCCGATGAACTTAAGATTGCGGTGCTGGCGATCGATCCAACAAGACGTAAAACCGGTGGCGCTTTACTTGGCGACCGTATCCGCATGAATGCAATTTATCATCCCTCTATCTATATGCGCTCTATAGGCACCCGCGGTGCCACCGGTGAAGTGCCGGCGGCGCTAAAAGATATAGTCTGCGCCATGCGCCTTGGCGGTTTTGATCTAGTGGTTGTTGAAACGCCGGGTATAGGCCAGGGCGATGCTGGCATCGTGCCCTATGTGGATGTGCCGATTTATGTCATGACGCCAGAATTTGGCGCCCAGAGTCAGCTGGAAAAAATCGATATGCTGGATTACGCCGAGCTGGCGATTATCAATAAATTTGACCGCAAGGGTAGCGACGACGCCTATCGCGATGTGTGCAAGCAAGTGCAGCGCAACCGCGAAGCCTGGACCCAGATGCCGGATGAGATGCCAGTGTTTGGCACCATTGCTTCACGCTTTAATGACGACGGTGTCACGGCGGCTTACCAGGAGCTTATTGGCCTATTACAGCAGCGTGGATTGCGCAGTTTTGAGCAACATCTGGCGAAAGTCGATCGCCGCACCCCATCGGAAAAAACCGTGGTCGTGCCTGCAGATCGTCAGCGCTATTTGGCCGAGATTGCTGCTGGGGTGCGCAACTATCACAAGCAGGTTGCAGTTCAGGCTAATCTGGCTCGCCAGCAGCAACAGCTGGCGGCAACCAAAACCATGCTATTGGAAAGCGGCAGCGATGCACCAGAGACTATTGATAGTCTAATTGCCGAGCGCAAACAGGCTATGGACGTTAAGGCGAGTAATCTTTTAGAGAACTGGCCCGCGGTAGTCGAAGCCTACAGTGGCGACGAAAAAGTTGATGTGCTGCCCAATGGCAAAGAAATTGTTACCAAACTAAATACGATTTCTCTGGCGGGCAACAAGATCTCCCGTGTTTCCTTGCCGCGCTTTGAAGATCATGGCGAACTGCTCAAGTGGCTGATGCGTGAAAATCTGCCCGGTGAGTTCCCTTACACTGCTGGTGTATTTCCCTTTAAACGCGAGGGTGAAGATCCGGCGCGGATGTTTGCCGGTGAGGGTGATGCGTTTAAAACTAATCGCCGCTTTAAGGCGCTGTCGGAACATGCCGATGCTAAGCGTCTCTCTACCGCGTTTGATTCCGTAACCCTCTACGGATTTGACCCTCATGAGCGTCCGGATATTTATGGCAAGGTGGGCAATGCCGGTGTCTCCATCTGTACGCTGGATGATATGAAAGCCCTCTATGATGGCTTTGATCTGTGTAATCCAACCACCTCGGTTTCCATGACCATTAATGGGCCAGCACCGACTATCTTGGCAATGTTTTTAAACACTGCCATTGATCAACAGGTGGATCAGTTTGTTGCTGAACACAGCCGTCAGCCCAAAGATGATGAATATCAAACCCTGCGCAGCAATACGTTGAAGCGTGTGCGCGGCACAGTACAGGCAGATATTCTCAAGGAAGATCAGGGTCAGAATACCTGCATTTTCTCCACTGAATTTAGCCTGCGCATGATGGGCGATATGCAGCAGTACTTTATTAACGAACAGATCCGCAACTTCTACTCAGTGTCGATCTCCGGATACCATATCGCCGAAGCCGGCGCTAACCCAATCTCTCAGCTGGCCTTTACCCTTTCTAATGGCTTTACCTTTGTAGAGGCCTATCTGGCTCGGGGTATGAATATTGATGACTTCGCGCCTAACCTGTCGTTCTTCTTCTCCAATGGTATGGATCCGGAGTACACAGTAATGGGTCGAGTGGCGCGCCGTATTTGGGCGACCTCAATGCGCGATCTTTACGATGCCAATCCGCGCAGCCAGAAGCTGAAATACCATATTCAAACCTCTGGCCGTTCCTTGCACGCTCAGGAAATGAACTTCAATGATATTCGGACTACTCTGCAAGCCTTAATCGCGATTTACGATAACTGTAATAGCCTGCACACCAATGCCTACGATGAAGCCATTACCACCCCCACTGAAGAGTCGGTGCGCCGAGCATTGGCGATCCAGCTGATTATTAATCAGGAGTGGGGCCTGGCGAAAAATGAAAACCCCAGTCAGGGCGCGTTTATTATCGACGAGCTAACTGATCTGGTTGAAGAGGCGGTACTGCAGGAATTTGAGAAAATCTCCGATCGTGGCGGTGTGTTGGGTGCCATGGAAACCGGTTATCAGCGCGGCAAGATTCAGGAAGAGTCACTCTATTATGAGCACAAGAAGCATGATGGTTCCTTCCCAATTGTGGGGGTGAATACTTTCCTTAGCGAGACTGAAGAAGAGCCCATGGAAATTGAATTGGCCCGTTCCACCGAGGCTGAAAAGCAGAGTCAGATTAAACGTCTGAGAGCTTTCCAGGAGACACATAGCGCAGAGTCTGCGGAAGTGCTTAGACGCTTGCAGGATACAGTGAGCGAAGGCGGCAATGGTTTTGAAGTGTTGATGGATGCAGTGCGAGTCTGTTCATTGGGCGAGATTACCAATGCGTTATTCGACGTTGGCGGACAGTACAGACGTAGCATGTAATCATGCTTGGTATTTTCCGTCAGAAGGGCGTTAAAAATGTACTTATTCGGTCATTTGTTAACAAAACCTCCCTTATTGCGTGCATTTTTGCCTACTTCTGACGCAAACTACCGGCGCATGACGCGGTAGTGGAATAAAACCAGAAATCGTTAATCTAGAAACTGCTAATCTAGGAACCGTTAATCTAGGAACTATAAGAAATGCCCAAAGCCCTCCGACTCACTCAGGTTGAGCGCAAAGAAATCTCCGACGCCAAGATGCTTGAGGCGGCGGTGGATTTGATTGTCGAGCGCGGAGCGGGGCTCGTCACTCTAAAAGATGTGGGTGAAAAAGCCGGATACTCTCGCGGGCTGGCTGGATATCGCTTTGGCAATCGCGAGGGCCTATTTGATTTTGTACTCAGGTCGGTTGGCGATGAATGGCTCGGCGAACTCACCCAGGTGACCGCTAGTAGTTTTGGTTATCAGGCCATAGCCGCGGCCCTCGATGCGCATATTAAATTCTGTGAAGATGCGCCAAAGCATGTGGAAGCATTCTATCGCCTTTGGTTTGATTCTATGGCCCCAGACTCACAGCTTAAAGCGGTTATTTTAGGGATTCACCAGCGTCGTCGTGGCGATGTTATCAGCTGGATTGATCAGGCTGTGGCCGCAGGCGAAGTGCCGGCAACGGTGAATGCGGGAATGCTGGCGGATCACTTTACTGCTTCCGTCAGCGGCATCGTCTACCACTGGATGACCGATCCGGATAATCTCGATGAAATGCGCAATCTACATGAAGCCCTTAAGCAGGTCATGCACAGTATGTTGCGCGGCTAATCGGTTGCCTCAAAAACCGGTTGATATGAGACCTTAGTGGTCACTCTTGGTGCTCCTCAGATATTGAAATTTGTCCCTTTAATCTGCAATCTAGAGAAGTCTGTTTAGCGAGCTAGGTGTGCCATGATTAATTTTCAGCTGAATAATACTTCCGTCCAAGTGGATATAGATCCAGATACCCCGTTGCTATGGGTGGTGCGGGATCACTTTAAACTTAAGGGCAGCAAGTTTGGCTGTGGTATGGGTCTCTGCGGAGCCTGTACTATGCATGTGAATGGCGAAGCGGTGCGCACTTGCACACTGCCTATAGCGGCTGTCCAAGGGGCTGCCATTATCAGTATCGAAGGTCTCGGCACGCCCGATAATTTACATCCATTGCAACAGGCTTGGGTTGAGCACAGCGTTCCCCAGTGCGGCTACTGCCAATCCGGTCAGCTGATGTCAGCCAGTGCGCTGTTGCAGAAAAATCCCAATCCCACAGATGACGATATAGATGTGGCCATGAATGGCAATATCTGTCGCTGCGGCACTTACAGCAAAATTAAATCGGCGATTAAGTCCGGTGCTGAGGTGATGCGTACTCAGGAGAGCATAGTCGAGACGTTTGATCCGGCCAGTGGCAAGTCCATAGTTAAGGAGGCAAGCTCATGAAAACAGCCTCCATAACGAGACGCCTATTTCTTCTGTCCACCGGCGCAGCGGCTACTGGACTAATAGTCGGTTGCTCTTCGGCAGCGACTAAAAGCAAAGGTTATTCCTCTATTGCCGGTGCTTTTGAACCCAACTCATTTATTCAAATTACCCCTGATAATCAGGTGATATTTTATCTGCCCAGCAGTGAGATGGGGCAGGGTATTCTCGATGGCCTAACCACATTGATTGCCGAGGAATTGCGGGTTGACCCGACGGCAATTGATGTTCGTCATGCCAGTCTTCACTCGGACTATAAAAACCCGGAGTTGCGTTTTCAGGGGACCGGCGGCAGCAATGCAACTCGCACCCAGTTTTTACCCCTTCGACAGGCGGCGGCTGACACTGCGGCTGCCATCCGCAACGCTGCAGCCAAGCAACTTAACCAACCGGCACATAAGTTATTGTTAGCGGATGGCCATGTCACTGCTGAGGGGCGGCGCTATGCCTTTGGTGAGTTCGTTGCCCTGGCGGCTTTGATGCCGATGCCAGAAAATTCCCCTTTAAGAGGCCCCGCACAGTTTGACCAAATCGGCCGTGAACGGCCGCGTTTGGATGCACTGGCCAAGTCCACGGGAATCGCTGTCTTCGGTATAGATGCTGAGGTAGAGAATCTCTACCGCGCGGTGGTGGTGAGATCGCCTGTATTAGGTGCGCCACTGAAGCGCTTCGATGCTACTGCCGCCCTCAAGCAGCCCGGTGTGGTGGATGTGGTTGAGATTCGCACCGGCGTTGCGATTGTCGCCCAGTCCTACTGGCAAGCGCGCAAAGCCGCCTCGGCTCTTGAGTTGGATTGGGAAAAAACTGAACTCGCGTCCTGGTCCTCCGACAGTATTTATCAGAAGTTTACCCAGACCTTGAATGACAGTAGTCAGAAAGGGTTGAAATGCTGTGATGAAGGGGAGGGCGATAAGCTGTTGAATCAGGCGCAACATGTCGTTAGCGCCGATTATTATGCGCCCTATTTGGCCCACGCCACCATGGAGCCCTTAAACTGCACAGTTGCAGTAGATGGCGACAACTGCGCGGTTTATCTGGGCACTCAGTATGTGGAAGCCTCGGCTGGTGCAGTTGTTTATTACGGTGATTTCGACGCCGATAAAGTCAAAGTCCATCCCGCCTTTTTAGGCGGAGGATTTGGTCGTCGCGGTCTCGGCGACGATGTCGCCGAAGCGGTGGTGATTGCCAAGAAAACCGGCCGCAATATTCAGCTGGTTTGGAGTCGCGAAGACGATATGAGCAATGACTTCTATCGTCCGGCGGCGCTGGTGCGCATGCAGGCTGGTGTGTCTGAACAGGGGCTAATTGAAACCTGGGCAGTGCGTCGAGTGGGTCCTAATGTACTGGATCATATACTTGATCAATGGGTGGATGTGTTGGCCCCAGACTATCTGAATAAGGGCTTTGTCGATTGGCTCAGCAAGTTAGGTCGACCACTATTCAAACGCTTTATTGCCGATCCCAGTTCTGCCGATGGTATTTTTTCAGATTATGATATGCCCAATAAAGCGGTGCGTCATGTGGCTCAGGATCCAGGTCTGCGAACGGGTCTGTGGCGTTCGGTGGGACATTCGTCCAATGCCTTTTTTAAAGAATCCTTTATTGATGAGTTGGCTCAGCGCGCCGGTATCGACGAGCTGCAGTTCCGTCTCGCCAATATGAAAAACAATCCGCGCCTCACTGAAGCCACGGAACTGGTTGCGGCGAAAGCCGGCTGGGGCAAGGCGCTGCCGGGAGGGCACTTCCATGGTCTTGCGACCCACAGCTCCTTTGGTTCTGCGGTAGCGCAAATCGCTGAGGTCTCTGTTGAAGGGACAAAAATTGTTGTGCACAAAGTCACTGCGGCAATTCATTGCGGCCTGGTAGTCAATCCAGGAATTGTTCGAGATGCAGTGGAGGGAGGCATTATATTTGGTCTGACCGCGGCTCTTCATGGCGAGATAACCTTGGTCGATGGCGTGATTCAGCAGAGCAATTTTCACAGCTACCCAATGTTGCGTATGGCTGACGCTCCGAAGGTTGAGGTGCATATAGTTGAGAGCCAAGAACATCCAGAAGGTGTTGGCGAACCGGGCTTACCGCCCTTGGCGCCAGCAGTGGCTAATGCGGTATTTAAGGCCAGTGGGCAGCGTCTGCGCGATCTTCCTCTGAGGCTTACTTAGTTGCTTGGGCTGCCGCGCTTAACGCCATGAATAATCATCTCAATGAGCTTTTAAAACATTGGCACCCGCTTCGCGATGAGCATCTCTGGGTGTTGGCGACGGTGTATAAAACCGTTGGACCCTGTTATCGCAGAGCTGGTGCGATGATGCTGTTTAATGATCTCGGGCAGCAGTTTGGTCTGCTTAGCGGTGGCTGTTTGGAGGCCGATATTCAGCGCCATGCGGCCCGTGTTATGCATAACAAATGTTCACTTACTGTCAGTTACGATGGCAGCGATGAAGATGATATTACCTTTCAATTGGGTATTGGCTGCGGCGGCACAGTGCATATTGTGCTGCAACCGATTTTGGCTGAGCTTAACTACCTCAATTTAATTGAGGTTCAGGAACACCTAAATCAGGGTGGTACGGGGCTTTATTCTCAGCTTATTTCCACCGATGGAAAAGTCGAAACTCGCTGGGAAATTTCTCAGTCTTCTGTTCAAAAACCTTCCCCAGAATTAATAGAAAAAGATAATCAGACTTGGTTGCTAACCAACCTGAGTCCGCCGCCCCATCTGTTGGTGGTGGGCGCGGGAGTCGATGCTCAGCCGGTTGTGCAGATGGCCAAGACCTTGGGTTGGATTGTCACACTTTGGGATTCGCGCCCAGCCAATGGGCGGCGTGAGCACTTTATAGCGGCTGACCAAATTCTTCGTCAGCCGTTAGATCTTCTAATACAGCATAAATCCGCAGCACAGTGGAACGCTGCAATAGTGATGTCCCACAACCTGCAGATGGATGCCGATACCATCAGAGCCTTGCAGGGCAGCGCCATAGAATATTTGGCGCTGTTGGGGCCAGTCTCTCGCAAGCAGCAGGTTTTGGCTCTGGCACAGCTCGAGGAGCAAGAGCTGTGCATTCCCCTTGCCGGGCCCGCCGGATTAAATCTTGGTGCAGAATTACCAGAGGGTATAGCCCTATCTATTTTGGCCGAATGCCATGCTGTATTGCAGGGCGCTGCCGGTCAGTCCTTGAGTGGCGTACTCACAGCAGAGACTGGAAGCCGGTAATGACCCAGCATATAGAAGTGCTTATTCTTGCCGCCGGGGCTGCCAGCCGTTATGGCTCTGCCAAGCAGTTGATTAATCACCATGGTAAGTCGCTGTTACAGCACTGTATAGATAAGGCCAATGAGGTTTGCCCCAGTCGGGTTTCCGTTGTGCTGGGGGCCAATCGCGAATTGATTGAGCCACTTATTTCGCAAGCCAAAGTAATTCAGAATCATAATTGGCAGCAGGGTTTGGGTGCATCTATTGCCGCCGGCGTCGACCATATTGACCCTCAGTCTGATGGCCTGTTAATCCTTTTAGCCGACCAAATTGCACTGACCACAGATGATCTGAATTTGTTGATCGCTGCTTTTGGTGGCGATAATACAGTCTCTGCTTATTACGCTGGCCGGCGCGGAGTACCCGCCATATTTCCCCAGAGTCACTATGCCGAGTTAGGACTATTGTCGGGGGATAGCGGTGCTAAAGAGCTGTTGCAACGGGTAGATCTCAACGCAGTGGAGATCGATCTTCCTCTTGCCGCAATGGACATAGACACTCCTGAAGACTGGGTTCAATTTCTCGATTCAAATCACTGACTACCCGCTCCTGAGCAGCTCCTCAGCCTCTTCTCACTCGTTCTTCACTCCCTACCCGCTGCTCACTCCCTACCTATCCGCTCCCCACCTCCTACACAAAAGCAGTGGCTAGTATTTCTCTGTGTTTAGGGCGTTATAGGTGAATAAGCTGACATTTAAGCCTAATAGAGCTCCATTCAACGAATAGTTGTTGAACCTAACTTTGAAGCGACTTACTCTCCACCCGTGTTTTTTTAAAACAAAAACTAACTAGAATTTATTCAAAGAGGGGGTCTTATGGCAGGTTCAGCACCAGATTCAGGAAGCGCACAAGTGGCGGACGGTCAACCACAGGGAAAGCAAACCTTCGCGTTTATCGCGATGACATGTCTGTTTTTCTTTTGGGGTTTTATCACAGTTCTCAACGATATTTTAATTCCGTTCTTAAAAGAGTCATTTGATCTCAACTACACCCAGGCGATGTTGGTGCAGTTCTGTTTCTTTGGCGCCTACTTTATTGTTTCACCCTTTGCTGGCAGATTAATCGATAAGGTCGGCTATCAGCAGGGTATTGTTATAGGTCTGTTGACTACAGCTGCGGGTTGCTGCTTGTTCTACCCCTCAGCCAGTCTGCACCTCTATCCGCTGTTCCTGTTTGGCTTTTTTGTTCTGGCCAGTGGTATTACTATTTTGCAAGTTGCGGCCAACCCTTATGTGGCAGCCTTGGGGCCAGAGAAGACTGCGGCAAGCCGTCTTAATCTAGCTCAGGCAGCGAACTCCTTTGGTACCACTGTAGGACCAATCGTTGGTGCTGCATTGATTCTGGGTGTTGTGGCTGCAGATGCGTCGGCAGTTCAGGGTCCATACCTGATGATTGCCGGTCTGCTGATTGCAGCAGCACTGGTATTCCGCAATATTAAACTGCCTGTTCTGACTCATATGGAAAGCGAAGAGAAAGCTGAAGGCAGCGTTTGGGAGCATCGTCACCTGGTATTGGGTGCTCTGGCAATCTTCCTCTACGTTGGTGGTGAAGTGTCTATAGGTAGCTTCCTGGTCAACTACTTCTCCGAGAGCACGATTGGTGGTCTGACCACAGCGGAAGCTGGCGAGATGGTTGCTTACTACTGGGGCGCGGCAATGATCGGTCGTCTGATCGGTGCTGTTCTGATGAACTACATTGCCGATACTAAGTATCTGGCGATTAATGCGGTGATTGCTATTGTGATGATCGTGGTCAGCATGAACACCAGCGGCAGTGTCGCTATGTGGTCTATTCTGGCGGTCGGTTTCTTTAACTCGATTATGTTCCCAACCATCTTTACCCTTGCGGTGAAAGGTCTGGGTTCCATGACCAGTAAAGGTTCTGGCTTTGTCTGTCAGGCAATTGTTGGCGGCGCACTGATTCCTCTGGTTCAGGGTGTTGCAGCGGATACCATGGGTATTCAGCTGAGCTTTATCGTTCCAATGCTGTGCTATATCTATATTGGTTGGTACGCACTGAACGGCGCACAAAAAGCCTAAGACTGCAGTAATATCGTCGGGCGGGCCTAGGTAATAGGCTCGCCCAATGATGCGTTAAACAATTCCCAAGATTTCTTCTTTAGCCTGATTAAATTCGATTTAACGCTTCTTATTAAGCGTCTTTAAAAGATGGCTGACAGTTTGTCTGTGGGCAGTGTGAAATAAATGGCGGCGCTTAAGTAGCGATTGGCACTTGGGGGATATCAGAGGGGCTTATTAGAGAGGCTTTTTAGAGAGGCTTTTTAGAGAAAAAGTGATTCACCGAACCAAGCGCTGAGAGACAGGCCTGGTCCGATGAGATTGTCACTGAGAAATACGGCGTTAGCCCGCTTCAGCCCGCTTCTACAATACGCTTCATATCCGTCATATAGCCGCGCAGTTCGTGGCCAATGATTTCAACATCATGGTCGCGAATCGCATCGTTTACTTCGATCAGACGAAGGTTGTCGACGGCATTAGAGCTATCAGCTAAACCACCACCTAACTCTTCCAGAGTCAGTGAGCTAGCATGGGCTTGCAACAGTGGCACAGCGGCGTGAGTAAACAGGTAGTTGCCGTATTCAGCTGTATCAGAGATCACTACGTTCATCTCGTAAAGCTTATTGCGAGCAATACAGTTGGCGATCAGTGGTGTCTCATGAAGTGACTCATAGTAGGCAGACTCTTCGATAATACCCGAAGCAACCATGGTCTCGAAGGCCAGCTCAACACCGGCTTTAATCATCGCAACCAGGTAGATACCTTTGTCATAGAACTCTTGCTCAGTGATTTCGATATCGCAATCCGCTGCCTGTTCAAAAGAAGAGTCGGCAGTCTCAGCGCGCCACTTCAGCAAGTTGGCATCATCGTTAGCCCAGTCAATCATCATCGTGCGTGAGAACTCACCTTCGATAATGTCGTCCATATGCTTTTCAAACAGTGGGCGCAGAGTCACTTTAAGTTCTTCTGACATATCAAAGGCTTTGATTTTCGCCGGGTTGCTCAAGCGATCCATCATGTTAGTGATGCCACCGTGCTTCAGGCCTTCAGTCACTGTTTCCCAGCCGTACTGGATCAGCTTGCGGGCATAGGCGGCATCGACACCAAGATTGATAAGCTGCTGATGACCCAGAACTGCACCGGTCTGCAACATACCACAGAGAATAGTTTGCTCGCCCATCAGGTCAGACTTAACTTCAGCGATAAACGAAGACTCCAATACACCAGCGCGATCGCCGCCAGTAGCAGAGGCATAGGCTTTGGCGATTGCGTGACCATTGCCCTGTGGATCATTCTCAGGGTGTACTGCGATCAGGGTGGGAACACCAAAGCCGCGCTTGTACTCTTCGCGTACTTCTGTGCCTGGGCACTTGGGAGCAACCATAACAACTGTCAGGTCAGGGCGAATCTGCATGCCTTCTTCAACAATGTTAAAGCCATGTGAGTAAGCGAGAGTGGCCCCTTGCTTCATTAACGGCATAACCGCCGTAACAGCAGCGGTGTGCTGCTTGTCAGGAGTCAGATTAAGAACCAGATCGGCAGCTGGAACAAGCTCTTCAGCGGTGCCAACAGTAAAGCCATTCTCTGATGCCCAAACAAACGACTGACGCTTCTCGGCAATTGCCTGAGCGCGCAGTGCGTAGGAAATATTCAGGCCAGAATCGCGCATATTGAGACCCTGGTTAAGGCCCTGAGCACCGCAGCCAATAATGACAATGTTCCAGTCCTTGATAAAATCACAGCCATCGGTAAATTCGCTGCGATCCATAAATCTGCATTTGCCCAGCTGCGTCAGTTTGTCGCGCAAGCTCAGGGTATTAAAGTAATTAGCCATGTTCAGTCTCCGGCCACCGGGGATCGGTGGATTATTTAATTCGAAAAGGTCGGCAAGTGTACTTGATTTATTGCGTTGCTTAAAACGATATATATTCATTACTGTGTTGCGTATTTTGCAATAGTTGGTTCTCGGCGTTAAGCTGCCTCCATGGATATTCGATCACTCACATTGTTTCAGCACCTGGCCACTAGCCTGCATTTCGGCAAAACCGCTGCCGCCTTTCATGTCAGCCCCTCAACTCTAAGTCGTTCGATCCAGCGATTGGAAGATCAACTGGGTAGTCAGTTATTAATACGCGACAATCGCTCTGTGGTGCTAACCATTGAGGGCAAGAAATTACTCAGTTATGCGGATCAGCAAATTAGCCAGTTCGAAAGCTTAAAGCAGTCGCTTAATCAATCGCAAAAAGAGCTTAGCGGCTCGTTGAAACTGTACTGTTCGGTGACCGCTTCCTATTCCTATCTGCCGCCCTTATTAGAAAAATTTCGCCAGGCTCATCCGAACATTGATATCAATCTGGATACAGGTGATGCGGCCGATGGTATTGATCAGATTAAAAATCAGAAAGTGGATTTAGCCATTGCAGCACGACCGGATGAACTGTCGTCGCGCATTCATTTTCAAACTATTGCCACAGTGCCTCTGGCAATTGCTGCACCAACGATTAACTGTGCAGTGAAAAAAGCCCTGCAGGCAGAGACCATTGACTGGGCCAATCTGCCGATTATTTTGCCCGAGCACGGTGTAGCGCGAAAACGTTTTGAGCAGTGGTTTCGGCAAAAGACCTCGGTGCGACCCAATGTCTATGCTCAGGTCTCGGGACAAGAGGCACTGGTCAGTATGGTCGCTCTCGGCTGCGGTATTGGTATCGCGCCCAATGTGGTGGTGGAGAATAGCCCAGTGAAAGATCGTATCGAATTGTTGCCGGGAACCCTTATTGCACCCTTTGATTTGGGCCTCTGCTGTTTTAAGAAAAAACTCAATGACCCTTTAATAGCAGAGTTTATGTCCATGGCTAGTCGGCCTTAGGTCGATGATTACAAGTCCGCTGATTAGCATTAGACTACTCATTTGAGTATAGTCTTTGAGCGTTAATTAAAAAAATAACAACTACTAATAATAAGGGGAATCAAATTGAATAAATTATTAGCTGCAAGTTTTACCGTTTTGGCCCTCGCAGGCTGTTCCAATGACCCAGCACCAGAGGCCGCGGCAGCACCGGATGTTGCAGTCGCAGCAGAAGCGATGACCTTCGATATGGTAGGTCAGGTCTTTTTCAATGAATTTATACCCTGCACTGCAGGTCCGGACTTCAGTGAAGCCACAGTAGATGCGATGGTCGCTGAGTGGAGAGCCTCCGGTATAGCCGGTGAGATCCTCGGTGCCTGGGGTTATGCTCCAGCCAGTGAAAACAACCGCTTTCAAAACGGTTGGTGGGAACTGCAATGGTCCTCCAAGGAAGCTGCAGATGCAGGCTGGCAGCAATGGGCTGCAAGTGATGTAGCTCAGGCTTGGTCTAGCAAGCATGAAAATGTCATGGTCTGCGATGCCGCTAGTAGAGTTTCTTGGGATTTTAATTTCCCTCGCGACCCCTACAGCTTTGGTGATATTGATGAGTCTGGACAATTTGTCTCTGCATTTTTGCCATGTCAGTTAAATGAAGGTAAAACAATGGATGACCTCAATGTTGCCATTGCCGCCTACAATACGTTTCTCGATGCCATACCAGTCACTGAGAATAGCTTCTACTCCTATGGCATTTATGCCAGTAATTCAGATGCGAGTGAGGTTGATATTTACTGGGGCAATTTCCATCCTAGTTTTGAACGCATGGCGTTAGCTGATGCAACTTGGATGGCCAACGGTGGCGAAACCAAAGCACAGATGGAAGCCGTTATGACCTGTGACACACCTGATGTGCACAATGCGAAGCTCTTTTATAATCCAGAAGATCCAGACTTTTCTTGATCAGCCCTTCGCTAAGGGCTCAGCTGAGGTCTTAGAGCAAGGTTAGAGACTTAAGGGTTACTTCGGTAGCCCTTTTTTAATGGGGTCTTTTAGGGGCTTTTTATTAGACGCTTTGTATTACCTGCAAATTTTTGACTACTTCAATGCTAGCTAATTTGTTTTAATGCCTGACAATCTTTATTGGGAAAAATCTTATCAACGATCAAATCGTCAGCTTTCTTGAAGCCAATAGACACAATGCCTGGATGCTAATTTTTCCCCTGGCATTTCTCGAAGCCTGCCCTGGGATCGGTCTTTTGATCTCTGGAGCGGTTTTATTAGCCGTCGCCGTTTTTCTCTATAGCGAACAGGTACTAACACTGACACAAATTCTGCCGCTAGCTTTTGCCGGTGCCTGCCTCTCAGATCATTTGGGATTTTATCTGGGCCGCTGGCTCGGCGATAAACTGCACAACACCGCATTTGCCAAGAAGCGAGCCAGCCAGCTGCACAAGGCTGAGCAGTTTATTTTAAAGCATGGCACCGGTGCCATAGTGCTCGGGCGCTTAGTGCCCGCTGTCAGAAGTCTTGTGCCTATGCTGGCCGGTGTCAGTGGAACCAGCCGACTTAAGTTTAGCCTGATTGATTTCCTGGCCTGCGCTATTTGGGTGGGCGGCCTCGGTGTATTAGTAGCGAGTCTAGGTAATCTAGTTCCAGACTAGAGACGGCCCCTGAGACGATTGATTAAAATTCTCGCGTCTCTCCAACATCCAGAACCCAGCTTTTACTGTTGCCTAAAGTGGTATTTTCGGCAGCAGCTTTAAAGCGCTGCGGCGGTTCCGATAGAGGTTCATCAGATAGATCAAAGGTACCAAAGTGGATGGCGATAGCGGTATCCGCCTGCACATCCAAGGCTGCCTGCACAGCTTCCTCTGGATTCATATGTGATGTTTCCATCATGGCTCTTGGCTCATAGGCTCCTACAGGCACAGCGGCCAAATCAAAGGGCCCCAGTTTGGCGCCAATGTCCTTAAAAGAATCAAAATAGCCGGTGTCTCCAGCGAAGTAAAAACGTCGCTCTGGCCCCGTAACCGCCCAGGATGACCAGAGTGCTTTGCGGGTATCCGTGATGCTGCGCTTGCTCCAGTGTTGAGTGGGCAGGCAGTGAATGGTGGTGCCTTTATAGCTGGCGGTGTCACCCCAATTTAATTCTCGCACCTGATCAATGCCATTTTTACGCAGCAAGTCACCATTGCCCTGAGGGACAAAAAATACCGTCTTAGGATTCAGTTTTACGAGCTCACGCAATGTGGGTAAGTCGAGATGGTCATAGTGATTGTGAGAGATCACCACAAAGTCGATGGCGGGTAAGTCCTCCAGTGCCAGACCCGGGTCAACCCAACGGCTCGGGCCAATTAAGGGCACGGGGCTGGGTGTTTGAGACCAGATAGGATCGGTTAAGAAGTTCACTCCATCCATCTGTACCAAGAGCGTTGCATGGCCTACCCAAGTAACCGTGGGGGTGCTGTTATTCTCGCGCAGGAACTTGCCATCGTTAGCTATGCGCTGTGGCGCGCCTGCATCGCTGCGAAACATCGTGCCGAAGCGGCGCAAAAAGAAAGGCACTCTGACAGCCAAGGAGCCATGGGAGAGGTTAGCTTGATAATTGGTAAATCGCCCCTTCTCGTCAACGGGCGCCGGCTCAAAGAATTGCTCGGGTTCAAGGTGTTGCTCGGGTTCAAGGTTTTGCTCGGATTCAAGGTTTTGCTCGGACATAAAGTATGGCTCGGACTCAAAGTATGGCTCGGGCTGGGCTGCCACCTGCATTGCGGCAATTGCGAGAGTAAAACCCAGTGTAAAAAGACGATGGGATGGTTTTTTTGTCATTATTGGTTCCCCTTAGAGGCGATAGTCTAACTGAATTTATCCTATCCTGAGTAGAGTTTTGCCTCAGAAATAGAGCCTCAATGCACAGACTTAAGGCTAAGGCCTGCGCCTGATTCGCGAATAAGGGCTGATCGAATTCGAATAGAGACGTTCCGTGTTAAGCTGACTCACGGTCAAGGCCCACGTTTAGTTGAGTCTGTTTAAAAAAATTATAAATCGGATAAATATCACCACCATCGAAAAAAGGGGAGATCATATTTTGGACCAGGTAGAGTCTATTGATAATCAACCAGCTGTTGCGATAGCCACGGAAAAATCAGGCTTTTATGAGGGATTTAACCGGATCGTTGCTATGGTCCCCAAGCTGTTTATCGCGGCATTGGTTGTCTGGGTAGGGCTGTCGCCCTCTGCTGCAGGTGAGCTATTGCTCAGTATGCAGAATTGGACAACGGCTAATTTTGCCGGTTGGTATATTTATATCACTGCCTTTTACACTCTGGTCTGCTTGGTATTGGGCATCTGGTCTCGCACCGCCCATATCAAATTGGGCAAGGCGGATGAACTGCCGGAATTTTCCATGTTCACCTGGCTGTCGATGATGTTTGGCGCCGGTATAGGTATTGGCATGTTGACCTACTCCACTGCCGAACCGATTTTCCACTTCGCCAATAATCCAGACACTATTAAAGGCCTGACTAACAGTCTCAATGAAGACAATGTGCGCAATGCTTACAAATGGGCTCTGCTGCACTACGGGCTGACGCCCTGGGCCTGCTACGGCGTAGTCGGTATGTCACTGGGTTACTTTTCATATAACCGTGGCCTGCCGCTGACCATTCGCAGTGCACTGCAGCCGTTATTTGGTCGCGCTATGTCAGGGAGTGCAGGACATGTAGTGGATATAGTGGCGATTCTAGCCACCATAGTTGGCTTGAGCGTGACCATCGGTTATGGCGTCTCCCAGCTGGCCTCGGGATTTTTCAATATTAGCGGTGCCCAATGGCTGGTCGATGACAGTGGCAAGCCGACCCTGGTGGCCCAGTTAGTTGGACTGATTCTTATTATTAGCGCGTCCTGCTTGTCAGCAATGTCAGGGCTGAAAAAAGGCATTAAATGGCTCTCTAATATTAATATGGGCTTATCGGTATTTGTGATCGCCTTCTTTGTTATCTTTGGCGCGACCTTCTTTGCCCTGCAAACGTTCTTCTATGCTATCTGGGACTATTTGGTAGCACTGCCGGCCATGTCGACGACTGTGTGGTCTGGTGAGGGTCCGGAGCCCGCCACGGCACTTCAGAGTTGGCAGGGCGCTTGGAGTATTTTTTACTGGGCCTGGTGGATCGCCTTTGCCCCTTTTGTCGGGCTGTTTTTAGCGCGAGTATCTCGTGGCCGCACCATCCGTGAATATGTGATTGGAGCGATGATTACCCCTTCATTGATTTGTCTGGTGTGGTTTGCCTTTGTCGGTGCGACGGCGATTGATCTGGAGTTGTCTGGCATTGCACAGGGAACCATTGTTAATGCGGATATCTCTGCCCAGCTGTTTAAAACCATCAATTTGATTCTCTCTCCTGAGCTGGCTGTCGCGCTGTCGGTGATCATTGTTGTTTTGCTGATGACCTTTTTGGTGACCTCAGCAGACTCGGGAATTTTGATTATCAATACGCTTGCCTCTGGCGGCAATCAGGGCCTCAAGCAGGCCAAGCACGTGATTATCTGGGGGGTGATATTTGCCCTGTTAATTGGCGCGCTGCTGTCTGCCGGCGGTATGGATGCGCTGAGGTCGGTAATGATTATTGGCGCCTTGCCTTTCTCTGTGGTGATGGGGCTGATGGCTATTTCGCTGGTAAAAACGTTACTCAGTGACAAGGCAGAATAAGCCTTGTGGGTTCGGTCGTTTGCTGTTTGCACAGCGAATCAAATACTGGGTGGACGTTTGACGTTCTGATGGAATCTCTTATAGTTGCGGCCTATAAAAACGCAGTAAGCAGGCCTGGGTGCGTTATCTCTAGTCCTATGAGATAAGGTAAAACCCAACAAAGCCACTGCGTTCTCAATGTACGGTAGGGGTTAGCTGAATCTGTTCAATGAGTCGGTTTAGACATTGTTTTTGCCTAGACCGATCTCAACTGGCGTTATCTTTTATTATCAATATCTCTTAATTATTAAGCAGGGCTACCTGTCGAGGCTTTTGTGCCAAACATCGTCTCCAGTTCTTCAAGAGACTTGCCTTTAGTTTCTGGCAGTAGCCAGGCAACCAGAATCAGGCCGATTACCGCAAATACAAAGTATGAGAAGAAAGTCAGGGCTGCGCCCAGCACACTAAGCTCAAGCGGGAACAACAGCTGAACCATAAAGCTGACCATGCTATTGATCATGCCGACAAAAGAGATGGCCACGCCGCGCAACTGATTGGGGAATATTTCACTGAACAGAGCCCACATCACCGGGCCCAGCGACATCGCAAACGACGCGACAAACCCCAGTATGCCGACCAGTATCAACAGAGCATTCATTTGAGCGGAGCTCTTGATGAGTTCACTCTCATACTTGCGTGCAGCCTCGATACCTATGGCCTCGGAGACCGCCGTCTTAAATTCCACATCACTCTGATAGACCACGCCTACCAATGAGTTGAGTTGGCTGGCATCAAAGTTGGCATCAGCGGTTTCCATCTGTTGCATTTGCACCACAGACTCTGACTTCAATTCATATGTGGCTTGAGAGAAACCGTAGGTGCAGAGCGCCATGCTAATGGCGATACCAGACAGGCCAACCAGCAGTAATGGTCTGCGGCCCCAGCGATCAATCAGAGCAATCGCAACCAGAGTGAACACAACATTGATTAAGCCCACCAATACAGCTTGAGCGAAGGCGGCATCGGTGCCAATTCCGCTCTGTTCAAAAATGGTTGGCGCATAAAAGAAGATCGCATTGATACCGGTAATCTGTTGTACCACAGCCACAATAATGCCGACTATTAAAGCCAGTCGCATCTTGGGTCCAAAAATACCGCCAATGCGCGCCCACAGTGATTCGGTTACCGTGGCAGAGCTCTGAGTGATCAGCGACATTTCACTATCAACTTGGTCCGCTGGTACCAGCTTAGCGATCACTGCTCGGGCTTCCTGTTCTCTCCCTTTTTGGATCAACCAGCGAGGGCTGTCGGGAATAGCAAACAGGGCGACCAAATATATCAGCGCGGGGACAATTTCAAAGCCCAGCATATAGCGCCAGGCATGCTGATCAACGCCCCAGGCGCTGACCCAGTCTGCACCGGATGAGCTTAGGCCGAGAATGTAGTAGTTGGCGAAATAGGCGGCTGAAAGGCCTATAACAATATTTAACTGATTTACCGATACCAGTTTGCCGCGCCGCTTGGCTGGGGCAATCTCGGCAATGTACATCGGGGCAATAACCAATGAGGTAAAGGCAAATCCACCCAGCGCTCGCGCTGCCAGCAACATATAGTAAGAGGTAGAAAGTGCCGAGGAAACGGCAGATATCAGGTAGAGAACGGCAATAAACATAAGGATCTTTTTGCGGCCAAAAGCATCACTCAAGGGGCCGATCATCAATGTTCCAATGGCACTGGAGAGGGTCGGTGCGGCGACCACAAACCCGGCTTGAATAGGCGTCAGGCCAAATTCAATGGTGACCGGGCCGATAATGCCCGAGACCACTGAGGCGTCGAAGCCAAAAACAAAGCCGCCCAGAGATACAAAAATTGCGCAATAAATTGCGTAGTAGGATCGATATTCCATTGGCGTTCCAAAATAGATGATTAGAGGTTTATTTTTATTATCTTGCGCGCTACTCGCAAAGACGCCGTCAGAAACGGGTTTTTATCGCTGCCATCTGCCGCTGAAATGCACGGCTATCTTCCCAGCGGACGCAATCGGGCTCTAAGTGGCCCGCTAATAGCGCCAAGCTTACGTGTTCAATTTGGTAATTAAAACCTTGATGGGGCCGAGTTTCGTTAAAGCGGTCCACACAGTCGTTGAAGCTGTACAATTTTGCTTCACGGGCTCCCCAGTAGTCAGCGATGCTGATGGTACCCTCGTCGCCAATCAATGTGAGATAGTTGTCTAACTTGCAGCGAAACGAGGTTGCGAGCTGGGCAGAGGCGGTATCTTTGCCATAACTATTGAGTATCACCACATCGTCTTCAACGCCATTCTCCGCGCTGTGATGCCAAACAGTCTGGGTATCTGGATCTCGCTGCAAAAACAGCCAGGCCATCGCAATGGGATAAATACCCATCTCCAGCAAACAGCCACCGGCAAGGCGATTGTCGTATTCTCTCAGATCAGGACTGTAGGGTAGGTGGAAACCAAAGTCGGCCCTCACATGGCACAGGTTGCCAATTCGCCCCTCAGCGATCCATTGCTGGGCTTTTTGAATAACGGGCATAAAGTAGGTCCACATGCCCTCCATAAAATAACGCCGCTCCTCTATGGCCACGGCAATAACCTCCTCCAACTCCTCTGGCGTCACCGTTGCAGGTTTTTCACAAAGCACATGTTTGCCGGCGCGCAATGCTGCGATAGCTTGATCTTTGTGATGGCTATGGGGTGTGGCTATATAAACCGCATCCACATTGGGGTCGGCAAATAGCTCGGCATAACTGCCATAGGCATGGGCAATGGAAAACCCATCGGCAAAAGCCTGTGCTGATTCCAGCTTGCGGGCGGCTATAGCATAGAGGCTTGCATGAGGGGCATGCTCAATATCATTGGCAAAGGTTTTGGCGATTCGGCCTGCGCCAACAATGCCCCATCGAATTCTGGCTTTATCGCTACTCACAGGGTTCGCTCTTCGATCACTGTACTGGCCGAAAATTGATAACGCATATTTCTGTAAACACAGATATCAGTAATATCCTCGGGAGCGCCTGCGGGGCAGCAACGGTAGTTGGTTGAGGCTCTATGGGAACCGGTCGCCGGTAGTACCCGGTGCCAGAGATGGCCGTGTATAAGAATCAGCGTGCCTTTTTTTGGGCTCAATGTTATTTGCTCTGGAAAATCTTCGTTAACATCTCCAACAGTTATAGGCCCTAGTCTATGGGTGCCTGGCATTACCAGAACCTCCCCTCCGGTACTGGCATCTATATCCATGCTGTAGACTAGACGATTGAGATTGAACTGGGATTTGTCCTCCGGCGGGCAGTCTTGATGCCAGCTTTGCCCATTGGATCCCTGATGGCTAAACATGACCATGCTGTAGAGACTGGACCAGCCTGCACCCAAAATGGCTTCGGTCAGGTGGACCAAGTTTTGATTTTTTTCGGCAGTATCAAAGTCATTCAAGCCGTCTAGTTGTGGGAACCAAGGAATCACATCTGTATTGGATTTCTTGAGGAATTCATCATTGTGGACAAAATCAGGATTGTTGCCAAAATGTTCCACAATATGTGTTTGATATTTATCCATAAGCTTTATATCAAAGAAGTTGTCGATGGATAAATAGCCTTGCTGCCAAAACTCTTTGGCCAGGGAATCAATATTCATGGATTAGCAAAATACACTTTATTTGGGATTGGAGTTAAAGTTTATAACGCTAGAAATTTAAAAGCGACCAAGGAATTTTGGGGCAGGTAATGAAATGGCTGGGTGATTTCATTGCCTAGATTAAGTTTGTTTCGCTAGGCAGATTTAATGTCTTCGATGCGATGGGCTATTCAAAGATGATCTATGAAGTCGTCTGTGTATTAAAGTCTTGATATTGCTGGATTAAGTTGACTAATAGGCGGCGCAGAGAGGTATGAGATTTGTGTACCGAAGGCTTTCATAGAATATATGTTCGAAGAATCCATGATGCGGGCCAATATCAAAGCCTTGTTCCCGCATGATGCCGACGATACTTCGGCTGCCTGACACTGCTCATGTGTAAGCGCCTTAATGGTTGGAGTTTCTCCTCCCCGCTCAATTTTTAATTGCTCTAACGACTTTAAGCGCTCTTCTAGATTCAATATAGCTATATCGGAGTCTTCTTCCTTACGTTTTAGGCTAGCAATGTCCAACAAATGAACGTCCAATAATCGTTGATGGTCATTAGTCAGACTACGATGTTTATCAAATTCCCTCGCAAATATGAAAAAAACAGCGACAAAAAAAAGTTCTTTGAAAGAGGTGTTGAATAGAATTGAACCAATATAAACTAAGACTAATAAAGTAATTATTTCAATAAACGTTTTGAACCGCTTCATTTTAATCACAATCTTTGTAGTTAGACTCATAGCACTTGGCTGCTAGGGCTTGACCATCAGCTATCTGCTGCGGTGTCATCTTAGGCTTGAGTTTGTCGATGTTTGTTGCAGCTTGAGCATGCCCTTGTGTCTTGGCCATAGACCACCAAACGTATGCGCGAATACTGTTCTCTGGAACACCTTCGCCTCTGGCATACATGTAACCTAGGTTTGACTGAGCGCTAGTATCACCTTGGTCAGCAGCCTTCCTGTACCACTTAACTGCCTCAGAATCATTCTCTGGAACACCTTCGCCATTGGCATACATAATACCTAGGTTGAACTGAGCGCTAGCATCACCTTGGTCAGCAGCCTTCCTGTACCACTTAACTGCCTCAGAATCATTCTCTGGAACACCTTCGCCATTGACATACATAACGCCTAGGTTGTACTGAGCTCTAGCATACCCTTGGTCAGCAGCCTTCCTGTACCACTTAACTGCCTCAGAATCATTCTCTGGAACACCTTCGCCATTGGCATACATAATACCTAGGTTGTACTGAGCGCTAGCATCACCTTGGTCAGCAGCCTTCCTGTACCACTTAACTGCCTCAGCATCATTCTCTGGAACACCTATGCCATTGTCGTAAATAACGCCTAGGTTGCACTGAGCGTCTGCATCCCCTTGGTCAGCAGCCTTCCTGTACCACTTAACTGCCTCAGCATCATTCTCTGGAACACCTATGCCATTGTCGTACATAACGCCTAGGTTGAACTGAGCGCTAGCATCACCTTGGTCAGCAGCCTTCCTGTACCACTTAACTGCCTCAGCATCATTCTCTGGAACACCTATGCCATTGTCGTACATAACGCCTAGGTTGAACTGAGCGCTAGCATCACCTTGGTCAGCAAGCGCCTTCATCTCATCAAATTCAGATGCAGCAGCACTCTGAAAAGCCAGTAAAGCAGTAAGGATTAGAATTAGTCTCATATACCATCAACCTTTGTTGATTAAAGC
>Ga0209092_10000183_pt1 | contig 58818 bp, 66 predicted proteins | sample FraStrMetagenome_FD_187446 | JGI IMG/M metagenome (GOLD analysis project Ga0209092, IMG submission 187446) | Marine eukaryotic phytoplankton communities from Arctic Ocean - Fram Strait ARC3M Metagenome (SPAdes) (version 2) | ecosystem: Environmental > Aquatic > Marine > Oceanic | place: Fram...
TTAAATATCAAATATTTTTGTATTTAGTGAACAAAGTTAAATTTATCAAGGCCCCTTAACGTAACCAGATAAAATAATTAATAAAAACAGGAAGCTTTTAATACTTCCTATTTTTATTATTTTACTAAGGATTTCTCACTAGAAGAATCCTAAAGTTAATGCTTGGTTGATCGGAACACAAGCACCAATACCTAGCCAGAAAGCTGTAAATGTACCAAATAGGAACACAAGTGACGCTAGAGGACGTCTAAATGGGTTTTGGAATTTATTTACATTTTCAATGAATGGTACTGTAATCAGACCAATAGGTACTGCAGCCATTGATAAAACTCCTAGTAACTTATTTGGAATAACTCGTAATAAGTTAAACGTAGGGAAGAAATACCATTCTGGTAAAATTTCTAAAGGTGTAGCAAAAGGGTCTGCGCGCTCTCCTAATGGAGTTGGCGTTAAAACTCCTAGACCAATACAACATGAAATTGTCCCTAAAATACAAACAGGGAAAATATAAAGAAGGTCGTTTGGCCAAGCAGGTTCCCCATAATAATTATGGCCCATACCTTTTGCTAATTTTGCCCTTAGTTTTGGGTCCGCTAAATCCGGTTTCTTTAAAATTGACATAAAAATTGCTTATTAAAATCTATAAAATTGTATCTCTTCAAAGTGGATGTTTTGTATAACTTCGACTTTATAGAGGTCCTGAAATCCCCTGCTTACGGATCATAACAAAGTGAGTAAGCATTAGAGCTACAGCTACTACAGGTAATACAAAAGTATGCGCACTATAGAATCGCGTTAATGTAGATTGCCCTACACTCACACCACCACGCAGAACTTCTACGATTAGATCACCTACGATAGGAATAGCTTCTGGAACCCCAGTTACAATTTTACAAGCCCAATAACCAACTTGGTCCCAAGGAAGAGAGTAACCTGTTACACCAAAAGATACTGTTACAGAAGCTAGAGCAACACCAGTAACCCATGTTAGTTCTCTTGGTTTTTTAAACCCACCTGTAAGATAAACACGACATACATGTAAAATCATGTTTAATACCATCATACTAGCAGACCATCTATGTACAGAACGAATTAACCAACCAAAGTTAACTTGCGTCATAATGTACTCAACTGAAGAAAAGGCTTCAGTTACTGTTGGACGGTAATAAAATGTCATTGCAAAGCCAGTGGCTACTTGAACAATAAAACAAGTTAATGTAATTCCACCTAAACAATAAAAAATATTTACATGTGGCGGTACGTATTTACTAGTAATATCATCAGCAATGGCTTGAATTTCAAGACGTTCTTGAAACCAATCGTATACGTTACTCATAATTTTTAAATCTTAATCTATTAAAAGGCACATTTAGGCTACTAAAATTAAGCTAAAGAACGGCGTAATAATTACTTACCATTCACTATACTATTATATACCAAACAAAACTAAAATTTTATGCTTTTTAATTTTTACCATTTATAAGTAATTTTAGTTTTTTCTTCTTACCGGAGAAGGTGGGATTCGAACCCACGGAAGCATACACTTCATCTGATTTCAAATCAGACGCAATCGACCAACTCTGCCACCTCTCCATCAATACTTTATAATAGGTAATGTTGTAAGTTTTGTCAACACAATGTTAGCTTAAACCACATTTTTTTACTTTTAATTTTGAACCACACTTATCTAAAGTACCTTTTACAAGAATTAAATGTCGTTGTATGAAGACCTAATGAAATGGCACTGTGAACAAAAAAGTCACTGGGGCCGATTGTTAAAAATAATGAGTTCCTTTAATTACTACAAACTTATCCTGTGGCTAGAATTTTGGATTTTTGGTACATGTTGGCTTCTCTATTTTACACACGACTCTAAATCCTTGTATTGTAGATTGTTAATTACCTTATTTGTTATAACGGGCAAGAAGGGATTCGAACCCCTGACACCGTGGTTCGTAGCCACGTGCTCTAGTCCACTGAGCTACAAGCCCTAAAATATGAATGCTTTTGTTAGGTATGACTTTAAATCTACTAAAAGTCTAATCTAAAGTCAAATTTTTTTACTGGGGTGGTAGGGCTCGAACCTACGAATAGCGGAGTCAAAGTCCGTTGCCTTACCACTTGGCTACACCCCATTTCATAGATCATAACACTGCTAAAGGTTATAACTTTTCAACTTAAATGTCAAGTTACGATTTTTTATGATGCCGAAACTAATCGAGTTGCATCTTTTAGCAAAGAATAATGGTGTGATAAATGTTTTTTTACAGATTCAAAAATTTTTAATTTTGTAAAAACCTATTTTATCCAAAAAAGCTTCTCTTTTCATACTCATGTATTTTAACATGCTTATCTTGGTTAAAGCATGCACAAGATCTCTCGAGGAATTTACATTGTCAAAATCGATGATAAACACCTTGGTATTAGCTGAGAAATCGTGGTTTCGGACACTTAAAGTATTCAATTCCATAAATTTTTATATTCGTGATTAAAACTGCGACAAGTACTTCTTACATTATAAGAAGTATGTGTTGCAAAGTCAATATATTTAATATTTATTATAATCTATATGTTATAATATCTTACTAGTAAGGCATATTATAAAATTGGCTCTTACCGAATACTAAATATTAAAGATCACCTAAAAATGGCAAGTATTATTGGCAACTCAACTGTACTCTACAACTGGCCTGATCACCTTGACATTAGTCGACGTGTAAATGTGTCCTGTAACCAGGCGTTCAATGATTTCCTAGGTACTCTACCCATGGCTAGTGAATACAAACCTTTTACTAGCTTTGAAACGGGCCTTATGGCTTTCAGCGGAGGTTCTTCTTTCGCGGCATCGATGGGTCTAAGTAATTCCCTTGCTTCACAAGGTTTTATGTACCTTTCAGGTTTACCTTACTGCGGGCCTTATTGTCTAGCTTTCAGTTATGTTATTTCAGTTGGGGTTGGTTCTTTCACAACTACAAAGGTGAATGCAACTATGCGCTCATATTTCGAGAATAAATATAAGAAGGATTGGCTCTTGAAAAATCAAGGAAGAGTCTACGTGGAACATGGGGTTTTAAGGAAAATTCCTCTTTTCGAGAATCTAGACTCGCAAAGTCCACCCGAAGGACTGGCTTTCATATCTTCTTTCGCTTTCAGAGATCATCCCCTCGTCAATACTGCCTCTAGAATATTAGTCGTTACGGTTATATCTAATGTCTTACGAATAGTTTTCATTAAGGTCGTTGAGTACACGGCCAAAAAACTAAAAAGACGAGCAAATGAAGGGCAAATAACTCTAGAAGAAGGGAACTCATCAGAAAACCAAATTTTCATCTTCGACAAGACTTTAAGAGGTTTAGAGATATACGAGAACCTAACTTCATAAAATACACTGCAGCATAATCTTCTTACATTGTAAGAAGTTGTTGTTGCAGTATAAAAACATAAATATATAAACTGACACAGCTTATGGCATTTTCAGAAAACATACCAGCTTGGCTAAAGGCTATACCAGAAGAATTAGTAAGTTTAGTTGATTTACCAGGACTCTATGGATTAAACCTCTACTGTCGAGCCGCTACTATAGGTGTCGGAGCGGTTATGGGGCTAGTCGGTGCAGGGTTTGCAGGACCTGCTGTTGGTGGGCTCACCGGATTCTTCGTCGGCAAGCTCTCGTGCGACGCGATAGAAGATAGAGCAGTTAGAGCCAAGATGTGTGATGAATTCAATGAGTTAGTATGTCCTAAACGAAGACTCGATATTGAAAAAGTAAGGCATCCAAGTATCGGGGTCGATCCCATGCAAGCCAAAAAATGTCCTCCTTGCCCTGAAAAAAGAGAAATGGGTGAGTTTATGAAATAATAAAAATAGGAAGTATTAAAAGCTTCCTGTTTTTATTAATTATTTTATCTGGTTACGTTAAGGGGCCTTGATAAATTTAACTTTGTTCACTAAATACAAAAATATTTGATATTTAAATGTGGATAAACTATTGACAATGTAATAGACCTTTTAGTATATTTCTTCTTAGATTAAAAGTTTATTTTTGAGAAATCACAAAGAAGTGTATAATATATATTTAAGTATATCAAAATTAACTTTTAGTTATGCAAAAAAATCAATTTATTTTAGTTTTATCTGTCTCAAAGATAAATAAAAGTAGATCATTTTGTTACGCTTTTTTTCAAAACGGTGATCAGCTCTTTGAGTTCTTGCTACACTGCCCTTATAAAATTGCTGCACTTCCTCGCCACTTAGAAGACAAATATTTTTCTTCAATTCATGCGGCAAAAGTTTCCGACTGTTACTTTTGTATCCTGAAATACGTAATGGACAATCTTGGAGTAAGCGGTTTCTTGATTCACCGGTCAAGTGGATTTCTAAATTTAATTCCAGCAACGATCGGGATTTTGTTTGCTGTATTGTTAGTTTATGTGAAACCTGATTACACTCTTTTAAGTAAGATTTTTTCAATCACTAGTCCGCACACCTACTCACTTATTCTGGCAATTAATTCTTATATTTCGTTTGAAGTTGTTAAAAAGTCTATTGATTTATCTGCCAGTACTCTTAATGTTTTAACTGGAATTTGGGCCACAGACTTTTTTTCGAAAGGCCAGACTTGGGCTACAACAACACGTATAATAAATAGCGCAACATCTATGGCTAAAATTACGGTTTTAGCCGCCGTAGAGACTAGCCAAGAGGCGCAAATGCATCTACGAGTTCATAAAAAACTGTTAAGACCCTTGGAAGATTACTTTAATCCATCTGAGGTAGAACATATGAATCTTCTTCCTAGCGAATTCAGTCACTCGGATATGAATCTTCTTAGAGATAGACTAAATGAGGTTGACGAATTTTCACAATTAGGAGCAAGTGTTCCGATCCAAATGTTGTTATTTCTATTAGCTTGTAAACAACTAAAACCTAATTTTGGTGAAGAAAGCTCTGTTATTAACCAAATTGAGAGTAATAAAAAGACAGAAACTAAAAATTTTAGCCTTTGTAAAAAAATGCTTAAAGTTTTAGTTTATCGGTCTCCAACTCTCGGGCCATTAAGAAAAGGAAGTAGAATTTTTGCTTCTTTCCGCAGTACTGTGAATTTTGCTCGAAATTCACATAAAAAAGACATGATCAAGCAGAAAAATCTCACTAATGCGCATCTTAATCGCTGTTTCAATCTTAACGCGCCAGTTGACATTAGCTAATAGTATCTGTTGTGTGTTAATTATCATTAATTTATTAAAAAAGATATGCCGAACGAAGAGTTAAAAGTAGGATGGACTAAGCCCTTAGTTGAGGGCGCTCAAAAACTTTTAAATAAGGTCTGGGGCTTATTACCCGGGTGTTCAACAAATGATGCAAAATATGGGATTGATTTAGGTGATTTAGTTTATTCAGAAAAACAGCTTTTGCGCATAGCCTCTGAAAGCCAAAGTTTTGGAGACCGTGCGGAACGTGTAACCAACTATCTTGCACAATGTAATCCAAACTTGGCAAAACGTATTAGTAAAATGAACGAGGTCAGCAAAAGACTGTTTTACAATGAATTAAGTGATGATAAACAGTTTAATTGGTGTTTACATAAGTATCCTGGGCTCGAATTAGGTGCTAAGCATATGCAACCTGGCGTAAGGGGTCTTCATATTGCAGATTCCGTGACCCGTGACAATTTTAGAAAAAAGTATCTAACTTCGCCGTTAGGAGCTATTTTATTATTTCTTCTCAGTTCGGAAGCTAACGGAAATCCTGGTGAACCTTCCCAAAGAGAATTGATGGGTAGCCAATCATCTCTAGATCCATCTCGTGTTCCGTTTATGAATTCACAGGTTCTTCTTGGAGGTCTCGGAGGCACAACAAATCTATTGTTTAATCAATTTTTTTATGGCACATATGATTCATTTGATACCTATGCCTTACAGAAAGCAGAGGAGCAAGCAAAAGTAACTGCTGCTCTTTTAAGAGAAAGGGTTGATGACGTGGTCCAACAACATAAAAACGTACGTATTTCATCTCACGGCAAACATATGGTCAAATGTGTTAGTACCGATCCCGATGATTCACCAACTTCCGATGTTTCTAGCAAAATGTATTCTGAATCACTTATGAAACTTAGATCTGGAAAGACAGGCTGCTCATCAATTTGCGGAACTCAATCTAAAGTCGCGGTTGAAGGTTGTTTAAGCCAAACATATACCCCCTCGTATTCATCTGAGGACAATCAACATTGTGAAAGCTTAGGACAGTTTCAAAGTGAAGACGCTCTAAGGAGCAATTATATGGCTGAAGCAAGACAAGGGCTATTTCGTCATGAAAAAACTTGGCGTGAAGATCAAAGGATTGAGAACGGTGGAGAGTGCAAAGAGCCTATGGACGGAAATTTTAATCCATTTCCTGGCGCCGAAATTGATAAGCGCATTGATTCTGGAGGTTCTCCTGGTCAATTTATGTCTGATGGCGTAGATTTTAAAAAAGGATGTCGGTTGCCCAGCGTTCATACGGAATTTCAGCACGAGCCCCAAGAGAGTTTAGTGTGTAAAGATGACCAGCCTGATCAGCCGTATACTCCGAATATACAAGCTATAGAAAGTGATGAGTTAATAATAGGCCTAAACGAACTATCTAGACTATTGGCTAGCGACGAGAATCAAGATTGCCCTTTTGAAGAACAGTTATAAGCTCAGATCAGTTTCAGAATCAATTTCTAATGCGGTTATTGGTGGCGAACAAGACCCTAACGGGCCTTATAATGGGAAGCTTATAGTTGGAAATGGGGAAATCGGAAGCGCTAATTTACAAAACGCGCTGTTTTGCAAAGAGTTCTCGTATTACGAGGGAGAATTAACTGAAGTTAGATCTTGTACGACAGACACGTCCTCGGGGGTAGGTGAAACCTCCTTAATTGGACCATACACTACTTTTGATAGTACACCAATTCAAGATGTTTCACTCTTTGACACCACGCCGTTATCATTACCTGTATTGGAATCAGTTATACCTGATTTTGCTATGCCTAGTAACTGTCCTGACTCAGGTCCTTTAGCAGCTCTAATCAAAGCCAGTCAAAACAGTGGTCATTTAACGCAAGAACAATTGGTACAAGATCCAGATTTTTTCGGTTCTTTCTGCGAAATCGCTAGCCAAAAAGTCCCCGTGCCAGTTAACTGTTTGCCGAGGCTACACCTGCAGTCGGTCATCGCGCTTAGCAAGTCTTGCACTTAAAACGGATCTCAAATTTGTCGATATTTTGCAACCTATACTTCTTATAATGTAAGAAGTATAGGTTGCAGTTTTACCTGCTATTTCAATAGTGTTGATTCTAAAAAAACATGAACCACCTACTTACAGAATCTTCTTGAAGTTTTAATCCATCTTCATCTTTTAAACGAAGAGGGGAAAATAATGAATGAAAACGTTCTTCATCCATAAAATGTACGAACAACCTTTTCCAATTGTTTCTCGCGTTAATATCTTCACATCTTTCAACGATTAAAGGTGAATCACATGTTTTTAAGAGTAACTCTGAAAAAGTTGCTGACAGTAGCGTTACGTCCGTTTCGACATTGTTATAACTTGTTTTAATTAATTTCAACCTTTTAAGTTTCAAGGATTCTACGAAAATTAATTTTAGTTTATAAAGGTTACCGATTTTAGGTCTTTTTAAATACGCTGAAAGTTCTGCTTTCTCGGTGCCAACATATAATTCGTAAGCTTGTACAGCCTGATCATAACTTAAATAATCTGGTTGTTCTCCTCCAAAATCTATTCCACTCTCTTTTAAAAGCCAATTCTTGTATAATTCTCCACTTCTGCAGAACATAGATCTTATATGAATACCATTGGAACTTGCTATTTTTTGACAAAAACAAAGTAGCGTCGACGCAGCTTGCTGAGATTGTGTTTGACTAACTGATGTTATTAATTCTATAATCCCTGGATTAAGGGTTACTTCATTATCATCATTAAATCTTACTATTGAAATTTTTTCGAATGAACGTTTGTTTATTGAACTGGATAAAATATCCAAAGAGGCTAAAGAATCTGAGCACGTAACCGGTACTAAAACAAAAATTTCACTTATTAAGAATACAACTTCATAAGCTAGATAATCTGTACTAGAATAGGCAAATTCTAAGTGTAAGTTTCCTGGAGTATCAGTAAATTCTACGTTTTTGTCTATTAGATAACAAAAGTCGTCAGGGCGTCCAAACTCGAATTCTTCAAACGAATTCCCATTCACTTGAGAAACCTTTAAAAAACTTGTTATTATCCCTTTTTCTTGTCCAGGTACTTTTGAAGGACTTATTGAATTGTTAGTAGGTAGGAAGGATTCATCTCTGTTTATATTTGTTGTAGAATAGCCTTTAGATTGTCTACAATCTTTTCTTTGTAATACAGTGGAAATATCTATTTCACTGATCATTGATCGTAAAAATGAATCTGCTTCATCTATAACAATTTTTAATTTCGTATCAGATGCGATACAGTAAGCTATTGCACTTCTAAAAAAATATGACGGGTAAGTTGTGGCGATATACGAAGGGGTTGTAAAAATCGCGACAGGGCCTCCGTATAGAGAATCTTTTAATCCATTAAAATAAGTATTTCCTCCACGTTTAGTGTCTGGCTTTGTGATATCATACCCTAGAGTACCTTTTTCCGAAGTTGTTTGACTGTTTAGCAATACTAGGTAGTCTTCTTCAGTTTTGACATTTTCCAAAACTGCCCTATAACTATCTAAGGCTAATAAATTCTTATCAGTTGCAAAAATAATTACTTCTTTTTTATTTTCACGAAAAGCTCCGCTTATGTAAGCTTCGATTAAACTGGTCTTACCTGTGCCCGGAGGTTGCTGTATTAATTTTACTACTTCAGACTCTTTTTCTAAGATTTTTATTCCCTCTTGACGTATTTCTGATAAACTGAAACACGACACTGTTTCTTTAATATCCATTTCTTATTCTCATATTAATTTCTTTATTAAAAGCGACAAGTACTTCTTACATGCTAAGAAGTAGTGGTTGCAAAATTACTTATTTCCATTTACGGAAAGTCTTTTTTAAGTCTTTTTTTAACTATTTCGGTAAATTTAGCATCCATCGTTTTTTCTCCGAAAGTATCATTTATTTTTTTTAAGTGAGGTACTGCTATGCTTCTTGATACAGCTAAATTTATTCTTAGATTAATTTTTGATTTACTTTTGCTTATTTTTACTTTTTTCGGGTAATAGATCTCTTCAAAAAACTTGAAAAATCCCATCTCAGATTCTTTAGCATCTTTAGATATTTTATCCAGTTCAATAAACAAACTTTCATTACTTAAACCACTTATTACTGATCTTGTGTTAGCCCAATTTACACTTATGTATTCTTTTGGGAAACCATACGACATAATTTTTTCTACTGTCTCTACAACTTCAGTAAATATGTGCGTATCATACAGCGATTCAAGGTATTTTTCATGGTCTTCTGAAGATTTTTTTGTTTGGTCTGTCTCTCCTCTGATCCCTAAGATTTCAGTTTCTGAAGGGGGTTTCATTTTTGAGCTATCTATAATACCCAGATGCGAACATATTTCAAAAACTAAATCTCTTTTACCCGTCTTTACTATTCTTGAAACGTATTCTTGATTTATCTCTAGGTTGTAGCTTGGGTCATTTTCTAAAAGACTTTTAGAATTTCCTCTGTGAATTTTAAATGAACAGTAAAATATTTCGTCACATACTTTAATAGAAGGTATGTTTTCAAGCAAAGTTATACATTTAAAAAAATCGATGCGGTCTCCCGATTGTGATTCAGTGGCTTTAAACAAAATCAGAACCTTGTTAGATTGAACCTTTTCTCTAGTCGAAATGTCTCCTTCTACATAGGTTGAAGCATTTTCTCTGATTATTTTATTTCCTTTTTTATCGGCTCTCGCCATTCTACCAAACAATTGTGTTGTTGCTCTTTCTAGTGGTTGTATAAAATCTTCGAATTCCTCCGATTCTACACAATAATCTGACGTTATAGCATAGAGGTCATCTAACCTTATGCAAGCTACACTCTTAGAAGGTATAGTTAGCCCTGTTTGCATTATACCTCTACTACTTGATATCATAAGCATATGTCTGACCCAATCGACTTCCATATTCTTTAATTGTTCTTTGCTAACAGAAAAATATTCATGGTATGGGTCGAAATCAATCAATTCAGTTTCATATTCTACGAATTCACTCAGACGTTCTCTAAATTGTAAAATTCCGGTAAACTCAGATTCACTATTTCTTTCATCAACTATGGTGAAGAGATTCTGAAGTCTAGAATTCATATCCTTAGCTTTGGTGTAACTAGAAAGAAACAAAACTATGGATTCAAATTCTTCTTTACTTACCTCTTATGTAATAAAAATTGAAGAAAGGGAAATTAAATTAATTTCCCTTTCTTCAACTTTTTCTCTATATAACGAACGTAGATTTTTTAATCTAAAGGACGCATAGAAAGAACAGGCTCGTTTTCACGGTTAATACCTTTTTCGAAACCTGCAGCAGCAGCTCTCGCACGACCTGCGTGCCAAAGGTGACCTACCCATAGGAAGAATCCTAGGAAGAAGTGTGAAGTAGTTAGCCATGAACGTGGAGATACGTAGTTAACCGAGTTAATCTCTGTTGCTACACCACCTACTGAGTTTAGAGCACCTAGAGGAGCATGAGTCATGTACTCAGCTGCACGACGCTCTTGCCATGGCTGAATATCATTTCTGATCTTGTTTAAATCAAGACCGTTTGGACCACGAAGTGGCTCAACCCACGGAGCACGCATATCCCAGAAACGCATTGTTTCACCACCAAAAATGATCTCTCCACTTGGAGATCTCATAAGGTACTTACCAAGTCCTGTTGGACCTTGCGCTGATGCTACGTTTGCACCTAAACGCTGGTCACGTACTAGGAAAGTAAAGGCTTGAGACTGAGATGCTTCTGGACCTGTAGGACCATAGAACTCACTAGGGTATGCTGTGTTGTTATACCAAACAAAAACAGCAGCTGTTAAGCCCATTAGTGAAAGTGCTGCAAGACTGTAAGATAGGTAAGCTTCACCTGACCAAACGAATGTACGTCTTGCCCAAGCAAATGGCTTAGTAAGAATGTGCCAAATACCACCTACGATACATAGGAAACCAAGCCAAATGTGGCCACCTACAATATCTTCTAGGTTGTTTACACTAATAACCCAACCGTCTCCTCCGAAAGGAGACTTTAATACATAACCAAAAATGATTAATGGGTTTAGCGTTGGTGCACTTACTACTCGAACGTCACCACCACCTGGTGCCCAAGTATCGTAAAGTCCGCCAACAAAACAAGCTTTTGCTACAAGAAGGAAACAACCAATACCTAGAAGGATTAGGTGAATACCTAAAATTGTAGTCATTTTGTTCTTATCACGCCAATCATAACCAAAGAAAGGGAAACTTTCCTCAAGTGTATCAGGGCCAATAAGTGAGTGGTATACACCACCAAAACCAAGAACGGCAGATGAAATTAAGTGAAGTACACCTACAACAAAGAATGGGTATACATCAGTAACTTCACCACCAGGTCCTACACCCCAACCTAGAGTTGTTAAGTGAGGAATAAGAATACAACCTTGCTCATATAAAGGCTTTTCCGGAATGTAGTGCGCTACTTCGAAAAGTGTCATAGCACCACACCAGAAAACCATTAAACCAGCGTGTGCAACGTGTGCACCAAGTAGTTTTCCAGAAACATTAATTAGACGTGCGTTACCTGACCACCATGCGAATCCAGTAGATTCAATATCACGGCCGGCAATTACTGCATTAAAGGGCGTTTCCACGTGGTAATACCTCCTCAGGGAAGATGAAGTTTTCATGAGGTTGATCCTGTGCAGCCATCCATGCACGAATACCTTCGTTTAGAAGGTTGTTCTTAGTATAGAATGTTTCGAACTCTGGATCTTCAGCTGCTCGAAGCTCTTGTGATACGAAATCGTAAGAACGTAGGTTTAAAGCTAAACCAACGATACCGATAGCACTTGTCCACATTCCAGCAACTGGTACAAATAGCATGAAGAAGTGTAGCCAACGCTTGTTTGAGAAAGCAACACCAAAAATTTGTGACCAGAAACGGTTTGCAGTTACCATTGAGTAAGTCTCTTCAGACTGTGTTGGAGTGAAAGCACGGAAAGTGTTCGCTGCATCACCATCTTCAAATAGAGTGTTCTCTACAGTAGCACCGTGAATTGCACAAAGTAGTGCACCACCAAGAATACCAGCAACACCCATCATGTGGAATGGGTTAAGAGTCCAGTTGTGGAAACCTTGTAGGAAAAGAAGGAAACGGAAAATCGCTGCTACACCAAAACTTGGAGCGAAGAACCAACTTGCTTGTCCAAGAGGGTATACTAGGAATACTGTTACGAAAACAGAAATAGGACCCGAGAATGCGATAGCATTGTACGGTCTAATACCTACTAAACGAGCGATTTCGAACTGTCTAAGACAGAAACCGATTACACCAAAAGAACCGTGTAAAGCAATAAATGTCCAAAGTCCACCAATTTGGAACCAACGAACGATATCACCTTGAGCTTCAGGTCCCCAGATAAGAAGTAGTGAGTGACCCATACTGTTAGCTGGTGTAGAAACAGCAGCTGTTAAGAAGTTACATCCTTCTAGGAATGAGCTTGCTAGACCGTGAGTATACCAAGATGTTACAAAAGTAATACCTGTTAACCATCCACCTACTGCAAGGAATGCACAAGGGAATAGAAGAAGTCCAGACCAACCAACAAAAACGAAACGGTCACGCTTTAGCCAGTCATCAATAAGATCGAAAGTACCACGATCTTGCTTTTGTCCGATTGCGATAGTCATTTTAACTATTTTTTATAATTTAAATTAAAAGTAAGCTTATTTAAATTTTATGAGCTTATTAAGCACCTTACTTAACATAAGGTTTAAAAGTATATTTAAGCAGTACTTATCTTTTCAGTCTACAAAATAATTATAGTATCAAATTACCTTAAATAGTTGAACTGTATTTATGCAAAATTTTCACTATCGTTTATTTTTCCTGTTATTTTTAACCAGTTTTGTGCTTCAATATAATTATTGGGCGCTAAACGAATAGCTTTTTTCCAATAGTTTGCCGCTTTTTCAAACATATTTTGTGCAAGTTCAAATTCTTTTTTCTCGGAAGCTTTTGTACCTTGGTAATGATAAATAACTGCAATATTATTCAAAGCTTGAGGCATTCGTGAGTTTAACCCAAGTGCTTGTTGATAATATTCTAATGCTTTAGAATAGTCACCATTGTTGCTGTAGATAAGCCCGATATTATAAAGAATAAAACTACGATCAAATGGGTCTTCTTCAAGCTTTAAAGCTTCATAATAATTTTCCAAAGCTTCAGCATAATCACCACTTGATTGCGCTGACATACCATAACGGTAGTACGAAAAGGCTTCTTTTTCATCTTTTGTTGCCGGAAGTACTTTTAATAGGATATCTGCTAAAACAGTAAAAGTTTTATCAATAAAATTGTCGTTTTTTTGATTCATTCAAGCTTTGTTATTTTAACAATAAAAATTTATGTTTTTAATTTCTTCTATCTAATTAGATTATCTCATCTACAGCATGATTATATTAGAGCGGAATCAAAAATTATTAATTTAATTGACATTAAACAACAAATTTTCTATTTTACTATCATATATGTGCAAATAACTTTTAAAATTTAAACGTTTAGTAGTAAATAAAATATGGCAAAGCAAGGGATGATACAGCGCGAATATAAGCGTGAACGGCTAATTGCTAAGTATGCAATGAAAAGGGAAAAACTTAAAGGAGATTTAAAATCAGTGTCTTCTTTTCAGGAGCGAGTAAATTTATATAAAAAATTTGAAAGTATTCCAAGGAATTCTTCACCTTCCCGTCATAGAAACCGTTGTTGGGTAACTGGCCGTAGTAGAGGTTTTTATAAAGATTTTGGTTTATCGCGCCATGTGTTGCGCGAAATGGCTCATGATGGGTTAATACCTGGATTAGTAAAATCAAGTTGGTAATGTAATTTTTAAATATTTATGACAAAACGAACACTTCGTGGAACAAATCTTAAAAAAATTCGAACTTCAGGTTTTCGAAGCCGTATGGAATCAAAATCTGGGCGTCGAGTAATTAATTCAAGAAGAAAAAAAGGAAGACGTAAACTAACAGTTTAAATACAACATGATAAAAATTAGACTAAAAAAATACGGAAGAAAGGGTCAACCTTGTTATCGAATTGTTGCGACGGATAGTCGTACAAAGCGTGATGGTATTTCCATTGAAGAATTAGGGTTTTACAATCCAATGACAGATGAAACACATTTAAAGTTTCAAAGAATTATAGCTAGATTAAAGCAAGGAGCTCAACCAACAGAAACTGTACATAATATTTTTTCTAGAGCTAAAATATTTGAGCAATTATAGAATGGTTTAAAGCTTTTCAAATTTAAATTTATACAATATAATCATTTCGTATTTAAAAATTCATGCAATTAAAGTTGCGCGTTTTTTGGTTTAACGACTTTTTGGGTTTAGCTATCGACCAAAAAAGTATAAACCATTTGTCCCCTTTAACTCCCTATTATATATGGCCTCGTACAGAGGCTTGGGAGCAGTTGAAAGTAGAATTAGATTTAAAAACTTGGATTTCAAAGGAAGATAAAGTATCCATTTTAAACCTAACTACAGAAATAATAAATTATTGGAAGGAAAATAGGGGGGTTGAGTCTCTGGAGAAAGCTCAAGCCCGTTTTTGTAAAATTAATTTTGTAGAATTTCAAAACTAGGCTTATAGCTCAGTGGACAGAGCACCAGATTCCGGTTCTGGGTGTCGAGGGTTCGAATCCCTCTTGGCCTACCTTTAAATAATAATTGTTATTAGATTTTTCATAAATTATCTCTTTATAGTTGAAAGGCTCTTTGACCTTAATTTAAAAATGCATCTGGCTGGATTCGAACCAGCGGTGTCTCAGTGAGAAGCGGATTATGAGTCCGATGCCTTCGGCCACTTGGCTACAGATGCTTTTTATTATATTGGAGCTGGTGGGATTTGAACCCACGTCCATTTAGTTTTTAAAGGCTATTCTATTTCTCTATTTATATTTATATTTTTTATTTTTTGAACTTTACGTATATAAATAACTTTTAATACGTGCCTCTTTTTTAATTACTTGTTAAATTCAGCAAAGGATAAAGAGTCCATTTGCTGATATTCAAAAAACTTATGCTAAAGCCAGTACAGGCTTAGTATTAGATTTTGTAATAAAAGATAAGATGTTATTTGCATCTATTTTTAAACAGTCTTTATAAGACTTAGTTAGAAAAGGGAAAAAATTAAATGTCGAATCCGGAACAGCCCCTTTATTTGCTTAATAATATATTCGTAGAATTGCTATTTGTCAAACTAGGTGAAATTTAATTTTTTTCCTCTTTTATTAATTCAAATTAAACACTAAAAAACATACCAACAAATTGTTTTAGAACTTTAACTTTGACATTTAATGTTTGTTTTACACTTTTAACAAATGTTACATTGTTATTTTCTTTGATATTGAAAACTTTGTCTGCAGTTTCTTTTTGCGGAATAAAATAGGATGCTTTTGCATTAAAAATTGTATCTTCTGATTGTACTGAAGCTTGCTCTAACCTATCTTGGATATTTTGTTCCCATCCTTCTAAAAAGTCTTCTAAATTATAAATATAGATTTTTGGCTTCCGTACCATAAAAGCTATATTGGAAGTCCTACTACCTTTATAGCGGTTAATTTTTCTTCCTTGTTTTTTAATAAAGTTTAAAGCTTGTTTTTCTTCAAAAAATATATAATTTGTTAAATTTTTAGTTTTTTGATCTTCATTTTCTTGGATGGAACCTTGCATAATCCAATTATGGCCAAACCCCATAGGATAATCTACCGATTGGATAAATCTGCCGTAAATATTATCAAGAATTCCAATCGTTGTGTAATAAGATTCAGCTAATAAATTTCGAGATTTATCAGAAACTTGTACTACATATATCGGTACCCCTTTAAAATATTCATTTCGATGTAAAAAGGAATTACTTATAGAAAAAGCTTTTCCAAGCTTTTCTAAATACGGAAATAAATTGACCGTTCGGCGTCGGAACCTTAATTGTTGTTGTTCATCTTCAACTATTGAATCAGACGTTCCGATACTTTTTATTAATAAATCTTTAACTTCTGTGAAATTTGGTACAAATCGGAAATCTGTTTCTGGATGATGCTCACGGGTAATTCTATATGCGGCGTCTAAACCGATACAATGAATAGAGAGTCCTAGAGTTTTTGTCCCTTCTATATCTGTTTTTGCAATTTCTTCAAGATATACGTCAGCATCGGAAGGGCTTAAAAAGAAAAATCCTAATTTATTTCGGGATTCAATATTTGAATCAAAAGCACCACAATAATTGTAAACAACCTTGTTGAGAATCGTTCTGATATTATTGGACCCTACAATTGCCGCTGGTTTACTTAAAATAACTTCGCCATGTCCATTAAGAATTACAAAAACGGGTACAGTCGATAAGGTTGTTTGAATTTCTTTTGTTTTACTGGTATAAAAATTTGAGGTATTTACTTTATTTAAAAATCCTTGGAGATATTCTTGTGTAGAGTAATTCTCTGCTAAAGCTTCGTTATTAGAGGATCCAGTAAAAAACCAGTCTTCAATATAATCAATGAAAGGAATACTGTGTTCTAAAACACCATAATTGTGTTTAAGAAAAAGATCGTCTTTAAATTCGTCTAATGAACTCCATTTTACAGTAAATTTAGGGGGGTAAGAATATAGATCTTCAAAAAAATCTAAAGTTTTAGATTTTGTTAAAGGTTCTAATTGGATAAGTTCTGAATTTTGTGAAGCCTTTACCTTATAATCAATACTAGAATCTTCAGTTAATGGCATAAAAAAGGAATTACGATTATGAAAATTTAAATTATTTGCAAAATACTAACAGATCATGTATCTTATATGTATAGGGCGGTTAGCTCAGTGGTAGAGCGCCTGCCTTACAAGCAGGTGGTCATAGGTTCAAATCCTATACCGCCCAACTTAAGTTCCCAAGAAGGTTAGATCTTTTTTAGTATTATAAAAAAATCTAACCTTTATGTATAGATGGGCTCATCGTCTAAGGGATTAGGACAGGGACCTTCTAAGTCTCTAATGTAGGTTCGAATCCTACTGGGCCTAATACAAATTTACTTGAAAACTTCTTCAAAAACAGTACCTACTTTATCTCCAGAATCAATAGACTCAAGAGGGTCCTTTCTTAGTCTATGTCTTAGGCATAAGACAATAACCCTTTCTATATCTTCAAGAGTTACTTTATTTCTTCCGTTGTATGCAGCATAAGCTTTTGCTGCACGGTTTGTTACAATATCACCTCGTAATCCATCAACATCAAGGTTTCCACAAACTTGTGATATTTTAACACGGAATTCATAGTCAAGTTCTACGTCCTTAAGAAGTTCTTGTGCATCAACAATTTTTTTCTTTAATGCTTCAAGTTCGTCGTAATTTGCTTTTAAACACTCTTCTGGGTTTTGGTCAAAATTACTACGCTCTTCAACAACTCGAACGCGGGTTTCAGGATCACGAACTGTTCGAATTTCGGCGTGCATTCCAAATCTATCTAATAATTGAGGTCTTAGTTCCCCTTCTTCTGGATTCCCTGAACCTACTAAAACAAAACGCGCTGGGTGCTTAATCGAAATCCCTTCACGCTCAACAGTGTTCCACCCTGAAGCAGCAGAATCTAATAATATATCCACTAAATGGTCATCTAGAAGGTTAACTTCATCTACGTAAAGAATTCCTCGATTAGCCTTTGCTAATAGGCCAGGTTCAAAAGCCTTTACACCTTCTGTTAGAGCTTTTTCGATATCGATTGTCCCACAAACTCTGTCTTCTGTTGCACCTAAAGGAAGGTCCACCATTGGTACTTTTTTATATTCAAAGCCAATGTTTTCATTGTTTTCTAGAGCCGTTTTAACATTTTCGCTCATTAATTCAAAATCTGTTATAGAAGAATTAAAGGGATCGTCAGCGGCAACTTTTATTGCAGGTAATAAATCTGCTACAGCACGAATAGTTGTTGATTTCCCTGTTCCTCGATCTCCCATAATCATTACACCACCAATTCGTGGGTCAATTACGTTTAAGATTAGTGCCAATTTCATTTCTTCTTGACCAATAATCGCGGTAAAAGGAAAGACAGGTCTTTCGTTTTCTAGTTTTTCTTTTTCTGCAGTAACCATTATGTACTAGATAAATATTTAAATAATTTCTTATTAAATAATAGCATCTAATTGTAAAAACTTCATAAATATATTTTGAAAAAATTCATTTTTTTTAAAGAACCTATATTTTATCTGGTCGGTTATAATGAATTAAAACTTAATTTACAAAAAGTAGAAGATGAGTATTTTGGTTATTGGAGGAACTGGGACCCTTGGTCGACAAGTTGTAAAACGTGCTTTAGATAATGGTTATCAAGTAAAATGTTTAGTACGAGATTTTAGAAGAGGTGCTTTTTTAAAAGATTGGGGTGCAGAATTAGTATATGGTGACCTTTCTATCCCGTCTACAATTCCTATGGCTTTAAAAGGGGTTAACATTATAATTGATTCAGCAACGATACGCTCAACAAGTAGTTACACTTCAGAAACAATTGATTGGAAAGGTAAATTAGCTCTTATCGAGGCGGCAAAGCTTGTTGGTATAAAAAAATTCGTATTCTTTTCTGTTTTAAATGCTTCTAAAAGTCCTTTTATACCTTTATTAGATTTAAAAGAAAAAGTGGAAAAAAAATTGGAAACTTCTGGATTAGATTATACAATCTTTCAATGCTCAGGATTTTTTCAAGGATTAATTAGTCAATATGCGCTCCCTGTTTTAGAAAATGAAACAATTTGGCTTCCTCGTGACGCCGCTCCAGTTGCATATTTAGATACACAAGATGCTGCAAGGGTAGTTTTAGAAACAATAAAAGAAAATAATTATGTGAATCAAAAGGTATCTCTGATAGGAGATAAATTTTGGTCACCGAAGGAGATTATAAATCTTTGTGAACGTTTATCTGGTAAGACAGCGAATATCTCTTATATACCCGTTTTTGCTTTCAGCTTTTTAGGTAAATTTTTCCGTTTCTTTGAATTTACATGGAATATTGCGGACCGTTTACAGTTTGGAGAAATCGCGAATAACCCGACTTTATCAATAAAACCATCAAATGAGGTGGATTGGTCAGTTCCCCGTTTAAGTTTAGAAAACTATCTTCAAGAATATTTTGGTAAAATCCTTAAAAAATTACGTGAAACAAATTATCAACAATCACAAAATGCTAGTGAAATATCATTTTAATTGTTTTTACATTAGAGTCTAGCTCACCCAAATTAAATAAAGTTTTGCTTGACGGGGTAGATTGTTTGAGCTATGATATCTAGTGTGATTTATTACTAAGGGACTGTAGTTCAATTGGTTAGAGCACCGCCCTGTCACGGCGGAAGTTGCGGGTTCGAGTCCCGTCAGTCTCGATAAGTTAGTATAAGGTACAATGTATGTATTTTGGTTTTGTATAATTTTAAATTTATAAGGTATATTAGTAAAAAAACAATTAAAGATGCACTAATCTACCTATATAAAATTTAGTAGGGCTGAATAATTATTCTTCTGTTTCGAAATTTAATAATAGAAGTAGGGGAGTATTTTTAATATGACTTTGCAAGGGATAATTAGCATCAATGCTTGGAACGGTTAACCGTTCCAAGCATTGATGCTAATTATCTTTTATCTTATTTGCTTTTTCTAAAATTAAAAGCAAATCCGAATGATTAACCGAACTTACCTGTTGTTGAGGCAATTACAAATGGAGCAAACGTAAATATAAATCCAATTGTAAAGTGCGCTAATCCAACTAAACGGGCTTGAACAATAGATAGAGCAATTGGCTTATCTTTCCAACGAACTAAGTTTGCAATAGGTGTACGCTCGTGCGCCCACACTAATGTTTCAATAAGTTCTTGCCAGTAACCACGCCAAGAGATTAAGAACATGAATCCAGTAGCCCAGATCAGGTGTCCAAATAAGAACATCCATGCCCAAACAGCTTGAGCATTCATACCAAATGGGTTATAACCATTGATTAATGGTGAAGAATTTAACCATAGGTAATCACGTAGCCAACCCATAATGTAAGTTGAAGATTCATTAAATGCTGCTGCATTTCCTCCCCAAATTGTTAAATGCTTCCAATGCCAGTAGAAAGTTACCCAACTAATTGTGTTTAACATCCAGAACATAGCTAAGTAGAAAGCATCCCATGCCGAGATATCACATGTACCACCACGGCCTGGACCATCACAAGGGAAACTATAACCAAAGTCCTTCTTATCAGGCATTAGCTTAGAACCACGTGCATCTAGAGCACCTTTAACAAGAATTAAAGTTGTTGTATGAAGTCCTAAAGCAATAGCGTGGTGAACTAAGAAATCACCAGGGCCAATTGTTAAGAATAAAGAATTCTTGCCACTGTTGATTGCTTCAATCCAACCCGGTAGCCAAATTTTACTACTGGCTACACTAGCAGCACTTGTTGATGAAGAAAGAAGTACATCAAAACCATAAACGGCTTTACCAGAGGCTGCTTGAATAAACTGTGCAAAAACAGGCTCAAATAAGATTTGTTTTTCAGGAGTGCCAAAAGCTACACAAACATCGTTGTGAATATATAAACCTAGAGTGTGGAAACCTAAGAATAAACTTACCCAACTTAAGTGTGAAATAATTGCTTCTTTATGTTGAAGCATTCTAGCTAAAACATTATCTTTGTTTACTTCTGGATCGTAATCACGAACAAAGAAGATAGCTCCGTGTGCAAAAGCTCCAACCATTAAGAAACCTGCAATGTACTGGTGGTGTGTATAAAGAGCAGCTTGTGTCACGTAATCTTTAGCCATAAATGCATATGACGGTAAAGCATACATGTGTTGTGCAACCAGTGATGTAGCAACACCAATAGATGCTAGTGCTAAACCTAGTTGCATGTGTAGACTGTTTGTAATAGTCTCAAAAAGCCCTCTGTGACCAGCACCTAAACGACCTCTTGGAGGTACGTGTGCATCCAGAATTTCTTTCATGCTGTGACCAATACCCCAATTAGTACGGTACATGTGTCCTGCAAAGATAAACACTATAGCGATAGCTAAGTGGTGGTGAGCAATATCCGTAAGCCACATAGACTGTGTCTGAGGGTGGAAACCACCTAGGAATGTTAAAATTGCTGTACCAGCACCTTCACTTGTACCAAAAATGTGCTTTGCAGTATCAGGATTCTCTGCATAGATACCCCAGTTACCTGAGAAGAAAGGCGTTAAACCCTCTGGGTGTGGAAGCTTTGAAGTAAAGTTATCCCAACGAATGTGCTCACCGCGTGACTCAGGAATAGCAACGTGGATTAAGTGGCCAGACCATGCTAGCGAACTTACTCCAAAAAGCCCTGATAAATGGTGGTTAAGACGTGATTCGTTGTTTTTAAACCAAGCTAAACCTGGTCTAAATTTTGGTTGTAAATGTAACCATCCTGCAAATAGAAGTGCACAAGATAGTAATAATAAACCTAAAGCACCAAAATAAAGATCTGTGTTTGATCTCATTCCAATTGTATACCACCAGTGGTATACGCCTGAAGTAGCAATGTTTACCGGGTATGAAACTCCACCACGTGTAAATGCTTTAATTGCTGATTGACCAAAATGTGGGTCCCAAATTGCATGTGCAATTGGCTTAACCTTTAAAGGATTTAAAACCCATTGTTGGAAGTTACCTTGCCACGCTACGTGGAAAAGGTTACCTGATGTCCATAAAAATATAATTGCCAGATGACCGAAATGTGACGCAAAGATCTTTTGGTAAAGACTCTCCTCTGTCATTCCGTCATGGCTTTCAAGATCATGCGCTGTTGCTATACCGTACCAAATTCTTCTGGTAGCCGGGTCTTGAGCAAGCGCTTGACTAAACTTAGGAAATTTAGTAGCCATAAAAATTTATTCTCCCTTTTTTAATTAACCTACGGAGATAATTCTTGCTAAGAAGAATGACCATGTTGTACCAATACCCCCTAATAGATAGTGGGCTAGTCCTGCTGCACGTCCTTGTGTGATACTTAACGCACGAGGTTGAATAGCAGGTGCTAGTTTAAGCTTGTTGTGAGCCCAAACTACTGATTCAATAAGTTCTTGCCAGTAACCACGACCACTGAATAGGAACATTAAACTAAATGCCCAAATAAAGTGTGCGCCTAGGAAAATAATACCGTATGCTGATGTAGCAGAACCGTATGATTGAATAACTTGTGATGCTTGTGACCATAAGAAATCACGAAGCCAACCATTAATAGTAACTGCACTGTTAGCAAAGTTACCTCCAGTAATGTGAGAAATTTTCCCTGTGGCAGAAATTGTACCCCAAACATCTGACTGCATTTTCCAGCTAAAGTGGAAGATTACAACAGAGATTGCGTTGTACATCCAGAATAAACCAAGGAATACGTGATCCCAAGCAGAAACTTGACAAGTACCACCACGGCCTGGACCATCACAAGGGAAACGGAAACCTAGGTTCGCCTTGTCTGGGATTAATCGAGAGCTTCGTGCAAACAGTGTACCTTTTAGAAGGATTAGCACTGTTACGTGAATTGTAAATGCATGGATATGGTGTACCATGAAATCTGCAGTACCAAGTTGAATTGGCATCATTGCAATTTTACCATTAACAGCTACAACGTCACCTCCAAATGCATAACTTGATGTTGCTAGAGCATTTGGTGCTGTATTTCCTGGTGCTAGCGTGTGAAGAGACTGAACCCACTTAGCAAAAACAGGCTGAAGCTGGATTGCTTTATCTGAGAATGTATCCTGAGGACGACCTAACGCACGCATTGTATCGTTGTGAACATAGAGACCAAAACTGTGACAACCTAGGAAAATACAAACCCAGTTTAGGTGTGAAATAATTGCATCACGGTGTCTTAGTACACGGTCTAATAAATTGTTGTATGATTGTACAGGACTATAGTCTCTTACCATGAAAATGGAAGCATGAGCACCTGCACCAACTACACAGAAACCACCAATCCACATATGGTGCGTGAATAGTGAAAGTTGTGTTGGATAATCAATACCAATGTATGGGTACGGAGGCATCGCATACATGTGGTGCGCTACAATAATACTTAGAGAACCCATCATTGCTAAGTTAATAGCTAGTTGAGCATGCCAAGAAGTTGTTAGAATTTCATATAGACCTTTGTGACCTTCTCCAGTCAGAGGACCTTTGTGTGCTTCTAGGATTTCTTTCATGCTGTGACCAATACCCCAATTAGTACGGTACATGTGTCCTGCAAAGATAAATAGTACTGCTAGTGCTAAATGGTGGTGAGCTGTATCACTAAGCCATAAACTTCCAGTAATTGGGTTTAGACCACCTTTAAATGTTAGGAAATCCGAATACTCACTCCAGTTAAGTGTAAAGAATGGTAATAGACCTTTCTTAAAACTTGGGTAAAGCTGCCCCATAAGCTCTTGGTTAAATAAAAGCTCGTGAGGTAAAGGAATTTCCTGTGGAGATACACCAGCGTCTAAAATCTTATTAATAGGTAAACTGATGTGAATTTGGTGACCAGACCATGCTAAACACCCTAAACCTAATAAACCAGCTAAATGGTGGTTCATCATTGATTCCACATTTTGGAACCATTCTAGTTTTGGTGCTGCTTTGTGGTAATGGAACCAACCTGCAAAAACCATTGCTGCTGACATTAAAAGCCCGCCAATAGCAGTCCAATAAAGTTCAGCTTCATTTGTGATACCTGCAGCTCGCCACATTTGGAACCAACCTGATGTTACTTGAACACCAGAGAAACCTCCTCCAACGTCGCCGTTTAGAATTTCTTGTCCTACGATCGGCCAAACTACTTGTGAACTTGGCTTAATAGTTGTTGGACTTGCTAACCAAGCTGAATAGTTTGAAAAGCGTGCACCGTGGAACCACATTCCACTGATCCATAGGAAAATTAGTGATAATTGTCCAAAGTGTGCACTAAAAATTTTTCTTGAAATATCTTCTAGTGAATTAGTCTGACTGTCAAAATCGTGAGCATCAGCATGTAGGTTCCAAATCCAAGTAGTTGTCTTTGGTCCTTTAGCTAATGTTCGTGAAAAGTGTCCTGGTTGAGCCCATTTTTCAAATGATGTCGCCACCGGATTCTTATCCACTACAACTTTAACTTTTTTCGCCTCTAATTCTTTCGAGCTAATTTTCATTTTTACTCTCCCTTTTTGAGACTTACAAATACGAAAATTTTATTCAATTTTTAAAATTTAACAAAGCCTACTCAACACTAAAAATAACAAACCATAAAACTAGACTTAAAATCGATATAAAACCTTCTAAATAATAATTTTACTTTAAATCCGTTAAAATTTTTAACTTTTTCTAAAATTTTTAAAAAAAGAAAACCTAATAAAATGTTCACAAGCAGCATAATGCATAATTAATATATAAAACATGATTTCTTAAAACCTAGTTTTTACAGAAGTTAATAACCTTTATTATAAAAACAATACCGCGGAGTGGAAGTTATATATTTACTAAATCTATTTTATGCTAATTGATAAAAAATAGTTTGCCCTAAATAGAAAATATGTTTCAAAAATCTTTCCCTTAATTTTTATAATTAAGGGAAAGATTTTTAAAGCTAGGAATTACATTGACTTAGCATCTGCAATTGCTTTCTTTAATGTCTCTTCACTTTCAGGAGAAAGCTTTTGCTCACTCTTAATTGTTGAAAGAAGACTACCTGCACTACTCTTTAGATAAGTTCTTAATTTTCCAACGAAAGATTTAACATCTTCTACCGGTACATCATCTAAATAACCATTAATACCAGTGTAGATTACAGCTACTTGCTCTTCTACAGGGATTGGTGAATTTTGTGACTGCTTTAACATTTCTCTTAATCTAGCACCACGTGCTAGCTCATTTTGAGTTGCTTGATCTAAATCAGATGCAAATTGTGAGAAAGCTTCCAGTTCAGCAAACTGTGCTAGTTCAAGCTTAAGCTTACCAGCTACTTGCTTCATTGCTTTAATCTGCGCAGCAGAACCAACTCGTGATACAGAAATACCTACGTTAATAGCTGGACGAATTCCGGCATTAAATAAGTCACCTGAAAGGAAAATCTGACCATCTGTAATACTAATTACATTAGTTGGGATATAAGCTGATACATCACCTGCTTGAGTTTCAATAATAGGTAATGCTGTCATACTTCCACCACCAAGATCATCACTTAACTTAGCAGCACGCTCTAGTAAACGTGAGTGTAAGTAGAATACATCTCCTGGGTATGCTTCACGACCTGGTGGACGGCGAAGAAGAAGTGACATCTGACGGTATGCAGAAGCTTGCTTAGTTAAATCATCATAAATGATTAATGTCGCTTTACCTTTGTACATGAAGTACTCAGCTAAAGCAGCACCGGTATATGGAGCGATGTACTGTAGCGTTGCTGGATCATCTGCATTCGCAGCTACAACGATTGTATAATCTGTCGCACCACGCTCTTCAAGCGAAGTAACGGCAGCAGCAACAGACGAAGCTTTTTGACCAATGGCTACATAAACACAAACAACATCTTCACCTTTCTGGTTTAAGATTGTGTCAATTGCTACTGATGTTTTACCTGTTTGACGGTCACCAATAATTAGCTCACGCTGACCACGTCCAATAGGGATCATCGCGTCAATTGCAGTAATACCTGTTTGTACTGGTTCACAAACAGACTTACGAGTAATAATACCAGGAGCCATTGATTCTACTAGACGACTGTCAGTAGATGCAATATCACCTTTACCATCTAGTGGACGGGCTAAAGCATCTACAACACGGCCTAAGAATCCTTCACCTACAGGTACTTGGGCAATTTTACCAGTAGAACGTACAGAACTACCTTCTAAAATATCAAGTCCTGTACCCATTAGAACGGCACCAACATTATCATTCTCTAAGTTTAGTGCAATACCAATAGTTTTATCTTCAAATTCTAGAAGCTCACCAGCCATTACCTGCTCTAGGCCATAAACACGTGCGATACCATCTCCAACTTGAAGAACGGTACCTACATTGTCAATTTGAACTTCTTGATCATAACTTTCAATCTGTTGACGGATAATGTTACTAATCTCGTCAGGTCTAATGTTGATCATATTTCCGTAGAATTTTAATCTTAATTAAATTACAACTTTTGTACTAGGCCCCTAAAAGGTTGCTAATTTGTTTTAGCTGACCACGTATACTTGTATCTATCTTCTTCGAACCAATTTCAATTGTGAAACCACCAATTAATTGCGGATCAACTTTTAAAGCAAGTTTAATTTGCTTTGCTCCGGTGATAACCTTTAGTTTCTCTGCAATTTCTTTTTGTTGGTCTGCTGATAATTGAATTGATGAAGTGATTTTCGCTATTTCAATAGATTCTTGTTTGTAAGACAGCTCTAAAAATTTTTGAGCTATGCTATCCAGTACTTCAATACGAGTACGGTCAACAAGCAACAATAAAAATTTTAGTGTGCTATCACTAATTTGCTCTCCAAGAATATCTTTGACTACATTTTTTTTGGCATCTTTAGTAATTAAAGGGTTTCCTAAGAATTTCTTTAAATCACTAGAGTTTGCTAAAAATTGAGAAACGATGTTCATATCGTTCGTCGTTTCTTTTAAAGAGTCATTTGATTTAGCTAAATCGAGAAGTGCCTCAGCATACGGTTCCGCAACTTTACTTAAAACAATTGACATAATTTACTCGGCTAATTTAGAAATGTTTCTATCAATGATTTGTTGTTGTAAACTTGAACTAAGTTTACCTTCCAACTGCATTGTAATACGCTGTAGAGCTAGAGTAACAACATAATCTGAAATCTGTTTACGAACACGAGCTTCAATTGTTCCAATTTGTGCTTTAGCCGTACTTGTTAAACGCTCAATTTCAACTTTCCCTTCAGTTAAAATCGAACTTTTTACTTGTTCAGCAGTCACAGTCGCATCTTTTTGAATTGAATCAATTACTATTTGAGCTTGAGCTAACTGTGTTTCACTTTCAGTAAGTTTTGCAGTAGCTTCTTGTAATCTTTCTTCAGATTCTTGAATTGCGCTTAAAATTTTCTGTTGACGCTCGGAAAGGCTTTCAGATAGAGCCCCACTTAATAAATAAACAAGGCCACCAACTAATAAAGTAATATTAATTAGATTTGCCTCGAAAATATCAGTGTTAAGAGATACTTCCAGATCAGATAGTTGAATAGAAAAACTATTTAAAGTCTGATTTAATAAATCCATTTTTTTTCAAGAAGGTTTAATTTTACTACTAAAGAACGACTCCCTTCCCTAGCAGCTTCTCTTTTATAAGTTGGCTTAATTCATCAACTTGCGTCTCTAATTTCTCTAGAGCAAGTGATTTTTGAGCTTCTAACTCTTTGTTAGTTTTCTCAATTAAGTTTGCCGCATCTGTACGAGCTTGACCTATTTCAAGAGCAACAACATCTTTAGCTTCTTTTTCCGCTTGAGCTATTACGGCCTGGGCGTTAGCACGCGCTGTTTTTAACTGTTCATCATATTGCTTGTACAGTTCATCAGCTTTAACTAATTTTTCAGAAGCTTGTGTTAGACGGCCGCTAATTAACTCTTCACGCTCATCTAAAACTTTTGCTACGGGTTTGTAAAATATAAAAGTTAAAACAACCGTTAATAGGACGAATTGAATCGCCATTAAAGGTAGTGTCGCGTTAAAATCAAAAAGCCCCCCTGAACCTTCAGTCATAGCCAACGTTGTTGCAGGCATTAAAAAAATATTCATTTATATTTAGTTATAGAATAATGTATTTTGACTTGGGTAAAGCTAAGAGTCTTACTAGTAAATATTTGAAAATAGCGCTTAGTGTAAATACTAAGCGCTATAAAACTCCAAATAAATTAACCAGCAAACGGGTTAGCAAATAGTAGACAAAGCGCTACTACTAGACCATAAATTGTTAGCGACTCCATGAAAGCTAGAGATAGAAGAAGCGTACCACGAATTTTACCTTCAGCTTCAGGCTGACGAGCTAAACCTTCTACAGCTTGTGCTGCAGCTGTACCTTGACCGATACCAGGACCAATAGCAGCTAAGCCAATAGCTAAACCTGCAGCGATAACAGAAGCACCTGAGATAATAGGATTCATAGGAAATTATTATTTAAGTTTTTAATTTGAATATTTTGTGAAATTAACAAATTTCTTAGTTGCTTTAGACACAAGTCAATGTACTAAATTTTCAACTTAATAAAGTAAAAGTAATTATTCAATAGATTCTGCAATATAAGCAGCAGAAAGTGTTGAAAACACTAATGCTTGTACTGAACTTGCAAATAGTCCTAAAACCATTACCGGTAACGGTACTAGTATAGGCACTAATAAACAAAGTACAGATACCACAATCTCATCTGCTAAGATGTTACCGAATAAACGGAAACTTAATGATAGTGGTTTTGTAAAATCTTCTAGAATATTGATAGGTAAAAAGATTGGTGTTGGCGAGATGTAACGCGCGAAGAAACCTAAACCTTTTGCTTTAAGACCACCGTAGAAATAACTTATTGAAGTTAGTAAAGATAATGCTACAGTAGTATTAATATCGTTTGTTGGAGCAGCTAGCTCACCTTCAGAAAGGTGAATAAGCTTCCATGGCACTAGAGCGCCTAACCAGTTTGCAACAAAGATAAATAGGAAAAGAGTTCCAACAAAAGGAACCCAAGGACGATACTCGTACTCACCGATTTGATCTTTGGCAATACCAGAAACATATTCAAAAACGGATTCTACAAAATTTTGTAGACCTTTAGGAACTTGTTCTAGTTTTAATGTACCGAGAACAGTTATTGTTAAAATAATGGCTATAACTAACCAAGTAACCAATAACACTTGTCCATGTACTGTTAAGCCTCCAATGTTCCAGTATAAATGTTCACCTACTTCAACAGCAGCTAACGAAAAAAACATAATCAGATTATAAATCGACGTGAATAGTGCAAATTTTATTGTTCCCTGATAAATATATATACCTAAGTTAAATTGTGGCGTACATTTAATTAATGAAATGTGTGCCACAATTTTTTATAGTTAAACTGTTGAATTTTTACCCGTTATGATAGCATCTGCTAAAGTAGAAATTACAAGTTTAATTGAGCGTACTGCATCATCATTAGCTGGGATGGGTATATCAACTGCATTTGGATCACAGTTAGTATCTAAAATCGAAATAATTGTTATACCTAATTTTTTACATTCTGCGATAGCAGTAGCCTCTCGTTTAGGGTCTACAACAATAGCAATATCAGGTACTTGCGCCATTTCTGTTAACCCACCTAGGTTTTGGCGTAATTTATCATGCTCACGGCGTAGTAAAGCAGCTTCTTTTTTTGGTAGTCTGTCAAATTCACCACTTTCTTCTTTCTTATTTAACTCCTTCAAATAAGTAACACGTGCTTGTACGGTGGACCAATTTGTAAGAATACCCCCAAGCCAACGATGGTTAACATAATAACTACCAGAACGTCGAGCTTCTTCCGCTATAATCCCTGCAGCTTGTCGTTTTGTACCTATAAAAAGGAAATTTTTGCCTTCCTTAGCAGCCTTTTGAACATAATTGTGTGCATGTGTTAATAAACGAGCTGTTTGCACAAGGTCAATAACATGAATCCCATTTTGTTCTGTATAGATATAAGGAAACATTTTTGGATTCCAACGGCTTGCCTGATGACCAAAATGTACTCCGGCATCTAATAGTTCTCCAAGTGTAACTAATGTCATATATATTTTTTCTAATTGTCTAAGTAACTTAAATCTTTATTTGTTAAAAAAATAAAACCAGGTTTTAAATTTTTCGTGAATAGTACTCAATAACAAATAACTCGTTTAATTTTAAGGCAATCCATTCTCGATCGATGGTACCCAAAACTTTAGCTGTTAACGCTTTTTTGTCGAAGTCTAAATTTTGCGGAATATTTAATAGTGTAGGCAATTCAAGATTTTGGTTTACAAGCTTTTTACTAGCACTTGAATCTTTAACACCTAGAACATCGCCAGGTTTACATTGGTAACTTGGTATAGAAACTACAGAATTATTTATTATAATATGTTTGTGGCTAACCATTTGCCTTGCTGCAGCAATAGTTGGCGCCATGCCTAAGCGAAAAACAATGTTATCTAGACGCATTTCTAGTAGTTGTAAAAGAATACTTCCAGTAGCACCCTTAATTTTTTTTGCTTGTCTTACATAATTCATTAGTTGTTTTTCACTAACGCCATAATTAAAACGAAGTTTTTGCTTTTCTTCTAAACGAATAGCGTATTGTGTCAACTTCTTTTGTGTTGCCCCATGTTGCCCAGGACGTTGAGTTAATTTACCTTTTTTACTAGTTAAACCGGGTAAATCTCCTAATCTTCTTGTAATACGCAATTTTGCCCCTGTGTATCGAGCCATAGATTTTTTATTTAATTAAATTAATTAGATATCTTAATTTATTATTTGTAATTTCATATTAATATAACCTTTGTAAAAGTTCAAAATTTCCCTATATAAAAAAAATGAATTGGGAAAAACAAACCCCTTACTATTAAGATAGAAAGCTATTTAATAGCAAGAGGCTTATTTTATTAGAAATTTTTAACTTCTACATCTACCCCTGCAGAAATATCTAAATTACGTAAGTTTCTTAGAGTATCTTCTGTAGGTTTATAAACATCAATGATACGTTTATGTGTTCTTATTTCAAAATGTTCACGTGCTTTTTTATTCACATGGGGTGAGGTTAGAACACAATATCTTCGAGTTCTCGTAGGTAGAGGTATTGGTCCTATTGCATCAATACCGCTAGACTTCACTGCATCAATTATTTTTACACAAGAATTGTCTAAAATATTTGATTCATAAGCTTTTAAACTTATACGAAGCTTTTGTAGTTTTACAGAACACATAATTCTATTAAGTTAAATATTATATTTATTCTAGTATTTTCGATACTACGCCAGCACCTACTGTTCTTCCACCCTCACGAATTGCAAATCGCATACCTTGTTCAATCGCAATTGGGTTAATTAACTCTGCAGTCATTTTAATTCTATCGCCAGGCATTACCATTTCTGCAATACTTCCATCATCACCAGTAAATTGTACAATTGTACCAGTAACATCAGTCGTTCTTACATAGAATTGAGGACGGTATCCAGTAAAGAAAGGAGTGTGACGTCCACCCTCATCTTTATTTAAAATGTAAACCTCAGCTTCAAATTTTTTGTGTGGTGTTATTGAACCTGGTAAAGCTAATACCATTCCACGTTCAATTTCTGTTTTTTGAATACCTCGAATTAGAATACCAACATTATCGCCGGCCATTCCTTGATCTAAAGTTTTTTGGAACATTTCAATACCAGTAACTGTAGTAGTTTTTGTATCCTTTAAGCCTACTAGTTCTACAGCATCTCCAACAGAAACCATCCCACGTTCAATTCTTCCAGTTGCTACAGTACCACGGCCTGTGATTGAGAAAACATCTTCAATAGCCATTAAGAATGTTTTTTCTGTATCACGTTCTGGTGTAGGGATGTAGCTATCAACAGCATCCATTAGGTCATAGATTAAATCAACCCACTTATCTTCACCTCTTTCTTTAGGACCACCTTCTACTGCTTGTAAGGCTAATAAAGCAGAACCTGAAACGAAAGGAATTTCATCCCCTGGAAAATCATAACTTTCAAGAAGCTCTTGTACTTCTAGTTGTACTAATTCTAAAAGTTCTTCATCATCAACCTGATCAGCTTTGTTTAAAAACACAACAAGATACGGTACACCAACTTGTTTTGCTAATAAGATATGCTCTCGTGTTTGTGGCATAGGACCATCAGCAGCGGATACAACTAGAATACCACCATCCATTTGTGCAGCACCTGTAATCATGTTTTTCACATAATCCGCGTGTCCAGGACAGTCAACGTGCGCATAGTGACGATCAGCAGTTTCGTATTCTACGTGAGCTGTGTTGATAGTAATACCACGAGCTTTTTCTTCCGGAGCGGAATCAATCTCATCAAACTTTTTTGTTGCCCCTAAATTGTGAATAGCAAGTGTTGCAGAAATCGCAGCAGTTAAAGTAGTTTTACCGTGGTCAACGTGACCAATTGTACCAATATTAATGTGCGGCTTTGATCTTTCAAACTTTTCGCGAGCCATAAAAAATGAGTAATTTATTTAATTTAATTCTTTTTCTAGAATACTTTTGGCGGGAATTTATACGATTAATTGAATTTTTAAATTAGTATCTAAAATGTGCAAATGCCTTATTCGCGTCAGCCATTTTGTGTGTTTGCTCTTTACGTCTTATACTATTTCCAGTCTCTTTAGCTGCATCAATAATTTCATTTGAAAGCTTGATTGCCATACTCTTACCTGAGCGTGCCCGAGCAAATTCTGTAATCCATTTTAGTGAAACATTAGTTCCACGGTAAGCACGTATCTCAATAGGTACCTGATATGTTGATCCACCAACTCTTCGAGATTTTACTTCAACCTGTGGTGTAACATTTTTTACAGCCTTTTCTAAAACTAATACTGGATTCTCTTCTGTTTTAGTAGAAATTTGTTCTAATGCACTATAAACAATTTTTTGTGCAAGAGATTTTTTACCTGATTGCAGTATTCGACTAACTAAAAGAGTTACTAAACGGCTATTATAGATTGGATCAGGTTCGACTAATTTTCTTTGTGCCCTACTTCGTCTAGACATAAAATTATTAACTACTATTCAATAAAATTTAATTAAAGTTAAGAACTTTTTGGCTTTTTACCGCCATATTTTGATCTACTTTGTCTTCTATCTTTAACACCTGCAGCATCTAAAGTTCCACGAACAACGTGATATCTACACCCTGGTAAATCTTTTACACGACCTCCACGAATTAATACAACTGAGTGCTCTTGAATATTATGCCCTATACCCGGAATATAAGCCGTAACTTCAAACCCTGAAGTTAATCGAACCCTTGCTACTTTACGTAAAGCAGAATTTGGTTTCTTTGGTGTAGTTGTATATACACGAGTGCAGACTCCTCGTCGCTGAGGCGACGATTTAAGAGCTGGGGATTTCGTTTTCTTTTTTTGATCTATTCTTTCAAATCGAACTAACTGTTGGATTGTTGGCATAAAAATTTTTATTCCGTTTGATTTTCAATACCGTATTTACGCATAAAACGTTCTACTCTTCCCTCTGAATCAAGAATTTTTTGTGAACCGGTATAAAATGGGTGGTTTCCAGACCAAATATCAACATTTAGCCTTTCTTTTGTAGATCCCACTTTCATAATTAATTGTCCATCACAATAAACTTTTGCGTTAGGGTACCATTCAGGCTGAATCTCTGTTTTTGCCATTTTTAAAACTTTTTAATTAACGTTTAGAGAATTGTGGTGCTTTTCTAGCTTTCTTTAATCCATATTTTTTTCGCTCTTTACGGCGAGAGTCACGTGTTAATAACCCTTCAGATTTCAATACAACTCTATTTTCTTGTGACATATAACATAATGCTCGAGCAATACCTAATTTAATTGCATCTGCTTGCCCTTTCAAACCACCACCATGAGTGTTTACATAAATATCATACATGTTTTCTAGACCTAAACTAGTTAAAGGGGTCTTTGATGCATTGATATATTGTGAATTGTATTGTAAATAGTGTTCTCCAGGTTTATGGTTTACAACCATAGATCCGGTCCCAGGAACTAAAACCACTTTAGCTACGGATGTTTTTCTCCGTCCTATCCCAAAGAATGCTGATTTTGTTTCTGCAGTGGATAAAGTCATACTTTAAATAATGTTATTTATTTGTGCTAAATTTTTTAAGTTCAAAGATTCTAATTATAGAGATTTTTTCTTTTAGATCTTGTCTTTTAACAATCGTTTAAATATTAAAAAAATTTATGACCGAAGTTCCATATTAAAACGTTTTTTTAAACTTTCGCAAACTTCATCAGCAGATTTTTGGCCAAAATTTTTAAATTCTAAAAGGTCTTCTGCAGAATATTGAAGAAGATCCAGTAAAGTATTTACATTTGCACGTTTTAAACAATTGTAGGCTCTTACAGATAATTCTAATTCTTCTATAAAAACAGTATCGAAATGTTCGTTTTTATCTTCTTTTACAGATGTTGTAGCTGGCAACGCATTTGGTAAGCTAGTATCTGTTATTCTTAATAAACTAAAAGTATTTTCTAAAATTTCAGACGAATAGCTTAAAGCCTCTGATGGTTGAATACTACCATTAGTCCAAATTTCTAATAATAAATTTTCTAATTCTGAAGAGTTGCCGTATTTTTCAACTGATTCTTCTTTTGACAAACTGCGTGCAGTTTCAACAAAAAAATTTGCTTTAGTGACAGGCATAAAAATTGCGTCTACTGCAAGAAAATTAGGTGGCAAAACATAATCAATTTTTCCACTACTAATATAATTTTGCCCTTGCGCAATTAAAAACTCCATCTCGAGAACACCATCTGAATTTAAGGATGCTATATATTGCCTTGAATCCACTAAACTAACATCTGCAGGGAGTTCAATAGAATCTGCAGTTATAATACCGGCTTTTTTAACACTTAATCTAGCTAGAGTAGGTTCACTGATGTTTCCTTTTAAAACAATTTGTTTTAAATTAAGTAAAATATCAACAACATCTTCGTTTACATTCGAGATAGTCGAGAATTCATGATCTATACCTATAATACGCACACCAATAATTGCAACACCTTGTAAATTAGAGAGAAGAACTCTTCTTAAAGCATTGCCAACAGTGACACTTTGCCCTTTTAAAAAAGGTCCAATCAAATACTTAGAAAAATGTTTTGTTACTGATTTGTTAGATGACTGTAAGCATTGAATTTGAAACATGCGTTAAACAAGACTTTTAATATTACTGCAATTGTAAAAATTTCAAGTATGTATTTAATTAAACACGTCGTCTTTTTGGAGGACGACAACCGTTATGAGGTACAGGTGTAATGTCTTTAATAACTAAAACTTGTAGACCACAACCTTGTAATGCTCTAATAGCAGTTTCACGACCACTACCTGGACCACTTACAACAACTTCTGCTTGGCGCATACCTTGTTCATAAGCTTCAGTAGCAACTTTTTCTGCTGCTGATTGGGCTGCAAAAGGTGTACCCTTTTTTGCCCCTTTAAAACCACTACCTCCAGCAGAAGCCCAAAATAGTGTATTTCCTTGTTTATCAGTAATGTTAACAATTGTATTATTAAACGTTGACTTAATATGAACAACGCCACTAGTTATTGTTTTTTTTGATTTTTTACCAGAAAAACGCTTTATTTGTTTGACCATAACCAAATATTTTTCTAAAAATGACTATTTTTTCTTTGCAACCGGTATTTTAACTTTACCTTTTCGTGTCCTTGCATTTGTTCTTGTTCGTTGACCACGAACTGGTAAACCTACACGGTGACGACGCCCTTTTGCCGAACCAATTTCAGTTAAACGTTTAACGTTTTGGGAAATAAAACGTCTTAAATCACCTTCAGTCTGATATTGTTCATCAATGATAGCCCTGATACTAGTAATTTCTTCGTCAGTTAAGTTACCGCATTTTGTGCTCGGTGAAACATTAGCTTTTTCTACAATTTCCTTTGCACTGTTATTGCCAATACCGAAAACATAGGTCAATCCAATTTCAATCCGCTTATTACGCGGAAGGTCTACTCCTGAAATACGTGCCATTAAATTTTTGTTAATACTAACTTAATTATGATTTACGCTTCATTTTTGCTCGACCTTGTCGAACTTTTAAACGAGGGTTAGATTTACAAATTAAGTAAATTCTTCCACGACGCTTTACTACTTGGCAATCTTTTGCTCTATTTTTTAAATTGCCTATCGAACTTACTACTTTCATAAAAGTGCTAAATTAAAATGTAATAAAATTTTTAGGCTGACAAACCTTTTCTGGCTTTTCAAAAAGCCCCAATTAATAAGGTTCCTTTGTATCTTATGCTACTTTACATATGATAAAAAGTCTACGCTTTTTTAAAGCTCTCATAATTTTGAGAAACGAGATATCCTCGTATTTGTGAAGAAACATCTGTAATAACTCCAATTAAAATGATTAATGAAGTTAAATTTTTAAAAATATTAAATTGAAAAAAATTACCGATTAAAAATGGGAAAAATGCTAGGAATGCTAGGAAAATTCCACCCATAAAAGCTAACCGGCTTATTATTTGTTCTAAATATTGAGTTGTTTCTTTACCCTGTTTTAAACCGGGGATACTGTAAGACATTTTTGTCAGATTTTCTGATAAGTCTTTTGGTTTTAATACCAGTAATGCATAAAAACTACTGAAAAAAATTACAAGTATAATATTCAAACCAAAGGAAATCACAGTTAAAATATTCCCCAACGAACTACCTACGGCTGAAAAAACATTTACCAAAGCTAATTGCAATGGATAAAACAGTAACGTGGCAATTGTTGTACTAAATACTAGCGGCATAATACCACCTTGATTAAGTTTTACGGGAATATAGCTGTTTTTTAACTCTGTTGTCTGATTATCTTGTTTTAAATAATTAAAGTTTAATTGGCGTGCGGAAACAATATTAATTTTTTTGTATGAATCCTGTACTAATACAATGACAGTAACAATACTTAAATAAATCAATATTGCAATACCTACAGCAGAGAAATTATTACTGACGGTTTCACTACTTAAATTTTTTGAAAATTCAGTGAAGTTTGCTGGAATACCCCCAACGATATTTATAAAAATCAGCATTGAAGAGCCATTACCCAAATTTTCATTTGTTATTAATTCGGCAAACCACATTGAAAGCATTGAACCTGTTGTTAATGCAATAACGATCTTTGCACCTAAGAAAGCACTCCAATTAAACACAATAGGTTTTATAAGAAAAAATGCAAGTCCGCCACTTAGTATTAAAGCCCAAAAAAATGTTAGATACCTTGTATATTTACTTATTTGTTGTCGACCTAGTTCCCCTTCTTCTTTTTGTAACCTTTCTAAACTTGGTATAACTGGCGTTAAAAGCTGTATTACAATTGAAGAATTTATGTAAGGTAAAATTCCTAACGAACCAATCGCAAGAAATGAACTACCTGTTAAATTTTTTGCAAAACCAAATAATTGGTTTGTTTCTTGCCCTTGTATAAAAATATCTAAATCAACATTAGGCACAGGGATAAAAAGCCCTAATCTCACAAGAATTAAAAGGCCAAGAATCTTGAAAATTTTAATTTTTAATAAATTTAACGTTTCCGATGTTGCCATTTAGTTACAAATATAAATTTTAAGCATTGTACGCTCTTAAAGTGCTTAAACCATTAATTGTAGCTCTTGCATTATTTAGTAAATTATTAGAACCAAGTTGTTTTGATAAAATATTTTTAATTCCTGCAAGTTCAAGCACTGTACGAATGGAACTACCTGCAATTACACCAGAACCTGGAGCAGAAGGAAGTAAAACTAATTTAGCAGCACCAAAACGACCATTGGCTGGGTGTGGAATAGAATTTGAGCTTGTTAGCGGAACACTAATAATATGCTTTTTACCATCTGTAACTCCTTTTCTTACAGCAGTAATTACATCCCCTGCCTTTCCTACACCTACCCCAACTTTGCCTTGTTCATTTCCAACGACAATAATGGCACGGAAACTCATTTTTTTACCACCTTTTACAACTTTGGTTACACGTTCAATTGCTACAACGCGTTCTGACCATTCTGTTTTTGCTTTAAGTGTTCTTTTTGGGCCCATATTAAATATTTTTTTATAAAACTAATTACTTACCTGTTTTTCCTGCTTTACGTCGTATAATTTCACCTTCATAAGCAATACCTTTACCTTTATACGGCTCTGGAGGACGTACAGAACGTATTTTCGCTGCAAATTCTCCAACAAGATCTTTTTGCATTCCCGAAACGACAACACTTGTAGGACTTTCTACTTTTACAGTTAACTCTGCAGGAGTAATCATTTTTACTGGGTGACTATAACCCATATTTAATACAAGATCTTTTCCTTCTAATTGTGCACGGTAACCAACACCAGTAATTTGCAATTTTTTATCAAAACCCACAGAAACACCTGTAACCATATTTGAAACAAGTGTGCGTGAAAGGCCATAAAGCGCTTGTGAAAGTTTTGTATCTTGCGTTTTTTCTACAAATAATTTCTGATTAGATTCATCTAACGTGCAACACACTAATGAAGGTAGGATTCTAGTTAAACTTCCTTTAGGACCATCAACCGAAATTTTCTGCCCATTTAATTGAACTTTAACTTTTTCGGGTATATTTATAGATTGCTTACCTATACGAGACATATTTTATTTGAATTTTACCAAATATAACATAGAAGTTCACCACCAAGGCCTTCTTGACGTGCTTGTTTATCTGTCATTAAACCTTGTGATGTGGAAACAATAGCAGTTCCAAAACCTCCTAAAATTCGGGGCATTTTTTTGCTCCCACTATAAACCCTTAAACCAGGCTTACTTATACGTTGTATTTTTTCGATTTTTGGCGTTCGTTCTTTACCATTATATTTTAAGGATAAAAGAAGTGAACTTTTTATACCATTTTGTAACTCTTCAAAAGACTCTATTAAATTTTCAGAAAGTAGTACCGCTGCAATGTTACGAGTAACCTTAGTTGAAGGTATTTGTACAATCTGATGTTTTGCTAAATTCGCATTACGAATTCGTGTTAGCATATCTGCTATAGTATCAGTCGTCATTTTAATTTGTATTCCGTTAAAAACTAAGTTGCTGCAAAAGGCATTCCAAAAGATTTTAGAAGTGCTCTTGCTTCTTCATCGGTTTTTGCTGTTGTTACAATTGAAATATCTAAACCACGAATTTCAGTAACATCATCATAAGAAATTTCTGGAAAAATTAATTGTTCTTTTAGACCCAAATTGTAATTTCCACGGCCATCAAAGCCATTTGCATTAATTCCTCGGAAGTCTCTTATACGTGGTAGAACAATATGAATCAGTTTTGTTAAAAATGTATACATGCGTTCTTGACGTAATGTAACAGAGGCTCCAATCGACATACCGTCACGGATCTTAAATCCAGCGACAGATTTTTTTGCTTTATTAACCGTTGGCTTTTGCCCAACAATTAAAGACATTTCATTAACACTAGAATCTAGTTCTTTGGAGTTTTTAGAAGCTTCACCAATCCCTCGATTAACCGAAATTTTAACGATTTTGGGTACTTGTTCGATATTTTTGTAACCAAACTCTTCGATCATTGAAGGGACAATTTTTTGCTTATATAAATTTTTTAAATCAAGTTTCATAAATCATAAGCTTTTTAAAAAGTTTTAGACTTAAAGGACTTCCGGTGCTAACGAAACAATCTTTGTAAACCCCTTTTCTTTAAGTTCTCGCGCAATTGGTCCAAACACACGTGTACCTCTTGGATTATTTTCTTTATTGATAATAACAGAAGCATTGTCATCAAAGCGTAATCGCGAACCATCTCGACGGCGAACAGGCTGTTTAGTTCGAACAATAACTGCTCGCACAACATCTGACCGTTTTACAGTTAAATTTGGTGTTGCATCTTTAACAACTCCAATAATAACATCACCTACGTGACCATAACGCCTATTACTACCAAGTACACGAATACACATTAACTTTTTAGCACCACTATTATCGGCTACTCTTAAACAAGTTTGTGGTTGTATCATTTTGATTAATTATGTTGCAGACTTTCTTAAAATACTAGTTAGTATCCAATTTTTTGTTTTACTCATTGGTCTCGTTTCACGAATGCGAACTTGATCGCCAATAGAAGCATTAAAATCTGGATCATGCACTGCGTAACGTTTAGTTCGCGTAATAACTTTTTTATACCTTTTGTGAACAATACGGTCATTAACGGCTACGATACATGTATCTTTCATTTTATCGCTAACAATTATTCCGATTTTTTCTTTTACAGACATATATTTTAATTCTAAGAAATAAACAAAATCTTTTTTAGATTGTTTGATTAGGCTTTTTCTAAAATTTTTGTTTTAATTGGTAGTTTGTATGAAGCCAATTTTAAAACTTTATAAGCCATTTCTTTGTTTAAACCATTTATTTCAAAAAGAACAGCACCAGGCTTTACAACCGCAACCCAATAATCAACAGCACCTTTACCAGCTCCCATTCTTGATTCTGCTGCTCTTTCTGTAATTGGTTTATCTGGAAAAATTCTAATCCAAATTTTTCCAGTACGACGAACATATCTAGTAATACTTCTTCTCGTTGCCTCAATTTGTCGGGAAGTTAGCCAAACAGGCTCTAATGCTTGAATACCGTATTCACCAAAAACAATTGTATTTGCTTTCGATACACCTCTAAGTCTTCCTCGATGCTGCCTACGAAATTTTGTTCTTTTAGGAAGTAGCATAAAAATTAAAAAATTTCTTTGTTAAATATCCAAACCTTAATTCCTAACACACCATATATTGTATTTGCACGGTGTGTCGCATAACTAATATCAGCTCTAATTGTTTGAAGTGGTACTCTTCCTTCGCGTGCCCATTCAGCTCGCGCAATCTCAGCACCATTTAATCGGCCAGCAACTTGTATTTTAAAACCTTTTACTCCATTTTTTTGAAGTTGTTGAGTTGTTTGACGAATTGCTTTTCTAAAAGCAACACGCTTTTCAAGTTGATCGCCTATAGATCTTGCAACTAAAGAGCTCTCGTTTTCACTGTTTGTAATTTGTAAAACCTTTATACGAATTTGTTTTGAACCACTAACTAAAGTTTTTAGTTCCTCTTTAAAACCAAGTATTAAATTATTTTGATCAGTTTCAGAAGCTATAGCTTTCGGTCTGGCAGCATGTACAACTAATTCTAATTGGTTTACTTTTCGCAAAATTTCTAGTTTAGAAATTCCTGCTTTATTGTAAACAGGCAAAAACTTTTTTTCAAAAAATTTACGGATCTTATAATCTTCTTTTAGAACTTCACTATAAGCACCATAATTAGCAAACCATGTTGCCTCATGTGCTTTATTAATGCCCATTCTAAAACCGGTTGGATGTGTTTTCTGTCCCACGAATGCAATCCTTGTTAATTATTATTTTTAACTTTCCATAACAATTGTTATGTGTGATGTAGCTTTTTGAATTCGGTAAGCTCGACCTTGTGCTCTTGGTCTAAATCTTTTCATTGTAGGGCCTTGGTCAGCAAAAGCTGACTTAACCTTTAATGTCTTTTCATCAAGCCCAAAATTATTTTTAGCGTTTGCTGTCGCAGAACGTAAAACTTTTATAATAGGTTTGCAAGAAGCATACGGCATAAATTCTAATAATAATAAAGCCTCTGCATAAGTTTTTCCTTGAATCTGTCTTAAAACACGACGAATTTTACTAGGAGACATTCGAATGTATTTTGAAACAGCCCGAACTTCATTTTTTTGTAATTCCATAGCGTTTGACTAACGTTTTCCTTTCTTATCTTTTTTAACGTGTGAACGAAAAGTTCTTGTAGGGGCAAATTCACCAAGTTTATGGCCAATCATTTGATCACTTACAAAAACAGGAAGGTGCTGCTTTCCATTGTAAACAGCAAACGTATGTCCAATCATATTCGGGAGTATTGTCGTTGAACGTGACCAAGTTTTGATAACATCTTTTTTACCAGAAACATTCATCTGTTCAACTTTCTCCACTATATAAGAAGCTACAAAAGGCCCTTTTTTTAAAGAACGTGGCATATTAAAATTTTTAAATTTAAACTTTTATAGTTCTAACGTCTTGAACGTAAAATGTATTTTGAACTTGCTTTAGTAGATTTTCGTGTTTTAATACCTAAAGCAGGTTTACCCCAAGGCGTAACAGGTTTAGCTCGGCCAATAGGCGATCTTCCTTCCCCCCCTCCGTGTGGGTGATCTATCGGGTTTTTAACAACCCCTCGAACTTTTGGTTTTTTACCCAGCCATCTCTTACGCCCGGCTTTACCTAAAGTAATATTGATATTATCAACATTACCAACTTGACCTAAAGTTGCGAAACATTTTTTGTTGATTAAACGAACTTCGTTTGAAGGCAGTTTTAAAGTTACAAAATCCCCTTCTTTTGCAATTAGTTGTGCATAAGTACCAGCAGCTCGTGCTATCTGACCCCCTTTCCCAAGAGTTAATTCTACATTATGTACAATACTACCTAAAGGTATAAACTCTAAAGGCATTGCATTACCAACTTCAATAGGAACATTTGTTCCAGAATAAATACTGGAGCCTATTTTTAAAGAACGTGGTGAAATAATATATTTTTTCGAACCATCTTTATAATGTAATAGAGCTATTCTAGCGTTTCTATTTGGATCATATTCAATAGTGGCTACCTTTGCTACAATATTTGATTTTCTATGAAAATCAATAACACGATATTTTCTTTTGTGTCCACCACCACGACCTTTTACAGTAATAACCCCTCGGTTATTTCTACCACCGCATCGGCGTTTACCAAAAGTTAAACTTTTTTCTGATTTAACTTTAGACAGGTCGTCAAAATATGAAACAGATTTAGTACGTGTCCCTGGACTATATGCTCTATAAAAACGAATTACCATATAAATTTTTCCAAGCTAAATAATACTAACTAAAATTTAATTATCTTCAAATAGAGTTATTGAATCTTCTGAAGCTAATTTAACAATTGCTCTTTTATAACGAGCTTTTTTTCCTATAAATTTCCCTACGCGGCGTTTGCGTAATGGTAATAAAGACGTATTTACAGAAACAACTTTTACATCAAATAGTTGCTCAATAGCATCTTTAATAAGTGTTTTATCCGTCTTTACATCTACTGCAAAACTATATTGATTCTGTTCGATTAATCTTATAGTTTTTTCAGTCAGAAGTGGATACTTAATTATATTTAACAAGTTTTTCTGATTAGAAGAATTGTAGGGCATATTTTTTTATATTCCTATTCTTGTAAACTAATATTTTTGTGACTGTATTTTTAATACAGTATTCTTTTTACCCGGTACAGAACCTTTTAAAACTAAAATATTTTCCTCTACATTAATATAGAATATTTCACTACTTTTCAATGTAACTGTAGCATTACCAAGTTGGCCAGCCATCTTTTTACCAGGGTAAACACGGCCAGGTGTACTACCAGCACCGATACTACCAGGTGCTCTGTGATTTTTTGAACCATGCGTCATCGGTCCTCGGCTAAAGTTATTACGCTTCTGGTTACCGGCAAAACCTTTACCAATACTTTTTCCAGTTACCCTAACTTTTTGTCCGACAGTAAAAATGTCCGGCTTTAAAACTTGACCTAGTTTAAAGTTTTCTGGTTGAGTGACGCGAAATTCACCAAACGAGCGAAAGCCTTTACCCCCAATTTTCTTTAAGTGGCCTTGTTTTGCTTTATTAAGCTTTTCTATTTTCTGTTCGTCATAGCCAATTTGGATAGCATTGTATCCATCTGTGTCTATAGTTTTTATTTGACTTATCTGACACACTCCCGTTTTTAAGATTGTTACTGGAAGAATAGCACCAGACTCATCAAAGATTTGAGTCATGCCAATTTTTGTCGCGAATAAACCTGCTTGCATAGCTTTAATTTATAAAATAGTCAACAGGGGTTTTTAAAACGGTACAATTTTAGAAAAAATTGATCTATATTTAGACATTAAGTTGTTTAGCTAAATATAGTTAGTTTGTATTATAAATTATTTATTTTTTATTTGCAATTAAACAGCATTTGTTAGTAGAGTTAATCTCACTTTTGAATATGTTTAAAGGTTTGGAATAAAAAAAGCACCCCATGAGAAAATGGTTAGTCTAAATAACGGTCAACTAAATTTATGATATAGTTTGCTTATTAGCTATCTTCGGTAAATACGCCCTTTTTAAACTCTATAGAAGTTTTAAACTAATTAAAGATTAGTTTTTAATAAATATAGGCAAGACATAGTTAAATGGTTAAAGTTATTGGTATTGATTTAGGTACTACAAATTCAGTAGTTGCTGTTATGGAAGGTGGAAAGCCTGAAGTTATTACAAATGCTGAAGGGCAAAGAACAACCCCGTCAGTAGTAGCTTATACAAAAAAGGGTGATCTATTAGTAGGGCAGATTGCAAAACGTCAGGCTGTTATAAATCCTGAAAATACATTTTATTCTGTAAAACGCTTTATAGGTCGTAAAACAAATGAGGTTACTGAAGAACTTCGTCAAGTATCCTATAAAGTACTTCAAACAGAAGATATTATAAAACTTGATTGCCCCGCTTTAAATAAACAATTTGCTGCAGAAGAACTATCTGCTCAAGTTTTACGTAAACTAGCTGACGACGCCTCAAAATATTTAGGTGAAACGGTTAAACAAGCAGTAATCACAGTACCTGCTTACTTTAATGATTCACAACGCCAAGCAACCAAAGATGCAGGAAAAATTGCAGGGTTAGAGGTTTTAAGAATCATTAATGAACCAACAGCAGCGTCTCTATCTTACGGATTAGATAAAAAAGACAATGAAACAATTCTTGTATTTGATCTAGGGGGCGGTACTTTTGATGTATCAGTCTTAGAGGTTGGCGATGGTGTTTTTGAAGTACTTGCTACATCTGGTGACACTCACTTAGGTGGTGATGATTTTGATGAAAAAATTGTTCAATGGCTTGTCAAAGAATTTAAAGATCAAGAAGGTATTGATCTTACTCAGGATAGCCAAGCTTTGCAACGTCTAACAGAAGCTGCAGAGAAAGCAAAAATTGAATTATCGACATTAACACAAAGTTCAATTAACTTACCATTCATTTCTGTTACTCCAGAAGGTCCGAAGCACTTAGAAAAAGATTTAACAAGAGCAAAATTTGAAGAATTATGTTCTGATTTAATAACTCGTTGTCGCACACCTATTGAAAATTCATTAAAAGATGCAGAATTAACATCAGCATCTATTGATCAAAACGTATTAGTTGGAGGATCAACCCGTATACCAGCAGTCCAAGAACTGGTTGAAAAGCTTTTAGGTAAAACGCCCAACCAAACAGTTAATCCAGATGAAGTAGTTGCTGTCGGAGCTGCAGTACAAGCTGGGGTTCTTGGAGGTGAAGTTAAAGATATCTTGTTATTAGATGTAACACCACTTTCTTTAGGTGTAGAGACTTTAGGTGGAATAACAACAAAAATTACGCCGCGAAATACTATCATACCAACGAAAAAATCTGAGACATTTTCAACTGCTGTCGATAACCAACCAAATGTAGAAATCCACGTTTTACAAGGGGAAAGAGAGTTAGCAAAAGATAATAAAAGTTTAGGTACTTTTAGACTAGATGGTATTGCTCCTGCAGCTCGTGGTGTACCACAAATTGAAGTAACTTTTGATATTGATGCTAACGGTATTCTTTCAGTAACAGCAAAAGATAAAGCGACGAATAAACAACAATCTATTACTATTAGCGGAGCTTCTACGTTACCAAAAGATGAAGTTGAGAGAATGGTTAAGGATGCTGAAGCAAATGCGACCGCTGATAAAGAAAAAACTGAACAAATTGAAATTATAAATCAATCGGAAGCACTTTGTTATCAAACAAAAAAACAACTAGAGCAACTTGAGGCAACAATTTCCGCAGATGAAAAACAAAAAATTCAAGGTTTAGTAGATGATTTAGAGACAGCTACAAAGGCCAGTAATTATACGGATGCAAAAGAGCTAATGGAAACTATTAAAAAAACTATGATGGATATTGGTCAAAAAGCTTATAGTACAGAATCAGGTCCTGATTCAAGTAATAAAGACGATGTGATTGATACAGATTTTTCAGCAGAGAAAAAATAGTAAAATATAACTTATTCCTATAGCTTCAACAGAATTTATTTTCTGTGCTGAGTATTTACACTTTATATTGTTCTTTAATTATTTTGGAGAGGTAATGTAGAATTATCTCTTCAAAACAAATGTAATTAAATAAGGTATCTAATATTATTTTTTTGATAACTTTTTTATAGCTTTATCATCAGAATTTTAGATAAAAATTACCCCACTTTCTAATAAGTTAACTAAAAAAACGGGTGCTTAAGAATATTCTTCAAGTTGTCAATTTATATATATATAAGTATAATAATATTTATAGGGGGTCGATGCCCGAGTGGTTAATGGGGACGGATTGTAAATCCGTTAGCATAGCTTACGTTGGTTCAAATCCAACTCGGCCCAGTATTTTTAAGGTTAACAGCTTTTAGAAAATAAGCAAACTATAATTTTTTCCACTAAATGGCTTTGAATTAATAATGCTTTTGATCCGCCACTATCTTTTAATAATGGATTCTCGATTTTAAACCCTTCTTCCTAAAATAGCGTAGCTTTTTTATTCAAAAAATCTTATTCTTACCTAAGAAATTGATGTTTGAGTATATACTATTTGTTAGTAATAGTTAAACGTTTTCACGTTGAAATTTCCATAAATAAATATATTAATTTAAAGATTATGGCAGACGCGTTAAATTTACAGATTCCTTCACCAACATTTGGTGGAAGTACAGGTGGATGGCTCCGAGCAGCCGAAACAGAAGAAAAGTATGCAATTACTTGGACAAGTAAAAAAGAACAGGTTTTCGAAATGCCTACAAGTGGGGCTGCAATTATGCAAAGTGGAGAAAATCTATTGTATCTTTCAAAAAAAGAGCAATGTCTTGCATTAGGGACACAGTTAAGGACTCTATTTAAAATAAACGATTACAAAATTTATAGAATATTCCCAAATAGCGAAGTTCAGTATTTACATCCAAAAGATGGTGTATTCCCTGAAAAGCTAAATGAGGGACGTATTGGTGTTGGAAACATTGGCCATTCTATTGGAAAGAATGCACAGCCTGTTAATGTTAAATTCACGACAAAGCGAACTTTTGATGAGTAAAGGTTATAACCTTTATACTAAAGATATTTTTTGTGAATAATATTCGCTTCTAAAAACTATAATACTTATTAACGTAAAATAGTTTCAACTTATTATTTGGTCAAAAATTATTAGATATTAACTAAAAAATGCTAAAAAACAAAATTTTAGTAGGAAGTTTTGTAGCTTCTATATTATTAGGCAGCAATGTTAGTCCTGCAAACGCACTAGAACTTGATGAAGATACTAGAACAGTACCTCTTGATGCAAAAGGAAACAGTGTAGTAATGACACCTGAGCAAGTTAAGCGTGGTAAGCGTTTATTTAATAACGCTTGTGGTACGTGTCACGTAGGTGGTCTTACGAAAACAAACCCAAACGTTGGTTTAGACACAGAATCTCTAAGTTTAGCTACTCCAGCTAGAGATAATATTACAAATCTAGTAGCTTACTTTAAGGATCCATACACTTATGATGGTCTTGATTCAATATCAGAAGTTCACCCTAGTATTAAGAGTGCTGATATTTTTCCAAAAATGAGATCTTTAACAGATGAAGATCTATTTGCGATTGCAGGTCATATTTTATTACAACCGAAAGTTGTTAACGAAAAATGGGGTGGTGGAAAAATCTACTACTAATCTAATATATTTCTAAATTTATTAATTAGAAAATGGGATGGAGTTAAAAACTCTATCCCGTTTTCTAACTAATATTAACCTAAATACCAAATTGGTTACCACGTCGATATTGTAAATAAGCTGCTACAAAAAGCCCTAAAATTGTTACAGGCACTAGACCAAGGACAATACCTGAAAGTAATACTTCAACCATAATTTATCTTATAAAGTAGATCTTTATTAATACTCTAATATTAAGTATATATCGTTATATGTTATCTTATTCTCCAATTTCCGCAAAAAGACTGCTTTCTCTGATATCCGCTTCTTGAATAGTTACTAAATCAGATTTTGTTAAAACAGCATCCCCAGAATTAAACATTCTATTTGCATGACGCATTCGAGCAGTATCAATTGCATTACTAATTGTTCTTGCATTTGCGAATAAAGGTAGCTGAGCACGCTTTTGAACATACTCTAGTAAAGCACGTTCTGCATCATCGGTCATTCGATATTGTTGTTCTTCCAGAATTAAATGCGCAATTTTAATTAATTCATCTGGAGTATAATCAGGAAAGTCGATATGGTTAGCTACACGCGATGATAAACCAGGATTTGATTCATAAAAACTATCCATCCTTTCTTTATAACCAGCAAAAATAACCACGAGGTCTTCTCGTTGATTTTCCATGACTTGTAATAAAATCTCGATAGCCTCTGATCCATAATCACGCTCATTGTCAGGCTTATATAGATAATAAGCTTCATCAATAAACAAAACACCACCCATAGCTTGCTTTAAAACCTCTTTAGTTTTTGGTGCTGTATGACCAATATATTGACCAACAAGATCATCTCGAGTAACGGTAATTAAGTGACCTTTACGGATATAACCAAGTTTAAAAAGAATATCAGCCATTCTTGTTGCTACTTCTGTTTTACCGGTTCCCGGACTTCCTGTAAAAGACATATGTAAACCAACAGAAGATGCTCCTAAGCCAAGATTTAAATTCTTTCTTAAACGCTGAACTAATAAAAGAGCAGCAATTTCTTTAATTCTTAATTTTACAGGGGCTAAACCTACTAGATCTTCTTCTAGTTGGTCGATAATCCCCTGAATATTCGTTTTATTATACTCTTCTTGTAAATTTACAGCCATATAACGTAATTTTTCTTAAAGTTGAAAATAAATATCCCTTGTAACAATTCTACTACAAAAAAGGGAAAAGTAAATGTTAACTTCAACGATTGAAATAGTTTTCTTTTTTTTAGCATACTTCTTATGTTAAAATATCAGTATCAAAGATAATGATAATTCCGTTTATATACATTACTAATGTTTGAACGTTTTACGGAAAAAGCGATCAAAGTTATCATGCTAGCACAAGAAGAAGCTAGAAGACTAGGTCATAACTTTGTGGGCACAGAACAAATTTTACTAGGACTTATTGGAGAGGGCACAGGAATTGGACCTAAAGTTCTTAAAGCAATGGGTGTTAATTTAAAAGATGCTCGTGTTGAAGTAGAAAAAATTATTGGTCGTGGTTCTGGATTCGTGGCTGTCGAGATACCTTTTACACCAAGGGCCAAAAGAGTACTTGAACTTTCTTTAGAAGAAGCTCGCCAGCTGGGCCATAACTATATCGGTACAGAACATCTTCTTTTAGGACTAATTCGTGAAGGGGAAGGTGTAGCTGCACGCGTTCTTGAGAATTTAGGTGTAGATCTTTCAAAAGTTAAGAGTCAAATTATCCGTTCTCTTGGAGATAATACAGAAGTAAGCAGTAGTAATAACGCAACTCGAAGTAAAACACCTACATTAGATGAATTCGGTACAAACTTAACACAAAAAGCAATCGAAGGGCGTCTGGATCCAGTCGTAGGACGTGCAAAAGAGATTGAGCGTGTTATTCAAATACTTGGTCGAAGAACGAAAAATAACCCAGTATTAATTGGGGAGCCGGGTGTAGGTAAAACAGCAATCGCAGAAGGGTTGGCACAACGTATTTCAAACCGAGATATCCCAGATACACTGGAGGATAAGAAAGTAGTCGCTTTAGATATCGGTCTGCTAATTGCAGGTACTAAATACCGTGGAGAGTTTGAAGAACGTCTTAAAAAGATTATGGATGAAGTTCGCACTGCCAATAATATTATCTTAGTCATTGACGAAGTTCATACTTTAATTGGTGCAGGTGCTGCTGAAGGTGCAATTGATGCTGCTAATATATTAAAGCCAGCTCTTTCACGTGGTGAATTACAATGTATTGGTGCAACAACACTTGAGGAATATAGAAAACACATTGAAAAAGATGCAGCACTTGAGCGTCGTTTCCAACCAGTAATGGTTGGGGAGCCATCAGTTGAAGAAACAATTGAAATTTTATATGGTTTACGCGAACGATATGAAAAGCACCATAAATTAGTAATTTCTGATGAAGCCCTGGCTGCTGCTGCCAAATTTGCTGATCAATATATTGCAGATAGATTCCTTCCAGATAAAGCGATAGATCTTATTGATGAAGCTGGTTCACGTGTACGTTTAATGAATTCTCAACTTCCTGCTGCTGCAAAAGAATTAGATCAGGAACTACGTGAAATTCTAAAAACAAAGGATGATGCTGTACGAAACCAAGATTTTGAAAAAGCAGGCCAATTAAGAGAGCGAGAAATGGAAATTAAAGCTCAAATTAACGCTATTGCACAGAGTAAAAAAGGTGCTTCAGAAGAAACAAATACAACCCCAACTGTTACAGAAGAAGATATTGCTCAAATTGTAGCTGCATGGACTAGTATCCCTGTAAATAAACTAACAAAGAGTGAATCTGAAAAGCTTCTTCAAATGGAAGAAACTCTACATAGTAGAATTATCGGGCAAGATGAAGCTGTTGTTGCAGTATCTCGTGCAATTCGAAGAGCACGTGTTGGTTTAAAAAGTCCAAACCGCCCAATTGCAAGTTTTATCTTCTCGGGACCTACTGGTGTAGGTAAGACTGAATTAACGAAAGCTCTGGCGACTTATTTCTTTGGCTCAGAAGAGGCGATGGTAAGACTAGATATGTCCGAGTATATGGAAAGACATACAGTTTCAAAGCTTATTGGTTCACCTCCTGGTTATGTTGGATATAATGAAGGTGGTCAATTAACAGAAGCTGTTCGAAGACGACCTTACACCGTAGTTCTATTTGATGAGATTGAGAAAGCTCACCCGGATGTTTTCAATCTAATGTTACAAATTTTTGAAGACGGGCGTTTAACAGATTCAAAAGGGCGTACAATTGATTTTAAAAATACACTTTTAATCATGACATCGAATGTAGGTTCGAAAGTCATTGAAAAAGGTGGAGGCGGTCTTGGTTTTGAGTTATCAGATGATCAATCTAATTCACATTACAACCGTATTAAATCTCTTGTTAACGAGGAATTAAAGCAGTATTTTAGACCAGAATTTCTTAACCGTTTAGACGAAATTATTGTATTCCGTCAATTAACAAAAGATGAAGTGGCACAAATTGCTGAAATTATGTTAAAAGAGGTTTTTGAAAGAATTTCGATGAAAGGAATTCAGCTCGAAGTAACGGATCGTTTCAAAACACGGTTAATTGATGAAGGCTATAACCCAAGTTATGGGGCTCGTCCACTTCGCCGAGCAGTTATGCGACTTTTAGAAGATAGTTTAGCTGAAGAAGTTTTATCTGAAAAAATTAAAGCAGGTGATACTGCCGTTGTTGATGTCGGAGAAGACAATAAAGTTAAAGTTCTTCTAGGGGAAAAATTTGAAGTTCTTCAAGAACAATAATAAAAATACAATTGGTTTAGGGATTTCGCTCTTTTAGTCGCAATTATCTTCACGTTGATTGCAACTATAGTAAGTAGGGATAAGTTAGACTCGATTCAACGTATTTTATATCCTTTGTGAGTATTAGGCATGTGCTTTACCATTTTTTAACTGAAAAACTCAACTAACTCACTATTGGATTGTTTCCAGTAAAAGCATTCAAATAAAATAAGCGAGACAAAATTAAATTTGTCTCGCTTACTTTATTTGAATTTAAGCAACTGCTTGTAATCTAGCTTTTGCTTTACGAAGTTCAATGGTAGCTTCAATTTTCTCTTTTTTAGTTGTAGCTTCATCTACAAGTAAAGTTACTTTTTCAAGTTCTTCTTGAGCGGCAGTACGATCAATTGAACTAGCATCCTCTGCACCATTACAAAGAATAGTAACCTTATTATTTTCTACTTCAGCAAAGCCTTCCATTAAAACAATCGAAGTCCAACTAGCTTCTGTTTTTAGACGCATTACGCCAATATCTAATGCAGTTAGTAAAGGTGCGTGACCAGTTAAAATACCGATCTGACCTGTACTACTTGGTAAGATTAATTCTTCTGCATTAGCATCATAAACAACCTTATCTGGTGTAATTACACGAACATTTAAACTCATATTTGATTATCCTTTTAGCTTTTCAGCTTTTTCAATAGCCTCGTTAATATCTCCTACTAAATAGAATGATTGCTCAGGTAAATCATCATACTTACCATCTAGAACATCATTAAATCCAGTAATACCATCTGCTAATGATACATACTTTCCAGGTGAACCTGTGAAAACTTCTGCTACAAAGAATGGTTGTGATAGGAAACGCTCTACTTTACGCGCACGAGCAACAGTATTACGATCGTCTTCAGATAATTCATCTAAACCTAGAATAGCAATAATATCTTGAAGCTCTTTATAACGCTGTAGAGTTTGCTTAATACGTTGAGCTGTATCATAATGTACGTCACCAACAATCTCAGGTTGTAACATTGTTGACGTAGAATCTAGTGGATCTACCGCAGGGTAAATACCTTTAGAAGCTAAACCACGTGAAAGTACTGTAGTTGCATCTAAGTGAGCAAATGTTGTAGCTGGAGCAGGATCAGTTAAATCATCTGCTGGTACATATACTGCTTGAATTGAAGTAATTGAACCCTCATTTGTTGATGTAATACGCTCTTGTAACGTACCCATTTCTGTAGCTAACGTTGGTTGGTAACCTACAGCAGAAGGCATACGACCAAGAAGAGCAGATACTTCTGAACCTGCTTGTACAAAACGGAAAATGTTATCGATAAATAAAAGAACGTCTTGCTTATTAACATCACGGAAATACTCCGCCATTGTTAAAGCAGTTAATCCAACACGCATTCTTGCGCCTGGAGGCTCGTTCATCTGACCGTAAACTAAAGCAACCTTTGAATCATCAAGGTTCTTTTCGTTAATTACGCCAGATTCTTTCATTTCACAATAAAGGTCATTACCTTCTCTTGTACGCTCACCAACACCACCAAATACAGATACACCACCGTGGGCTTTAGCAATGTTGTTAATAAGCTCCATGATTAGTACAGTTTTACCTACACCGGCTCCACCAAATAAACCAATTTTTCCACCACGTCTGTATGGTGCAAGAATGTCTACTACTTTAATACCTGTTTCAAAGATTGCAGGCTTAGTCTCTAGATCTGCGAACGCAGGAGACGGTCTGTGGATTGGTAGTCCAGAAGGTGCATCACATGGACCCATTTCATCTACAGGCTCACCTAGAACATTAAAGATACGACCTAATGTTTTTGTTCCAACAGGAACTGTAATAGGTGCACCAGTATCAGTAACACTTGCACCTCTCTTTAAACCATCCGTAGAAGTCATTGAAACTGCACGTACTTTGTTGTTACCAAGAAGCTGTTGTACTTCACATGTAACAATTGCGTCTCCATCAGTAATAACTAATGCGCTGTAAACTTTTGGAAGATCTCCTGAAGGAAACTCAATATCTAGTACAGGTCCAATAATTTGTGCGATAAAACCAGTTTTTGAAGCAGTATCTACCATTATAAAAATAATTAGGGCTAATTCAAATTATGTAAATTAACAAAATTTCGAAGAACCGAAATAAAAAATTTCGGTTCTTTAATTTTAATTTCTGCTTTAGATTTTCAATTATCTAAAACCGACAGCGGCTTGCCAAACAAAAGCTAATAACAGAAAAAATACTGGAATTGCAGGCATAACGTCTACTATCGGACGAAATGCTGTATATGGCTCAGGTAAAGCGGATAGTAAAAAACTAATATCCATTATAATTAATCCCTCTGTTATAAAAAATTCTCTACGTAGAATTATATAACAATTTGTTTAAAGAACGTGTTAAAAATTTTTTAAAAAGTGTTATAAATTAATTCTAAGGGAATTCTTTTTACAGATTTTTTATCTGTAACACGTATTTTTAGTATATTAGACAATTTAACAACGAAGAGATCGAAATTTTTAAATGGTTGGAATCGTTCAAGTATTTGTACTTCTTCTTATATTAGTATCTTTTGCTATGGTTGTAGCAGTGCCAGTAATTTTAGCTTCTCCTGGGGAGTGGGAAAAATCTCAAAACATTGTATGGAGTGGAGCAGGCGTATGGTCAGCTTTAGTTATCCTTACAGGTATTTTCAACACTGTACCTGCTTAAAAAGAATACCAAAAGTATACATATAGTAAATAAAGCCAAGCCTTTTTTAAAGGCTTGGCTTTATATTTTTTTATGTAAAAACTCCCCAGGTAGGATTTGAACCTACGACAAACCGATTAACAGTCGGTCGCTCTACCCCTGAGCTACTGAGGAAATTTTAGCGGGTGACGCGATTCGAACGCGCGACATCAACCTTGGCAAGGTTGCGCTCTACCCCTGAGCTACACCCGCAAAAAATAGCTTTTATATTTAGAATACTAAAAGTATACTATTTTGGCTAGGCCATTTTTAGCGGAATTTTTTTGGCAAAAGTTAATAATTTTTTGCAGTAGAACGAATAATACGTTTAACCTCCAGTGGATCACTTTTATATTTATTGGCTAGTGGGGCAAAATCCCTACCAATTAACGCTTGAATTTGTTGCTTCTTTAATGCGTAACTGTTGTTAATCAATTCCTTTAAGAGGAATAAGCTTTTATTCACTTATCCTTTTTTATTTAAAAAAATTATAATAGCTTAATACCCTAGTCTGTAAATTATGCATATATTTATTTAAAAGAGGTAGGAATTTACTTTTTTCTATACTAAAATTTAAAATAAGATAATTTTATATTGAGTAGTCTTCAAGAATTACTTAAGTAATAAAATAAAAGAGTAAGAAAGTCAAAAATTTTTCTACAGGAGGAAAGAAATAAATGGCACTACCATGGTATCGTGTACATATCGTAGTCCTTAATGACCCAGGCCGCTTAATTGCTGTGCACTTAATGCACACTTCATTAGTGGCTGGATGGGCAGGATCAATGGCTCTTTACGAGCTAGCTGTTTTCGACCCATCAGACCCAGTTTTAAACCCTATGTGGCGTCAAGGAATGTTTGTAATGCCATTCATGGCTCGCTTAGGTGTAACAGATTCTTGGGGTGGTTGGAGTATTACAGGTGAAAGTGTTTCTAATCCAGGTATCTGGAGTTTTGAAGGTGTTGCTTTATCACACATCGTACTTTCAGGAATGTGTTTCCTGGCAGCTATTTGGCACTGGGTATACTGGGATTTAGAATTATTTAGAGATCCACGTACAGGTGAACCTGCACTAGATCTTCCGAAAATCTTCGGTATTCACCTATTTTTATCAGCTCTACTTTGTTTTGGTTTCGGTGCTTTCCATACAACAGGTACGTTTGGACCTGGTATTTGGGTATCTGATGCTTATGGTATCACAGGCCGAGTACAAGGTGTAGCCCCAGCTTGGGGTGCAGAAGGATTTAACCCGTTTAACCCGGGTGGTATCGCATCTCACCATATTGCTGCAGGTATTTTAGGAATTTTAGCTGGAGTATTCCACTTAACAATTCGCCCACCACAAAGACTATACCGAGCTCTTCGTATGGTAACATTGAAACTGTTATTATCAAGTAGTATTGCTGCAGTATTCTTTGCTGCATTTATTACTTCAGGTACAATGTGGTATGGTGCTGCTGCAACACCAATTGAATTATTTGGTCCTACTCGTTACCAATGGGATAGTGGATACTTCCAACAAGAAATTGAAAGACGTGTTGAAACTTCTTTAAACGAAGGACTATCTTTAAGTCAAGCATGGTCACGAATTCCAGATAAGCTAGCTTTCTATGATTACATTGGAAACAACCCAGCTAAAGGTGGTCTATTCCGTGCAGGTCCAATGAATAAGGGGGACGGTATTGCTGAAGCTTGGCTTGGTCACCCAGTTTTCCAAGACAAAGAAGGTCGTGAGCTAACTGTACGAAGAATGCCTGCATTCTTTGAGACATTCCCAGTAATCTTAGTGGATAAAGATGGTATTGTTCGAGCGGATATTCCATTCCGACGTGCAGAATCAAAGTACAGTATTGAGCAAGTTGGTGTTAGTTGTAACTTCTACGGTGGAAAACTTAATGGTCAAGTATTCACAGATGCTCCAACAGTTAAGAAATACGCTAGAAAAGCTCAACTAGGAGAAGTTTTTGAATTCGATAGAACAACTTTAGAGTCAGATGGTGTATTCAGAAGTAGCCCACGAGGTTGGTATACTTTTGGTCACGCAAATTTTGCTCTTCTATTCTTCCTTGGTCACTTATGGCACGGAGGACGTACTCTATTCCGAGATGTATTTGCTGGTATTGGTACTGAGGTACTTGAGCAAGTGGAATTTGGTGCTTTCCAAAAGCTTGGTGATAAGAGTACTAAAAAACAAGGTGTTGTTTAAGCAAAACCTATAAAATATTTTCTATTAGTTTATTTGAATTAAAACATGGAAGCATTAGTATATACTTTTCTACTAATTGGAACTCTAATAGTTATTTTCTTCGCAATTTTCTTTAGAGATCCACCTAGAATTGTTAAAAAGTAACCCAATTCTTATTTAGATTTAAATAGAAAAACCATTCGTTAAGGTAACGAATGGTTTTTCTATTTTTAAACAAAAGAATTTAATCTTCATGCTCTTCAAAGGGGTCTCGTAATTCTTTAGACACGGGACCAAAAGCAGTATAAACTGAATAACCAGTAATACCAAGAAGTAGTCCGGAAATGAAAATACTTAAAATCGTTGCTGTTTCCATAAAAAAAAATAGTTCTGCGACAAGTTGTAAAAAAAAACAAAAATCTGCTTATAATATATATTATGAGTCGTATTACATATTTGTACTATTAAATTCTTTTTAAAGTTAAAATTATGGCATTAAGAACAAGACTAGGTGAAATTTTAAGACCACTTAATTCTGAATATGGTAAAGTAGCACCCGGTTGGGGAACTACGCCAGTAATGGGAGTTTTTATGGGCTTATTTTTAGTATTTCTAGTTATTATCCTTCAGATCTATAACTCTTCTATTATTTTAGAGAATGTCGATGTAGATTGGGTAACTACGTAAAAATTTTCTAAGAAAGACAAAATTAAAGTGGTGGCAAATATTTTTGCTACCATTTTAATTAGGGTTTACTATTGACCTAATGATAAATCATTCTATTAAGGAGTATAATAAATTTTAATCTAAAACTTGTTTTAGCAACTTAATAAAAGAGTATTGAAAAAACAATTGTAATTCTAATACTTTTTAAGTATTATGTTAATATGCGGACGTGGCGAAATTGGTAGACGCACTAGATTTAGGTTCTAGCGAGTACCCCTCATGAGAGTTCGAGTCTCTCCGTCCGCAATTTTATTGTAACAACAGTTTTTACGTCTCACTGTATCTATTTCAAAGTTTTCTTTTACTAGGGTAATAATTTAATGAACGGACTTTGGGATAAGACAATAGGAAAACAACTGTTGAAGGACATTTTTTTTCTAAAATTACGATTATTTGAATAAGGATCTTAAATCGGAAGGGCTTTCAAACACCATAACAAAAGTTCTTACTTACACATACCCTTTTCATAACAACAAACGTAAATTAACGTTTTTAAAAAAATTACTACTCGTTCTACTGGAAATGAACTTGTCAGGAGAGGTAGGCGAATTTGAAGGGGAATATATTCTGTACTACAAAATGATGGTTCTCTTTCCGAACTATAGATCGGCAGAAGTGATGCATGACGAGATGAATGAATCAGTTAACTTTGTACAAAGTTCAGGGAAGGCGAAACCACTTGACAACCGTAACAAGTTTAACGAGAAATTTATAGAATTGATTATCTCAATCATAAAAGAATTTCAGAACAGAAGTAATGGAAAGGTTAACTTTTTGCAAGCCAATGACCCTTACAGTATAGTTGAACGCCTGGAGAAAAAACCAGATTTATCACCTTATGCGAATTTAATTACTTTGACTAGCTTTCAAGGAAGCTTAAGCCGCGGAATAACTCTTGATTACCCATTTACCTTCCTAATGATTTCGGATATTGCACAGGCCAATTCCTTATATTTAACAGGCCACAATACTGGATACAATAACGCAAAGCAAGTTAGTAACAGTATTGTCCAGGCTTACGCGCGAAGCCTGAGATTATTTAAAGAATACGCGGGAGGACTCAACAATCATCCGTTTAAACGTTCTTCTAATCTAAGGGTACTCGGCTGGTCGTCCCACTTAAATGAAAAATATTCGTCTGCCACGCTTAAAGATTCGATACTACGAGATCTAAGTGAAGGATCGCTAGACGAAAATGTCACATTCGCATACAACCCGAGTAAGTTGATAGAAGGGGTCCTGAAAAAAAATTATATGCTTGATATCATAGATGGCCCAGATTTGACCGGTTCCACAGAGGTTGAGCTGAACAAGACTCAAGGTGAATCGACTTTTGGTGAAAATGAAGGTGAAAATAAAACTGATGTACTTTTAAATTCAATTCGCCTGTATTTTTATGCTAACACACTAATTCTTCAAAGTCATCCTTGGGGTTAGTCGGCTTTGAAGCCCGCGTTGAAGCAAGTTCTCCCCCACCCCAGTCAGATTGGAAATCAATACGGGTTGTATCTCGTTCGCTAAAAATGGCTTCCAGTTCACCGAATAGTCGTTGGATATCGGTGACGGTTTCTCCTACAGTTGCTGTGTCTATGTCAATTAATTTTACAGCATCTCCGCCTTCGCTAAAATCTAGTCGGAATTGGGTTCCATCCGT
>Ga0209092_10000184_pt1 | contig 58697 bp, 76 predicted proteins | sample FraStrMetagenome_FD_187446 | JGI IMG/M metagenome (GOLD analysis project Ga0209092, IMG submission 187446) | Marine eukaryotic phytoplankton communities from Arctic Ocean - Fram Strait ARC3M Metagenome (SPAdes) (version 2) | ecosystem: Environmental > Aquatic > Marine > Oceanic | place: Fram...
CAACGGGATCCCAGGGGCCAGGTGGTTCAACAGGTGCTACTGGTGCCAAGGGTAATACAGGTTCAACGGGTTCCACAGGTAATACTGGTTCCCAAGGTGCTAAAGGACAAAAAGGTCAGACTGGTAACACAGGTGCTGGTGGTTCAACGGGATCAACTGGTAGTAAAGGCCAGAAAGGCCAGAAAGGCCAAAGTCATTATATTGGTACAGTAACTGGAGTTAGTGATTCTGGTTGGACTACTGCGTTTACTGTTAATGGTAATAATCTAGGGTCTCATATTAAAGTAAGCTTTACTGGAACTACGGGAAGTGTGGTTGTAAATACCCAAGCTTCTATTGTTGTAGGGCATTATAAAGATTTTCTTGTAACAACAGAATCTGGATTCTATACTCTTTTATCAATTAAAATAACTTCTAATAATAATGAAGATTATGCAGTAGAACTTAAAACTAATCATACTAATTCTTTAACTATAGCATGTGAGGTATTCCCACAAAGTAGTGAAGGAATTACATTTACAAATTCTCATAGTTATTCTAGTGCAACACATACTCACGAAAGTAAATATGGTTTCCACACTTCTGGTGGTGGCGGCAATAGTGGTGATATTAGAGCTGGTGGAGATATATATGTTGGTAATACCACAAAGGTAATTAATGCAAATGGTACTTGGGCCGGGTCTTCATCGGGCTTAAAAGGTGAACCAGGAGCTGGTGGTTCCACAGGTGCTAAAGGCCAAAAGGGACAAACTGGTAATACCGGTTCAACGGGGGCCAAAGGTAACACTGGTTCTCAAGGACCAACAGGATCCACAGGGGCAACAGGTGGTACCGGTTCGACGGGTTCCACAGGAGCAAAGGGTCAAAAAGGACAAACAGGTGGTACTGGTGCAACAGGTGGTACAGGTGGTACAGGACAGAAAGGTCAAAAAGGACAAACAGGTAGCACAGGTGGAACTGGTTCTAAAGGTCAGAAAGGTGAAGTCGGGCAAAAGGGCCAAACAGGTAGCACAGGTGGAACTGGTAGTACAGGAGCCAAGGGCCAGAAAGGCCAAACAGGCGCAACGGGCCCACAAGGTGGAACAGGTGGTACTGGTGCCAAGGGTCAGAAGGGACAAAAAGGTCAGACTGGTAATACAGGATCCACAGGATCTACTGGTGCTACGGGATTAATTGATAATCCTTATGGTGCATTACCTACTTATAGTAATTCAAACCCTGCTACAATTTCTTGGGATTCGTCTGTAGATGCAATGAAGTTACAGAGTAGCGACACACAAATTGGTGCAGCATTCCCTGCCTTCCGTGTAAATCTTGCAAGTAATGAAACTCATAAATTATCAGTAAAAATTAAATCCAATACAAGTGCATCAAGTGGGGTTTATATTCGTGTATATGAATACAATGCTGCTTTACCCGCAGGTAAAACCGCAGTTTCACATTCTGCATCTTATGGAGAAGTCCAAGAAGATACTTCAGGTAAAACTAACTGGTATGAAAACGGCTCGGTAAATACAAGTTGGGCAACAAAGGAGTACACATATACTCCTACTTCAGGTGCTCAATGGGCATCAATAGTTATTTTAAATTGGTCTAGCCTTGGTACTAATTCTTTATATATTAGAGAACCAATGCATCAATTAATTGGTTCAAGCGGCGCGACAGGATCCACAGGGTCCACAGGTGCTAAGGGACAAAAAGGTCAGACTGGTGGTACTGGTGGAACAGGTGGTACAGGGGCCAAAGGTCAGAAAGGTGCACCAGGAACAAATGGTTCAACAGGGGGAACAGGTGCCAAAGGTCAGAAAGGTCAGAAGGGCCAAACAGGTAGCACAGGTGGAACTGGCGGCACGGGTGCCAAAGGTCAGAAGGGCCAAACAGGTGGAACTGGTGGAACAGGTGGTACAGGAGCCAAAGGTCAGAAGGGACAAACAGGTAGCACAGGTGGAACTGGGGGAACAGGTGCCACTGGTGCCACTGGGCCTGCAGGACCTAATGGTGGCACTTACCACTATGTAGATTCAGGAAATAATTACACTAAATTTAGAATGTGGGGTAGTAGTGCTACATACGGTATTGGTATGTATTCGGGTCAACTCCATGGAGACTTGGGTGATTATGCCATGACTTTCCAAATGAACAACGATAATAACCGTGGTTTCGTTTGGCGTGACGATGCAATGAGTGCATCTCAGGGTGCTATGTCACTATCAACTAGAGGATATCTATGTGTTGCCGAACGTATTACAGTAGGTGCTGGAATTAGTGACACATCTGTTCCTGCAACGGATGCATTGGAGGTTGTAGGCCAAATTACGGCAACAGGTAATATTACTGCTTATTCATCAGATGCTAGATTAAAAAATAATATTTTAAATATTCCTAATGCCTTAGAAAAAATACAAAGTATTGGTGGTTATACTTTCGATTGGGACGATAAAGTTGATGCCTTAGGTTTTGAACCAGAATATAGAAAAAATGATGCTGGACTCTTGGCTCAAGAAATACAATCAGTTTTACCACAAGCTGTGGCCGATGCACCATTTGATAGAGAAGTCGACCCAGAAGATAATACTAAGATAATTTCTAAAAGTGGAGAGAAATACTTAACGGTTAGATATGAAAAGGTAGTACCACTATTAGTTGAAGCAATTAAAGAACTCAAAGCAGAAGTTGAAGAGCTTAAAAAGAATAGTCACCCATGCAAAGAGATGCACGAATTTGATGCATATCCAGAGCTCATAAAAAGAATTGAAGAACTAGAGAAAAAATAACTGTATAAATAATACTATATGTTATTAATGCAGAGGCGAATTTTGTAATGAAAAAATTAGTTATAAACCTAACACACCGTTCCGATAGAAAAGAATTGTTTGAAAAGAACAATAAATCCTTAAAAGATTATAAATTTATAGAAGCAACATACGGAGAAACTATTTCTTATCTAGATGTTTTAGATATGGGGTATGATGTTCATAAATCATGGAGAAGTGTACCCGCTGCTGGTGTCCAGAGAATGAAGAAAGGTGAACTTGGTTGTTCAATTTCTCATTTAAATTGCTGGAAAGAAGTTTTAAATTCTAATGAAACTATGATTATCTTAGAAGATGATGTTATTATTAATTGGAATTTATGGGATGAAAAATATTATAAAGAAGTAATAAAAAGAGAAGATTGTGATTTTCTGTATTTACAGCATAATGATGCTCAGTTACATATGGGACCAGAAGGTGTTGTTCCACATCCTACAGATGATAAATTAGTATCTCCTGATTATCCATATAATATGACTGGATATGTTTTAACACCCAAAGGTGCTAAAATATTAATAGACAGCTTTGAAAAAGAATTAGTAGTAGTAGATGAATATTTACCTTATATGCATCGAAAAAAGAATTTAAATATCTGGGCATTAAAAGAAGATTCTTGTAATCAAATTCCTCGGTCAGAAAATCCAAGCTCTATAGAAGTTAATACTTACGATCTGGAAAGATTTAAAGACTACTCGAAAGTTCACTTTTGTACTATCGGTACAGACTCTGATAAAACTAAAAATTTATTTAAGAGTGCTGAAAAATATGGAGTACCATTAAAAAACATTGGAGAAGATTATGATTGGGAAGATTCAATGGAAAGTTTTGGTGGTGGTCCTAAAATAAAAATCATGCATGATTTTGTTCACTCGGCTGAAGTTGATGATATGGACATTGTATTTTTTACTGATGGCTATGATACATTCTTTGTTGATGATGGTGATACAATAGTAGATAGATTCTTAGAGTTTAATTATGATATTGTATGGGCAGGAGAAACACATTTATGGCCGTGTGAAGATGATGAAGATTTATCAAGGGCCTTTGGTGAAAAATATAATGAATTTAGATTAATAGAAAAAAATGCAGGGCCCGATAAAATTGCTTCACCTTATTTGTTTTTAAATAGTGGTGGTTATATAGGAAGAGCATGGATTATAAAGGAATTATTTTCACAATATAAGAATGCAAAGGATTTTTGTAAAGCTAAAGACCATAATTCATTTGTAGATGATCAAGAATTTTGCCAAAGACTATTTGCTCGTCCACAAAAGCGAATACACGACCAAACAATTGATTATGATTGTTACATCTTTCAAACTAATGAATCTGCTATGTCTAAATTAGAAAATGGACAGATGTGGAATCCTATAACAAATACTTGTGGGTGTGTTTATCATGGTAATAATTTAAGTTCTAATTGGGCCACTTATGATAAGCTGTTTAATGAACACGTAGATAGTTCTTATAATAATGTTACTCCATCATTATTTAGAATTAATCAATATGGTAGATTTGATGTTTTAGAAAAAGATATGATCATAGTTGATTTTATGGATCAAGCACAGTGTAGTGCGCTAGTTGAACTAGCTGAGATGAAAGGTAACTGGCAAGGATTAAAAGACGACAAGTTTCCTGCCCAAGAAATTAGACTAAAGCAGTTAGGTTTGTGGGATACATTATGCAAGACATGGGAAGAATCTATTTATCCTATTGTTGAAAAATATTGGCATCCTATGGAGATGTATGGCATGAGAGATGCCTTTGTAATGAAATACTCCATGGATACTCAAAGAAAATTAAATTTACATAATGATGCAAGTCTGGTTACTGGTTCAGTAAAATTAAATGATAACTTTGAAGGTGGAGATTTACTGTTTCCTAGGCAAGGCATTAGTAATAAAGATATACCACCCGGCAAGATGATTCTATTTCCTGGCATGGTTACACATGGTCACGAGTGTACTGAATTAACTAAAGGTGTTAAATATAGTTTAACCATGTGGAGTAGCAGATATCCTGGCGATATATTATAAACTGGGAGTGAATAGGTTATAAATAGTATAAATACTATTATAATAGAGGTATTAAAATGGCAAAACCAAATAGTAGACAAACGCTTATAGACTATTGTTTAAGGTCTTTAGGTGCACCAGTCATTGAAATTAATATTGATGAAGATCAAATTGAAGATAGAGTAGACGAAGGTTTACAATTCTATCAGCACTATCATGCAGATGCCGTTGAAAAGGTATTTTTAAAGCATCAAGTAACACAAGCTGATATAGATAATGGTTATATTCCCATTCCAGAATTAGTTACAGATGTTATTAGATTAATGCCTGTTAGAGCTTCAGGTTCATCATCAGGTATGTTTGATATTAAATACCAGATGCATTTAAATGATATGTTCTCACTTGGTTATCTTGGATCACTATTAGAATACTCAATGGCAAGAGAATACCTCTCTACACTAGACATGCTGGTTGATTCATCTGATAAATTTGTTTCATTTGATAGACATAGAGATCAACTTCGTATAGATATGGATTGGGCAAATGAAGTAAGTGTTAATGATTATCTTGTTGTAGAAGCATACAGAATTTTAGATCCAGAAACATATACAGATGTATATAATGATTACTATTTAAAGAAATATTGTACAGCACTATTAAAAAGACAATGGGGCGCAAATTTAATTAAATTTGAAGGAATGGTAATGCCTGGTGGTGTTACATTTAATGGCAGACAGCTATTTGATGATGCAAATGAAGAGTTACAAAAATTAGAAGAAGAAGTTAGGCTGAATTGGGAACAACCAGTTGACTTTTACATGGGGTAATTAAATGCCTAGAAATGTATATTTTAGTCAGGCAGTAAGGTCAGAACAAAACCTTTACGAAGACTTAGTTATAGAATCACTTAAAATATTCGGTCAAGACGTGTATTATATACCACGTACTCTTGTTAACCGAGATAATATTTTAGGAGAAGACCCGGCCGGAAGCTTTGATGATGCTTATTTAATGGAAGCATACATTGAAAATGTTGACGGTTTTGAGGGTGCTGGAGACCTATATCAAAAGTTTGGTATTGAAGTCAGAGATGAAGCTAACTTTGTTATTTCTCGTAAGGTTTGGAATGGTAATGTAGGTTTATATGAAGCTATGGCCAAGCCTAGAGAAGGTGACTTGCTATTCTTGCCAATGACAAATTCTTTCTTTGAGATTACATTCGTAGAAGATGATAAACCATTTTATCAATTATCAAATTTACCTGTATATAAGCTTACTTGCTCACTGTTTGAATACAATGATGAGGACTTTGATACTGGAATAGATGAAATTGATCATAAAATTGGTGATGAAGCATATCAATTAGTTATGGATTATACTACTACATCTGGTAATCACTTTAAAGAAGGCGAAATAGTAACTCAAGTATTACAAACTGCTGCAGAATCTGCTGATGGTAATACAGTAATTGAGGTGTTTGGTAGAGTACAAGATGTAACAAAAACATCAAACATTGCAGGGCAGATATCATTATCAAATATCGGCGTTACGGGTAGTGATGATTATAAAGAGTTTATTGTATCTGCTACTAAAACACTATATGGTGCTGAATCAAATAATACTAATACGATTAGTAAAATCTATGGATTAGATGATGGTGATGATTCATTTATGCCTGAGGATCCATCTGCACAAAATGTTGCATTTGAAGTAGAAGCAGATAATTTTATTGATTTCACTGAATCAAATCCATTTGGAGACCCATCATAATGTTTGGTAATCATTTCTATCATGCTACAATGCGAAAGTCAGTTGCTGTTTTCGGCACACTTTTTAATAATTTAAATATTGTAAGAAAGAGTGGCACTAATTCTGCATCTGGTATAGTAAAGGTTCCACTTGCATACGGCCCCAAACAAAAATTTCTTGCTAGACTAGATCAAGAAACAGGATTTGACCAATCAGTTGCTCTTAAACTGCCTAGAATGGCATTTGAGATAACTACCTTAGCACTAGACCCTAATCAAAAATTAAGTAAGCTCAATACTATAGTAGAAACTCATGGTAGTGATATTACAAAGAAAAAGACAATCAAGCATTTTACATCTTATGATATTGGTATGTCTTTATATATTATGGCCAAAAATCAAGATGATGGTTTACAAATTATGGAACAAATTATTCCATATTTTCAGCCAGATTATACTGTATCAATAAAGCCCGTAGAAGGATTTGATTTTAAACAAGATGTGCCCGTAATACTTGAAGGTGTAACTATACAAGATGATTATGAAGGAGACCTTGCAACTAGAAGAGTTCTCATATATCAGCTTGATTTTACTATGAAAATGAAGTTTTACGGACCCACAAGTGATGTTAAACTTATTAGAGAGATCAACATTGATTTTGAAAAATTTGGAACTAATAACGATTCAAACAGATTTGAAGAAATGGATTTTACAGTAGGTAATACTGATACCGAAAGCAATCATACGGTAACAGTAACTATTGATAATAATCCAGACGTAGATTAAATATGGATAAATTAGATAAAATGAGGAGTAACCTCGAAAAAAACTTGCCCGTGAAGAAAGCAGAGCCACCTATTAATAAAGATAAAAAAGATATTAAAGATGACTATGAATTCTCTAGGGAAACTTATCGTGACTTGATTAAGACAGGAACACATTCCCTAGATTCTCTAGCAGAACTTGCTCGTGAATCCGAACACCCAAGAGCATTCGAAGTTTTATCTAAGTCTATAAAAGACATTGCCGATACTACAGAAAAATTAATGGCCCTTCAAAAGTCAAAGAAAGATTTGGCTAAAGAAGATGAAGAAAAGGAAGAGGCAAGAAAACAGATTACAAATAATAATGTGTTTGTAGGTTCCACCTCGGAACTACAAAGATTATTAAAACAAGATAGAGATAGAATAATCGATGCAGAGGATCAAGAATAGCGAGTTTGGTTACTTAGGTAATCCCTCTGTCAAACGCGACGGAGTAGAAACTCAATTTTCAAAAGAAGAAGTATTAGAGTATGTAAAATGTATGCAAGAACCTGCATACTTTGCTCGTACTTATTTAAAAGTGATTTCACTTGATAGTGGATTAGTACCTTTTGATTTATATCCATATCAAGAAAAAATGTTTGAACACTTCAATGATAATAGATTTTCTATAGTTCTTGCATGTAGACAGTCTGGTAAATCTATTTCATCTGTAGCATATTTATTATGGTTTGCAATATTTCACCCAGAAAAGACTATTGCTATCCTTGCTAACAAGGGTGCTACTGCTAGAGAAATGTTGGCTCGTGTAACTCTCATGTTAGAAAACTTGCCATTCTTTTTACAGCCAGGGTGTAAGGCACTTAATAAAGGCTCGATCGAGTTCTCAAACAATTCAAAGATTATTGCAGCTGCTACATCAGGTAGTTCTATTCGTGGTTTATCTATCAACTTGTTGTTCCTAGATGAGTTTGCGTTTATTGAAAACGATGCTCAATTTTATACATCAACATATCCAGTTGTTTCTGCAGGTAAAGATACAAAGATTATTATTACATCTACTGCAAACGGTATTGGTAATGTGTATCATAAAATATGGGAAGGGGCAACGCAGGGAACTAATGAATTTAAATCGTTTAGAGTTGATTGGTGGGATGTGCCAGGTAGAGATGAAGAATGGAAAGAATCTACAATAGCAAATACATCAGCACTACAGTTTGATCAAGAATTTGGTAATACTTTTCATGGTAGAGGTAACACACTTATTTCTGCAGAGACATTACTTGCTCAAAAGGCCGCGGATCCTCTCTACTATAAAGAGAATATTAATTTATTTAAAGAACCGGAACTTGGTCACCAATATGTGATGTTAGTTGATGTTGCTAAAGGTAGAGGCCAAGACTATTCAACCTTTAATATAATCGACTGTTCTACAAAACCATTCGAACAAGTTGCAACATTTAGGGATAATACACTATCGCCTATGTTGTTTCCTGATATTATTTACAAATATGCTAAGACATATAATGAAGCATATGTGGTAGTAGAGAGCAATGACCAAGGTGCTGTTGTATGTAATGGATTATATTATGACTTGGAATACGAAAATCTGTTTGTAGAATCATCAATTAAAAGTAATGCTATCGGTGTTACTATGACCCGAAGAGTAAAGAGAGTTGGTTGTTCTACTATAAAAGATTTAATTGAACAGAAAAAATTAATAATCTATGATGCTGAAACCATTATAGAAATGTCCACCTTTGTTTCACGAGGTAATTCTTACGAAGCATCTAGTGGTAACCATGATGATCTAATGATGAATTTAGTTCTTTTTGGTTGGTTTTCATCTACAGATGTCTTTGAAAACTTAACAAATATTGATATGAAAAATTTACTTTATAGGGAAAGACTAGCAGAGATACAAGATGATATGTTACCTTTCGGCTATATAGATAATGGTAGTAATTTAGAAAATTCAGTAAGTAAAGATATGCCAGAAGATGGTAATGTCTGGTTTGAAACTGAATGGAAGCGTTGATAGAGTACAGTTATTTATAAATATAATCAGTGAAGATAAACTTATTATGGAAACTTATTAACTAACTCACAAATTGAGAGGATAAAGCGATGGCATTTCAAGTATCTCCTGGCGTTCAAGTCAAGGAAATAGACGCGACTAGCGTCGTACCTGCCGTATCAACCAGTATTGGTGGATTCGCGGGGGCTTTTAATTGGGGTCCGGTAGAAGAAGTTCGACTCGTGTCGTCAGAAGACAACATGGCGTCGGTTTTTTCCACACCAGACGACAATACGGCCAAATACTTTTTAACTGCGGCATCTTTTTTAAAGTATGGTAACGCACTTAAAACGGTGAGAGTAGTAGATTCAACAGCTAACAACGCGTCAGCTGCTGGAGATACAACTCTTTTAATTAAAAACGAGGACTCTTATGATTCTCAGACATTTACTCTGACATCTCAGGGTGCATGGATGGCTAAGTATCCAGGCGAACTCGGTAACAGTCTTAAAGTAGAAGTTTGCTCTAAAGGTACCACATTTGCAGCATGGGCTCATGCAGGACAGTTTGACGCTGCTCCTGGCACGTCTGATTTTGCAACGGGCCTAGGAAAAACTACTGCAGCAGACGAATTACATATTGCAGTAATTGATGAAGATGGAGCATTCTCTGGTACACCAGGAACTGTTTTAGAAACTTTTGGTTTCTTATCACAGGGTTCTGATGCCAAAGATAGTTCAGGAACTTCAATTTACTACAAGAATGTAATAAATAATCAATCAAAATATATCTGGTTTGGTAATCATGATGTAATCACTGGTGAAACACCTACTGGTTTAACTGATGCTGGTACAACTATTGCAGCTTCATCAGGTGCATTTGGTAATCATTCTGCTATAAGGACATTCACCTTATCAGCTGGTGTAGATGGTAATGCGCCAACTGCTGCTAACATTGCAACAGGTTTTGATTTATTAGAAGATTCAGAAACAGTAGATGTTAACTTATTGTTTGCACATCCAGATGCTAATGGTGCTAATACCATTGGTGCTGACTTAATCAGTATTGCAGAGGCAAGAAAAGATTGCATGGCTTTCTTATCACCACCTCTTGCAGATTCTGTAAATTCAAGCACACCAGCTACTGATGTAAAAGCATATGCAGATACATTAAATTCAACTTCTTATGCTTCACTTGATTCAGGTGCAGTATATGTTTATGACAAATACAATGATGTATATCGTTGGATTGGTTCCGCTGGCTTATGTGCTGGTTTATGTGCTAATGCTGACAATGTAGCTGATGCTTGGTTCTCACCTGCTGGTGTGAATAGAGGACAGCTATTAGGTGTTACTAAACTTGCTTATAACCCAACTAAAGCTCAAAGAGATGAATTGTATAAGGCTAGAGTGAATCCATTGGTTTCATTCCCAGGTCAAGGTACAATGTTGTTTGGAGATAAAACACTATTATCCAGACCGTCTGCATTTGACAGAATCAATGTAAGAAGGCTGTTTATTGTGTTGGAGAAAGCAATTAGTACTGCTGCTAAGGCACAACTATTTGAATTCAATGACGAATTCACTAGGGCCCAATTTAGAAATTTATTGGAACCATTTTTACGAGATGTAAAAGGAAGACGTGGTGTGACAGACTTTTTAGTTGTTTGTGATGAATCTAATAATACGGGTCAAGTAATTGATTCTAATAGATTTGTTGCTGATATCTTTATCAAGCCTTCAAGATCAATCAACTTTATTACATTAAACTTCATTGCAACAAGAACTGGGGTCGACTTTTCTGAAGTCGCCGGCGGTTAATAGGAGGAAACAATGGCAATTTTAGGCGTAGACGATTTTAAATCCAAATTAGTTGGAGGTGGCGCTAGGTCAAACATGTTTAAGGTCACGTGTAACTTTCCAAGTTATGCACAAGGTGATGTTGAACTGACTTCTTTCCTATGTAAGGCTGCTCAGTTACCTGCATCAATTCTTAATCCAGTGGAAGTCAATTTCCGCGGCAGAAAATTACAAATGGCTGGTGACAGAACATTTGAACCATGGACTGTAACGATTATTAATGATGTAGATTTCTCAGTTAGGAATGCATTTGAAAGATGGAGTAACGGTATTAATCAACACGTTGATGGTACTGGTTTGGCTAACCCAACAGATTACATGGCTGATATGATTGTAGAACAATTAGACAAGTCTGGTAAACCTGTAAAGAAATATGATATTAGAGGGACTTTCCCAACTAATATTTCTGCAATTGATTTAAGTTATGATAACGAGAATCAAATTGAAGAGTTCACAGTTGAACTTCAAGTTCAATATTGGGAGTCAGATACCACTAGCTAAAAGAGGTATAAATATAATAGAAGGAGGGATTAATTTCCCTCCTGATATTATTGAGGTATAAAAATATGGCAGATTTTTTCGGATTTGAAATCAAAAGAAAAGGTGGGGAAGAACCCATCAGGCCGTCATTTGTTCCAAATACAGATGAAGATGGTTCTGGTGTAATTCAAGCTGGAGGTCACTTCGGCGCTTATCTTGATTTAGATGGAGATAAAGCAAAGAATGAAATTGATTTAATTTTAAAATATAGAGATGTGGCTACTCAACCTGAGTGCGATGCTGCAGTTGAAGATATTATAAATGAAGCAATTGTAGGTGATCATGATGATACACCTGTAAGGATTGTATTAGATGAAGTAGAAACATCTGATAAAATCAAAGAAGTTATAACCCAAGAGTTTAATCATATTCTTGGATTATTAAATTTTAATGCATATGCTCATGACATTTTTAGAAGATGGTATGTTGATGGTAGATTACCATATCATATTATCATTGATAAAGATAAACCTAAAGCAGGTATCAGAGAGCTAAGATATATCGATCCTACTAAGTTAAGAAAAGTAAAAGAGATCGAAGAAGAACAAGACCCTAAAACTGGGGCAAAAATTATTACAAAGCAAGAAGAATATTTTATTTTCCAAGACACTAAAATGGGAGATAGTAATCAAGGGTTAAGAATCCACCCTGATTCAGTTGCATATTGTACATCGGGTGTTCTTGATCCGAGCAGAAAAAGAATTTTAAGTTATTTACAAAAGGCATTAAAGCCAGTCAACCAATTAAGAATGATGGAAGACTCACTGGTTATTTACAGAATAAGTAGAGCACCAGAGCGTAGAATCTTTTATATTGATGTTGGTAACTTACCTAAGGGTAAGGCAGAAGAATATCTAAAGAACATCATGAGCCAATATAGAAATAAAATGGTTTATGATGCAAAAACAGGTGACATTAAAGATGATAAAAAGCACATGTCAATGCTCGAGGACTTCTTCTTACCGCGTAGAGAAGGTGGTAGAGGTACGGAAATTACCACATTACCAGGCGGAGAAAACCTCGGCCAGATTGACGACATCCTCTACTTCCAAAAGAAATTATATAGAAGTTTAAATGTACCTGTTAATAGACTTGACCAAGAGTCACAATTTTCTCTTGGTAGAAGTACTGAAATTTCTAGGGACGAAGTTAAGTTTAAGAAGTTTATTGATAGATTAAGAAAGCGTTTTAGTGATCTATTCATGCAAACTTTGAGAACACAGTTAATTCTTAAAGGCATTATTGTATCTTCAGATTGGGACACGTGGAAAGAATCCATTACATTTGATTTTATTGAAGATAACTACTTTGCAGAATTAAAAGAAGCCGAAATCTGGAGAGAAAGATTTGAAATGTTAGCCACATTAGATGAATATGTAGGTAAGTACATCTCTAATGAATGGGTAAGAAAGAAAGTATTACGATTTACCGATGATGATATTAAAGATATTCAGGCGCAAATTGATGATGAAGAAAAATCTGGTGAAAACGAACCTATGGATGCAGATGATCCTAGATGGGACTAGCCAGAGTACAAGATTGTATAAATATATAACGAGAGGACAATATTATGTCAATAGAAAACTTAATTAGTGATTTGAAAAAGGGCGATAATGTTAATGCTGGTAAACAGTTTAATAGCATGATGGCAGATAAATTAAGTGCTGCTCTAGACGCAAAGAAGATTGAAATTGCTTCAAATTTGCAGAATAGAAAAGCAGAGACTAAACAGGAAGAAAAATAAATGCTTTCTTTTGTAGAGCTTAGAGAAAAAACCACTAAACTTGGTTCCGGAGAGAAGGAAGTCAAGTCATATAAAGGTGGTAAGAGAAAGAAGATTGATGTACAAGTAGTACAAAAAGGTAGAGCTTTCTCTGTGTATATCGACGGCGAGAAGTTGGACGATAACTTTAAGACAGCAAAGGATGCTGAAAAATCAGCTAATGATTTTATTAAGCTGATGGGCGAGGAACTAGAAGTATGAAGCTAATTGCAGAATATATCGACAGTGATTTACAGGTCATTGAAGAAAAAGTTGGTGGTAAAAAATCACTTACTATTGAGGGTGTTTTCATGCAAGCGGACCAGAAGAATAGAAATGGTCGTGTTTACGCAAAGGATGTACTTGAGAACGCCGTAAATAAATATATAAAAGAACAAGTAGAGACTGGTAGAGCGGTTGGTGAACTAAATCACCCTGATGGACCGACTATTAATCTCGATAAAGTTTCACATAAGATTACTGAACTCCGTTGGGACGGAAGTAATGTTATAGGAAAAGCATCAATCTTAAATACCCCTATGGGCAATATCGTTAGCGGTTTGCTTGAAGGTGGAGTTAAGCTTGGTGTATCAAGTCGTGGTATGGGAAGCCTTGTACAACGCAATGGAACACAACATGTAGCAAAAGACTTTATGTTATCTACTGTTGACATTGTTCAAGATCCATCCGCTCCAGAAGCCTTTGTAAATGGGATTATGGAAGGGGTAGATTGGGTCTGGAATAATGGTGTCCTAGTTGCACAAGAAATTGAATCAATTGAGACTGAGATAAAAGAAGCTCGAAACATGGCATCTGCTGATGTTGAAGTAAGAGCTTTCAAAAATTTCCTCTCTAAATTAAACTCTAAACTATAGGAGAACGTTATGTCAATCGACAATTTAGAAAATGATATGGCAGTCGAAGATGTAGCTACTGAAGAGCCGATTCAAGAAGAGAATGCAGAGCTCGTTGAAAATGAGAATTTAGACGAGGTAGACTCAGAACTTGAAGAAGGTAAAGTTAAGGAAGAAGAAGGTGAGGACGAAGACGAAGACGAAGAAGAAGTCGCCGTTGAGTCAGCTCCTAATACTCCTAAAACTAAGGCTGGAGTAATCCAGGCTGCAGTAGAAATCTTAAAGAAAGCCCGTAAAGAAGATGCACAAAAACTCTTTGCAAAAATGGTTGCAGTGACTGAAATGGACGACAACGAAGAAGAAGAAGATGATTCCGAGAAGGAAGAGTCTTATGATTCTAAGAAGAAGGCCAAGGCAAAAGTCGAAGCAGTTGACTTTGATGAAGATTTAGATGCACTAATTAAAGAAGAAGCTACTCTTTCTGATGAATTCAGAGGAAAGGCTGGTTCAATCTTTGAAGCAGTGTTAACATCTAAGCTTACTCAAGAAATTGGTAGATTAGAAGCCGAATATGTGCAAAATCTGGAAGAAGAAGTTTCTGAAATCCAAACTTCACTCGTAGAGAAAGTAGATTCCTACATGAACTATGTAGTTGAAACTTGGATGCAAGAAAATGAAGTCGCAGTTAGTGACGGTTTAAGAACCGAAATTGCTGAAGAGTTCATGACTTCGCTTCAAAAAGTGTTCACAGAACATTACATTGAGGTTCCTGAAGGTAAAGTTGATCTAGTAGACGATTTGTCTGCTCAGGTTGCTGAACTTGAAGAAAGTCTTAATAAATCAACCGAGGATAATATTAAATTACACGGTTCTGTTCAAGATTATCAAAGATCAGAAATTGTAAGAGAACAATCCTCAGGGCTTGCTGAGACGGAAGCTGAAAAACTTTCATCTTTAGTTGAAGATATTGATTTTGATGACGCAGATACTTTCGAAATGAAAGTAAAAACTGTCAAAGAATCATACTTCACAAAAGAAGTTAATGAATCAGTTGATGAAGTTGATAGCTTAATTGGTCAGGATAGTCAAGATATTGACTTATCTGAATCCATGAGCAGATACACTCAAGCAATATCCAAATTTAATAAATAATATAAACATATAGGGGAAACTAAAAATGTTTAACGCAGACGCAAACTTAATGGAAAAGTGGAGCCCGGTTCTAAATCACGAATCTGCTCCTGCTATTTCCGACAATTACAAGAAAGCTGTTACAGCTAGATTGTTAGAAAACCAAGAAGTAGCGATGAGACAAGAAGCTGCAGAAAGAGATGGAAACTTCATCACTGAAACTGCTGCCAATGCAACATCGGCTACTAATATTAAAGGCTTTGATCCTGTTCTTATCTCTTTGGTAAGAAGAGCAATGCCTAACCTTATTGCTTATGATATCGCAGGTGTTCAGCCTATGAATGGTCCTACTGGACTTATCTTTGCAATGAAATCTAAGTACTCAACTCAAGGTAGTGCTAATGAAGCACTATTTGGTGAAGCTGATACTGACTTCTCAGGTACAGGTACTCAAGGTGCTGGTTCAACTTCATTAGTCGGTGACGTATTAACTGGTGAAACATCAGCTGATTCTGGTTCTGACGGTGTTGAAGATGTATTCGGCGTAGGTACTGGTCTTGATACATCTGACGCAGAAGCACTAGGTAACACTGGTTCAGCTTTCGGCGAGATGGCCTTCTCAATCGAGAAATCAACTGTAACTGCTAAATCAAGAGCTCTTAAAGCTGAATACACTATGGAACTTGCTCAAGATCTTAAAGCAGTCCACGGTTTAGACGCTGAAGGTGAACTTGCTAATATTCTTTCTGCTGAAATCTTAGCTGAAATCAACAGAGAAATTATTAGAACAATCAACGTTAAAGCTAAGTTAGGCTTTGCTGCAGACGGTATCTTTGATATGGCTGCATCTGCTGACGCAGACGGTCGTTGGATGGTTGAAAGATTCAAGTCTTTAATCATGCAAATCGAAAAAGAAGCTAACGTGATCGCAAGAGAAACAAGAAGAGGTAAAGGTAACTTTATCATCTGTTCTTCTGATGTTGCTTCTGCAATCGCAGCTGCTGGTATGCTTGACTATACTCCTGCTCTTGCCGCTAACTTAAATGTTGACGACACAGGCAATACTTTTGCTGGTGTTCTTAACGGCAGAACTAAAGTATATGTTGATCCATATGCAACTAGAGACTATGTAACTGTAGGCTACAGAGGAACTAACCCGTATGACGCTGGTTTATTCTACTGCCCATACGTTCCATTATCAATGGTTAAAGCAGTTGGTGAAGAGGACTTCCAACCAAGAATCGGGTTTAAAACTCGTTACGGTATGGTTGCAAATCCTTATGTCGCAGCTGATGGTGTTGGTACTAACCGTGCTAACCCATACTTCAGAATCATGGCTATTAACAACCTATAAACGGTAGTTAAGTCGATTCTTAAAGGGACTCTTCGGAGTCCCTTTTTTTGTGTATAAATATATACAAGGAAGAGGGTTCTACATATCAAGTGGTATGTATCGCAGTCGTGGATGTAATGGAAACCACAGTCGGAATTACTTTATAGGGGAATAAAATGTATAAGTTATTTACTGCTCTTGCAATTATGGTATTAGCTGGGTGTTCAACAGTAGATTCAGTCATTGATGGAACTAAAGGAATTGTTGGTGGTGTGGCGTCAGATGTTGCTGCAGTTACTACTGGAACTTTAGATGTAGTATCAGGATCAATCAAGACTGTTGTGGACAAGACTGGCGTTGAAAAAACAGAAGCGGAATAATGCTGCGCTTTAGGAGTAAGTCTGCCATGGAAGGCTTTTTAAGTTTAACTTATTAGGATGTATAAATAATAATATGACTACAATAAATAAAAATTTCTTATCTCCAGTTGGATTTCAGCTTGTAATTAACAGGCAGAAATACTCCAATATTGAGTACTTTTGTACTGGGGTAACACTACCATCTGTAACCTTATCAGAGGCTCCATTGCCTTATAAGGGGGTCAACTATGCATTAACTGGTGATAGACTGGAATTTGCAGACTTATCCATTACGTTTAATGTAACAGAAGATATGGAAAATTACATTGAAACCTTTGAATGGCTACATAATTGTATTAATTCTAATATAGATGTATCAGAGGATGCTGAACTTCTTATATTAAACAGTCATAACAATGTATCAAAAAGAATTAAGTTTAATGGGTTATTTCCCACCTCACTTGATAGTTTAGACTTTAATACACAGAATACCACCATTGAATACTTACAAGCTACTGTGACATTTGCTTATACAAACTTTGAAGTGTTATAAACCGGTTTACATTTAGTCGGTTTTATGTTATAATATAAATATTATTAGCAAGGAATATTATGAACAATTTAGAAAATATTATTGAAATGTGGAAGAAAGATGCCGTGATTGATGAAATGAATCTCGGTGAAGCCTCCAGGGAATCTGCCAAACTACACAGTAAATACCTAGAGTTATACTCAATCAATAAACTCAAACTCAAAAAACAACAGTTAGACTTTAAAGTACTACTTAGAGACAAGTGGTCGCACTATAATGGTAAGCTAAGTAAAGAAGAAATAGATGAGAAGGGATGGGATTATGATCCTATGAATGGTCTTACTGTATTGAAAAGCGATATGGATAAGTGGTATGATGCAGACCCTCTGATTCAAGAAGCACAATTAAAAATAGAATACACAAAAGAAATGGTAGATACACTAAAAGAGATTATGGATAACATTAAGTGGAGACATCAATCTATTAAAAATGCTATTGAATGGCATAAATTTACCAGTGGTGTTTAATGAACAGTCTTGATTACATAGATAGTAAAAATTGGAACTCTTTAACACAGCTAAAAGAATGGCTTGAAATTAATACTAAAGAGAAAATAAAAGACTTTGATGGCATATCTTTAAAAAGTAATAAATATGAATATACACTTGCTCTTGGAAAGGTTGGATGGAAAAGCTTAAAATAATTAAGAAGAACGAAACTTTCTTGCACATTGATACTGAACCTAGTATTGAACGAGAATTATCGGACCACTTCTGTTTCTTTGTTCCGGGCTATAAATTTATGCCAGCATATCGTAATAGAATGTGGGATGGTAAAATTCGTTTATTTGACGGCCGTAAGAAAACTTTATACTGTGGTTTATTTAAATATGTAGAAGAATTTGCAGCTGCTAGAGACTATGAAATAGAAGTTGAAAGTACTAATTATGGCCGACCTGATAGTATACAAAAAATAGATGTATCATATATAACAGATGGGTTAACACTTACTGCTGCAGGCAATAAGATAGAACCTAGAGACTACCAATTGGAGGCCCTTGAACATGCTTTATCAAATAAGAAATCGCTTTTACTCTCACCTACTGCTTCAGGAAAATCACTTATTATATACATGGCAATTAGAGCCTTTCTTGATTCTTCTGATCGTAATGTTCTTTTAATTGTACCTACCACTTCACTTGTAGAACAGATGTATTCCGACTTTTCTGATTACTCTAGCCAAGATGAATGGAGTGCAGAAGATAATTGCCATAAAATTTACTCTGGTAAAGAAAAGTACAATATAGACAAAAGAATTGTTATAACCACTTGGCAATCAATTTATAAGATGCAGACGCCTTGGTTTGAAAGTTATGGTATGGTGATAGGAGATGAGGCTCATAATTTTAAGGCTAAATCACTTACAGCTATATTAGAGAAGTGTGTTAACGCAGAATATAGAATGGGTACTACTGGAACACTTGATGGCACACAAACACATCAGCTAGTGTTAGAGGGGTTATTCGGGCCTGTCCATAGAGTAACGTCTACTAAAAAGCTCATAGACCAGAAAGCATTATCCGAGTTACAGATTGATGTATTACTTCTTAAGTATTCTGATGAAATTTGCAGAGAAGTAGTAAAGAAAGATTATCAAGCAGAGATGGATTATATTGTTAAATACGAACCAAGGAATAATTTTATTACTAATCTTGCGATGGATTTAGACGGTAATACACTTGTATTATTTCAGTATGTAGATAAACATGGCAAACCACTACATAGCTTGTTGCAGGAAAAATTTGAAAAATTGCCAAGAAATACTAGGAGGTTATTCTATGTCTCGGGCGAAACCGATGTGGATACGAGGGAGAAGGTCAGGGAGATTACAGAACAGTCTGATAATGCGATTATTGTTGCTTCCATGGGTACTTTTTCTACTGGTATTAATATTAGGAATTTACATAACATCATCTTTGCTAGTCCAAGTAAGAGCCAAATTAGGGTGTTACAGAGTATAGGTCGTGGATTAAGAAAATCAGAAGATGGTAGACCAACTAAGGTATTTGATATTGCAGATGATTTACATTGGAAGTCTAAAAAGAATTATACTCTTCAGCATGCTGCTGAAAGAATTAAAATATATGCTAAAGAAAAATTCACTTATAAAGTATTTGATGTTAAAATTTAAGGTATAAATAATATTATGGAACAACAAATTAGACACTTCAAACTACTTAATGGCGATGATGTAATTGCATTTCTTGTGAATAATAATGAAGATAGCTATATTATTGAAGAACCATTACTGCTCGTGCAAAACATGACGGGTAATTATAATTTCACTAGGTGGTTTCCACTATCCCCTCAAAAAGCATTCAAACTGTATAAAACTAGGGTTATGCAACACGTACCCGTATTTGCCAATATATCTGATGCGTACTGTAAATATTTAATGGCTAGTAGCTCAGATGATGAGCCTAGAGTTCAAACATATAAAGAGCTTCTTTCTGAACTAGTAAAACATGAAGTAGATATGAGAGAAGGTATTACAGATGATGACTATTATCCTGTACCAGAACCTGAAGAAGAAGATGATCCAACTATACACTGATTTAGTATACCTCTATCCCCCGGATGGACTTATATATTATATCATAAAAACAGGGAAATGTAAACACGTTCCTGTAAAATAATTGAAAAAAAATATGTTTACAAATGAATGAGAATGTGTTATAATATACACATTATGGAGGAAAACTGATGTCAACTAAAGCTAAACAAAAACCACATTATGTAGATAATAAGTTATTTTCACTATCGGTAGTGGAATACGTAGAAGAATGCAATAAAGCAAAGGAAGCCGGAACAGAAGTTCCTAAGGTTACTGATTATATTGCCACTTGTTTTATGAAAATTTCAGAAGGACTGTCCCACAGACCGAACTTTGTTCGGTATACATATCGGGAAGAAATGGTTATGGATGGAGTTGAAAACTGTTTAAGAGCTATTAATAATTATAATATTGAAACTGCTACACGAACAGGTAAACCCAATGCATTTTCTTATTTTACTCAGATATGCTTCTTTGCATTTATTCGTAGGATTACCAAAGAAAAGAAACAGCAAGATATTAAATTTAAGTTTATTGAGAAAATGGGTATTGATGACTTTGTACAAATGGGTATGGATAATGAAGGTGCATCTCAAACTGCACAATATGTCGATACACTAAGACAAAGAATCTCTCAGGTAAGAACCAAAGATGAAGCTATCAAGGTGTTTGCCAAAGAAGAAAAGGCCAAGAAACAAAAACTAGAATTATTTATGGTATAATATGAAAGTAGCAATATTAAACGACACTCATTGTGGTGTCAGAAACAGTAGTGATATATTTTTACACTACCAAGAAAGATTTTATACGGAAATATTTTTTCCTTATTTGAAAGAGCATAATATTAAACATATTTTGCATCTAGGTGATTATTATGAACATAGAAAATTCGTCAATTTTAAAGCTCTTAATCAAAATCGCAAACATTTTCTTGAACCTATGCGGGATAATGGTATTACTATGGATATCATCCCTGGTAATCATGATGTGTTTTACAAAAATACTAACGAGCTGTGTAGCCTCAAAGAGCTGCTCGGATATTTTACTAAGCATGTTAATATCCACATGGAGCCAAAAGTCATTGATTATGATGGACTTGGTGTTGCTGTAGTACCTTGGATTAATAATGCTAATTATAAAGAATACATGGACTTTGCAATGTCTTGTAATGCTCCTATCCTTGCTGCTCATTTAGAGTTAAAAGGATTTGATATGATGGCAGGTGTACCAAACCCACACGGCATGAGTGCTGATGTGTTTTCTAGGTTTGAGTCAGTATTATCTGGTCATTTCCATACTAAATCTAGTAGAGGTAATGTGGACTATCTAGGTACTCAAATGGAGTTTACCTGGGCAGATGTAGATGATCCTAAATTCTTTCATATTTTAGATACAGAAACTAGAGAATTAACACCAGTTCGTAATCCCATTACCATGTTTAAAAAGGTAATATATGACGATACAACCACGGATTATAGCAAGATAGATGTGAAACAATTTGAGAAAAAGTTCATTAAACTAATTGTTATAAATAAAAATGACCTTTATATGTTTGATCAGTTTGTTGATAGACTGCAAAGCATTGAGACTTATGAATTAAAGATTGCAGAATCTTTTGAAGAGTATTTGGGAGAAAGCGTCGAGGACGAGAAAATATCCCTAGAAGATACTACGACCCTTCTTGATTCATATGTAGAAGCGGTAGATACCGAACTAGATAAAGAACACATTAAGGTTGAGTTAAGAAAGCTATATACAGAAGCTCAAAACTTAGAGGTAGTATGATACATTTTAAATCATGTAAGTGGCAGAATTTTCTGTCCACGGGTAGTGACCCGATTGAGATTAGATTAGATAAATCACCAACCACATTAATTGTCGGCCAAAATGGCGCAGGTAAATCAACTTTATTAGATGCACTCTCTTTCGGACTGTTTGGTAAACCACATAGAGATATTGGTAAATATCAGCTAATCAATTCTATTAATCAAAAGAAAGCTCTAGTTGAAGTAGAATTTAATATAGGTAATTCTGAATTTAAAATTGTAAGAGGTATTAAACCTAATAAATTTGAAATTTGGCAGAACGGAAATCAAATTAATCAAGCATCTAATGCTAGAGATTTTCAGAAGTATTTAGAAACAAATATCTTAAAGCTAAATCATAAAAGTTTCCACCAAGTAGTTGTATTAGGGAGTAGTTCTTTTATTCCGTTCATGCAACTACCAGCGTGGTCCAGACGAGCTGTTATCGAAGACCTGCTTGATATTAATATCTTTAGTAAGATGAACACACTACTAAAAGAACGCAACGCTAAAATAAGAGAAAATCTTACAGATATTAATCATAACATTGATATAACTAATACTAAGATAGATTCACAGTCCAAGTATATCAAAAGTTTGGAGTCACTTAATCAAGATCAGATTGATAAGAAAAGAGATTCAATTGATGTATATAAAGAACAGATAGATGAGACCTTTAAGGAATCACAAAACCTAGGTAAAAATCTCTCTACACTTATTTCGGAAGAAGAAAAGAATCATAAACACTTTATGGAGAGAATGACTGAAATTAAATCAGTTGAAAAGGGTTTAACAGCCAATATTAAATCTCTTGTAAAAGAAGCTAGATTCTATGAGGACAATGACAATTGCCCCACTTGCGAACAACCAATTGACGACCAGTTAAAAGATAAAAAATTATCTGGTCTCAAAGTAACTGCTGCTGATGTGCAGAAAAACCTTGTATCTTTGTCAAAGGAGGTGAACACAACAGAGAAAGAAGGACAAGAGATTCATAACCACTTGAATACTCTAAGGCAAAGGCAGCAGAAGATTAACTCTAATAATGACAAGATTTCTGTATTACAAAAAGAAATTGATAAAGTCCAAAAAGAGATTAATCACCTTACCAGTCAGACTGGAGACACGGGTAAAGCTAAGAAGGAACTATCTGGATTAAGAAAGTCCAAACAAGCTATTACCGAGAAGAAGCTAGAGTATGTGGAAGAACGCACATATAATGAAGTTATCGGCGAAATGTTGAAAGATACAGGCATTAAAACTAAAGTCATTAAGCAATACTTGCCGGTTATGAATAGACTGATTAATCAGTATCTACAGATTTTGGACTTCTTTGTTGCATTCCATTTGGATGAGAACTTTAATGAAACTATTAGGTCTCGCCATAGGGATACATTTAATTATGCATCATTTAGTGAAGGTGAGAAACAGAGGATTGATCTATCCCTACTATTTACTTGGAGACAAATTGCCAAGCTCAAAAATAGTGCAGCGACCAATCTACTAATTCTCGATGAAACCTTTGATAGTAGTTTAGATGTAGACGGCGTTGAGAATTTAACTAAGATCCTACAGACCTTAGAAGATGGAACCAATGTCTTTATTATTTCCCATAAGGGAGATATACTCGAAAACAAATTTAGAAGCAAGATTGAGTTCTTTAAATCTAAAAACTTTTCTAAGATTGCCTAAAATATTTGTTTACAATTAGAGCTTAGTGTGATATAATACACTTATTAAATGAAAAAAGGAGTCACACTCGTGACGAAAGACCGATTTGATCTAGAATCCGCTATTATGGAAGCATGGACTTCATGTGAAGATATTGATTTAGTATATCATAATACCGATAAATTAAATTTAAATGCTAAAGACTGCGATGAGTTGCAAAATCAACTTCTCGGCTTAAAATATATTACAGAATTACGATTTAACAAGCTCTGGGATATATTTGAATATATGGTTGCAAGTGGACAGCTTGATAACCGTACAGTAGATGATAAACAAGGAGAGCTCTGGCCAGAGCTACTATAACTTTATGCGCCCTTAGCTCAGCTGGATAGAGCAACGGCCTTCTAAGCCGTAGGTCGGAGGTTCGAATCCTCCAGGGCGCGCCAAATTACCAAAGCCTGGGTGGTGGAATAGGTATACACACAAGACTTAAAATCTTGCGCCATATTGGCTTGAGGGTTCGAGTCCCTCCCCAGGCACCAATTATAGAAAGAGAGTAAAATGAGTAAAGAAAAGACAGACAATTTTGTAGTATGGAAACTTAAACCAGAGTTTGATAATGCTATCATTACTGAAAGTGATATTGTTTACTATAAGAAAATGAAAAACATCAATCGGTCTGACTCTGTAGTTTTAAAGCAGTCAGATGATACGCTTCGAGAAGTATTTTGGGCTGAATAGCCCTTATATCAAAAAGTTATATGCATATTCCAAAATAATATAAGAAAATACGCAAAAAGTGCAATTATTTTCACTTAGCGTGTTTACAAATGTGCTCAGTGTGATATAATGGTACCATAAATAAGGAGTGTATATGATTAATTATTCAAATTCAATGTTGCCCAAATTACTCGCAAAAGAGAATATTACGGTTCAACATGGTAACTACAAGACGGCATGGTTTGATGTCAAAGACAGAGTCCTAGGTCTTCCTCTATGGAAAGATATGGGTAAAGATGTCTATGACTTATTAATAGGTCATGAAGTCGGTCATGCACTAAACACCCCGTATGAAGGATGGCACGATAGTCCAGAAAAACTAAGAGGTTGCCCTAGGTCATATATCAATGTTGTTGAAGATGCAAGAATCGAAAGAATGGTAAAATCTAGTTACCCTGGTTTAGTTGCATCATTCCAAAGAGGTTACAAAAAGTTATATGATAATGAGTTCTTCGGTCCTATCGACAAAGTTGACTGGGATCAAGTAAAGCTTATTGATAAAATTAACCTAAAAGCTAAAATAGGTCAGCTAATCGACGTTCCTTTTACAGACGAGGAATGGGTTTACATGGATAGAGCTAACAAAACCGAGACATTTGATGATGTTGTTCAGTTGGTAAAAGACATTCTTTCTTGGACTCAAGAGAATCAAGAAGAACTAATTCAAAAACCTGAACCAAAAGCTGATGATACTGAAGAGCCAGAAATCAAAGATAAACAGGAAGATGTACCTCAGGGTCATGATGATTATCAAGACGAAGATGACACGGAAGAATCCAAAGAGGAAGAAAACACCGAAGCTTCTGATGTCGAAGAAGGTAAAGATGAAACAGAAGAAGATGCGGATACTGAAGAACCTGTTTATTCTGCAGAACCTGAACATCAAGAAGCCGATATCTCTATTACGGATGAGGCATTTAGGGCTAAAGAATCTTCTTTGTTGGACTCTGATGATAAGGGTAAACAAAAAGCCGTAATCAAGCCAATTGAAAAATCAATTGCAGACAAAGTTGTTACAACATATAAGGAACTGAAAGCCGCAAGACAAAAGAAACTTGAACAATGTTCTTATAGTTCAGAGAAATATGCAACATGGAGTTCGCCTGATTATGGCTTTAATGAGTACATCTCCGGAGTCAAGAAATCAGTTAACTTTGCTGTCAAGGAATTTGAACAAAGAAAAGCTGCTTACCAATATCAAAGAGCTACTACAGCCAAGACTGGACAAATTAATGTGAATGCACTATGGTCATATAAAACCAATGATGACATTTTTCTTAAGGCGACAAGACTTGCAGATGCTAAGTCTCACGGTATGATGATGCTCATTGATTACTCTGGTTCAATGTCTGGTTCCATGAAATATGTTATGGATCAAGTTATTCATACCGTTATGTTCTGTAAGGCAGTAAACATTCCATTTGAGGTTTACGGATTTACTTCAACTAATCCTAAATTAGACTGGAGAATAATGGACAATATGCCAGGTCATATTGATATGGACGAATTATCAATGCCTCTTGTGATCTCTTCTGAATTAAAGAAGGTTGAATTTATGGAAGCGTTGAAGTGGTTATATCAGAGAGTTGCACCAACAGATGGTTGGTACGAAGACTCAATTAAGGCTAGAGAGGAAGATTGGGGTTCGACTCCGCTTAATCAAGCTCTTATTATTGCTGAAGATTTAATTAAGAAGTTTAAAAGAAAACATCAAGTTCAGAAAATGAATTTTGTCACTTTTACAGATGGTGATGCAAACAGAGTTTCAATTCATCAAGACCCAAGAGCTGACATGCACACACCTTACAATGGTGGATTAAAAATTAATGTTGGTGGTAAATGGGTTACAATAGAGAGTTCAAACTCTAAAACGGTTACTAGTGCTATCTTAACTCATATTTCCAAACTACACGATACAAACAATATCGGATTCTTTATGGCTGAAGGTTCAGATTGGAAGTGGAGACTAAAAGACATTGCTTGGTCTAATAATAAATACTGGGATGAGGCTTCTAAGGAATGGGCAAAAGAATACAGAAATAACAAGTGTGTCCATATAGAAAACATCTACGGATACAATGATTACTACATGGTTAAATCTGGAAAGGCTTTGTCTGCCCAATCTGAAGACTTTGAGATTGCAGAAGATGCTTCTAAAAATCAGATAGGAACTGCATTTAGAAAGCATGCCAAAGGCAAGAAATTGAATAAAGTTTTAATGACCAAATTTGGTAAGGCGGTAGCTTAATCAATATGGTTATAAAGGATATGTGTCTTATAACAACAAAATATAAGAAAAGCGTACAAAAAGTGCAATTATTTTACATAAGCGTGTTTACAAATGTGCTCAGTGTGATATAATATACATATAAATTAATGAAGGAGTGAATTATATTATGAATAACGTGAAAATTTCAACACAAAACATCGTCAAGAAATTGGCAGAACAATATCCGGATCAAACAGAGTTCAGGAAGAACCTGATTGTTTCCGCGGCCGAGTCTCTTGGCTATAAAGGATCCGATTGGTATCCTCTTTGCGACGCAGAGAATAGGGTCAAGATCGGTACATACGATCTCAGTGCAATGATTATCCCACTTAGGGATTCCATCACTGAATCATCAAACACACAAACTAATACGGCTCTGTCAATGCAGTCTATTGTAAACCAAGAAAGGTCTATGGCAAAGGTTGATTCAACATTTGTACCATGGGGTTCATATACTGATTTGGTAAAAATTATTAAATCAGAAATGTTTTACCCTACATATATTTCAGGATTATCTGGAAACGGTAAAACCTTTATGGTAGAACAAGCTGCAGCTAAGCTCAATAGAGAGTTTATCAGAGTGCAAATTAACCCAGAAACTGACGAGGATGATTTACTTGGTGGATTCAGACTTATTAATGGAGAAACTGTATTCTCTAAAGGGCCAGTGCTTAAGGCAATGGAGAACGGCGCAATCTTATTGCTCGATGAAATTGATAGAGCTACAAATAAAATTATGTGTTTGCAGGGTATACTTGAAGGTAAACCTGTTGTGGTTAAAAAGACAGGTGAAACAATTTCTCCAGCGACTGGATTCAATGTTATAGCCACAGCCAATACCAAAGGTAAGGGTTCAGAAGACGGCAGATTTACTGCAGCGACAATCATTGATGATGCTTTCCTTGAAAGATTCACAGTGGCAATCGACCAAAAATTCCCATCTGTTTCTATTGAAAAGAAAATTGTAGGGAAACATATGGACAAGTTTGGTAAAACAGACGAGGAATTTGCAGATAAACTTGTTACCTGGGCTGACATTATCAGAAAAACTTTCTATGATGATGGTGTAGACGAAGTAATTTCAACCAGAAGGTTGTGTCACATTGTTCAGACTTATTCCATCTTCGGAGACAAGATGAAGTCTATTGAACTATGTATCGCAAGATTTGATGATGATACCAAGGCGGCTTTCCTTGATCTTTACACTAAGGTAGATGATGGTGTAATTACTAATGAACCAACAACTGAGGAAAACAATGAAGCAAACTTCTAATCCTGATTACAAATTTAATGAGGGAGCTCTGATCAAAGAGCTCCACTCGTACATAGATTCAACCTATAATGCACATTATGGTCAAGGTGGACTCCAATCAAGTGAGGTCATTATTGATAGAGGGCACGGCCTGGGATTCTTCTTAGGTAATGTTGATAAATATAATGCTCGTTATGGGAAGAAAGGCGATACTCCAGCTGAGTGGCGCAAAGACCTGATGAAGGTTTTACATTATGGACTACTTGCGTTATATGAGCATGATAGAACTAATGGTGAATAAGTGCAAAAAGTGGTTTACAATCACTGCTTTTTGTGATATAATATACATATTAAAAAATGGAGAAACGCATTATGCAACTAAGTGAAGAAACACTTGCCCTACTACAAAACTTTGCCTCGATTAACCCGAACATTGTTTTGAAACCAGGTCAAGAAATTAAAACTATTTCCGAGGCCAAGAATATTCTTGCAACAGCTTCGGTTGTGGAGGATTTCCCATCAGACCTAGGTATTTATGACCTTAATGAGTTCTTAAATGTACTCAGTCTTGTTGATAATCCAACATTAAATTTTACGGAGAAATCTGTGAAAGTCAGTGGTACTGGAACAGGGGTAAATTATTACCTTGCTGAACCTAGTATCCTAACTGCGCCCGAGAGGGACATTACGATGCCAAACGCCGAGGTTACTGTTGAACTAACCGAAGAAAAACTTCTGAAGGCAAAAAAGGCAGCGTCAGTGCTTGGTCACTTGGACCTTGCTTTCATTGGAAACGATGATGGCATTTCTATTAAAGTGTTCGATCCTAAAGATGCTAGTGCAAATACTTTTGAACTATCTCTTGGAGAAAACACGACTGGGCAAACTTTTAGTTTCATTATGAACATTTCAAATCTGAAAATCATTGATGGTGACTATGAAGTACAAATTTCATCAAAACTCATTTCAAAGTGGGTGAACAAAACTAAACCGGTAAGTTACTTTATTGCTTTGGAAAAAAGTTCAACATTTGGTGTATAAATAATACTATAAATTAGCTAATGGAGAATATTATGTCAGAAGATGTAAACGCAACACAGGACACTCAAGTGGGTGAACCTGTGCAACTTGGTCTACAAGATATCGCTACAATGGTGCAAGTCATTGATATTGTATCACGTAGAGGTGGTTTTGAAGGCCAAGAACTCGAAGCAATCGGAGGTTTAAGAAACAGAATTGTAACTTTCTTAAACGCTGCTGCACCTAAAGATGGCGAACAGCCTGAAGGTTCAGTCCCAGTTGCTGAAGAGCCTTCCGTTCAAGAAGAAGGCTAGAGTTGGGGACGACTAGGGGGTCAAGGTTTCGCCTACCAGAACCCCCACAAACAAGGCCAGTATGAAAAGGCCCCCTAGTCACAATTTATTATTACAGGAATTATTATGCAAAAAAGTGAATTACAAAGTCTTATCAAGTCTTTACAAGAAGGTATCGTATTTGTTACCTTTACCAAAATCGGCTCCGGCGAAGTTCGCCGAATGGAGTCAACTCTCAAACCCGAAATATTAAAAGAAGCAGGAATTGCTGCTACTGTAGAAAAAATCAGTCCAGAATCTGATCATGTTGCAGTATGGTGCTTGGATAAAAATGCATGGCGTTCTTTCCGAGTAGAAACTGTCACAGGTTGGGAGGTAGCATAATGGAAGAATTTTTATGGGTCGAAAAGTATCGACCACAAACAATTGCAGATACTATTCTGCCAAAACCTTTAAAGGCTACATTCCAAACAATTGTAAATACGGGAGAAATTCCTAATTTATTGTTTACTGGAACAGCTGGCGTCGGTAAAACAACTGTTGCTAAGGCGTTATGTAACCAGCTAGGACTTGATTATCTATTGATTAACGGATCCGAAGAGGGTAACATTGACACGCTGCGTAATAAAATTAAACATTTCGCATCAACAGTATCTTTACAGGGTGGATACAAGGTGGTAATTCTTGATGAGGCAGACTACTTGAATCCCCAGTCCACCCAACCTGCTTTACGCGGATTCATTGAAGAGTTCAGTAATAACTGCAGATTCATAATGACCTGTAACTTTAAAAACAGAATCATTGAACCACTACACTCTCGTTGTTCCGTAGTTGAATTTAATATTGCTAAGAAAGATATGCCAGACTTATGTGGCTCATTTATGAAACGTGTGGGTAATATTTTATCCAATGAAAATGTAGAATATGATGAACCAGTAATTGCTGAGTTGATTATGAAACACATGCCAGATTGGCGTAGAGTTCTTAATGAATTGCAACGATACTCAGTGTCAGGTAAGATTGATACAGGTATTCTTGTATCACTATCAGAAGTCTCTATGGGTAACCTAATGTCTGCTATGAAGGACAAAAACTTTAAAAAGATGCGACAATGGGTAACTGATAATATTGATCAAGAACCTGCTTCATTGTTTCGTAAAATTTATGATAATATGTCCGACTATGTTAAACCACAATCTATTCCACAGCTAGTGCTTATTCTTGCTGACTATCAGTACAAGAATAGTTTTGTTGCTGACCACGAATTAAATATGGTTGCATGTTGTACAGAAATCATGGCAGCAGTGGAGTTTAATTAATGAACCAACAACAAGCTGCAGAAAAAGCAATACGCGACTTAAATGAGCAACTTTATAAAGCATATGCTAGAATTAAAGAATTGCAAGATAAAGTAGATGAACTAGAATCTACTGCTAATAAAATTATATCAGAAATAGAAGCTAAAACGGGTCAGCCTTGAAAAGAAATAAATATTGGAAATTGTGGGCTAAATCTCTTGGAGAGAAATCTGGTACCACTAATCACGAGGCAGACATTATTGCTTTAATGCGAAGTGTGATTGTACTTGTAAATTTCCTTACTTGTTTCTTTATCATAGCAGGAGTGATACATCAATGGTAAATAAATGGAAACGTGCATTCATGGAAACTGCTAATACTTTTGGCAAGTTATCTCATGCAAAACGTGCTCAAGTCGGCGCTGCTATCGTAAAAGATAACAGAATTATATCTGTCGGATATAATGGAATGCCCTCCGGCTGGGATAACACATGCGAAGTTGATAATGTTACTAAACCAGAAGTATTGCATGCGGAAACAAATGCTATTGCTAAGGTAGCTCGATCAGCAGAATCATGTGAAGGTGCAGACATTTATACAACTTATGCTCCATGCATTGATTGTGCTAAACTAATATATCAATCTGGTATAAGTAAAGTTTATTATGCAAACGACCACATGCGTTCAACAGCAGGAGTTGATTTCCTGCATAAATGTGATATTGAGGTAACCCATGTCCCCATTTGATTATGTAAACGATATAACATACGGCAAGAAAGGCATCATGGTTGATGATATTGCCGAAAAGAATTACAATGCTTTTATTATAAATCGTTCACTATCCTATCACAATGATACGGTACTATTTGCTAATGAGATGAATATACATCATACTATAGACAGCCGCCTTCAGTATGATTTTTTTATAAATATAATCAGGAAACAGAAAAGATGGTCCAAATGGATGAAGCCATCGGAAGTTTCTGATTTGGATCTCATCAAAGAATATTATGGATATAGTAATGAAAAGGCTAAGTCCGTATTAAAATTATTAAATGATGAAAAAATTAACGAATTGAAAAATAGGATTTATAAAGGTGGAAAACGAAAATAAAGAAGTCAAAAATTGGACTCCAGCAGAAATGCTTGAAGTCTCACTCAACGAACCAGATGATTTTTTAAAAATTAGAGAAACATTAACTAGAATTGGTGTTGCCTCTAGGAAAGATCAAAAGCTATTCCAATCGTGTCATATTCTGCATAAACAAGGCAGGTATTTCATTGTGCATTTTAAAGAGCTATTTCTATTAGATGGTAAACCAAGTAATTTAATCGAAAACGACTTAGAACGTAGGAACACAATTGCTACATTACTAGCAGATTGGGGATTAGTAAGTATTATTAATACTAAAGTCTCAACTCCGTGTGCACCTTTAAGACAGATTAAAGTTATTCCATTTAAAGAAAAGACACAATGGGAACTATGTCCAAAATATAATATAGGTAATTCAAATAAGGAATAAAACCCTTATAAATATATTATAAGAGAATAGGAGTATTTAATATGGCATTACAATCAAGTGGCGCAATTTCAATGTTTGACATATCCAATGAATTTGGAGGATATGCTTATCCGCCTGTGGAAATAGATGACTATATGGCGGCAGACCCTGTAAATCAACCTAGTTATGGTAATACAGTCGGTTCAACAGTTGACTTTGCTGATTTTTACGGCACTAGTATTAAGACAACTCGACTTGCTGTTAGAATGAATAATGACAGTTATAACAGATATGGTTATTCTAGATCCAATGGATACTTCTATTATCAGTCTGAGAGTGGTCAATCAGGTACTGCTTTCGGTACTGCAACTCGAACGAGCTCACTTGCATCTGGTAGTAGAAGTCTTGCATGCATTGTAATGAATGACTTTTATTTCGATGCTCTTACTATAGGATTTTCTGGCGGCAGCAGCGCAACAAATGGTGGTTGGACTACTGTTACATTTTATGATCATCAAAGTTCTGCTCCATATAGAGCAGACTTAACCACAGGTATTTCGCTTAGTAGAACAGAAGCTTCAACATTCGTTGCCTTACCGGGCACCAGCCCACAAGTTTATGCTTATAGATATGTCTATAGCGGAGGCACTAGTGAAGATGTAAGAACAGCCAATATCTGTAATCTTATAAAAGCCAATCACAATGTAACACCATATTACGTATACGTAGAATTTACTTAGGAGAAAATAAATAATGGCAATAACTTATAATATACGAAGACTTGATCCACTTGGATTGTCAATGAACTTAGAATACATTCATGATAATGATTCTTTACCCAATTGGTATACAATGGCCAGTCTACCCGAAAATTTTACAGAAGCTCAAGTACATGAAGTTGCTGAAGATATGGCAGAAAATGCTTCTTTATTCTGGCAAAATTATAGTGCCGTTGAACCCTTTGTCTTATCAGAAAGTAGTAAAACTATTAAAGATATTCAAGTTGAAGATACACCAGAATTTAATAATCTTTATGAAAGACTTCAAGAAGTTTGGACAGAAGATGAAACAACCAGATATAAAGGTTGGCAGACAGTTGCTTATACAGCTGAAGAGAAAGCAAGAAATATCAGGCAAAGAAGAGACCAGCAATTAAATATTACTGATATGGAAGCAGTATCTGATAGAACTCCTAGTACAGAAATACTTAATTATAGACAAGCACTTAGAGATATTACAAATCAAGAAACGTTTCCTAATAGTGTTGTTTGGCCAATTAAACCAATAGGTTAATAAATGAATAAACTTCGATATTATATTCTGATTACCAGAGGTATCGCTCAAGTCAAGCGTCATGCTAGAATGTGGGATGGTACTTATAGTCAACAAATTACCAAAGATGATGTTTACTATGTAATCAATACTAGAGATATGGAATTTCAAGCTCAAGCGATAGAGTGGCTCGAATCAGAGGGAATCCAATATAATACATCAGAAAGTAACGGTGGACCTTCAAAAGGTAAAAACGCTGTTTTGGATGCATTCCTTGCATCAGATGATGACTATTGTATTCAAGTAGATGGTGACGATATGATTACTCCACACGGTATTCATGTTCATAAGATGATTGCTAATCCAGCAGTATATGGTCTTCCAGATGAAACTCCACCTGATGTTGTAGTACTAGATTACCAATACGGTATTGTTCCTGATGAAGGCTACGGCCCATTATCACATTCAGAAGCTCAATTTTCTGCACAACAATATGCTGAAGATATTTACAATGCTGATTGCATTCAAGGTATGGGATATAGATGTTTTAACCGACCATGGGAATGGTGGGATAGAGCAATGAAAGGAGAATACTTTGAAAAAGGTAGCCCATATTTAAGAGCACTATCCGAAGCCCATAAAAGGTTAATTACTTATGAATTTAAGTATATTAATAAGTGGGAAACACATTGCAGAGTTATTTGGTACTCTAAAAAGGCTGCAGGATTAACAAGATTTAAAGAAGATATTTTAGTCGGAGAAGATGTAATGAATTACTTCGACTTAAAACATGAATTTGCACAAGGTAATCTGACAATGAGAACCTTGCACGAAGTATATCCAACCTATGTTTATGATCAACGAGTTGGTGGTATTGTACAGATTGCAAATGATATGAATCACGGTAGAGGTTACCTAGATTGGATGGAAGATGCAGCAGATAAATACGAAGAGTATGAAACTGCAGGCAAACTCCACGAAGATTTAGAAATACCCTACATAGAATTTCCAACAATGTCTGATGAGCACGACGGCGTTAATTACGTACCTGATACTTTGGGTTTAGTTAATTATCCAGCTGCAGCTGCATCAGAAAAACATTGTGGATATTAAAAATTATCTATACATTTTGTCCCAATCTAAGAGAAAAAGTGTATAAATAAAACCGAGATGCCGAATGGTTCGGGTCTCGTTAGTAAAATAACCTTGCTTAATTAATAGGAGGAAACAATGGTTAGAAGTACTTTAAATGTGCCGCGTTCTTTATTCGTAGGCTTCGAAAGTTTGTTTGATGAGTTAGAAGGAATTCACAATTCCGCTAGGTCAGGAAACGATAATTACCCGCCCCATAACATTGTTAAAATTGATGAGGAGAAATTCCACATTGAATTAGCAGTTGCTGGGTTCACAGAAAAAGATATTAGTCTTGAAGTTAAGGATGGTATTTTAAAAGTGAAGGGTAAGTTAGAATCAGATGAAAAAAGGGAATACGCATTCAAGGGTATCTCGTCCCGCAAGTTTGAGAAGAGCTTCCGCCTCTCAGAATTTGTTGTAATTGACGGTGCCGATTTAGAGAACGGTATACTCGTGGTTTATGCCAGAGTTGAGGTTCCCGAAGAAAGGCGTCCTAGGAAGATCGAAATAGGGTCTGCTGGGGCATCAAAGAAGAAGGAATTTATTCAAGAATAGATTCCGGTGAGCAGCGAAACTCAGTAGATAAGTAATTAACTTTTTTACTGGAGCAAATGTTATGAAACATATAGTACATTTTATGGACAAATATGAAGATATAGCAGAGACCCTAAATGGAATTCTTGTATTAACACTAACTGGAACGGTAATCCTCGGATTAGCACCACTGGTTATATTTTTACAAGCTTCTAATTTTTAGGTCTCTATTTGAAAATCATGCGGGGGAGGGAAACTTCCCCCAACTTTTTACACTTTTTGTATATAAAAAGGTTTACTTTTCTTGTTATTTGTGATATAATATACATATTATGAAGGTGATTAATATCTATGACAAAATTTTATACTAATGTATCTCGGTATGGTAACAACTTACTTTACCGTGGCTATGAAGATGGCCAGAAAATCCAGAAACGAATTAAATACCAACCCACTCTTTTTGTAGCTACACCCAAAGGCACTTGGAAATCTATTGATGGTATCAAGTGTGCTCCAGTTATGATGGACTCTATGCGTGATGCTAAAGAATGGATTGCTACAAACAAAGACACTGCAGGTCGCCAGATATTTGGTAACGATAGATATATCCCTGCTTTTATTAATGATGAATTCCCAGGCGATATTGAATTCAATCGTAGCCAAATTAATGTAACTTCAATTGATATTGAGGTTGCTTCAGATGAAGGATTCCCAGAGCCAGGTGCTGCTGATTATCCTATTATATCTATCTGCATGAAAAACAACATTGACAATACATACTACGTATGGGGTCTTGATGATTATGATGTAGAAAAATCATATATGACTACCAATCGTGTTGTATACCAGAAGTGTGATTCAGAATTACAGCTAATGCATGCTTTTATTGCTCATTGGTCAACACCTTCCCATACTCCGGACGTAGTTACAGGCTGGAATGTAAGGTTCTTTGATATTCCTTATATTGTAAACCGTTGTGTTAAATTACTCGGCGAAGAGCCCACTAAACGCCTCAGTCCTTGGGGTATGGTAGAACGCCAGAATGTCCGACAGATGAACCGTGTTCAAGAGGCATTCGAACTCAAAGGCATTAATACTGCTGACTATATGGAACTATTCCAAAAATACACATACACTGCTCAAGAATCATATTCTCTTAATCACATTTCAAGTGTTATTCTTGGCGAGAAGAAACTATCATACGAAGAATATGGTAACCTACATACCTTATACCAACAAGATCACCAAAAGTTTATTGATTATAATATCAAAGACGTCGAGTTGGTAGAACGCCTAGAGGACAAGATGGGCCTCATTACGCTGATGATGACTATGGCTTATAAGGGTGGTGTTAATTATTCAGACACATTCGGTGTGACAGGCATCTGGGAATCAATCATCTATCGACACTTATGGACTCAAAAAGTTGCCATTCCTTTTTACACAGATAAATTCAAGTCTGATTATCCTGGCGGTTATGTTAAAACTCCTCATGTAGGTTTATCTGATTATGTTGTATCTTTTGACCTTAACTCACTATATCCTTCCTTGATTATGCAATACAATATGTCTACAGAAACAATTGCTGATGGCGAGGTTGTAGGCATTAATGTTGATAAAATACTAGATGGATATACATTTGATAATCATGGCAAAGCTACAGGCGGCAACGGCCAGTTATTTGATGTAGACAAAAGGGGTGTATTTCCTACACTTGTAGATAATATGTACAGTGAACGTGTGGTTATTAAAAAGGCCATGCTTGATGCAGAAAGAGAGTTACAGAAAGCCGATCCAGCCAATAAACAAAATATTTATGACATTGAACGTAGAATTCAGGTTGCAGAAAATCAGCAAATGGCCATTAAAATTCTACTTAACAGTTTGTATGGTGCTCTCGGTAATAAATATTTCCGCTTCTTTGATCAGAGAATTGCAGAGGCAATTACACTATCAGGTCAGCTGACTATTCGTTGGGCAGAAGTTGCACTCAATAAGTATCTCAACAAGATGATGGGCACAGATAAGGATTATATTATCGCAATTGATACTGATTCTCTATATGTTAACCTCGGCGACCTAGTTAAAAAATTCAACCCAAAAAATCCTATTGATTTCTTGGATAGTGTTGCTTCAGAAAAACTAGAACCAGTACTTGCCAAATCATATGATGACCTTTATAAACTTATGGGTGGCATTGAAAACCGAATGGTTATGAAACGAGAGGCTATTGCAGATAAAGGTATCTGGACTGCAAAGAAACGATATATCCTAAATGTGCATGACAATGAGGGTGTCCGATACAAGGAACCTAAACTCAAAATCATGGGCATTGAGGCAATCAAATCATCTACTCCAGCCCCATGCCGTGATGCACTCAAAGAGTTATTCAAAGTTATTATTCGTGGCAGTGAAAAAGAAACACAACAGGCTGTAGAACAGTTTAAAAACTATTTCTTTACTCTACCTGCACATGAAGTTGCATTTCCTCGTGGTGTGTCTAATGTCACGGATTATGCAGATAAAACACTAACATATCGTAAAGGTACACCAATCCATGTCCGTGCTGCTCTACTGCACAACAGATTGCTAAAAGAACATTCACTAACTAAACGATATGAACCAATTAAGAATGGCGAGAAAATCAAGTTTGTATATCTCAAAATTCCTAACTCAATTAAAGAAAATGTGATTGGCTTTAACCAATATTTGCCTAAGGAATTTGCTTTAGACAAATACATTGATTATGAACTCCAATTTCAGAAAACTTTTCTTGATCCTGTAGATCCTATATTCAAAGCAGTTGGTTGGAACTCAGAAGAAGTCCAATCATTGGAAGACTTTTTTGCATAAAAGGGTTTACAAACAAGTCTAAATATGTTATAATATACTAATTAAATGGAGAAAACTATGAACTTAAAACTAATCAGACTCGTCTCAGGCGAAGAAATCATTTGCGAACTAACTGAACAAGATTCAACTTATACAGTGAGTAATGCATTTGTATTAATCCCAGGAGGAGAAGGTAAAATTGCATTTATGCCATTCATGCCTTACACCACAGCTTCAGATGCTGGAATCACAATTAAAGATACACATGTTATGTTTGTATCGGAACCAGTAGAAGAGCTTGCTGCACAAATTAAAACTCAATTGGGTGTTGTGGAATCAGGCTTAATTATGCCAGAACAAGGGATTATTACTTAATGATGAACCTGCAAGAAGTAATTGAAAAAACAGAACAGTGGCACATTGATCGTAACCTGATTGATGGTGCTACTGATAAAGATCAAGTATTAAAGCTCATTCAAGAGGTTGGAGAATTATCTGATAATGTTTGTAAGCAACAAGATATTTCTGACGATATTGGTGATTGTTTAGTGATTTTAATTAATATTGCTAAACGTAATAACTTAACATTGGAGAGCTGTTTAAATGTTGCCTATAATGATATTAAGGATCGTAAAGGCAAAATGGTTGATGGAATCTTCATCAAGGAGGAATAATGCAACCCAAATATCCAATTTATATAATTTCTAAAGGCCGTGCAGATTCTCGTCTCACGGTTAAAACTCTTGAGGCAATGAATTGCCCTTATACAATTGTTATTGAGGAATCAGAATATCCAGCATATAGTGCTGTAATTGATCCTAAAAATATTCTTGTATTACCCGAGGGCTTTAGAGATAATCCAAAATGGGCTCATCGCTGTGAAGTGACTGGACATTTAGGTGGTTCTATTCCTGTTCGTAACTTTGTGTGGGAACATTCTAGAAGCAATGGTGATAAACGCCACTGGATTTTAGATGATAACATCTTACACTTCTATCGTTTACATCAAAACAAAAAAGTAAAAGTTACTGATGCTACAGGTTTTAGAGTATGCGAAGACTTTGCTGATAGATATGAAGATGTTAAAATGTTCGGTATGAACTATGCATTCTTTGCACCAGCTACTACCAAACGACCTCCTTATTATCACAACACTAGAGTTTATAGTTGTATTTGTTTATCTAATGACATATACCCCGAGATCTCATGGCGTGGTAGGTATAATGAGGATACGGATTTATCACTTAAAGTAATGAAAGCAGGTTATCATACATTCTTGTATAATGCTTTCTTATGTGGTAAAGTTGCAACTATGACTATGAAAGGTGGTAATACTGCTGAAGTCTATGGTGTCGATAAAATGGGTGGAAGTACTCAAGATGCAGGTGGAGAAAATTATGATAACCGACTAGTATTTGCTCAATCACTTAAGGATCAACATCCTGATGTAGTTCACATTACACAGAAATGGGGTAGGTATCACCATCATGTTGACTATAGAGTATTTCAGAAAGGCATTAAACCTACGCTGAAAGAAGGACTAAATATACCTAAAGGGCCAGATAACTATGGGTTAAAACTCGTAAGAATCAAACCCGAAGATAATGTAATAAATGAAATGGAGGAAGCAAATGAGGAATAATAAAACTCTAAACTATCAACCCGAAAATCTGTTTGTAATGACAGGTCAAGAAGATGAAGCAACACCCTATGATTGGGATGGTATGCCTGAATTTGATCAACCAGAAGCTGAGGCTTGGAAGGTATTAAAAGTCAGATTTAGAAACCAAGAAGATCTTATGGAATTTGCTAAAGTCATCGAGCAATTAAATATGACTGTAAAGACTAAAGCAATTTGGTATCCGCCTTTGGATAAGAAAGCAAATAGTCTATTGCGATATATGCCCGAAGATTCTATTGATGATAGTGTTGATGAGATTGTAGAATGACCCACGAAGTTTTAGAAAGAAATGCAAAGAAGCTATTGGCTGACATTGATTCATATAATATGGTTCAATATCCAATTTACATTCCATCTAAAGCTAGACCTAAAAAAGTAACTGCACAAGCCCTAGAAGATGCTGGTTTAAAGTACTTTATTGTAGTTGAACCTCAAGATTACACCAGCTATAGAGAGGTTTTTCAAAGAGAACAACTAGTTAAACTTCCTATGGATAATCAAGGAATTGATTATGTTAGAAACTATTGCAAAATACACGCTGCTCAAAATGATTGGGAATATCATTGGCAGATGGATGACAATATTAAAGACTTTAGAATTAGAGTAAATAATAAAAATGTCAAGCATAGTGCTAAGAATATTCTATCCGCATCAGAAACATATGTGAGAGAATATGATAACATAGGTATCCTAGGATTGTGTCATGTTGGTTTTGCCTTTGCTAGAGACAACGAAGTAGATGTAAATAAGCAAGTTTATAGCTGTGTATTAGTAAATAATCAAGTACTTGCTAATTGGAGACCTGATGTTGTAGAAGATACAGACTATAGCTTACAAGTTTTAGAACAAGAATACTGCACATTACTATTAAATAGATTCTGTATAGGAAAGGAAACTACAAGTACAAACTCAGGTGGCAATGATAACTCTGATGCTTGGAGGCTGAAGAGATCTCTGGGTTTACAGAAACATTGGCCTGGTGCATTTAAAATTACAGAACAATATGGTAGAGTAAAGATACAACCATCTCGTATATGGAAACGATATACTCATATGCCACGAGGCCAAAAGATAGATTTAAATGGAAATGATTTATCAAACTTTTTTTAACTTAGGGGTTTACAATCCCGACAATATGTGATATAATACTTATATTATGATTAAAGGTACTCTTTTCGAGTCATTATTTGACACTAAGACCGACAAACAAATTAGTTTGCCGGATTTCGAGCGTTTTGAACAAGTGCTTTACAATCTGGCTAAAAAGCCTAGGAAAGGCAAGAAGGATGCAGAACTAATGTCGCCCGCTGTTTACCTACCCGGTACAACACGAAAGAACGACAATGTTACTGCTTGGGGAGGCTGGTGTGCTGTAGATGTAGACGATTATCAAGGTGATATTAGTGATTATAAAGTCAGCGACTATTATTATGTGTGCTACTCTACAGCATCATCAACTGATGAACAACCCAAATTTCGACTAGTGTTTCCTCTTACTAAATCTATTAGTAAAGATAAAATAAAACATTTCTGGTTTGCTATAAATAAAGAATTAGGAGAAGTTGGAGATATTCAGACAAAAGATTTATCTCGTATGTATTATATCCCAGGCAAGTATAAAGATGCCAATAATTTTATTTTTACAAACCAAGGACCTAAAGTTGATCCTATTGAATTAATGAATAAGTGGGAATATGTAGAACCAAGTAGTAACACGATGTTTGATAAACTTCCAAAGAAAATGCAAGAAGCTATGATGTCTCACTTAAAAAATAATCTAAATAATACTGAGGTTAAGTGGACTGGTTATAGAGATTGCCCATTCTTTCCTAGAAAGCTAGAACAAGAATATAAGACAATTTCTGGTACTGGTTGGTACCACAAGATGTATCAGATTATGGTTGCTTTGGCTGGTAATGCTATACAGGCTAAATATCCAATCAATGCAAAAGAAATCGCATACTTATGTCGTGAACTAGACCTAGAGACTGGTAACTGGTATGAAAAAAGAAATTTAGATACAGAGGCAGAAAGAGCCCTAGAATATGTTTACAAAAATACTTTTTAAGGAATTATTATGAAAAAAATTACAGTAGTGGGTTCAGGTTATGTTGGTTTAGCTAATGCAACTATGTTGGCTAAAAACAATGAAGTTACAATCCTGGACATTGACGGAGATAGAGTAGAAAAAATTAACAATAGGATCTCACCTCTTATTGATGCTAATATTATTGATTCATTTGAAAAAGATAAGCTTAATTTAGTTGCAACTACCGATAAAAGAAAAGCATATGCTAATCCTGACTGGGTTATTATTGCGACTCCGACTGATTACTGTACCGAAACAAATTATTTTAATACAAGAACTGTCGAGGATTGCATTGCAGAGGCAATGTGGAATCACGTGGATTGGGACAATTCAGAAACTCATATTGTAATTAAATCAACTATTCCTATCGGCTTTGTTGATTCACTAAAGAATGATAGAATATTTTTCTCGCCTGAATTTTTAAGAGAAGGAACGGCACTTAGAGATTGTTTACGACCTGAAAGAATTGTTGTGGGTAATCAAGACCAGGCAGGAGTTGATTGGGTAGAGTTAATGTATGATTCTATTATTCAAAACTTCCCTATGCCTCCAGTTACATATTGTGGTAATAGAGAAGCAGAATCAGTTAAATTATTTGCTAACGGCTACCTTGCTATGCGTGTGGCATTCTTTAATGAACTAGACACCTTCGCAGAATTTCATAAATTAAACACAAAAGAAATTATTGAAGGCGTAGTAGGAGATTCAAGGATTGGTAAACACTATTGTAATCCTAGTTTTGGTTATGGTGGTTATTGTTTCCCTAAAGATACTAAACAGCTATTGGCTAATTATAAAGAGAATAGAATACCAAACAGACTTATAGGTTCTGTGGTATATTCAAATGATGTTAGAATGGATCACATTGCAAATCAAGTTTTAAGAAATAATCCTAAAATTGTAGGGATTCATAGATTGATTATGAAAAGTGGTTCAGATAACTTTAGAAGTTCTGCAATCCAAGGTATTATCGAGCGACTAGTTCCACACTGCAAAGTTATTATCCACGAGCCAGAATTTGGATTTGAAGGTGAATTTATGAACTGTGTAGTTGAAAGTGATCTAAATAAGTTTAAGAAGTTAAGTGATGTGATTGTAACTAATAGAATGGAGAAATGTTTAAATGATGTTAAAGATAAGGTTTATACTAGAGATGTTTTCGGAGATAATTAATGAGTAAAATTTTAGTAACGGGTGGAGAGGGCTTAGTTGGTTCTCATTTGGTTCATACTTTAGCCGATATGGGTCATGAGGTAACTTCGGTAGATAACCATTTTAATAGTAGTGATAATCCAAGACACCCTACAGTTGACTATTGGATCCAAGATTGTAAATTTATTAGACAATCTAACATGGCAAAAAAAGAATTTGATTATATTTTTCACTTAGGTGAATATGCTAGAGTAGAGCAATCATTCGAGGATTTAGATACTGTCATGGATTATAATTTGGTAACATTTCCAGAAATGCTCAAGTTTGCAAAAGAGAAGAATGCTAAAATTATTTATTCTGGTTCATCTACTAAATTTGCAGTAGGTGAAGAAGGTAGTGCACAAAGCCCTTATGCATTTACTAAAGCTCAAAATACTGAACTACTTAAAAATTATGCAGAATGGTATGGTCTTGATTATACTATTGTGTATTTTTATAATGTTTATGGTAAAGGTGAGAAAGGTAGTGGTAAATATGCTACAGTGGTTCAGAAGTTTATAGATAAAGCTATGGCATCAAACGATCCACTTCCAGTCACTTCGCCTGGAACTCAATTAAGAAATTTCACTCACGTTGATGATATTGTCTCTGGCTTAATGCTTGCAGGCTTTAGGGGTAACGGAGATGGTTATGGAATTGGTAATGATTACAAATATTCCATTCTAAACCTAGTTGATATGCTAGGGTGTGAACCAGAAATGAAACCAGAAAAGCCTGGCAACAGGATGGATGGTGAATTAAAAACAGACAAATTAAAAGCTCTCGGCTGGTCTGCTGAGAAAGATTTAAGAGATTATATTAGGAGTCAGATATGAAATATTTAATCTTAACACTACAAGCAATTTTATTCATTTGGTTTGTATTAGTAGCAACAGTAGCAGCTGATACAGGAGACGAAGAATTTTATTCATTCCACGGACACTATATCCCCTTACCAGCAGATCAAGATAAAGTCTGCCTGGCCAAAAACATTTATTTTGAAGCAGCAAATCAATCCTTTGCAGGAAAACTTGCAGTATCTCATGTAGTTATAAATAGAGTTATGGATACACAATTTCCGGATACCATCTGTGATGTAGTGTATCAAGGCTACACCAAAATTAATTGGAAGGGCAACGAAGTTCCTATCAGGAATAAATGTCAATTTAGTTGGTATTGTGATGGGTTATCAGATGAACCTGTGGACTCAAAAACATGGGCTAAGTCACTTATTATTGCCGAAATGGTTTTAACAAGTACTTATCCTGACATTACGGAAGGTGCTTTATGGTATCATGCCGATTATATACTGCCTTATTGGGCAGATGAACTTGAATATGTTACAGCTATAGACGAACATATTTTTTACAAATAGGAACTTTTATGAAGATGATTGGAACGAATGTCTTAATTGCAGAGACATCAAAAGAAGAAACAACTGCTGGTGGTATTATTTTAACAGGAGAAACAAGTAAGGCGGCAAAGCCTGGTTTAGTTCTAGCAACTGGTCCAGAAGCTAAGCATATACAGAAAGGTGATAGAGTATTTTTGGATTGGTCCAAGTCTATGCCAGTTGATGTAGATGGCAACCCTGCTGTTATTGTTGATATGCTATTTATTAAAGCAGTATTATAGGAGAAAAAATGTATACTTATAAAGTAGAGGTTACTAGAGTTGTAGACGGAGACACTATTGATGTTGACGTTGATTTAGGCTTTGGTATGATTTATAAAAAACAAAGAGTGAGAATGATGGGTATTGACACACCCGAATCACGAACTAGAGACCTAGAAGAAAAGTTTTATGGTAAGGCGAGTAAAGCTCACTTAGTAGAAAAACTAGAAGGTCAAGATGTTAAACTGGTATCACATGATAAAGGTAAGTTTGGGAGAATCCTAGGTGAACTTTTTATCGGAGATAATCCAGTAAGTGTTAATCAGCAAATGATTGACGAGTTCCATGCAGTCCCATACTATGGAGATTCTAAGGATCTAACAGAAGAACATCACATGAATAATCGTAAAAAACTTGCAGAAACCGGTTTACAATACAGTTAGATTGTGTTATAATAGGCATATATTAAATTGAATGGAGTATATTATGAATGAATTGATTAAGAATAAAAGTGAATGGTACCCAATTTCTTGGATACCGAGTACCAACAGCTCTACATGGAAAGAATTTGTAAAGCAACACGGCGTTGGTGGTAAAATACCAGGAGTCTATCAAACTGCTTTAACCAAAGATATTGAATCTATTGGAGACGATATCGTTAATGAAGCTATTGGGTATAATGGTAAAGCAAAGGACGTGATAGGAAGAACTGGTGGTATTCGTGCACCTAAGGGTAGACACGGAGTCAGACGCTATATTGACAGTAATAATCTATGCAGAGAAAAAGATGTTGTTATTAGGTATTTAATTACTGAAAATGAAGATTCATCAGCTGAACTAGAAAACTCCTTGCATAAAGAATTCGAGAATCAATTTGGTTTTAGGTTTGCATGGAAAACCGCATCAGCCGGTATTGACGGTAAATATGATAACATTTTAGCTGAAGCAGAATACTTAACTTCAAAACAAGGTTTAGATATTATCAAAGATTTAAAAGAACTCTTCCTTGCTAAATCAATTGAAGAATATCAGGAGAAGCTTGATAATGTCTAATAGAGTGGGTATTACCTGTAGCACATTTGATTTACTTCACTCTGGTCATGTTGCTATGTTAAGAGAAGCAAAGACACAGTGTGATTACCTCATTTGTGCTTTACAGAATGACCCATCTATTGATAGACCCGAGAAAAACAAACCAGTGCAAAATATTGTTGAAAGACAAGCACAACTAGCAGCAATTAAATATGTAGATGAAATTTTGGTATATAATACTGAAAAGGAACTTCTAGATATACTTGGTATGTATCAGATTGATGTTAAAATTATGGGAGAAGAATATCGTGACCAAGACTTTACAGGCAAAGATTTATGCCGCCAAAGAGATATTGAATTCTATTTTAACAAGAGAGACCATAGGTTTTCTACGAGCGATTTAAGAAAAAGAGTTATAGAAACCGGTTTACAAATCAAGTAAAATGTGTTATAATACATATTATAATCAGGAGAAAATATGCCAAGTATAGATTTAAGGGCCAAGCCCAATAGAAATAAAAGAGATAAAAGGCCACCCAGGGAAATGCCTTTTGATATAGCTCTAAGAAAATTTAGAAAAGCTGTAGAAAGAGCTGGAACTCTACAGAAAATAAGGGAGAAGGAATTTTATGAAAAGCCTACTGCCAAAAGAAAGCGTAAAAAAGCAGAGGCTATTTCCAGATGGAGAAAGCAAGAAAGACAAATGCAAATGAATAGTGGTGGTAAATCACCGAGGAGAAGAAAATAATGTCAGTAATGGATAAATTAAAAAAGAATAGTAAAATCAAAGGAACAGATGTTCTAGAAGATTCTATTTATTTTACAGAAAAGGATATGTGTAAGACAGATGTTCCTATGATTAATATTGCCTTATCAGGTGATGTTAATGGTGGTTTAACTGCTGGACTTACTGTTTTGGCTGGACCTAGTAAACACTTTAAAACAAGTTTTGCTTTACTTATGGCCGGTGCATATATGAAAGAACATAAAGATGCTGTTATGCTTTTCTATGATTCTGAGTTTGGTTCACCCCAATCGTATTTTGAATCATTTGGTATTGACACATCTAGGGTATTACACACTCCTATTACTGATGTAGAACAACTTAAATTTGATCTGGTCGGTCAATTGGATAACATTGAACGCAAAGATAAAGTTATTGTAGTTATTGACTCTATTGGTAATCTTGCATCTAAGAAAGAACTAGAAGATGCTTTAAATGAGAAATCAGTTGCCGATATGAGTAGAGCTAAAGCATTGAAGGGATTGTTTAGAATGGTCACTCCTTATTTAACCATGAAGAACATCCCTTTACTTGCTGTTAACCACACATACCAAGAAATGGGTTTATTCCCTAAAGCAATTGTATCAGGTGGAACAGGTATTTACTACTCAGCTGATAACATTTGGATTCTCGGCCGTAGACAGAACAAGAAAGGTACTGAAGTTAAAGGTTATGACTTTGTCATTAATGTAGAGAAATCTAGGTTTGTAAAAGAAAAATCCAAAATTCCAGTAACAGTCAGCTGGGAAGGCGGCATTGAGAAATACTCAGGCCTTCTTGAAGTTGCTCTTGCAGGTGGTTATGTTACCAAACCTTCAATGGGTTGGTATTCAAAAGTTGACCAAACTACAGGTGAGCAGATGGAAGGTAAGGTAAGAGAAAAAGATACACTTACTGCTGAATTTTGGGAACCAATCTTTGCAGATACTAACTTTGCAGAATTCTTAAAAGCTCACTATTCTATCGGACATAAACCAATGCTAGAAATTGATCTAGAAAGCACTTTACAAGAGGGTTAAAATGAGTTATAATATAACTAACAATGACTTTAAACTTGTAGAAAATGATGGCAGTGGTGAGTTTGCAGAATTTTATGGTGTTAGACTTACCACGGGTAAATATAAGAATGTAATTGTTATCTATGGAAAAGTATCGGTCCAAGAACTAGATACTGATGAAGCTAGATTATCATTTACTTATGCTATTCAGGACCCCGCCGATTTTGACCTAGAGTTTTTACAAGGTGATGAGGAATTTAATAATTATTTAGGTGCTGTCTTGGAATTTTTTATTCAAGATAGCTTAGAAAACAAAGAGGCAACAATTGGAAATATCGAACCAACTACCGACGCATATACTGAATCATCTCCTCAATAACGAGGAGTATTGTCGCAGGGTAATACCATACATTAAAAAAGAGTATTTCGAAGGTTCACATAAAACTGTATTTGATATGATAGTACAGTTTGTTCAACAGACGAACAAGCTGCCCACATCTAAAATCTTACAGCTTGAATTAAGAAAGCAATCTGCGCCAGAAGATCTTCTGAATAGTGCAAATCAGCTGATTGGTGAAATATCTGCAAAATCAGATATAGATACCGAATATCTTATTAAGGAATCTGAGAAGTGGTGTCGTGATAGAGCAGTATATAATGCTATCATGGATTCTATCCAAATCATTGATGGTCAAGACAGTTCAAAAACAGAAGGTGCTATTCCAGAGATTCTATCTGATGCTTTGGGTGTGTCATTTGATCAGGCTATCGGCCATGATTACATTGATAATTCAGAAGAACGTTTTGAATTTTACAACACTAAAGAACACAGAACACCATTTGATTTAGATTACTTTAATAAAATCACAAAGGGTGGTTTACCTAATAAAACATTAAACATTGCTCTTGCAGGAACTGGTGTAGGTAAATCGTTGTTTATGTGTCATTGTGCTGCTTCTATTCTGCAACAAGGTAAAAATGTTTTATATATTACTATGGAAATGGCAGAAGAAAGAATTGCAGAACGTATTGATGCTAACTTAATGGACTTGCCTATTGAACAACTTGAACGATTACCAGAGAATGTTTTCAATGACAAGATTGCTAATATTGCAAAAGCTTCTATCGGTAAACTTATTATTAAGGAATATCCAACTGGTGCAGCGCACACAGGACACTTCAGAGCTCTCTTAAATGAGCTGAAAATGAAGAAAAACTTTAAACCTGATATAATTTACATAGATTACCTTAATATTTGCGCATCTTCGCGTATGAAAGGTATGGGTGGAAGTATAAATAGTTACACTTACATCAAAGCCATCGCGGAAGAACTTCGAGGCCTTGCTGTTGAGTTTAATGTACCGATTGTGTCTGCAACCCAGACCACGAGGTCAGGCTTCAGTAATACTGATGTTGGGCTTGAGGATACATCGGAATCATTTGGTTTACCTGCTACGGCTGACTTAATGTTTGCTCTTATATCTACAGAGGAACTTGAGGAGTTGGGCCAAATCATGGTAAAACAATTGAAAAACAGGTATAATGATCCTACCAAATATAAGAGATTTGTAGTTGGTATTGATCGTTCCCGCATGAAATTATATGATGTAGAAGAATCGGCACAACAGGATTTGGTAACAGATTCTGTTCCCGATAAACCAATAGCAACGTGGGGAGACCGAGAAAACAAAGACACGTTTGCTGAATTCAAAATATAGGAGAAATATATGGATATGTTATTAAAAGCAAAAGACTGGGTATCAGAAAGAGTGTTTGAAAGAACATCATTGGATGGTGTCAGTTTAATTGTAGTTTGTGGTTCTGTCATTTTATTTGGCGGCATTGCAAAACTACTAGCCTGGGCCGGATTACTCTGGGGAATTTATACACTAGTGAAAAAAGGCTAATAATATTCAATGTTTAATGTGAAACTTATATCATATAGTCAACCGCCGGAGGGGTCAGAGTTAAACAATGACCTTCTCCAGTTGGTTGCATACTGTGCTAGAGTATCAAACCCTAGCAATCAAAACAACGAAGCTACATCAGAGAAGCTTGTAAAATATCTAATCAAACACAAACATTGGAGTCCATTAGAAATGGTGTCAGTGTGTCTTGAAATTGATACCACAAGAGATATTGCACGACAAATTCTAAGGCATCGTTCCTTTACTTTCCAAGAGTTTTCTCAAAGGTATGCCGATCCAACTGAGGATTTAGCATTCGTAACTAGAGAAGCTCGACTACAAGATACTAAGAATAGACAAAATTCTGTTGATATTCCACAGGAAGAATCCATTCATTATATTTGGGAATCATATCAAGAAGTTATTATTGAGAGATGCAAACATGCATATCAATGGGCTTTAGAAGCTGGTATAGCAAAGGAACAGGCTAGAGCAGTATTACCTGAAGGGTTAACTAAGTCTCGTATGTATGTAAATGGTACACTCAGATCGTGGATACATTATATGGATCTAAGAAGCGGTAATGGTACTCAGAAGGAGCATGCAGAAATCGCCAAGGCATGCGCCGAAGTGATCTATAGCTTGTTTCCTGTTGATGATGTTATATAAAAGCGTATTTTTATAACAAAATAATATAAAAAAGTGCAATTATTTTACATAAGCGTGTTTACATTTGCTCTATATGTGATATAATATACCTATATTAAATGATAAGGAACCACATTATGAAAGACTTAATTACAGAAATCCAAGATTTACTTATGATTATGCAAGATCAACTTCACAGTAAATTTGAACATACCATTGAAACTACTAAATACCACATGGAAGAAGGTAGAAATTACATCAAGTTGATAAGATCTGATGATGGTCGTGATTCAGTCTGTGGTTTTATTGTTAAAAATCCCCCAAAATACATTGATAACAAAACAAATAAACCATTTGAAATTGGTGATATGTTGATGGCAGCGGGTTGGAACAAACCTGCTACTAACTTTGCAAGGGGTAATGTCTTTGACTATAATGAATCATCAATCAGATGGACAGGAATTTAAGGAGAATATTATGAATAAATTTAAAGGTATTTTATACGGAACAATTGCTGGTATTGCATTTGGTTTAACACTAAATTATATTGGTGATATTCCTGAAGTTCAAACAAGCTATTCTACTGGAGACTGCGTCAAGGTAGTCAACTATAAAAAAGGTGGCACATACTCTTGCGAGAATATGCCTACCAAATATCATCACGTCTGGGTTCAGTAGTGATTATGCGTCACCTGCAGACGGAATTGAAAGTGCGTGGGGGTTATGACCGAATATACACAGGGGAAATGAAAAAGTCCCCTACTAATTTTAAAGGAGTAAATTATGAATTATTATGAACTATTAGCCAAACAATCAATTGTGGATGGCAAACAAACATTAAATGAGGATCAAGTTAGGTCTATGGTAGGGGCACCAAGTGTCTCTGAGGCTGATACATGTGCTTGTGGTGATAATGTAAACACATGTCCTGATTCCTATGAACACATGACTCACGGAGTATAAATGAAGCCTTGGAAAATTATTCAAAAACTGGAAGCAACTAGTTCTCGGCTTGAGAAAGAAGCAATAGTAAAAGCCAATTGGCATAATACTGAATTTAAAACCGGCCTGAAACTTGCTCTTGACCCTATGTCAACCTTTGGAATCAAACAGGTTCCAGAAAAAGTGGGCGGAGAGGCATGGCCAGAAGTTCATTATACTACTACAGGTTGGGATGTATCACAATCTCTTGATACACTTTTAACAATTCATGATTTTGTAGCATGCTGTGATGAATTTAAATCAAGAAAACTCACTGGAAATAATGCAAAAGATGCTGTAGCGGGTATGATTGGTCGATGTGAATCCATAGATGAATGGAACTATTGGTACCGTAGAATACTAATTAAAGATTTAAAATGTGGTATATCAGAAAAAACTGTAAATAAAGTTTATGGTAAAGGGTTTATCCCTGTTTTCGGCTGTATGTTGGCCAAAGATGGTACTCACCAGCAAGAAAAAATAACTGGTCAACAAGTTGTCGAGTACAAATTTGACGGAGTCCGATGCCTGGCGATAATTGAAAACAATGAATGTGTATTATATTCTCGTACTGGTAAGGTATTTGAGAATGTTCCACATATTAATAATGCATTAAGTAAAGAGTATTATAATGGATATGTACTTGATGGTGAGTTAATGGGTAAAGATTTCCAAATCCTTATGAAAAAAATAAATTCAAAGCATGGTTGGAAAGAAGAAGAAATGGACGAATATTTTGCAGTATTTGATATTTTAACTATTGAAGAATTTAAAGCTGGTGGTAGTGATATTCCACAATTACAAAGAAAGAAAAAACTAGATAAATTATTCCGTGGCGATGCTGATTTATTTTGGAATAAGTCAGTCCATAGTGTTAACTATGATATATTGGATATGAACGATGAATTAGATTCTGCCCAATTTACTGAAAAAGCAGCTCATGCAGCCCAAGAGGGATTTGAAGGTTTAATGGTTAAACCAGTTGATGGTGTATATAAAACAAAGAGAACAAATGCCTGGTTAAAACTAAAACCTTTTATTGAAGTAACATTGGAGTTAAAAGATGTTGAAGAAGGAACAGGAAGAAACGCTGGAAAGCTTGGTGCACTCATTTGCGAAGGTACAGACACTGGTAAACACATTAAAGTTAATGTTGGTTCTGGCCTCAGTGATGACGATCGCGATGCTATTTGGTCACTTCCTGAAAAATATTTAGGCTTGATGGTAGAAGTAAGGGCTGATGCTATTAGTCAAGCAGAAGATGCAGATTATTACAGTCTTAGGTTTCCTAGGTTTAAGGGGTTCCGAGGATTCAAACCAGGGGAGAAATTATAATGTTAGGATACTATAAGCCAATTGATGTTTTATGCGAAGACAATGGCAAAGTTGTTAAAGCTGAAGTTGTTAATATGGTTAGAGGTGAATATATGAATGTAGATCTAGGTGGTATGAAACTTAGTATGCAGTGGAATAAAAAACTTAAAGAATTTAGAACTCGAAAAAGTGGACTAGATTTTATTGCTGGTATGCCGGAGAGTTACTAATGTTGGCTTATAAAGTAACTGCTAAAGTAAAACATACCGAAGAAATAGTAGCTGAATATATTTTTGACAAGATGCAAGATGCAATTAAATTTCATTCAGATATGGTAGGCAAGGGTTATGAATCTGTTCTAAGTCGAGTCCAAGTATAAGATTCACTTTACAAATGTTATAAATAGTTGTATAATACTACTTTAATTACAGGGTTAAGTAATGCGCGGATTTAAAACATTTATTCCAGAAGATTTACAAAATCTTCAATACACAGGTAATGACAATGCATTTGTATTAGGTATTTTATCTGATATTGATGATGCAATTAGTTCTGTCAAAACAGAAATTGAAATAGATGTTAGACCCAATAAACAAAGTGGGGCTAAATTAGGTATCAGCCAAATGATGCCAGACAAAGACAGAGAAAAGTTTGCTGCTCTTGCTAGAGATATTATCGACAAGACAGATGGACTTACGTTAAGAATGGATAAGGTTCCTGGATCTCGTAAAGAAAAGGACTATGCATTTGATCACGAAGAAATGGACAAGTATGTTTATGTCAATGCCCGTCCACAAGGTGGGCGTGGTGCACTCGGTGATGATCCTCATGAATTAATGACAGCCGCATTATGTTTATTCCCTAAAGTTCACAAAATTACAAATTCTGATGAAATGGATGCTCTTATTGAATTAGTAAGAGGTCAATTAAAAAAGGTTAAGGGATATAAACAATCCCAAGTTGATTCACTTGTAGGTGATTATTCAAACTTATGTAAAGCAGTCTCAGCTGCCAATGTTATTATTGAAGCAGGATATGGTAGTGCTGATATGGTTTACCTTACCGGCCAAGCCTGGGACGATGATGTTAAAGAGTTCCAAATGACCAAACACGGCATGAAGGACTTTAACTCATCTGATTTTATTATTAGAAAGGGCAAAAATTATGTTGGTATCTCTTTAAAGAAAAAGAAAAGATCCACAGAAACTGACCCAACTCTAATTAATAAAGCATTTACAAGTCTATTATCTGAAAAGAAATTTGATAAAGTAAGAAATCAGATTGATGATGATGCTGGTGCTTTCTATGTTCACGTGATTAAACTCGCACAAAAACTAAAATTACTTTCACCAGAACTTGAAAAAGACATTAAGAAAAATAGACCTAGTAGAAAAAATTGGAAACAGTTTATTCAACGAATACCTAATGATTTGGTGAACAGAGTTTTAAAAGGCAAACAAACTCTATTTAAAAGAATGGCACAAACCATTGATAAAAATAGTGACATGATTGCAGAACAATTAATTACACTTATATTTAAAGCAGACCTACAAGAATTAAAGAAGGTTAACTTTGACTTTGCTCTTGTAACTGGCATTGGTGAATATGGTCCCAGAAAAGGCGTTGTGGTAGAGAAGGGCGAATATAAAGATATTGATACAACTACAACTATGATTGACGAATTATTTAGTAAGGGTAAACCAAAAATGATTCTCACTCCTGGTGCGAGTCAAGCATTTGATCCTGGTGCTAAAGCAGCAAATATTAAATTTACTTTAATGATTGGTAAACAGTCAATTGCTAATATCGTATTAAGGTATAAGGGAGACTTTAGAAGTGCTCCAAACTTTAATGCAGAGATGACTCCAGAGTTTAAGAAATTATTTAAAGCATAAAAATAGGAAGAAAATTAAAAATGTTAAAATTTAAAAATCACACACCATTGCATGAGGCGGCTAAAAATACGCACATGACGCATATTGAAGATTTAATTCTTGATGGTGGAGTTAAGGGGGCACGCCAGGCTATACTTGCACTCAGGTCGCTGCGAGATATGTTATCCGGTAACGCAAAATCACCTGTAGACGTTACTGTTAAATGGGACGGTGCCCCCGCTGTCTTCGCTGGAGTTGATCCAGGCGATGGAAAATTCTTTGTTGCAAAGAAAGGCATTTTTAATGCTAATCCTAAAGTCTATAAGTCACATGAAGATATTAAAGCAGATACTTCAGGTGATCTTACTAAGAAATTAATTGTAGCATTTGATGAACTATCTAAATTAGGTATCACAAATGTTATCCAAGGTGATTTCATGTATGATCAGAGTGATTTAAAGAGTGAAACAATTGATGGCCAGAAGATGACAGTGTTTCACCCCAATACAATTGCATATGCAATACCAAAAGGAACAACTTTAGAGAAAGAAATTAGTTCTGCAAAGATCGGTATTGTATGGCATACTACTTATAGTGGTGCGACATTTGAAACAATGAAAGCCGAATTCGGCCGAGAAATTGTTCCTAAATTGAAGCAATCAAAGAGTGTCTGGATGCAGGATGCTACACTTCCCGATTTATCTGGAACCGCAACTCTTACAGCAAAGGAAACTGAAGCAGTAAATAAAAACTTATCAGCCGCAGGTAAAATTTTCAAAAAGATTGCATCTACTACACTGAAAGAGATTGAGCAAAATGAAGAACTTAATATGATTATTAATGTATATAATAATAGAAAGGTTCGCGAAGGCCAAAGAGTGACAGATACAAAGAAACATGCTACTGGTCTTATTATGTTTGTTAGAGACAGATATGCAAAGCAAATTGATAAACGCTCGACACAGAAAGGTAAAGATGTACAGATTAACAAAAGAGACGAATTATTAAAGTTTTTTGATAAAAAGAACCTAAAAAATCTGCAATTAATCTTTGATTTACAGAATTTTGTTATAACTAGTAAATTAATTATTATAAATAAACTAAACAAACTCTCTAAAATAGGGACCTTTGTTAAAACTAAGTCCGGATTTAAGGTAACCAACCCCGAAGGTTTTGTTGCCATAGATCGAATGGAAGGTGGTGCTGTTAAGTTGGTAGACCGTATGGAATTTTCTACTAACAATTTCAGTAAAGATATTATAAAAGGTTGGGACAATCCTAACTAATATATGGGTAACCGAGGATAAATATGCTAACATTTCAGCAACATTCAGAAGCTGCTTCAGCTAGAACAAGAATGAAAATGAAAATCGCCATGAAGAAGAACAAGGCGAAGATCGCTCTTGGTCGAAAGAAGGCAGCCAAGAAACTCGCATCCCCAGAACAACTTAAAAAACGAGCAGTAAAAACAGCACGTAATATGCTCTTGAAGAAAATACTCAAGGACCGTGGTAAAGAGGATTTATCATTCTCAGCTCGTAGAGATATAGAAAAGAAGCTCGATAAAAAGAAAGCTGCTATTAAGAAGATTGCAAAGAAAATATTGCCATCTATTAAAGCAAAAGACAGAGCTAAATTGAAAAAAGGTGGAGATGCGGAGAAAGATGATTAAGAGTTTTAGTGATTACGTAACTGAATCAAGAGGCGATGTAACAATCGTATTTGGTCGATTTAACCCACCTACAAGTGGCCATGAGAAGCTGTTTGAAGCTTTAAAGAAAGCATCAAGAGGCGGTACCTATAGAATATATGCTTCTAAATCTCAAGACCCCAAAAAGAATCCCCTTGAATTTAAAGAAAAAGTAAAATTCTTGCGTAAGATGTTTCCAAAGCATGCACGTAATATTATGGCTGACTCAGATACTAGAACAGTTATTGATGTCGCAGTCAAGTTATATGAACAAGGATTTACTAAATTATCAATGGTTGCTGGTTCAGACAGAATAAAAGAATTTGAAATTTTACTGAACAAATATAACGGAGTTAAAGCTCGACACGGGTTCTATCAGTTTGAAGGTTCTATTAGAGTTATCTCTGCTGGTGAAAGAGACCCAGATAGTGATGATGTTTCTGGTATGTCTGCATCTAAAATGAGAGCAGCTGCACAAGCAAATGATTTAACCCTCTTTTCAAAGGGTATGCCTAAGGGTTATAAAGGTGCAATAGAATTATTTAATGCAGTAAGAAAGGGTATGGGTTTAAAGGAATCCAAGTCTTTTAGAACACATGTTGAATTACCTAAAGTATCTGAAACAAGAGAACAATTCGTAGAAGGTAACCTATTTAAAGTAGGTGAACAAGTAAAAATTAATGAATCTGGAAAGATTGGTACTATTATTAATTGTGGTGCTAATTATTTAACTCTATCATTATCAGAAGGTTCCAAAAAGAAAGTCTGGCTAGACAGTGTAGAAAAGCTAGATGAAAAGGCATACGGCGATATGAATGCTAAACAAAAAGCAGCACATGATAAGCCAAGAAAAGATATGCCAAAAAGCAAACATACAAAGAATTTTAAAAAGAAGTTTGGAGAAATGAAAAGTTTTTCCCAAACATTAGAAGAAGCAGATGTTAAAAAAGCTCTTCAGAAAAAAGCAGATAAATCAGGAATGCCTTATTCAATTTTAAAGAAGGTATTTGATAGAGGATTTGAGGCCTGGAAGTCATCACACAGACCTGGTACCAATCCAACTCAATGGGGATTAGCAAGAGTTAATTCATTCGCAACAAAATCATCTGGTACATGGGGTAAAGCAGACGCTGACCTAGCCGCTAAAGTAAAGGGATAAAAAAATGAAATTTAAAGAATTAAGAGAAAAGTATAAAAGTAAATATCCCGCAGCCCTAGTTGCTGCGGCTGTAAAGATTGCTATTGACATGGGCGGTGCAATGACTCCGGCAGTTAAGAAAATTGAAGCAATGAAAAGGGGTTTATCAGATGATCCTATTGTTAAAGATGCTTTAAGACAAGCTAATGAATCAGTTAAGGAAGATACAATTGAAGAAGCACTTGGTAACGATAATCCGAGTCATAGAGAAAAGCCTAAAATGGATAAAGATGGAACTGTCCATAATATTCCAGGTAAAAAAGGCGGCCTATCTGCATATACTATTAAGCCTAGACTTGACGGAAAAACTCTAAAGTTTGGTACTGTAGATAATGAAGGTAATATCAAAGTTATGACTGTTCAGGAATTAGCTAAGGCGTTAAAATGAAATCATTTAAAGAAGTAAGGCATCTCAGCGAAGCTAAAAAACAAGTTGATGAAGCACCATTAGTAATGGCCGATGCTGAGATGGCATCAACATTATTTAAGCAAATTAAAGATGATATTTTTAAAAATAGTAGAAAGAAACAAGAAGAGAAAAATTGGCCAGTATTACAAACACTTGCTAAGTTAGCAGGATATGGTATTACTAAAAACGGACAAGCTAAAGGTAAGTCATTCAGATATGACTTAAAGAAAAAGTAATATGCGTTTTAAAGAGCATTTTGATATAATGGAAGGTGTTAATGATCCTTCAATTTTTAAAGCAGTATTTCTAGCAGGTGGGCCTGGTTCAGGTAAATCATTTGTTATAGGTAAAACTGCATTGAAAGCTTTGGGGTTTAGATTAATTAATTCTGATGATGCATTCGAAAAAGGCATCAAAAGAGCTGGATTAACTCTTGACCCAGATGATATTGCATCAGCTCAAGGTCAAGCAGTAAGGGCTAGTGCGAAGGCACTTACTGGTAAAATAATGGTAAGAGCTTTAGAAGGTAGAAATGGTATTGTAGTAGATGGTACAGGTAAAGACTACGATAAAATTAAAAAGCAAGTTGATTTAGTTAGAGAATTAGGTTATTCTGTTCATATGATTTTTGTTAATACAGATTTAGAAACTGCTATAGATAGAAACAATCAGAGGCCAAGGTCTTTACCAGATAAGATGGTAGAGAAAATGTGGAAAAATGTACAGAAGAATATTGGTAAGTTCCAAGGCCTGTTCAGAAACCGTATGATTGTTGTTGATAACTCCAAAGGTTCTGATATTGAGACATCAACTCTAGAAGCATATAAAGATATTCAAAAGTGGGCTGCTAAACCGCCTGAAAATAGAATAGCAACAAAGTGGATTAAAAGCCAAAAAGGAAAATAATGAAAAATTTTAAACAGTTTAGAGAAGCGTTGAAAAATCCATATAAAGGTATGGATAAAAAGGATCTAAAAAGAAAATTGGATTCTTTTGAAAGTCAACACAGCGACCTGATTAGTAAGAGTAAGGGTAGATCGGTAAAAAGAATAGAGCCAGAAATTAGAGATATGGAAACTAAAATTCAGCAGATTAGACAGGTGCTAGGAATTAAAAGATAATGCATAGTTTTTTAGAATATATTACTGAAGCTAAGATCAAATGGAAGAAGGTTCCAGATGGCTATGGTGCAGGCAATAAGAAAGTATTCAAGCATGTAACTTCAGATGGTAAGTTTGAGATTCGTTTGTCTGGTATGGATTCTATGAAGTTTAATAAAGACGGG
>Ga0209092_10000185_pt1 | contig 58656 bp, 39 predicted proteins | sample FraStrMetagenome_FD_187446 | JGI IMG/M metagenome (GOLD analysis project Ga0209092, IMG submission 187446) | Marine eukaryotic phytoplankton communities from Arctic Ocean - Fram Strait ARC3M Metagenome (SPAdes) (version 2) | ecosystem: Environmental > Aquatic > Marine > Oceanic | place: Fram...
GTCGAGGCGCTGAAGGAGGAGGACCGACGTGCAGATCTCGGTAGGGCGCCCCAACAGGTCCCACGTGGCGACCACCTTGGGGTTTGAATTCCCCATGAACGGTCCTGCGCTCACAATCCCGCAGTCATCTCCACAATCGGTCGCAAACGTGACTTGATTGTCGAAAAAGGAGGAGAGGTATTGACCGGCTGATTCTGGGTTGAAAATCGACACACAGTACAATTCCGGATTGCCCTGTGCCATGAACTTGTCGTCATCGGTCTCCAACGACAGCGCAGATCCGGGGTTCAAGTTCAAGCAAGTAAGGGCATTGTTGGCGCAGTCCAATTCCTCAAGTTCCGGCGAGGAATGGAGGCTAAGCGATGTGAGTAGGTTGTTGGAGCAACTCAGGTTCTCAAGGTGAGGATGGTTGTCGATGGTCAGTGATGAAAGTTGGTTGCTGCTGCAGTGCAGGCCTTCAAGGGCGGGGTTGGCATTTACGTTCAGTGCGCTCAATTCGTTTGAATTGCAATACAGGCCACGCAGGTTGCTGCACCCGCTAACATCGAGGGACCCCAAAGGGTTGTTGCGGGTAAACAGCGTTTCAATAGCAGGACAACCCTCGATGTTCAGATGGGAGAGGTTGTTGTCATGGCAGGTCACATATTCCAAGTAAACATGGCCGGACAGGTCGAGGCTGTCGAGTTGATTGCCGCTGATGTAGAGCCGCCACAAATACGGGTTATTGCTCAGGTCAATGAAAGAGATGTTGTTGTCCTGACAGTAGAGGCGCTCGAGTGAGGTGCACGATTCGATGCCCGTGAGGTCTTCAATGCCGAGGTTGGGGATGTCGAGCATGATGATGCTCTCCAGAAATAGGTTCTGTGCCATGCCATCCGGTTCGCCCCAATCAAAGCCAAGGTCAATGAGAGCTTGCTCGAAATGAGGGTCGGGGATGGCGGTGGTTTGCGCATGAACGCTACAGGTGAATGCAAGAAGGCCGGTGAAGCAGAGAAGACGCATGGGTTGGACGATGGGCGAGGGGAGAATGGGTTGTGTACTGTATAGGTTGCATGCAAAAAAAAGAGGCCCCGAAACGGAGCCTCTTTTTGTGTACCCAGAGCGGGACTCGAACCCGCACGCCCGAAGGCACAGCCACCTGAAGACTGCGCGTCTACCAATTTCGCCACCTGGGTGTGACCTCTAAACGTATTCAGAGAAGGAGCGCAAAACTACACCCGCACCTTCGTCCCTCCAAACCTCACAGGGTGGAAGGGCAGACGTAGTCGCTCATGGAACAATCCGTCTTTTGAATGGCCGTAAATCCACCGAGCACGTTGATTCCATTGTGGCGTCCACGTGCTTTGAGAATGCTGAGGGCAATCAAGGAGCGGTAACCCGATAGGCAATGCACGAATACTGGGCCATCGGAGGGGACCTCCGCCAAATGCTGGCTGAGTGTTGCCAGTGGAATGGACTCGGCGCCCAAGACATGTTCTGACTGATGCTCGCCAGTTTTTCGGACGTCGATGACGTTGATGGCGTCTTGTTTCATGTTGCCCGCAAATTCAGTTGCGGAGACAGATGAAATGTGATCGGTCTCAAAACCCGCACTGGACCAGGCTTCGACTCCACCAGAGAGGTGGCCCAATACTTGGTCAAAGCCCACGCGCGAAAGCCGGGTGATGGCTTCTTCTACTTGAGCCGCAGGGCAAACCAAGAGAATGGGCTGCTGGGTGTCCACAATCATGGCGCCCACCCAAGGTGCGAAATTCCCCTCGAGTCCGATGAAGGTGCTCCGGGGAATGTGTTTTTGGGCGAATTCATCCATGGACCTGACGTCCAAAACGACGGCGCCAGTTTCGTTGGCAGCAGCATCGAATGCAGCAGGAGATAGGCCTTGTGAGCCTCTTTCGATCACTTCGTCAATCGCAACGTAGCCTTCCTTGTTCATTTTGACATTCAAGGGGAAATATGCTGGAGGGGGAAGAAGTCCGTCGGTGACTTCCCGCACAAATTCGGCTTTGGTCATGTCCTGGCGTAGGGCATAGTTGTTGGCCTTTTGATCACCCAACGTGCCCACCGTTTCCGCGCTCATTTTTTTTCCGCAAGCAGACCCGGCTCCATGACCGGGGTAAACAATCACCTCGTCGGGGAGGGGCATGATTTTACTGCGCAGGCTGTCGAACAGGGTCCCCGCCAGCTCTTCTTGTGTCATGTCGGCGCCTTTTTGGGCCAAGTCTGGTCGGCCGACGTCCCCTAAAAAGAGCGTGTCCCCCGTAAAAATGGCGTGTGGCTGGCCTGCTTTGTCGCGGAGCAAGTATGTTGTGCTCTCCATGGTGTGCCCTGGGGTATGCAACACCTCAATGGTCACTTTTCCGACTTGAAATACTTGTCCGTCTTTGGCCTTCGTCGACTCAAATGCAGGATGGGCATTCGGGCCAAAAACAATGGGCGCTCCGGTCTTTTCTGACAAGGTGCAGTGGCCCGAGACGAAATCGGCGTGGAAATGTGTCTCGAAAATGTACTTGATCTTTTTTCCTCCAGCTTCGGCGCGGTCCAAGTAGGGCTGCACTTCACGCAAAGGGTCAATCACGACCGCTTCATCACAGCATTCGATGTAATACGCCCCTTGAGCGAGGCATCCGGTGTAAATCTGTTCGACTTTCATAGATGTGCGAATTTCGGTGGAATTCATGGACCGAAAAGGGTCTCTAAGAATTCTTGGCGTTGAAGGTTTGGGTCGCGACACCTTTTCTGTGTTCATCGGCCTCGAGGTGCCCCATGGCCGTGGTGAGCCCAGTGTGAAAACGGTCAGCGCCCATTCGGTCCATGAGTCCATCGCGTTTCATGGCGTCACGGACAGGTCCAATGGCGCCTGCGATGTGGAGGGTGATGTCGCATTCCTCGAGTTGACCGAGCAGGTCTTCGAGCATGGCAGACGCGGTGGCATCCAAGTGTGGGATGGATTCTGCGCTCAGAATGACGCGAATAACTGAGGTCCCTTCTTCTTGCCGAATGGCAATGCGTGAGAGGACGAATTCTTTAAAATGGGCTTGGCTGGCGTAATTCAGGGGGCCATCAAAGCGAAGAATGACTGCCTCCTTGGTTTTTTGGGCCTGCGGAAACCGCTGGAGATTGCGATATACGCCACTGACAAGTCCCAGCTCAGCGGCATGGGGGAGGGAGGTGCGGTAGAGGGTCAGAATCAAGCTCAGCGTCATGCCTGAAGCAATGCCGATGACCATTCCCGTGAAGGCCGTCAGCAAAAACGTGACGGCGAGCAGGACGGCCTCCGCCTTGTGCGTAGACCAGAGTTTACGGAAGTAGCCAAAGTTGAAGAGGCCGGAAACCGCCACGGCAATGATGGCGCCCAATACGGCGTTGGGCAGCGGTTGAAAAGCTGGCATTAGAAAGGTCAAAGCCAAAGCCACCACCGCAGCGGAAATCAGCCCGCTCATGGGTGTGCGAGATCCTGCCCTTGCATTCACGGCTGTCCTTGAAAACCCGCCAGCAATGGGGTAAGAGCCAAACAGGGAACCCAGGGCGTTGGCGACCCCTAGGGCCCTCAATTCTTGGTTGGCATCTAGGTTCGCGTTGGCTTCTTTGTGAACCACCGCCCTGGCTACACTGTGGGATTCTATAAATGCAATCAGAGCCAGTGTTCCTGCCATGGGAATCAACATGTGGATGTCCTGCCAGAGCATGGTGGGGAATTGAAGCTGTGGGAGGCCACTGGGCACGACACCCACGGTTTTAAGGTCAAGTCCAACCCATGAAACAGCCATGATTCCGAGCGCAACGGCGGCCAAGGCGCCAGGTATCCTTGGTGCCCACTTTTGCAGGGCCAAGAGGAGGCCAATGGCTGCGAGGCTTACCATAACGGTGGGGGCGTGAAGGTCGCCCGCCGAATGCCATGCGCTGAGGGCCAGAACGTGCAGCTGAGCGCTCCGCTCCATGGTCACGCCGAGCAGATTGGGCAGTTGGTTCAAGCCGATGATCAGGGCGGCTGCGCTGGTGAATCCGCTGATGACCGGTTTGGAGAGGAAGTTGGCCAGAAACCCCATGCGAAGCAGGCCGAGGGCCAGTTGGATGAGTCCTGTCATGAGGGCCAGGAGCAAGGCCAGTTCGATGTAGCGGTCAGTTCCTGCTGTCGCAAGCCCGGTAAGTCCGGCAGCCACCAAAAGGGAATCCATGGCGACGGGACCTATCGCCAATTGCTTGGAGGTGCCCATCGCCGTGTAGACCAACAATGGAACCAGAGCCGCGTAGAGTCCATAGACAACGGGGAGTCCTGCAATCATGGCGTAAGCCATGCCTTGGGGGATGAGCATGACGCCCACAGTTAGGCCTGCTGGGAGGTCCCCTTTAAGGTCTGCCCCGCGATACTGCGGAAGCCATTCAAGTATGGGGAGCCATTTGCGCACGGCTGCAAAATACGCCTTCTTGGGAGCGTCCTGTCCAAGTCACATCCCAACTGCGCCTTCATAATTTGGAGGCTTGGGCTTGGTTGCGTTGTCGTTGCACCTTCCCGTTTTGCTCCCGCGGCTTTCGAAAGTCGACGAGCCCGACCATCCATTCATGGTCAGATGGCATGGGAAGGAGGGCCAATGGCCATGGTGATGTCTTCTTTTAAGACGCCCATGAACCGGCCGTGGTGCGAAATCTCACCGAGGGGGTCGTCCTTGAAAATCACCCCATAGGCGTTTCTGAGCCGCATGTCCGCGGCGGGAAATCAGCTGGATGAACGCTGTCCTCCTCCTCCGCTGCGCCGGCGATTTCCTCCGCCATTTCCGCCTTGGCCACCGCCACTTCGGCGTTGTCCACCACGGTTGGAGCTGGATCCACCACCTTGCCCTCCACGGCGGCTTTTTGGCTTGCGTTTTCCTTGGCCCTGTCCGCCTTGTCCACTTGGGCTGCCGCTGTCCAATGGGATGGCGGGCAAGGTTAAGTGGTAGGCTTGATCGGTGTCGAGGGGAACCTCTTTCCGAATCAGCCGCTGAATGTCCCGCAAGAAGGTCCGCTCATCGTCTTCGTTGCAGAAGGAAATGGCAATGCCCTCTGCGCCTGCGCGACCAGTCCTTCCAATGCGGTGCACATAGGTTTCGGGAATGTTCGGGATTTCGTAGTTGATGACGTGGCTGAGGTCGTCAACGTCGATGCCGCGTGCTGCGATGTCCGTGGCGACCAAAACGCCGAGGTCGCCGCGTTTGAAGGCTTTCATGGCCTTTTCGCGCTGAGGCTGAGACTTATTGCCGTGAATGGCTTCACTGCGCACGCCTTGCTTACGCAAGTGCTTGACCAATTTGTCCGCTCCGTACTTGGTCCGTGTAAAGACCAAAGCGCTGCTCACATCGGGTGCTTTGAGCACGTCCACAAGCAGGTGCTTCTTTTCGGCTTGGCGAACAAAAAAGACCTTTTGTTTCACCGATTCCGCGGCGGAACTGCGCCGTTCCACTTCGACCGTGAGCGGGTCAATCAGGATGGTATCCGCCAGCTCCTGAATGTTCTGGGGCATGGTTGCGGAGAAAAACAAAGACTGTCTGCGAGGAGGCAAAAGCTTGATCACCTTCCGAATGTCGTGGATGAAGCCCATGTCGAGCATGGTGTCGGCTTCGTCAAGCACAAAATATTCGAGTTGTCGCAGGTTGATGTAGCCCTGATCAATCAGGTCGAGCAAACGGCCTGGGGTGGCCACAACAATGTCTACGCCACGCTTCAATGCGGCCACTTGTTTGCCTTGTTTCACACCGCCAAAAATGACCGTGTGGTCAATGGGCATGTGCTTGGCATAGTCGTTGATGCTCTCTCCAATCTGAGCGGAGAGTTCACGCGTGGGGCTCAGAATCAATGCGCGGATGGGGCGGCGTTGGTCCCGGTTCTCACTGCTGCCCAGGCGGTGCAGCATGGGCAATGAGAATGCGGCTGTTTTTCCTGTGCCTGTCTGTGCAACGCCAAGAACGTCTCGACCTTGAATGACATGGGGAATGGCTTGGGCCTGAATGGGGGTGGGGGTCTCGTAACCAAGGGGTTCGAGGGCCCTCATGAGGGGTTCGCTCAATCCGAGCGAATGAAAATCTGACAAAATGTATGGGTGTTCATGAAGGCGATGCCGTCCATGCGCTGCCGCAAGTCCATCGCCAATTTGTGGGGCAAAGATAGTTCAGCGAAGGCCATGGCGTAAACTGCTTTTGCAATCGATGGCAAAACACCCGTTCAACATGCCCTGCGAAGACCAGCGGGGGGGAAGTCAAGCGAGGGTCTCTCCGTGCTGGCTTTCATCCAATCCCAGCGTCTCCTGCCAGTCAGAAACGCGCACGGGAATCATCATGTCCACCAGTTTGAACAACAGAAAACTGCCACCGAAGCTAAATGCAGCCACCCCAAGCAATGCGACGATGTGCCAGCCAAAGGTTGCGGTTGCTCCTGAAGTTAAGCCCACATCGGCAGCAAACACCCCCGTAAGAAGCATGCCGACCATTCCGCCTACACCATGAGAAGGAAAGACGTCAAGGGTGTCGTCTAGGCCGCTCCGCCCTTGTCGGGAAATGGCCCAATTGGAGACAAGAGCCGCAATAAAGCCAATCAGCATGCTCTCCTGAATCGTGACGAATCCCGCAGCAGGCGTGATCGCCACAAGTCCAACAATGGCGCCTATGCAGGCGCCAACGGCATTCATTTTGCGTCCCCTAAAGCGCGCATAGAAGATCCACGTGATCATGCCTGATGCTGATGCGAAGTGTGTATTGGCGAACGCCAGAACCGCATCACTGTTTGCGCCCAGAGCAGACCCAGCATTGAATCCAAACCAGCCAAACCAAAGCAAACCTGTTCCAAGTATGATAAAGGGGATGTTCGCGTGCTCCAAGCGCGGGTTTTTCCGAGGGCCAAGAAAGACGGCGCCGGCCAAAGCAGCGAACCCTGCAGACATGTGAACCACAGTTCCACCAGCAAAGTCGAGTACGCCAAGGTTCATGAGCAGCCCTTCAGGATGCCATGTCATGTGGGCCAGCGGGGCGTAAATGAGAACGGAAAAAAGAACCATAAAGAGGATGTAACTGCGAAACCGGATCCTTCCTGCCATGCTGCCTGTAATCAGGGCGGGGGTGATGATGGCGAACTTCAATTGGAACAAGGCAAACAACAGGAATGGGATGCCACTCCCAATCTCAGGGTGCGCCTGTGTACCGACATTTTTAAAATTTAAATGGGTCAAAGGGTTGCCAATGATGCCCCCAATGCTGTCCCCAAAGCAGAGGCTAAATCCCACAATGACCCAGAGGATGCTGATTACACCCAGCGCTACAAAACTCTGTAGCATGGTCGAGATCACGTTTTTTCGGTCAACCATACCGCCATAGAAAAAGGCCAGGCCGGGCGTCATGAGCAAAACGAAAGCGCTCGCCACCACCATCCAAGCTACATCTGCTGGATTGGTGGTCATGATCCCGTTCCATTCTACATGTGGGGTGAGGTATAGGCCTCCAATCCACGAGGTGAGAATGAGGGCGGACAGGACAATGAAGTTGACTTTGGTGGCCATGGAAAGGTTCGGTTTGGCCCGAAGGGCAGTGTGCGAATTTAACGCATTTCCCTGACGCAATTAGGGTTCAACTTACTGATATAGAGTAATTTAAGCGTGTACTTTGGACACGGTGAGAAGAAGGCGAAGTCCCGAATTCTGCGGTGTGTCGCGGCGGTGCAGGCTGAATCCTCACGGGTGGTTTATGGACGACTGTCCCTCCTGTTAGGCGGTGCTGAGGTGGCGAACCTTGCCCAAGAATTCGGGCATAAAAAAAGCCGCGAAGATCGCGGCTTTCTTTGTGCTATTGTGCCCAGAGCGGGACTCGAACCCGCACGCCCTAAAGGACACATGGCCCTCAACCATGCCTGTCTACCAATTTCAGCACCTGGGCTGGTCACCCCCCTGGGACTCGAACCCAGGACCCTCTCATTAAAAGTGAGATGCTCTAACCAGCTGAGCTAGGGGGTGTCCCGTACTCACGGGCCCCTTTGAGCCCGCGAAATGGGGGGCAAAGATAGACGTAATCTTGAGCCCACAAACCCATGCGGGTAAATCTGTTCGTCAAGGGGTCATTTGGCAAGAGGCATGCGCTCAAACGGCTGTTTGGGATCGAACAGTTTGCGCATGGTGAAGTAGGTTCTCGTCCGAACAGAGCCTAGGCTCTCGGCAATGCGGATCATTTTTGGGTTGAAGTCTCCAATCCAAGTCAATGTGGTTCTGGTGTAGCGGCCTTTCTCTTGCATTTGCTCACCCGCAGAGTCAATCAGGAAGGCGTCCACTCCCTGGCCGTGGTAGTTGCGGTCAATGCCAAAAACAAGGCCCACCATGATGTCCGGTGTGCCCCGCCATTTGTGGTAAAGGAACTTCAATTTGCCAATGGCATTGAGGTTTCCGTTCACGTGTCTAAAAATCTGGTTTAACTCAGGGATGTTCACGTAAAAGGCAATGGGTACCCCCTTGTCAAGAACAAAAAAGATGATGTCGGGGTCCATGACTGGTTTCAGCGATTTGACGGTTCGCTGGGCCTGTTTGAGTGGCATTTTGGAGAATCCATGGTGCCCGCCCCATGCATTGTTGTAAACCGTACAAAAGTGGGAAGCGAGCTCTTCTGAGCTGAGGTCCCGCGCGGTGACGAGTTTCATCTCACCACGAGACTCAATCTGAGCGCGTTTGCGCTTGAAAATGTCCTGGACTTCAAGTTGAACATCTCGTCCGAATATGTACTGTTCGTAATAGGTTTTGAACCCGCGGCTTTCAAAAAACCTGAGGTAATAGGAGGGGTTGTAGTTCAGTGCGTAGCTGGGGAAATCCGTGAAATTGTCGGTAAGAAGTCCCCAGAATTGGTCTTTTTCTCCAAAATTGATCGGGCCGTCCACCGCTTCCATCCCTTCGGCCTGGAGCCACTGCTCGGCGACATCGAACAGCAGGGTGGCCACTTGATCGTCGTCGGTGGACTCGAAGAAGCCAATGCCGCCGGTGGGCTGCTTCATGCCTCCGCTGTATTTGCGACTCACAAAGGCGGCGATTCTGCCTACCCATTTGCCGTTGTCGTCGCGAACCAGCCATCGTTTGGCTAAGCCGCCCTTCTTGAACAAGCGGTTTTGTTTGGGATCAAAAATCTTGTCGATGTCTTGCCGCAGGTGTGGAATCCAATTGTCATCCTTGGCATAGATCAATTGCGGGACTTCGTGGAAGGCGCGCTCGGTTTTTTTATTGGAGACTTCAATAAGTCGCATGGCATGAGAATTCTCGGGGTCGCAAATGTGCTACTTTCGAACAACTCCATGCGACGTTTTGTCTCATTCCTGCGTTAAGATTTTGATTTGTTGAAAATGAACCATTTGCTGCCGCTTTTGCTCCTGTTTTTTGCCCTGTCGCCGATGGTGGCTGAGGCCCAAAATGATGAATCTTCATCTCGAGAGGGATCTGGTCTCCAACTTCATGACGCTGCATTCGAAGAATTTGTGGCGCTGCAAGGCTGGATTTTCACTCCAGACTTGGCCAAAGCTGATGGCCTAATGGACCTTGAGGGCGCTGCGCCTCGTCAGGAGGGCGGGGTGTCTTTTTCGGCACGTGATTTTGACCCCCGTCAATTTGACCCCCGAAATTTTGTCATTTCGCAAAATGTCAACCCTCAGCGTCCAACCAATTTTCGCGTGGGAGATCGTGGTGTCATTCAATTTCACAGTGTTGAACGTTGCAAGGAATTATACCAAAGGCAACTCACCCTTGAATCAAAGCGTCATTAATGTCCAAGATGTTGAACCGAAAGAGCTGTAATGGCCTCAATGGCCTGTTTTTAGCCGTGTTAATCTGTTTGGGTTTTTCCAGCAAACTGGATGCGCAAGAAATCCCCATTTCTCAGGGAGGTACCCTCACGGACTGCGACTATTTCTTTGTAGACAATGGTTTGACATCGGGGGATTCGTCTCCCAATTCAGATTTCACCATGACCTTTTGCCCGGACATGGTGACCAATCCCGTCATCAATTTTTACTTCAACCTGTTTGCGCTTGGCGCCGGGGACACCCTTTACTTGTGGTTGTCTGACGAAGCGCTTGGGGAGCCAGATGGGGCCTTCACGGGTTTTGATTTGCAGGGCGCCGACATCTGGAGTCAAATGGATGACGTGACCAATGCCTCGGGATGCATCACTTGGAGATTCACTTCGGATGCGACAGAGAATTCCAATTGGACCGCAGAGGTCTCTTGTGAGGCCCCTTGCCTTCGGCCGGAAGCCAATGTTGTGACCACGGTCAACGGCGAAGTGGAAACGGTTCCGCTGCAGATTTGTGTTGGGGAGGAGGTTCAATTTGATGGAACGGGATCCACCGCAGCTGAAGATTTTCTGATCGCCAGTTGGGATTGGGATTTTGACGACGGAGAAACGGATCAATCGGGGCCAGAAGTGACGCACGTCTTCGACGAGCCGGGTGCATACAACGTTCAGCTTTTTCTGGAAGACAACAACGAGTGCACAAACAACAACTTGGTGGATCATTTGATATTGGTTTCAACACCAACCAGCTTTGAGGGCACCACGTTTGACCTTCAAATCTGTGCTGGTGAGGAGTATGAGGTCAATGGTGTGGCTCAGGGCATCACGTATGACAATGCGCCAAACGTGGACCTAGGGGGCGGCCTGTTCATTCCAGATGACCAGACTCAGTGCTTCAGTTCATCCATTGTCTTTACGGCATTCAATTCGGGGCAAGTCATCGGGTCTCAGGAAGACTTCGAGAACTTCTTCATCAACTTTGAGCACAGTTTCATGGGAGACTTAACCGTCACCTTCATCTGTCCAGATGGAAGTTCGATGGGGGTTCACCAGCAGGGTGGGTCAGGTACATTTTTGGGTGAGCCGGTGGACAACGATGGTCAGCCAGACGTCCCGGGGGTCGGTTACGACTATTTCTGGTCACCAGATGCGACCAATGGCACTTGGGCAGAGAATGGTGGCGGGACGCTGCCAACGGGCACTTATGAAAGCGATCAGCCTTGGACACTGCTCGAAGGCTGCCCTCTGAATGGCACATGGACCGTCGAAGTCTGCGACAGTTGGGGTTCCGATAACGGCTTCATTTTTGACTGGTACATCAATTTCGACCCGGAGCTCTACCCGGACCCCATCATTTTCACGCCTCAAATCGGCGCCGATTGCGACAGTTCCTTTTGGACAGGTCCGTTCATTGTAGACGACAATGGAGATTGCAATGACATCGCGATTTTGCCCACAAACCAAGGGGTTTTTGAGTATGTCTACACGGCCACAAATGACTTTGGGTGCACCGCAGCGGACACCTTGACCGTGACGGTGGAACCGGCTCCTACGGTTGACTTGACTGTGGCAGACAATTGGTGTGGAGTGCCTGTTGGCCTGACCGCGACCACGGATGTGAATCCCGGATTGAATGTGGATTGGTCTTGGGAGACGACTGGAGGCGTTGTGGATCCAGGCGCGGGGAACAACGCACAGGCATCGGCAACGATTGATGGTTTGGATTCACCAGTGAATGTGACCGTGACCATGAACATGAGTGGTGGGGACATTGATGAGTGTCTCGCGAGTGCGACGGTTCCGGTTGGACTTTATGCGCCACCTGTTTTTGGGCCGGACGAAACGCTGTTCGGTTTGTGCATCGGAGACGAACACATTTTGGTGCCTGAATTGGCGCCTTCGGAGTGGCCGCTGGAGTTTGTTTGGAGCTCTGGCCTGAATGGGATTCTTCCCAACCAAACAGGGAGCAATTTGACGGTAACGGCAACCGATACCTACAGTGTCACCGTGAACATGGCAGCCCCCTGCATTGGGGATGACGCCATGAGCTTCGATGTGAATTTTGGTCCTTGTGCCATTGAAAGCATACCCAATGTGTTTACCCCCAATGCGGACGGAGAAAATGACGCCTTCGAGATTGAGGGCAATGCCATCAGCACATTGGGCCCCACCATATCGGTTTATAACCGCTGGGGAGAGCTCATTCACTATGAGCAGGATTACGAGAACACCTGGTCTCCAGATGAAGACGAAGTGTCTGGGGGGGTGTATTACCTCACGTTGGACATCAACTCTTACTCTTTGCCACTCGAGGACATTGAGCATGCGGGGGTGATCACCAAGACCGGCGACGGGTTTCGTTACGTGGGTTCTTTGCAGATTCTGCGTTCAAGACAGTGAACCGATAATGGCGCACCGCGACAGCATCGCGGAGCTCTCCGCCCTGGCGGAAGCGCTCGTCTTGGAACACCGTGCCGAGGAGGCACGTTACGCTTCCATCTTAGAAGGTCAACCAGTGTCCAGCCGCAAGGCAGAAGGACTGACTTGGGCTCCTGTTCGCGTGAACAGAACCGGTTTCACCTTGGGCGGAAGGCCCACTTTAGAGTTGACCGGAGATTCGGGTGCGCCAGGCGCATTCAGGGCGGGCTCGGCAGTCCAGTTGACCTCAGATGACGGAAAGGGAGAACCCGTATCATACCGTGGAATTGTGCGCTCTGCGAGGGGACTTGACGCCGAAGTGGTGCTGGATGGGGAAGAAATTCCAGATCAAGCCACCTACAGGACTTGGGTCATGGATGCCAGGTTTGATGAGCGCAGTTTCAAGGAGATGGCGCGGGCCTTGTCCGATGTGCTCAATGCAGGACGAGATGGGAAGCCAAGCAGACTGGCCACATTGCGGGAAGTCCTGTTGGGTTATGCCCCGCCGGAGTCAAAGGCTCCAGAACCATTTGAGCATCCCCATCTCAATCTCTCCCAAAACAAGGCCGTAGCCCATGCTTTAACGGCAGCAGAGGTGACCACGCTTCACGGTCCTCCGGGGACCGGCAAAACCACCACTTTGGTGCAGCTTGTTCGGTCTTTGGTTCGGCGCGGAGAACGGGTGATGTGTGCGACACCATCGAATGCAGCTGCAGATTTGTTGGTGGAACGCTTGGGAGCTGCGGGGATCAAAGTGGTGCGGATCGGACATCCCATGCGCGTTGATCCAGCGGTGGTGGACAGAACGCTTGACCGTTTGGTCGCGGCCGATCCAGAGCACAAGCAAGTCAAGGCTTTTCGGAGACAAGCCGAAGAAGCGGCCCGGGAGGCAGAGAAGGAGTTTCGGTCCTTTGGGCCCGATCAAAGGGCTGCACGAAGGGCGGCTTATGCGGAGGCCCGGGAGCTCAGAAAGGAGGCCAATCGCTTGGAGGGCTTTCTTGCGGAGCGTGCCGTCGATGCTTCGGAGGTGGTGTGTTGCACGCTGGTGGGTGCGGCGGACCGGATGCTGAGGGGCCGTCGATTTGGAACGCTGGTTTTGGACGAAGCCGGTCAATCCTTGGAGCCTGCGGCTTGGATTCCCATCCGCACGGCGGAACGTGTGGTCTTGGCAGGAGATGCAGCCCAGCTTCCGCCAACGGTAAAAAATCCGGCAGCCATCCAGGCTGGATTGGCTGTCAGTTTGCTCGAAAAGGCCATTGACCGCGACCGCAACGTGCACCTTTTGGATACCCAATACCGGATGCATGAAGACATCATGGCCTATCCCAACCGCGTATTTTATGCAGGGAAGCTTCAAGCTGCGGATGCGGTTGCGAAGGAGACTTTAAATGGGCTTCCACCATTGACTTTTATCGACACAGCAGGAAGGGGTTGGGACGAAGAGCGCGCGAATCCTCAAGCCGACACCACCGGACGTTCCCATGCCAGCGTGAGCAATCCAGAGGAAGCCGCTTTCACGGTTGATCGTGTGCGCGAGATAATGGCTGCCCATCCAAAATCAACCGTCGGTGTCATCGCCCCTTATCGTGGGCAGGTCACCTTGCTCGAGGACCTTCTTCACAGTGAACGGTCGTCCTCCCAAGGGCGGCTTACGATCCAAACCGTGGACGGATTCCAGGGTCAAGAACGCGACATCATGGTCATCGGACTCACCCGCTCCAATGCAGAAGGCATTGTTGGTTTTCTCTCCGAACACCGACGCATGAACGTGGCGATGACCCGCGCGAAAATGCACCTTTTGGTGATTGGGGACAGCGCCACGTTGGGCAATGACAGTTTTTACGCCGAATTCACGCAGCACTGCGAGAATAAGGGAGCCTACCGCTCGTGCTGGGAATGGGCGTAGGGAAGAAGGTCAGTTGACCTCTCCAGTGTCTGGGTCTACACCTGCTGGAATCGACTCCTCTTGGGGTTGTGCAATGGAAGGGTGATCGGCAGGCACCACTCCGTATCCATCAGCAGCCGTTATGTTGGTGGACCCCTCCTCGCTTTGGGGATAGATCTCACTGATCTTGGTGTAGTTGATGGCGGGAATCACAAATCCGATGCCCGACCCTTTCAAATATTCACGGGTTTTGTCATAGGCGTCTTTGACGTCGTCGGCTGAGAAGAGAAAGAACTGATTCGCTTCCTTTTCTTTTCCACTCCGCTCGTCAAAGCTGGTGAGGGCAACCTTGACTCGGAACCACTTGTCTCCCGTGTCGAAGCGCACCACTTCAGCGTAGTTGCTTTTGGTGATGGAATTCACCTCAAATGGTCCAGTGCACACATCGGTGACAATGCCCACAAGTCGGGCTTCGGCTTCGGTGTAGGTGTATGCGTCCAGAAGGAGTTGGTCTGTTGTCTTCTCTTCGCTGCCGTCAGCGCCAGGGCGGACATATTTGACGACGCAGGTGAACCAATTTCTAGTCATGTTGAATGTGGGCTTTGTATGCGGTCCATGATGTCCTGAGCGACACGCAGCGCAGCCAACCCATCTTCGAGAGGGACTTGACAGGGGCGGGTACCGATGCAGGCGGCATGAAAATCCGCGAGTTCGTCAGCGATGGCATTGGCCTCGCTGATGTCGGGTTGTTCGATGTGAAGGCGGCGGGCCGATTTTCCCGGCACGTCCATGTAAAGGCCATAGGGGTCTCTCTCCTCCCCTGGAGGGACGTCCTCCAAACGCACGACTTGGGCCTTGCGGTTGAGCAGATCTACCGAGAGGTAAGCGTTGGGTTGAAAAAGGCGAACCTTCCGCATGGGCGACAGGCTCACCCTGCTGGCGGTTAAGTTGGCGACAGCTCCAGAGCTGAATTCAATTCGCGCATTGGCAATGTCCACGCTGTCTCCGGCAACCGCTACGCCATTCGCAGACACCTTGACGACATCGCCTTCTAGGGCATGCAATGCCAAGTCAATGTCGTGAATCATCAGGTCGAAGACCACAGAGACATCGAGTCCACGAGGGTTAAATGGTGCAAGGCGATGTGCTTCGATGAAGCGCGGTTGGTCTAGCTGAAGTCGGGTGGCCTGAAAGGCCGGATTAAAACGTTCCACATGGCCCACCTGCACGATTGACCCGGCCTGGTCTCGCAGGACAATCAGCCTGTTGGCGTCTTCAAAACTCGTGGCCACCGGCTTTTCGATAAAGCAATGGCGTCCGGCAAGAAGAACTTGCTCCGCCAAGGCAACGTGGTGCTCCGTTGGGGTGACAATGGCCACTGCGTCCGAGGCTTGAATGAGGGCCTTTGCCGAGGTGAATGGGGTGGAGGGGTGCGCCCAACCTTCTTCCTCAGCCATCAAAGCCGTCGTTTGATTGGCTTCGGTCTCAGGGTCAAAATGCCCCACCAATGTCCATTTTTCTGACAGCGATTGTAGACAACGCAGGTGTATCCGGCCAAGATGGCCGGCACCGAGAACACCGATGCGAAGGGTCTGTGACATGGGGAGCGAATGTACCCGGTCTGATTGCCCCCCGCCCCATGTTGGCAAGGCGTGATTTCCACATCGAATCCCGGTGTGAACAACCAATAAATTCGAAGGTCTATGGCGACACCTGCAGCAAACCTATTAGACACCTACCGGCACAAAGGCTTGAGAAAGGCACTGCTGGGGAAATTGCGTGAGATGGGCATCGAGGATGATCGCGTCTTTGATGCCATGGACCGCGTGCCTCGGCACCACTTTATGGACGATGCGTTTGTGCATTTTGCCTACGACAACAAGGCGTTTCGAATCGGCGCTGGCCAAACGATTAGCCACCCGTACACAGTGGCAAGGCAAACTGAGCTTTTGGATCTCCGTTCAGGGGCGAATGTCCTCGAAATTGGAACAGGGAGTGGATATCAGTGTGCCGTTTTGGTGGCCATGGGCTTCAAGGTCCACAGCATAGAACGCCAGAAGGACCTGTACGACAGAACCACCCCTTTCCTCAAGCGCTTAGGCTATCGGGCACATTGCTATTATGGAGACGGTTACAAAGGCAAGGCTGCCTTCGCCCCATTTGATGGCATCATTGTGACTTGCGGAGCGCCGCACATTCCCGAAGCGCTCATGGGGCAGTTGGCCATAGGGGGGCGGTTGATCATTCCACTGGATGATCCAGAGGCGGGAGAGGGGAAACAAACCATGACAGAGGTGCTACGCGTCGATGCAACCACCTTCACGCGCCGCACCCATGGCACTTTTGCCTTTGTACCTATGATTGCCGCCCGCTCCGGAAAGTCGGATTAATCGCAGGCCATTCCGAAGCTGGCCAGAACCCCCAGGACATCTGTGACGGTGACAAGTCCGTCGAAGTCGAGGTCGCCAGGACAATAGAGCAGATTGGCGGTGCATTGACCGACATTGCCGTCCCAAGTGGTGCCTGTGCCACAGGCATCGGCATTGCAGCACATAATGGCGTCGCAGGCCGAAGCTGGAGGTGGCAAGGCGGGACAGAGGGTGCCGAAACTGCCGAGGGTGTTGAGTACGTCCGTGACCGTAACATACCCGTCGAAGTCCACATCTCCAGAGCACAGCAACTGCACGGAAAGGCAGAGTCCGGAGGAGACATCCCAATAGGTGCCTTCTCCGCAGGCCGCTTCGCCACATGATTCTTGGTTGTCGCAGATGCCGTTGTTGTTCTCGTCCTCTTCACAATCGCCTCCGCAAAGGCCAAGGGCATCGTTGTACAGACATCCGCCATCATCCACATTGGCGGCCTCGTCGTAGTTGCAAGCGGTTGGGTCTGTGCAGCCCAGTACATCGGAATTTCCGTCGCAGAGTCCAGGAAACTCGACGTTGACAGTGTAGTCAACGATGCCTGAACCACCCCAGCCATTCATGATTTGGATTGTCCAATCTCCTGTGCCTTCAAGTGCCGTCGCGGCCAGGTTGATGGAGGCCGTGTATGTCCCTGCAGCGGCGACGTTCCACGCACCTGGCCATGTGCCGGCGCTCGGGTAGCCGAAGGACTGGTCATATCCGCCCACTTCAAGACAGTCACCTGAGGGGGCGCACAAGCCGAGCAGGATGTCTCCTGACCATGAACTCCCACTTTGGGGGTTGTCAAAGAGCAGTGTAATGTTCATCAGGAGCGCGGTTCCCGAGGCGCTAAATGTGGAGGTCTCTACGCCCGTGGCCGCCAACGAGGTCACGATTTCCGGAACGGATATGCCTCCTGTAAGTCCGCCATTGGGGTCGCACTCAGAGCAGTCATCTGGATAGAGGCATCCATCGTTGTTGGTGTCTCCGGCTGAGTAGTTGCAGGCGTTGACATCTCCACAAAATAGGCTGGTGGTTTCGGTCACCAAGTCTCCACAGGTTCCGATGCAGGACGCGGCATTAAATGTCGGGATCAACGCGTTGTTTTCTACTGTAGGGTGAAACTGCAGCGTCTTGCTTCCACCAGAAATGGCATGACAGTAACTCATAATTGTGCCCAACTGTCCCGTGGGGTTGTTGGTGTACCCTGTGCAATCCCCTTCATAGCTACCGCAGTTGTCGATGGGGCCGCCAGGCCACCCGCACCAATGGGTGTGGTTGGCCCCGCAATTGTGGCCCATTTCGTGAGCGACAACGTCGAGATTCCAAGCGTAAGTGTTGATGTTGTAGGTCGTCGTGCTGGATAGGTTTCCGCTCACGCCGGCATTGTAGCTGTTGCACAAACCATTGAGATAGGCAATGCCACCGGTGCCAATGTTGGTTCGCATCGTAAAGAAGTGTTTCAAGTCCAATGGAATCGCATTGAAGTCAGGGTTGGTGTTCCATTCGGAATTGAACGCGCCGAGCAGGCCGCCTCCGTCATTGACAACAGAGGCGTAAGGGTCGGGGGAGGTCCACACGTGGATGAAGCGTGCCTGAAGCGTGATGAGGTCGTTCAGTTCATTTCGGTAGATCTGATCGACAGACGCCAGGATGGCCAAGGCCCAATCCACAGCGTCGGTAACATCTGAGCCCAGAGCGTTGAATGTGAATTGGTCGATTTCAATGCCGATTTCCACACACTCCAGTAGCGAAGAGCTGCTCATTTGTGCTGCGGTGCCATCCACAACAGGCAGGGACGACGCGTCTTCGACGCCGCACGAGAAAATCCGATCGTCTTTGGATTCGTCGATGGGGAAGAGGGCATGATGACCATGGCCTCGGTGGTTGATTTCCCATCGTTTGGCGCCCAGGTTAAGGTTGGCCAGAACGTGGTCCTTCATCAAGATGAGCGTGCCCGATGCATCTTCACCATCAATGGCGTAAGTGATGATGCGCGGTGCGATGGATTCCATGTGGAACCCATTGCCGTCCGTGACGGCAATCTCCAAGCTCTCGGACAGGTTTTCGAAACGCGTAAATCGCAATGTCCTTGAACTTCCGTTGGGAAAGCTCATGGCCCAAGTGAAGCGGTCTGGAGCAGAGGTGCGGAAAGCATCAAAGGATGCTCGGTCGAGTTTGAACCCCTGACTGGCCTCGGGTCTCAAGGTGGGGGTCAATTCAGCGGAGAGTGTCTCAGGCTTGAAGAAGTTGGCTTGAGGGACATCGAATTGAGCGCAAACCGAAGTGCCCGAAAAAATCAGAGCCAGCAGTAAAAAGCAAGGGGTTCTCATCTCCCCCTAAACTAGCAAGAGCCGTTGCGAAAATCCCCACCATTGACAAATGTCAGGAAAGGCGCAGCCATCGGGCTTCGGCTCGGCTAAACCAATCCTTCGAGTTTTCCGCGGCCCGCGCGAATGACCACAGGCTCATCGCCCGTGCAATCCATCACGGTGGAGGCTTCTAGGTTGCCCAAGCCGCCACTGATGACCGCTTCCACTTGGTTTCGATAGCGTTCGTGAACCAGTCCTGGATCGGTCATGTATTCGGTTTCTTCTTGATCGTTCAGCACTGAACTCACAACCAACGGACGGCCAAGTATTTCAATGATGGCGGTCGGTACTTTGTGATCGGGTAGTCGGATGCCCACTTCCTTCTTTGATTTCCGGAAGATTCGTGGGACTTTGATTCCAGCGTTTAAAATGAATGTAAACGGGCCAGGAAGGGCCCGCTTCATCAACTTAAAAATCGGTTGTGAAAGGGGGGCGACGTATTGGCTGACTTGACTTAGGTTTTCGCAAATCAGCGAGAAGTTGGCTTCAGAGGGGTTCAGGTCCCGCAGTCGCGCCATCTTGTCCAGTCCTTTGGAGGATCCCAAAGCGCAAGCAAAACTGTAAACGGAGTCCGTAGGGATGATGATGACGCCGTCTTTTTTCAGCAATTCAACGGCTTGGGCGACTTTCTTCGCCTCGGGGTTGTTGGGGTGAATCTCGATGAGCATGCCCTTAAGTTCGCGAAATCCGAACCGCCGTCCAACCCAAAATCTCGCAATTTTATCCGGCACAGCGGACGCATGAAACGGCTCCAGGCATGAGGAGTAAACGGTTTGTTGGGATGGGTTTTCCGCATCCATTGCACAATCCAAAACGGTCGTCGTTCAGTCTGCTCATGGCGCGGTGAAGCCCCTGCCTCAAATTCTCTGCTTGTCGAAGTGCGGCTTCATTGACGGATTTGTTGTTGATGGCATCCATTCGGCTCACCCGCCCAATCGCGTCGCTTGGAGGGATGGGCTTGGTTAGCTCTTTGTATTCCTCAATGCGGACGTCCAAGTCATGTGCTTTTTTGTCGATGGCCCGCTTGATGTTCTCTTTTTCGTCTTTGGAAAGCATGTGGCAATTAAACCCATCTTTTGCGGTTTCATCGGGACGTTGGTCGGTTCGTTTTCTTCGTTGTTCACTTGGGTTGCCCTCGTAAGGCCAGTGGTTTGGTTGAATTGTGGCACCCGGTATTCCTCGTGGACAAAAGGGATGTTCGGGCTCCGGCCTGCGGATGCCGGTCATTCTACTTTTGCACACCGACAAAACCCCGACCACATGAAGTTTTTCATCGACACCGCCAACCTCGATCAGATCCGCGAAGCTCAGGCCCTCGGAGTCCTCGACGGAGTGACCACCAATCCGAGCCTAATGGCCAAGGAAGGCATCTCAGAACCGAGTGCGGTTCGTCAGCACTACGTGGACATTTGCAACATTGTCGATGGAGATGTTAGCGCCGAGGTCATCGGCACCCGTTTTGAAGACATGGTCAGAGAAGGGGAGTCCCTCGCGGCTTTGCACGACAACATTGTGGTCAAAGTCCCCATGATTGAGGATGGCGTGAAGGCGCTTCGATACTTCTCCGACAAGGGCATCCGGACCAACTGCACGCTGGTCTTTTCGGCAGGTCAGGCATTGCTTGCAGCCAAAGCGGGTGCCAGTTATGTGAGCCCGTTCATTGGCCGTTTGGATGACATATCTACAGATGGTCTCCACCTCATCGAGCAGATTCGTGGCATTTACGACAATTACATGTTCGAGACGGAGATTTTGGCTGCTTCGGTGCGTCACACCATGCACGTCATCGAATGCGCTCAAATTGGTGCAGATGTGATGACAGGACCCTTGAGTGCCATCAAAGGGTTGCTCAAGCATCCTTTGACCGACAGTGGATTGGCAACATTCCTCGCGGATCACGCCAAAGCGGCAGCGGCAGTTTCTGCTTAAAGTCCTGTTAGAACAGAGATTCGAGGCGGATTGAAGCAACCGAAGCGTTCAAGCTTTTGTTACTTTGTTCCATGCGGCTTGCACTGTTGTTTTTCTTGGCATTGTCATTTGTCCCACGCTCGGGACAAGCTCAGCCTGTGTGCACTTTCGTCGGGGACTCAGAAGCCTTGGGCAACGACTGTTATCAAATCACCGATGACAACGATTGGGAGCTGGGTGCAGTTTGGTTTAATGATCAGATTGATTTAGACGTTCCATTCGCCATTGAAGTTGAGTTGAACCTTGGTGACACGGATGCGGACGGTGCAGATGGTGTCGTTTTCGTGATGCAGTCGGTGGGTCCTTATGCCATTGGCATTGCTGGCGGAGGTCTTGGTTTTGAGGGGTTTAATCCGAGTTTTGGTGTCGAGATTGACACGTGGCAAAACAACGACGTGGGGGACCCGGTCTCCGATCATGTGGCCTTTCACCGCGATGGCCTGAACTGGCACAATGCGCCGTACTTCAATTTGGCAGGCCCAGTGTCCGCCAGGTCGGATGGGGCCAACATTGAGGACGGTCAACCGCATCGCTTCAAGTTGACCTGGGACCCCAACGCTACGCTCATTGAATTGTATTTCGATTGTGAATTGCGATTGTCTCTCGTCATGGACATCACGGACGAAATTTTTGATGGCCAAAACGAATTGTGGTGGGGTTTTACGGGGTCTACTGGAGGGTCGAGTAACGCACAAGTGGCGTGCATCACATCGGCTTCTGTTGGCTTGTCGCCCGAGCATATCCTGTGTGAAGGAGACGAAGTTGAATTGGCATTGCAGGCGGAAGATGGCACTGTGTCTTGGATGCCAGTGGAAGGCTTGTCCTCCCCCAATTCGGCCGTGACCATGGCCTCTCCATTGACCACGACTGTGTACACCGCAACGTGGACCGACCTGTGCGGTGAGACACTGACCGCGCAAACCGAAGTTCAGGTGAGCTCCCTGCCCGATCCTGATTTGCCCGATTCAGAAACGTTTTGTTCAGGACAGGAAGTGACCTTACAGGCGCAGGTGCCAGCAGATGCAGTTTCCATTCTTTGGTCAGACGGAACAGAAGCCGTCTCGTGGACAGGGAACACGGCTGGGTGGCAAGCTGTGACCATTGAAGGAGCCAATGGCTGTCAAATTCAGGACAGCACCTTGGTCGAAGCACTCGAGCCCGAGACTTGGCTTTGGCCTTCCACGTCGCCGGTTTGTTCGGGTCAAGACACCTTGATTGCTTGGCCGCTCGGATTTACGGATTGGACGGTGAATGGAAATGCGATGCCAGGAAGTTGGCTTGTGGAACCTGGTGACTTTATCATCCAAGCCACGGAGTCGACGACGGGATGCCAAGTGGACACCTTTGTGGTTGTCGCGGCTATCGTTCCTGATCAAGCGTCGTTGTCGCCACTCTTGTCGCTGTGCAATGGCGATGCTGGTTTGCTGAATTTGACAATGGACGAATCGTCCAGTGTGGTTTGGTCGCCGATTGAGGGCTTGGATGATGCCAATTTGGTACAGCCAGAGGCGTCGCCTTCCGAGGGGGTGGTTTACACGGCAAGCATATTGGATGAATGTGGGGTGACCACAGCCTTGAGCATCGAAGTCGCGGTCCTGTCGCCACCCAACCTCTCGCTGCCCGATACAGTATTGCTGTGCCCGGGATCCCAGGCGAGTTTGGCTGTGGATCCGTTGGTGGGTTTTGGACCTGAATGGTCCGATGGAAGTGTGAATTGGACTTGGTCCGGCGACGACGAGGGATGGCAGAGTGTAACCGTATCGGCATTCGAAGGATGCGCAAGCGAAGACAGTGCCTTTGTGCTTTCCGGTTCTGGCGATGTGCCGACATTCGTTGTTGACCCATTGTGCCCAGGTGAATTCGCTTTCATACCCTTTCCTACGGGTTGGGAAGACTGGGTTGTGGATGGGCAGGAGGAGACCGCAGGAGGCTTAACCGTGATGGAGCCGGGTGTGTATTTTGCCGAGGCTGTGGTGTCCGCGTCAGGCTGTGGAGTCGCAGCCAGCATTGTGGTTCCATCCGGGGCACTCCCAGAGATGGGGTTGCCGGAACTTCTTGAGTTCTGCCCGGATCAAGTGGTGTTTCTAGAGACGGGATTGCCAGAGCCTGTTTTGTGGAATGACGGATATACAGGAGCCAGTCGTCAAGTCAATCAAGATGGCCTTTACATCGCAACATATACTACGGATTGTGGCACAATAACCGATTCGTCATCGGTTGTAGAAGTGCCTTGTGGTTGTGCTGTTTTTGCACCCAGTGCATTCACGCCTGATGGCGACCTCATCAACGATGCTTGGCGACCAACTTTGGATTGTGAGCCCCAGGAGTATGACCTTAAAGTGTTTGATCGATGGGGCGGTGTGATTTGGCAGACAAACAAAAGCACAGAATATTGGACGGGTGGGTACCGAGAAGACAGTCGGCCGCTCGACGAAAAGTTGTTCTACGTAAGGGATGGCATTTACGCTTTTCAAGTCACCTTCAGGGACCCTACATCGCAGGTTCGGAAAGTCATCCGGAAGTCAGGACACATTCTGGTGATTCGTTAAGGCGTTCTTCTCAAGGGGGGGTGTTGAAAACAATGCGCGTCGTGAGATACGCTTGGCCGAAAACAGGCCGTTCCAGAAGTGCGCGAGTTTACCTTCGGCCGAAGGAAATTTGGGCCAATCGACCTAACCATGCGTAGACCTTTTGTTGTTCAACGCTTTCTGAAGCCCTTGCAAGTTGCGCTCGCGATTTTGGGGCTTTGGGGCTGTTCCCTGATTCAACCTGACCAGGATCTCCCTTCTTATTTGGTGGTGCCTGACGTGAATTTTGTCCCGGGAGAATTGCAGGGTACAGCATCGAGCAACATCACAGACATCTGGGTTTACAGCTCAACCGATGTGATCGGCATATTTCCACTTCCAGCGGTGGTTCCAATTCTCCCCGCAGATGCCCAAGAAGGCGCCCTGACTTTGCTTCCGGGCATTCGAGAGAATGGACTTAGTGACCGCAGGGCACCTTATCCCTTTTATACCACGGTGGAATACCTGCCCGAATTTGGCCCGGGAGTCCGGGATACTTTGGTTCCCGAATTGGGTTTGGTGGAGAACGTGAGGTACGTGCCCATTGAGGACTTCGAGAATTCAAACGTGTTTGGGTCTTTGGTCGGGGGTGAGGGTTTGGAAAGGGTCGGAGATGGCAGTTTTGTTTTCGAGGGGGCCAAGTCTGGCCGTTTGGAAGTGTCGGAGGGCGCAGAGCTCGCCCGTGTGCGAACGGTGGAACAGGAATATGATTTGCAAATCAATTTCCCTGCATTTCTTGAGATGGACTACCGCTGTGATCAAACGTTTGTGGTGGGGTTGTACGGATTCCGAAATGGTCAGGAGACAGTGCTACCGGGGATGGTTCTCACGGCGACCGATGATGGTTTAAATCCGGTTTGGAACAAGATTTACGTGGACATATCACCCTTGGTGAATGCGCAAGGAAATGCCGATCATTTCGAGGTGTATGTTGAGTGTGTCCTTGAGGCTGGGAGGTCAACGGGAACTGTCGGGCTAGACAACTTGAGAATCCTCACGTATTGACGATGGTGCACAGAGAATCTAGAGGTCCTGAATCGGTGACTTTCAGTAACGAAACGCACGAACGTTGGGCCGTGGCCAAATATGTTTTGGGCGACATTGTGTCCTCTGCCACGGCGTGGGCGCTGTTGTTTCTTTTTCGGAAAAGGGTCCTTGAATCTCTGCCGGCATTTCAAAAAGTATGGGTCCCAAAGCAGCTCATTGAAGACGGGAATTTCGTGTATGGACTGGTTTTCGTTCCCATGTTTTGGGTTGGCCTTTATGGGCTAGCGGGCATGCATTCCCATCCATTTAGACGGCACAGGTCCCAGGAGGTCTCTCAAGTTCTTTGGACCACTGTTTTGGGATCATTGATCTTGTTTTTTGTCCTCGTCCTTGACGATCAAATTGCGTCGTATACGCAGTACTACCAATCCTTGCTTGTCTTGTTTGTGGGACAATTGCTTTGTGTTTTGGCGATTCGAATACCGATGACCTCCAGGACAGTTCGCAGCGTACAAAGGGGGGAAATCGGATTCAACACCTTGGTGGTGGGCTGCAACGACATGGGGTCGAATACCGTGATGGAAATCCGTTCACTTCGGCGCAACCCGGGATTCAGGTTTGTGGGATTTGTGGGGGTAGAGGGGGAGTCGTGTGAAGAACGAGAAGGCATTCCTTGTTTAGGGGGGTTGGATCAATTGTTGGCCCTCATAAAGTCTGAGGAAATCGAGGAAGTCATTCTGGCTGTTCGAAGCACCAAGCACGGGGAGCTGGAGTCCATTCTCGGTCTTTTGGAAGGAACGGATGTGGGGGTCAAAATTGTTCCCGATAGCTATGACATTCTTTCCGGGTCTGTGCGCATGCAAAGTCTATTTGGCGCTCCGCTCATTGCGATTCGCAAGGACATCATGCCCGCTTGGCAGATCGCATTTAAGCGGGGAATGGATGTCGTTCTTGGCGCGTTTGCGCTCTTGGTGTTGGCCCCTTTGATGTTGGCCATTGCCGCGGCGGTAAAATTGAGTTCTACAGGGCCAGTTTTCTTCCATCAAGAGCGCATCGGACGGTGGGGACAGCCTTTCATCATCCATAAGTTTCGGTCGATGCGTTTGGATGCGGAGCAAAATGGCCCCCAGCTCTCGAGTGACCACGACCCGCGCATCACGGGTGTTGGGCTGTTTTTACGGAAGTCAAGATTGGATGAGTTGCCGCAGTTTTTCAATGTTGTCCTCGGGGAAATGTCGTTGGTTGGTCCACGTCCCGAACGCCAGCATTACATCGATTTGATTTCGGAGAGAGCGCCGCATTACAGACACTTGCAAAAGGTGCGGCCTGGCATCACGTCTTGGGGCCAAGTCAAGTATGGCTATGCCGAAAATGTGGAGCAAATGGTCCAGCGCCTTCGGTTTGATTTGATCTACATCGAGAACATGTCGCTCGGTCTTGATTTCAAGATTTTGGCTTACACGGTGTGGATCGTCATCAGTGGTCAAGGGAAGTGATTAGCCGCTTCGTAAACGGAGTCTGCCTCAGCTCATAATGAGTTAAATTGCGGCCACCATGCCGTTGCATCTTGTTGACCATCTGTGGATTGGATTCGTCCTTTTCTTGTGCTTGGGCACGGTGTGTCCGGCAGCGGCGCAGCAGGGGAGTGCAGATGTGGTGCGGAAATATGAAGCCATTGTTGTGGAAGTTCTCGAGGCTCGATTGCAAGCTGACGTGGAGGTCACCTCTGGACAGGTCCGCCTGAGAACCTCCCCATCTCGCCTGCTCAAAGCCATGCGGGAGGTTGTGAAGGCATCAGCACCTTATTATTTCGAAGGCGAAATGAGGGACTTCAAGAAGTTCAGTCCTCGGGTGCGGTCAGTGGTGGCGGCTTTGGATGGATGGCAGATTCCCGCCGTTCCCGATGGTTGGAATCAATCAGATTGGCAGTACTACCAAGTGGAGTCGGTCTTGCGAGATGCGGTGCTGCTTGTGGGCATGGATGTGGGTGTTTTTGCCAATGAGACCTTGGCCCAAGGGGTGAAGGTTCGTCAAGATCTTGGTCGGGATTGGGAGGACCTGCGCGGCGGCAGAGATGCATTGTCGGTAGAGCCCATTCCTGATTTTGGCCCCAATACAGAGGACGGGAGTTCACTCAATGGCCTCGGGGGAGGCGGGGGAATGGAGGTTCCGTCCAATGGGGCTTTCGAAGATTTAGCCGCGGCCATTCGTGCACTTGCAGAGCGTGTAGAAGGCCTCGAAAACGGCCGTTCCCCGAGCGGTCAGCGCCCAAACATGGGTGGGAATTTCCCGGTTCAGGGTCCCGATGGGGGATGGGTGTCCCAAGGGCCGAGGTCAACCGGAATGGCCCAAGGATTGCCCGAGCATTTTACACTTCAATTTCCAGAGGGAAGCTCTGCCTTGAGCTTGAGTGCGCAGTATGGGTTGAATGCCCTCATAGAGTGGATGTTTGCTTATCCCACACTCAGGGTTTTGGTCACGGGTCACAGCGATGCCACTGGAAGTGCCCATGCCAACATGGAGCTGAGTCGGCGACGCGCTCAAGTGGTTCGGTATTACTTGCTTGAACGAGGGGTGTCGATGGACCGCGTGAATTCTGCTCATTTTGGAGAAGGTCGTCCCGAATGGGGCGGGGCTTTTGATCGCAGGGTCGAGGTGGATTTGCGGATGGACTGAGTTTGGTCTGTGGCGGTCGCGTTTGAGATGCGCACCTTTGTCGCATGAAGATTGTATGCATCGGCCGCAATTATGCAGACCACGCCAAAGAGCTGGGCAACCAGGTCCCTACTGAGCCTCTGTTTTTCTTCAAACCTGAAAGCGCCATTCTTCACAAGGATCATCCATTTGCCATCCCAGAATGGACCCGTGATTGTCATTATGAGGTTGAGTTAGTGGTTCGATTGGATCGTGCAGCCAAGTGGATTTCGCCCGAACATGCTGGGCGATGCTACGCTTCGGTTGGTCTCGGGATTGACTTCACAGCACGGGACATTCAGGCAGAATTGAAGGCGGCAGGGAAGCCTTGGGAAAAGGCCAAAGCATTCGATGGGTCCGCGGTGGTGTCATCACAGTTCATTCCAATCGCGGATTTGGGGGGCGAGATTCAAGACCTGTCCTTCTCTCTTTTCCTCAATGGGAATGAAGTTCAGCAGGGACATACCCAAGACATGTTGTTTTCTGTTGACGCTTTGATTTCTCATGTCTCTCAATACAGCACATGGAAGACAGGGGATCTGCTATTCACAGGGACGCCAGCTGGTGTTGGTCCTGTTCAGTCAGGAGATGAATTAGAAGGCCGGCTTGATGGTCGTTCTATGTTCAGCATCACCGTACTGTAATGCCACATCCAACGTGGAGATCGTCTTCTCTTTGAGCTGGGGGTAAGCGGGGCACCCGTTCAATTTGACCATGCACAGGGGGTTGGTGTGCCCGTCCGACAGGCTCATTTGAGCCGTTCCGTCTTCAATGATGGCCTTATATTCCCAGTATGGAGCGGCGATGCGTATTCATGGTAGGATACATGGGGGTTGGAAAAAGCTCCAGTGGAAGGCGTTTGGCTCGTTTGATGGGTGTGCCCTTTTTTGACACAGACGAGGCATTGCGAAGTCAGCATGGGGGGACCATACCTCAGCTGTTTGCTCAGCATGGGCAGGGCGGTTTTAGACAGTTGGAGAGAAAGGTGCTGATGGACATGGCAACGGCCCATCCGGACGCCTTGATTTCGACAGGTGGCGGGGCGGCATGTCATGCAGACAACATGGACTTTATGCGTGCCAATGGCGTGGTGGTCTATTTGAAAATGGGGGCAGATGACCTGACGGATAGACTCCAAGGAAAGTCAGATGAACGCCCCTTGCTCGCGGGGGTTTCAGCAGAAGCGCTGCCCCAGTTTATTGCAAAGCACCTCGCCGAGCGGGAGGTGCATTATCGAAAAGCCAACATCACCGTAGACGCCGCACATTTGGATGGTGAACGCCTGAATTCTGTACGCAATCTGATAGAAGCAGAGTGGGCAGTCAAGCCATAAGAACAGCCTCGTCGACTCCCGTCCCGCTCAGCCGGACATCAATGTGGGACTTGAGGTTGGTGGACAGGCTTTTTCCCACGTAATCTGCGCGGACAGGGAACCGCCTGTGAATGCGATCGACCAGCACGCAAGTTCCCACATGGCCCGGACGTGAAGGAAGCAGGTGCGCCACAGCATGAAGGAGTGTTCGGCCGCTGTTGAGCACGTCATCGACCACAATCACCACGCTTCCATTCAGGAGGCTGAGGTCGAAATCGGCGCCTTTCACATCCGCGACACGAACAGGGTGGTCGAGTGGGGCGTCTTTGTCTAAAATCAAAGTGCAACGCAGAACCTCGTTTTCCGTGATGGAACGAAGGGCAATTGCAATGCGGTCTGCAAGCACAGTGCCTTGTCCATCGATGGCCGAAATGACCAGACGTGCGGCTTCGTGGTGATCTTCGAGGAGCTGTCTTGCAATCCGTTGGATGCAGCGTTCGATTCGCTGGGCATCTAGAATCACCGTTTCGCCAGAAGTGTTTGTGGTTGTGACACTCATTCCTCTGCAATTTCGGGATTCCCGTCCTTTTTGGGAAGGGTGGCGGCGTCGAATTCCAACAAGGCGACCGCCTCAACGTGCGCAGTGTGGGGAAATTGATCGGCCAGTTTGAAGGCTTTCATTTGATATCCGGCCTCTCTCAAGGTAACCAAGTCACGGGCTTGCGTGGCTGGATTGCAGCTCACATAGACAATCCGCTGGGCCCGAAGGCGAATGACTTTGCGCAGGGATTTCGGGCTAATTCCACTGCGTGGCGGGTCGAGGACAATGGTTCCGATCCGTCCCGTGTATTCTGGATGATCCAAGAGAAACCGGCCTACATCAGCGGCATGAAAGTCCAATCCAGTGACGCCATTTCGCTCTGCACTTCGGCGTGCATCGGCGATGGCTTCTTCGACCAGGTCGACTCCCACAACGTTGGTTCCTGCACCGCCGTGTCGGGCGAGCAATTGTGCGATGGTGCCGGTTCCACAGAACAGGTCCATGGTGACCGGATCTGGTGCCTTGACTTCGGGCATGGGGTCGACATATGCGTAGGCCATGACTTGCGCATACAGCCGTTCTGCACATTTGGGGTTGGTCTGAAAGAAACTCCGCATCCGGATTTCAAAAGCCAAGCCATGCAAGTGCTCCACCACGTGGTCGCTCCCTGTAATGTGATGTATGGCCCCGTCTCTGGTCTCTACGCGTTCGCCTTTGTCGTCGTTCAGGGTGTGAATGTACCCGGCCAACCGGTCGCCGAGATGAGTGGACAAAAGTTGGCTGAACCCTTCCGCATCGAATCCGTCGAGGCCATCAGACGTGGTCACCAGATTGATCAGGAATTGGTCCTCGGATAGGCTTCTCCTGACCACCAAGAATCGAAAGAACCCTTCTCGCTTGGGCGCGTGCCATGGTGGAAGGCCCGTTGCCTGACACCATTGGCGGACAATGGGCATGAGGGATTCAAGGGCGGGGTCAAAAAGGCCGCTGTCATTGTCGAGGTTCTCAACGGCCCACCATGTGCCTCTGGCTTTGAATCCCAGATAGAAACCGTCGGTAAACTCTGCGTCTGGGTCGTCTCCGGGAGACCGCCCAATGGCCGCAAAGCTGTATTCCATTTTGTTGCGGTAATGGAAACCTGAAGGCGAGTCCATCCATCCTTCATAACAGGCTTCGATGTTTGGGACTTCGCCAATTCGCCGGTAGACATCGAGCGTTGTTTTCTCCTTTTGGTCCTTTTGTACCGACAAGGGCAAGGTGATGTAGGGTGCACCTGGAATCGCTTGGTAGGGGACTTCAACTTCTTCTGGTGCCCGCTTTAACACGGCTGTAATGCGCGCTTCGGCATGCCGCCTTTTGCAGAGCGACACCCTGGCTCGAACGCGCTGTCCTGCAATGGCGTTGGGAACGAAAACGGTAAAGTCACCCTCCTCAGTTGGCACTTTGGCGATGCCTTTGCCGCCATAGGCCACGTCGAGAATGTCCAATTCGAGAAGGGTGCCTTTGTGAAAGAGGCGAGAATTGCGTGCCACGGGGATGAAATCTAATGGCACAAGGCCGATGTGAGGGGTAAAAATACGCCCCTTGGCCATGCTACCTTGCCATTCATGTTGAGGTCTTTTTTGCAATGGATGTCCCTTCTTTTGATTGCGCAGTCTTGGAGCGTCCCTGCGTGGTGTCAGCAGCCCGGCGAGCTGGCTGTGGTGACGTTCAATGTTCGTTACGACAATCCGGACGACCTCTTGACTTGGGATCAGAGAAAGGAGAGGTTGCTGGGTTCGGTTTCTTACTTTGATCTCCTTGGTTTTCAAGAGGCGCTGTCTCATCAGGTCTCTTTCTTGGCTTCGGGTCTTCCCGAGCACGATCATTATGGCGTGGGCCGGGACGATGGTGCGCTTGGCGGGGAGTTTTGTCCGATTTTTTGGCGGAGGTCGCGGTTCGACATGTTGCATGCCGAGACCCTTTGGTTGAGTCCAACACCAAAGGTGGTGGGGTCCATTGGATGGGACGCCGTTTTGCCCAGGGTGGCCACAATCGTCGTGTTGCATGACCGGCAAACGGACAAAGTGTTCAGGGTGGTCAATGCACATTTCAGTCACGTGGGAGAACAGGCCAGATTGGCCTCTGCACAGATGATTTCGTCCCGGATTTCGGGCAGCCAGGCTGATGTTAATTTGGTTCTCGGCGATTTAAATGCGGAGCCGAAATCCCCTGCATTGGACATGCTGACCTCGGGCCGACTGTCCGATGCGCATGACTTGGCTCAAAAGAGATGCCGCTCTGGAATTGGCACCTTCACGGGATTTCGCACGGGTGGGTTACGCGGTGCGCCCAGAATTGATCACATCTTGGTCGATGGAGGTGATGTCTTGTGGTATTGCACAGAGGAGCAAATTATGGATGGGTTTTACATATCCGATCACCTTCCGGTGTACATCGCGTTGATGCCATGAACTTCCGGGATCAAGTGGCTTTTTGGGGCGGGCCCATTGGATTTTTACTGGCTTTTTTGCTTTTGCCGTCGGGTGGAGAATTGAGTGAGGCTGCGTTGGCCGGCACCGCCTGGTGGATGCTGTGGTGGTGGATTGGAGGCGCTGTGCCTTTGGGGCCAACAAGCTTGTTGCCCATCGCGTTGTTCCCCGTTTTTGGGGTCATGGACATTCAATCTGTGGCCGAGCCTTTTGGCTCTCGCTTCATCTGGTTGTTTTTGGGTGGGTTCGTCTTGGCCTTGGCCTTGGAGCGCCATGGATTGCACCGGCGGTTTGCGTTGCACCTCCTCCACCGTTTGGGTGGGGGGCCTCGGCGCACACTGTTTGGATTTATGTTGGCCACCGCCCTCATGAGCATGTGGATTTCCAACACGGCGACCACATTGATGATGTTGCCCATGGCCTTGGCTGTGCTGGCCCTTCTTGAAGAGCAGAATGGACCGCTTTCGTGGGGGAATGCTCTGGTATTGGGGGTGGCTTATGGAGCCAACACTGGGGGCATGGCGACTTTGGTGGGAACACCGCCCAATGCCGCACTTGCGGGAGTTGCGTCGGCGCGTTTTGGCGTGGACATTGGATTTGTGGAATGGATGGCAGTGGGGCTTCCCGTTTCTATCGTCGTGCTGATTTCCGTGTTCTTTTGGATGGTGGTGGTTTACAAATTGCCCAAAGGCAAAGGGGGAGAGGCGACGCGATTGGTGGTGCAGACCGAACGGGCGAAACTGGGGCGGATGTCTCCTGGGGAGCATCGTGTAATGTGGCTGTTTTTGGGGACGGCGAGCCTGTGGATTTTGCGCCGCCCGCTGAACCTCCTGCTAGAGGGTTGGGGGTTTCAATTGAACGACACTTCTGTGGCAATAACGGCAGCCGTGCTGTGCTTCGCCCTTCCTTCTGGAGGGCGCAAAGAGAGTGGGCGTTCAGGGCCACTCCTGGCCAAAGAGGATTTGCGCAAGTTGCCCTGGGAAATTTTGCTCCTCTTTGGCGGCGGTTTGGCTTTGGCGAGGGGCTTTGAAATGGCTGGTTGGGCTTCGGCAATGGCAGACGGCGCCGCTGGTCTGGGCTGGTCTGCTGGGGCCATGCTGATTTTGGTGACCGCCATTGGCCTGTTTGCCACAGAACTGATGAGCAATTTGGCGCTGACCCTGCTGCTGACGCCCGTGGCAGGCGCCTTGGCCGTGGGCATGGGGGTGCACCCATTGTATTTTGCGGCACCTGTGGCCTTGGCATCCAGTGGGGCCTTTATGTTGCCCATGGCCACCCCGCCCAATGCCATTGTTTTTTCATCAGGCCGGATCCGAATGGCGGATATGGCGCGCATCGGTGTGGTGCTCAACGTGACCACCTTGGTCATCATTTTGCTGTTGTGGCGGACACTGGTCCCGGAGGCTTGGTCGCAATAAATTGAAGACACATAAAGAGAAATTGGCTTTTGATTTGTAAATTATACAAACCAAATTCAACCGACGCATGCCTTTACGCTCTGTTTTTTTGCGCCTTGTACTTCTTGTGTGCGCGGCTCCGTTGTGCCTGTCGTCGTTTGCACAAGGGGTTTGGAATCCAGATTACAACGGAGACGGTTTGGTGACTTCAGCGGACTTGACCGGGTTCTTGACGGCATGGGAGCAGAGCGTAGACTCTGTTGTACGTTCCCCTTGGGAAGTCCATTGCGACGCATTAATGGAAGGAGAAGTGCCATTGGACAGCGTGGAATTCACATTGTCAGCCATGGACATTCAGCTTCGAGAAAATGACAATGGCGTTTTGGTTTTGGACACAGCTTGGGTAGACCAAACATGGATGGTCACCAATATTCCTGTTGAATTCAACCATGTCCGCTTCTTTGGGCCGACCCCTTTTGTGACGGGTCAAGTGAGCTATCACCCTGACTCAGACTCATACATCTGGTACATGGAGTTCAACGAAAGTCTGTTCTTTACGCCAGACAACAATCACCTTGCAGAACTGCAGGCAGACGGATGGTTCGACAACATCTATGTTTTCGAAGATTTGATGCCCTTTGCAGAGTCCTTGTTGCTTCCCCATTCTAGCTCGTGGCATTTGGCCCCGCGTTTCAATGGTGGGGATTACGGCGTGGAGACTTGGACGGTTCTAGATTTCTCGGTGACCTTCCACGGGGCGTTGTAAGCCAGTGCAACATTTGGTGCTTTGTTGGGGTTGCATCTTTGAGGAAATGGAAGAGAAACTCAGGGCATATCGATGGGCCGCAATGGTGGGGTGTGTCCTCTTCATTTCAGGGTGCGTCAAATCTCCCAATCCGGTGGTGCAAGAACCCGAGAGAACCACAGCCAAATTGCACATTCCCACGGCTTTCCCCTCTCCAGATTTTCCTGAGGATAACGCCTTTGATGATGTCCGATGGGCTCTGGGAAAAGCGTTGTTTTTTGATGAGAGGCTGTCTTTGGATGGTGCTTTGAGTTGCGGATCTTGTCATCTGCCAGAACGGGCGTTTGCAGCGCCAGAGGCAGTCACGCCAGGTGCATTTGGCGTTGTTGGAGACCGGAATTCATCCACCTTGACGAACGTGGCCTACCAGCCTCACTTCATGTCTGAAGGAGGGGTGCCCACATTGGAGATGCAGGTGTTGGTTCCGCTTCAGGAAGTCTCTGAAATGGCCCACAACATTGTCACGGTTTGCGAGGAGCTGGCTGCCGATTATGAGGGGCAAGCGATGGCCGCTTACGGCCGAAGTCTAGATCCGTTTGTAATGACCCGTGCTTTGGCCTTGTTCGAGCGAAGCCTACTCAGTGGGAGCTCGACTTGGGATCAATGGCAAGCGGGAAGCCTCGTGGCAGATGCTGTGGTTCGAGGTTCTGATCTTTTTGGCGCAGCTGGATTGGGTTGCGACCGATGCCACGCCCCGCCCATGTTCACCACATATGGTTTTGCCAACAATGGCTTGGATGCGGTATCCGTGGATCCGGGTCGTTGGCGAATCACCGGGTCACCCCAAGACAGTGGGGCATTCAAGATTCCAACCCTTCGGAACGTTGGATTTACCCCGCCTTACATGCACGACGGTCGCTTTCAGGACTTGGATGAGGTGTTGGATCATTACGCCTCTGGCGGCGCAGGACATGCCCAACAAGACGCCGGCTTGGCCGCGTTTGCGCTGTCAGAACAGCAGCGTGCGGACCTGAAGTCATTCTTGTTGGCATTGAATGACAGCGCATTCGTAAACGACGAACGTTGGACGCATTGAACGATGTATTTTGGTGGTGCCTTGAGGATTCTACATTTCCCCCTTTCTCGTCTCCTGTTGTGGACGATGTGTTTTTCGCCATTCATCGCTTTGGCCCAACCGGATGATCCGGGTGCATTGAACCTGGTGCCCCTGAGGTCTTGGATCAAGGCCAATTGGTACGATGGTTATTTCAATGACCTTGGATACAACCAAGCCCGGATTCAGATGTATGGATTCGTGGATGCTGATGCGGGTCAAATTGAGTGCATTTATACCGGGTTTCAGCAAGGAAGTGGTTTCGTGACCTATCCGAATCCCATCAACGCGGAGCACATTGTGCCTCAGTCTTTTTATGGGTCGTCGAGTCCCATGAAATCGGACATTTGGTCCATTCGACCATGTCATGGTTCGGCCAATTCGGCGCGGTCCAACGATGGGTTTGGTGAAGTGCCCGATGGCGAAGCCCAATGGTACGGCGTGAACAGTTCGGGTACTTATCAGAGCACAGGGTCCATGCCTTCCAATGCCGATGACTTTAGTGAAGGTTCCGGGGATGTGTGGGAGCCACGTGAAGAAATGAAGGGGGATGTGGCGCGAAGTGTGTTTTACTTCTATACCATGTATCCCACCCAAGCCGGGGACCTCTCGGGGTTGGTGGACCCCCAGGTCTTGTTCCAATGGCACTTGGACGATCCGGTGGCACCCGTGGAGTTGACAAGGAATTCAAGGGCAGAGACCGCACAAGGCAACAGGAACCCCTACATCGATCATCCTGAATGGGTCTACGACGCTTGGTTTTGGGAGCCGCCAGTGGATGTATTCGGTTGTACCGTTTCCACGGCATGCAACTACGACACGGAAGCCACGATGAACGATGGCAATTGTCTGTTTCTTGGGGCGCCATGCAATGACGGAGACGCCACCACATTTGACGATGTCTACACCGATTGCGGGGCGCCCAATTACGGGTGTGAGGGGGAGCCGGTGATGGTACCCGGATGCACCTCGGGCTCTGCGTGCAACTACAATCCGGCAGCCAACGCAAACAATGGCAGTTGTGTCTTTGAGGGCGATCCTTGTGACGACGGGGATACAATGACCTTCAACGACATGTACACGGATTGCAGTGGCCCGGACTACGGCTGTCTCGGTACCCCTGTCACCGTCCCTGGATGCACATCAGGCTCGGCCTGCAATTACAATTCAGCTGCAAATCAGAACGATGGAAGTTGCCTGTTTGAAGGTGACCCTTGTGACGACGGGGATGATGCCACCTATGACGACATCTATGTGAATTGCGCCGCTCCAAACTATGGTTGTGAGGGGACGCCATCGAATACCGGATGTGATGCAGACTTGGATGAGGATGGCATTGTTGCGGTCAGTGATGTCTTGATGCTCCTTGGCGAGTTTGGATGCACTGTGGGGTGCGAGAATGACGTCACAGGGGACGGTCAAGTCACGACGGCGGACATGTTGGTCATGCTGGCTGAGTTTGGTCAAATTTGCTTTTGATGTTGAGAAACCTTAATAAGAAAACCGCTTCTATCGCAGGAGTTTGGTTGGGTGCATGCTGTCTCATTGTGTCGGCACAAGTCTCCACTCCAGTGGACTTTTTGGGCTACGAGCTCGGTGATCGGTTCACACGCCATCACAAAGTGGTGGATTATGCCAAAGCTCTGGCGGCCAGTTCTGAAAGGGCTTCTTGGTCGACTTATGGGCGCACATCGGAATTCCGTGAGCTTGGATTGTTGGTGGTTACGTCACCTGAGAATCAGGGCCGTCTAGAGGCCCTGCGAGAGGCCAATTTGGAACGTGCCAAGGGTGGGCGATTGACCACAGATGACTCGGGCGTCGTTTTCGTTTGGCTCAGTTACAATGTCCATGGAAATGAGGCGGTATGCACAGAAGCCGCTTTGCGGACAATGCACGCCTTGGTATCTGGAACCGATGCTGGAGGAAGGGACGTGGGAGCGTGGTTGGAGCGTGCAGTGGTCATCATCGATCCCTGCGTAAACCCAGATGGTCGAGACCGCTATGTGGCTTTCCAGGACCGCACCTCAGGGCTGTCGCCCGACGCCAATCCGGGGGCGATTGAACACGATGAGCCTTGGCCAGGCGGTCGAAGCAACCACTACATGTTCGACATGAATCGGGATTGGGCTTGGCAGACCCAAATTGAAACGCAAGGGCGGGTGTCTGCATATCGAAATTGGATGCCCCAGGTCCACGTGGATTTCCATGAGCAAGGCGTCAATTCGCCGTATTACTTTGCTCCAGCAGCGGAGCCTTTTCATCGGGTCATCTCCCCCTGGCAGCGCAAATGCCAAGAGCACATCGGGGCCAACAACGCCCGCTGGTTCGACGCCCGAGGCGCGTTGTATTTCACACGGGAAGTCTTTGATTTATTCTACCCTGCTTACGGGGATACGTGGCCCTTGTTCAATGGTGCCATTGGCATGACTTATGAGCAAGGTGGCAGCGGACGGGCAGGCCGGGCCATCATGACCGACCTGGGGGACACCTTGACCTTGGCGTATCGGATCCTCAACCATCACGAAGCGGGGCTCAGTACCGTGGAAGAGAGCGCGAATCGGGCAGGAGAGCTTGTGTCAGAATTTGCTTTGCACCACAAAAAAAATGTGGAAGCCCCCTTTGGGATGTACAAGGGGTATGTGTTTCCTGCAGCACAAGATGCGGCCTTGATGAACGAGCTTCGGCGGTTGTTGGAGGCCAATGGCATTGAGTATGGCACTGCACCAGCCGCAACATCGGTTCGTTGTTACAACTACAGGACAGGCGAGGAAGCCAAGCGCAATGTGCGTAAGGGTGATTTGCTGGTGGATGCCCGTCAACCCCACAGTGGCATTCTGCAAGTGCTCATGGATCCCGATCCAGAGTTGAGCGACAGCATGACCTATGACATCACTTCATGGGCTTTGCCTCATGCGCTCGGATTGGATGCTTTTGCGCTGTTGGCTCCCCTCACGGTCGAGGCCACTTGGCCGATGGCCGATGATTTCATTCCGGCATCCGAGCCAGGGCTCCCGTATGCTTGGGTTTTGCCCGGCCAAGGGGCTCACGCCGTTCGGGGCCTTGCAGCTTTGCTGAAGGAAGGGGTCACGGTGCGCCGCGCCGATAGCGGGTTTTCTGCCGAAGGTCATGTTTTTGAAGCCGGGGATTACTTGGTCACACGGCGAAACAATGAAAGTGTGTTGGACCTCGCAGGTGCTTTGCGCCGGGCTTCGGAGGCCGCTGGAGTTTCTGCCGTTGCTGTAAGCTCGGGTCGGGTGACGTCTGGATACGATTTCGGGAGCAGCCACTATGATGCCATTCAGGCTCCCCGCATCGCCACTGTTGCGGGACCGGGAGTGAGCTCATTGAGTGCCGGTGAAATCTGGCATCACTTTGAATCAGCGTTGCGTTATCCCATTCACCGGGTGGGGGCAGTGGATGAGTTGGACTTGGACGACTTGGACGTGGTGGTGTTGCCCAGCGGGTGGTATCGCTTGGACGAAGACGAGCGCAATGGGCTGGCCGATTGGGTTCGAAGTGGAGGACAGTTGGTCTCTGTGGGAGGGGCTTGCAGTGCCTTTGCTGGGCAAGAGGGCTGGGGCCTTGAGCGCTATGCCGAAGGCGAACGTGACGGCATTCGAGACATGGAAGCGCAGGTGCAAGATGCAGCGGATGAGCGCAATGCCCACGACAATGGGGCTCAAGGTCTTGATCCGTTGCCTTTTGCCGCGCAAGGCCGTGACCGACTTCGCTACGATTTACCTGGTGCGATTTTCCGCGCTGCCGTGGACGACTCACATCCCTTGGCCGACAGTTACGGAGGAACCTACATGACGCTTCGAACCTCTGGTCGTCGCTTTGCAGCCCTAGAAGAAGGGAACGTTGCGGTTTTGCCCCCAGAGGACATGGGCCAACCTTTTAGCGGTCACGCGGGTGAGATGTCCATTCCCGCCCAAAAAGGATCGCTTGTTGCCGGCGTTCACAACATGGGCCGCGGAAGCGTAGTCTACCTCGTAGACAACCCGCTTTTCCGCGCCTTCTGGATGTCCGGTCACCGTTTCTTCGACAACGCAGTCTTTCTCGGTCCGACCATGTAATGGATGGGAGAGGGCGGTTTCAGTTGCAGAGGTTGGTGAAGGCCCCCAGGACTTGAAGTCCATCGGCAACATCCACATCAGCGTCACCATCGAGGTCTCCCGAACAGCTTTCTGAACATCCAAATTGCGTCAGCACAGCCAGGATGTCTTCGATGTCCACCATTCCGCTGCCATTGATGTCTTCTGGGCATCCATTCTGGAATACCAGGCTCAATTCAGTGGCCACAGGTGTGGAGCCGTCGGGTTCTCTGTATTGGATGTTGCAGTCAAAGACCACCGTTCCTTCTGTGGTCAGTTGGGCAATGAGTACTCGGCCATTTTCATCGGGTGAAGTGCCTGTTACCTCTCCGGGAATGGCGAGCCAGCTGCCGCCCGCTGTATCGTCAGAGACCAAGTCTCCTCCCTCTTCGAATGTGCTCAAGTCCAGTCCGACAGTGGTGACGTTGCCTTCGCTGTTGTTCTGTGAACCGATGGTGATCCAGCTGTCGTACTGAAGCAAAGGGAATCCACTGAACAGAAGGGGATTGATGCCGCCGGCTGTGCTGCTGCCATTGCCATTTTGATACCAAGTGGTAGAGGTGTTGAGGTCAATGGGGCTGGCCGCAGTGCCATAGACCGAAAGGAGATCCACACCGGGGTTGCTGAACATGGCGAATACCTGCCATGTGTTCACCCCTTCTCCCACGCTGTTTTCGGAAATTAAGTCCGCCGTCAATCCTGTAAAGCTGCCTTGCAAATAGATGCAACTGCCGTTGTTGTCGGTGGCCAATTCGTCGTAGTTGGAAGCATTGGGATCGGTGCACCCCGCGACCTCGTCGGTGTCACAAATGCCGTCTTGATCGCTGTCCGCAGGGCAGTCTCCTCCGCACACGCCGAGCGCATCCAGTTGATTGCCTTCGCAATCGCAATCTCCAGAAGGGGTGTCGTTGCAACCGCACGCATAAACCGCCCCCGGCCCGTTGCACACACCACACGCATCGAGGGTGCCAATGCAGTCGTCTACGTCATCACAAATGCCATCGTTGTCGTCATCCGAGGTGCAGCTGCCGCCGCAGATGCCAATGGCATCGTCTTGGTTGCCATTACAGTCGCAGTCGCCATTGGGTATGTTGCTGCATCCACAGTCATAGACAGCACCCGGGCCATTGCAAACGCCACAGGCATCCAGTTGGCCCAAGCACTCGTCGTCGGTGTCACAGATCCCGTCATTGTCGCTGTCGGCGGGACAATCCCCGCCACACACACCCACCGCATCCAATTGGCTGCCCTCGCAGTCGCAGTCTCCTTCGAGAATGTCGTTGCACCCGCATTCCAACACAGCGCCGGGTCCGCCGCATACACCACAGGCATCGAGTTGGAGGCAAGCGGTGGCCGACGGGTCAGAGTAATTGCAAGCGGTCAAGTCGGTGCAATTGTCCAGGCCGTCGCACAGGCCGTCGCTGTCGGCGTCCGTGCAATTGGGAACACCAATGAGGCGCACGTCATCGAAATAAATGAGCTCTCCATTGGCATTGGTTCTCGACACAATCCGCAGCTGCACTTCGCTGGCGTCATTCATGCTCACGGGGTCGATGCTGATGGAGCCAAAGTCATCTTGAATGGACGCCAATACCACGATTTCGCCATCGAGAATGGCCTCGAAGCGCACGTAGTCGGTGCCTTCCCACCGTCCGCGTTCGGTGAAGTTGACCGAAGCTTGGAGGTCGGTGAATTCCGAGGCGTTGATCACCCGTGAGGTCCATGTGCAATCGAAATCCAGGTCCTTTCCAGCAAATGCTGTGTCGCCATTGAGCGTGAGCGTGTAGAAATGGTCTGTGGCACCGCCGTATGTGATGCTCCACTCGGTCTCGGCGGCAGCGGTGTTCGTGTTGCCGTTGTATCCATAAGACAGAGAGGCATAGTCACCGAATGTCTCTTCCCAGAGGGTCTGAGGCCCTTGACCTTGGCAGCCGAAATTGGGGGCTGAACAGTCGGTGTAGACATCGCCCAAGGTCAATGCGTCACCGTCGTTGCATGTCCCGCCCAGGAAGATGCAAGAGCCATCATCGGTTGTGGCCGAAACGGTGTAGTTGCATGCGCTCGAATTCGTACAGCCAGGAACGGCAACAGTTTCAAACCAGGCTCGGAAGACGAGGTTTGGGTCGTCTACGTATGGATTTCGGTTGCCTTGTGCGGCTTCAATTCGGTCATTTCGCTGTTGCTCGAAAGCACTCACAGGATCGCCAATGTGCCATTCGTAAAGGGTTTGTGGGTTGCCAATTCCGGAGAGGTCTCCGGCTTGGCTGGGGTAGACAGTGTAGAAATAGAACACGGCCCGAGCGATGTCTCCTTTTTGAGAATCACGGGGCTCCCAAAGGTCACCGGATCGTTCACTGAAATCTTGGAGGTTCGCAGGTGGTGTGCCCGTGCTGATGTAGTTGCCTTGCCCGTCAACACCATACCATTGAGCAGCGCTGTCTTCGACTTCGCCAAAGGGTGAGTTTGACCGGGCGGAATTCGCAGACCCATGGGCCGGACGCAAGCTCCAGATGTCGGACCGCATGGGGCTAATCGAGCCATAGAAAGATTGGGGGACCAAATGCTCAGCATTGATGGGGTCAGGAAAAGTCACAAACTCAGCGGCTTGCTGGAATCCCGTGTAGACGGCTTCAATTTGACCGTCCACTTCGTCCACAGAACCGTAGAGCTGTTCCCGAGCACCATTGTAACCCAAGTCATTGTGGTACTCATCGTACCAGTTGATCTTGAGCCAAGACCGCAGGGGCTCTAAGGACAAGTCTGAGGGAGGGGGCGGTGGGCCTGAATTCAGGTTTGCACGCAGAATGAACAACCCCTCTTCGATGTGGCTCACAATGAGATTGCCAGAATCAAAGAAGGGGTAGACGCTCCATGCACCATTGAATTGCGCCGAATTGGAAGCGGGGTAAACATCGAAGTGCGCAACCTCTGTGAGTTGTCCTGCATCCACGTCGGCCAAATCCATGATGCGGAGTCCAGCGCGGTAGTTGGCCTGGTAGCAATGGCCTTGGTGGTTGTATAGGTTGTGGTCGATTGCCGGCGTCGAACCAACATGCGTTCCAATCAATACGGGGTTGTCCAAGTCGAGGACGTCCCAGATGTAAGTGCGCGTGTTGACACTGCCTTCGTCTTGTTCGTCATTGACCAACAAATAGCGCGCATCCTCTGTTAGCCATCCTTGGTGGGTGTAGCTCGCAGAAGCATATCCGGAATTGCTGATCAATTGGGCATCCGCAGGATCGGTGACATCCACAATGGCCACTGTGTTCTCATTGAACGCGAAGCAAATTTCTTGACCTGCGTGGTCCGCATCTGGTCCGTCGTAGTTCACAATTTGGGCATCGTGCGTGTATCCATCTTCCGCAAAACTTCCAATGAGGGTTGGGGAGGTTGGGTTGGACAAGTCCAAAATGTGAAGGCCGCCGCTAAATGTGGAGGTGCCGACGGCATAGGCTCGGCCGCTGCCTTCATTAATGGCGATGTTGTGGGCGTTCCCAAACCCACCGTAATGGCCATCTTCGGTAAAGGTGATGGGGGGATTTGGGACGTTGCGCAGCCGTGTAAGGTCAAACACTTGGAGCCCATGGCCCGAGGCTTCGGAGACAATGTAGGCGTGGTTGTTGTAGACCTTGACATCGCGCCACAGCGAGCTTCCGGTGTGTGAAGGGAGTGTTCCCATCACCACAGGTGATGTTGGATCGGTAACATCCACAAAGGCTGTGGTGGCGGCCATGCCAACAATGGCATATTCGCGACCATCCAAGGGGTCTGTCCAACCCCAAAGGTCCTCTGCGTCACCGCCTCCCAAGTTGGAAGAGGCAACAAATCCCATCAAGTCGACTTGATCACAAGGGTAGCCCGCTGCAAAGCCATTTTCACAGGGAGTTTGAGCCCCCAGGGTCAATGCTCCGAAAATCAGAGCTGTGGAGAGAGTAAAAAGCCGCATTGGTCAGAAGCAAGAAGTGCTGAAGGCACTCAGGACGGTCAGGATGTCGTTGACACCAACCACATCGTCGCCATCCAAGTCGCCGACACAGTTTGAACCTGTGCATCCAAAGCTGGAGAGGAGGGTCAAGATGTCATCCACTGCCACCAAGCCATCTCCATTGATGTCCTCGGGACAGTTGTTGGGGAAGACCAGGGTCAGTCCGATGGCCTGCGGGTTGGTTCCATCCGCAGCCCGGTATTGAATGTTGCAATTCAAGGTCACCGTGCCATCTGTGGTAAACTGACCAATGAGAACCCGTCCAGCGGCACTTGGAAAAGCTTGGGGCTCTTGATCTGGAAACACAAACCAGCTTCCACCTGCAGTGGCATTGGAGGTCAAGGCTTCTCCTGCCTCAAAGGAGGAGAAGTCGAGTCCAGCCGTCTGAAATCCACTGATGTTGTTGTCATCGGAACCGATGGTCACAAAGCTGTCCCACTCGAGGTTGGGGAACCCGGGAAACAGCAGGGGATTGCTGCCTCCTGATGTGGGTCCGCCATTCGCATCTTGGTAGAATGAGGTGGAGGATGCCACAGAAAGTGGGTTCGCTGCAGTGCCAAAAACGGAAATCAGTTGGTCATTGGGATTGCTGAATTGCGCATAGACCCTGAAAGTGTGGGTGCCCTGCTCCACACTGTTCAGCTGGTAAGCCTCTGCAACCAAGCCATCGAATGAAGCGGGCATGTACACGCACGTCCCATCGTTGTCTGTGGCGCTGGAGTCATAGTTGTCTGCCAAGGGGTCATCGCATCCGGGGATTTCATCGGTGTCACAAATGCCATCGCCATCCAAATCTGAGGCGCAGTCACCTCCGCACACGCCGGCGGCATCTTCTTGGTTGCCGTTGCAGTCACAGTCGCCTGCAGGGATGTTGGTGCACCCGCACTCGTAGATGTCGCCTGGGCCGTTGCACACGCCGCAAGCATCAGGTGTTCCCACACAATCGTCTACATCGTCGCAAATGCCATCGCTGTCTGCATCTGCCGTGCAATCTCCACCACAGATGCCGAGGGCGTCTTCTTGGTTTCCATTGCAGTCGCAGTCTCCTGCAGGGATGTCGGCGCATCCACATTCGTAAATCGCGCCGGGACCATTGCAGATGCCGCAAGCATCAAGGGTGCCAATGCAATCGTCCACGTTGTCACAGATTCCGTCGTTGTCGGCGTCGGCTGTGCAATCGCCACCGCAAATGCCGAGGGCGTCTTCTTGATTTCCATTGCAGTCGCAGTCTCCAGTGGGGATGTCGTTACAACCGCATTCGTAAACCGCACCGGGACCGTTACAGACGCCGCATGCGTCAAGGCTTCCGACGCAGTCGTCCACGTTGTCACAGATGCCATCGTTGTCGGCATCGGCTGGGCAATCTCCGCCACAGATGCCGAGGGCGTCTTCTTGGTTTCCATTGCAGTCACAGTCACCCACTGGGGTGTCGTTACAGCCACATTCGTAAACCTCACCGGGTCCACCGCAGACACCACAAGCGTCGTTGTTCAAACAAGATCCATCGTCGTCTGTCGCAGCTGGGTTGTAGTTGCATGCGCTGTCGTCCATGCAACCGGGCACTTCGTTGTTGTCGCAAACGCCGTCGTTGTCGATGTCCACTGTGCAGGTGCCACCACATTCGCCAATGGCGTCTTCTTGGTTTCCATTGCAGTCGCAGTCTCCAGTGGGGATGTCGGCGCATCCACATTCGTAGATCGCGCCGGGACCATTGCAAATGCCGCATGCATCGAGGGTGCCGATACAGTCGTCTACATCGTCACAGATTCCGTCGTTGTCTGCATCTGCTGTGCAATCGCCACCGCAAATGCCGAGGGCGTCTTCTTGGTTTCCATTGCAGTCGCAGTCTCCAGTGGGGATGTCGTTACAACCGCATTCGTAAACCGCGCCAGGACCGTTACAGACGCCGCATGCATCGAGGCTTCCGACGCAGTCGTCCACGTTGTCACAGATGCCATCGTTGTCGGCGTCGGCTGGGCAATCTCCACCACAGATGCCGAGGGCGTCTTCTTGGTTTCCATTGCAGTCACAGTCACCCACAGGGGTGTCGTTACAGCCACATTCGTAGACCTCACCGGGCCCGTTGCAGACGCCGCAAGCGTCCGCAGTTCCCACACAATCATCGATGTCGTCACAGATGCCATCGTTGTCGTCATCTGCCGTGCAGTTGCCTCCACAAATGCCAAGGATGTCTTCTTGGTTTCCATTGCAGTCGCAGTCTCCAGTGGGGATGTCGGCGCATCCACATTCGTAGATCGCGCCGGGACCATTGCAAATGCCGCATGCATCGAAGGTGCCGATACAGTCGTCTACATCGTCACAGATGCCGTCGTTGTCTGCATCTGCTGTGCAGTCTCCGCCACATTCTCCAACAGCATCGTCAAACAAGCATGATGTTGCTGTGGGATCTGTATAGTTGCAGGCATTGACGTCCGAGCAGTTGTCGTCTTCGTCGCAGAGGCCATCGCTGTCTGAGTCACTGCAATTGGGCGTGCCAAAGAGGTAGATGTCGTCAAAAGAGATGTACTCCCCGTTTCTGTCGGTTCTGACGACGATTCTAAATTGAAGGACATTGCCGTCGGGCAAGTCGGCCAAATCAATGAGCACTGTGCCAAAGTCATTGATGAGGTTGATGACTTGGTTGGTCTGACCATCAATGATCGCTTCGACGGTAATGAAGTCTGCGTTTTCGAGACCGCCAATTTCGCTGAGTTCAGCACTCACTTTCAATTCAGTGAACGTGCTAATGTCAATCTCTCGGGAAATCCAAGTGCAGTCGGTATCGGTGTCTCTTCCTCGAAAAAGGGTGTCGCCATCGTTGGCGAGTAGGGTATAGAAATAGTCGGTGGTGGCGCCATATGTGATGCTCCATTCCAGTTCATTGGCTGCAGTGTTTGTGCTTCCGTTCCAACCATAATTGAGGGAGGGCTCGTCCCCAAAGGTTTCTTTCCAAATCACAGTTGGGCCAACGCCCTGACAGCCAAAGTTGGGCAGGGCGCAATTGGTGTAGACGTCTCCGAGAGTCTGAGCGTTGCCGTCGTTGCAGGCATCCCCAACAAAAACACAAGACCCGTCATCGTCGGTGGCCTCAGCGTTGTAATTGCATGCAGTCTCGTTTTCGCAGCCTGCCACTTCGTCGGTGTCGCAAATGCCGTCTTGGTCAACGTCAGCTGTGCAATCACCATTGCAAACGCCGAGGGCGTCCAGTTCTCCAACACAGTCATCCACGTCATCACAAATGCCGTCGCCGTCTGCATCGGCAGTGCAGTCCCCATTGCAGACGCCAAGGGCGTCCGGTGTGCCCACACAGTCGTCTGCATCATCACATATGCCATCGTTGTCTGCGTCGGTGTCACAATCGCCGCCACAAACGTCAATGGCGTCGAGTTGATTGCCATTGCAATCGCAGTCTCCAGTGGGAATGCCAGGACCATTGCAAACGCCGCATTCATCAAGGGTTCCTACACAATTGTCTACATCGTCGCAAATGCCATCGTTGTCTGCATCGCCTGCACAGGTTCCGCCGCAAACGCCAAGGGCGTCGAGTTGATTCCCATTGCAATCACAATCCCCAGAAGGGATGCCACCGCCACCGCAAGTGCCGCATTCGTCGAGTTGATTGCCATTGCAATCGCAGTCGCCAGCGGGGGTGTCGGAACAGCCGCATTCATAAATTTCGCCAGGACCACCGCACACACCGCACGCATCGAGTTGCTGGCAAGAGCCGTCATCAATGGTTGCACTCGCGTTGTAGTTGCATGCCCCCTCTGTTGTGCAGCCGGGAATGTCTGTTGGTTCTGCGCAAAAGTTGGAGACGTCCGAATTGGTGAAAGTGGCTCCAGAAGCCACCACTTCACCGTTGACGCTGAAGCTGTAACTGCCATTTCCGAATTGACAGCACATGCCATCTCCGTAGCTGTCATTGACTGAGAGCGTGTAGCAACCGAAGCAGAGTTGTTCGTTCACCGTAATCGGTGTGTTGTCGTTGTTTGTATAGGGTCCACCTGACATGACGGTCGTGCCCGTCGCATCGGTCAAAGTCCACGCTGTTTCACTCCCGTAGTTGTCGGGCGTCAAGTTCATGGTGAAGGTCTGAGTTCCCCCGGCAATGCAGTTGCCATCATCAATGGTGGCAGCTGGATCGTAGTTGCAGGCTGAAGATTCGGTGCATCCGTAGCAACCGAAGTCGCAACTGCCATCGTCATTCAGCGCTGAAGCATCGAAGTTGCAAGCGGCATCATCGGTGCAGCCACAGCTCACATCACACGGAGGCGCGCAGCCATCGGAGGTCAGCAAGCTCTCCCGGAACCCTCCGGATGCGAACAAGGCCAACATCCGGTCTGTCTGTCCTTGGGTAAACAGGTTCATGCAGGCATCGTCGGAGTAGTCCATGTAGTTCTGGACCATGTCGGTGGAGCTACAGTCTACTGAACCCAGATCGCAGCCATAATTTGCACCTCCGGAAGCAGGAGTGTCGCCTACAAAGTCGTCTTGAGAGCATCCGCCATCGCCCCAGATGTGTCGGAGGTTGAGCCAGTGCCCCACCTCGTGTGTGGCGGTGCGCCCGAGGTCAAACGGAGACGTAGCGGTCCCCGTTGTTCCCGTGTATTGGTAGCCACACACTACGCCGTCCGTAGCGCCCGACCCCGTGCCCGGAAATTGGGCATAGCCAAGAATCCCACCCCCAATATTGCACACCCAGAAGTTGAGGTATTCCGTGTAGGGCCAGGCGTCTGACCCTCCGGAAGAGGCTGATTTCACAGCGTCATTGGTTCCGAATCCATTCACCGAAGTGGGCACCCTCAAGATGCCATCTGTGGGGTTGCCTTCAGGGTCAAAGCTGGCCAAGCAGAATTCAATTTCTGTGTCGGCGGCCTGAGGCCAAACGCCGTCTGCATCGGCATTCAACCTTCGGAAATCGGCGTTCAAAACGTCGAGTTGACTTTGAACCTGTTCTGCAGAGATGTTTTCAGTGGCTGTGCGGTACACCACGTGAAAGACCACAGGTATGGTCACCACCGCGTTTTGGTTCGCTGCACGTTGTGCAGCGACGATGGGTGCCCATTGGGCCGTGTGCTCTTCGATTCGTTCGTTGGCCTCTGCATACTTTGAGAACCCCATCATTTCGACGTGTTTCTCGTGGGCGAAACAGGTTCTTTGAATGGAGGGGTTGCTTTCACTGGAGGTCCATGTGTTGGACTGGGCCAACAGAGGGGCAGAAAAAAAGCTGAGGCATACGAGCCCCAAAAGAGTGAACAATTTCATTCGATTCAATTCGGTTCTGAAGTCAATATACAGTCCGCGGTCAAGTGACCGGACGGCAGTTCGTGATATGTGAAAATCCAGTTTGTAATTGACGATGAAATGCCTGTTTTCAGGGTTTATCGCGGAATGAACCTGTCCAGTTGACTCCTAAAAAACAGGGTTCAAGCCTGCATTTATGACAGAGAGGCCCCTGAATCGTCCAATCAGATCAATTTGTCTCTTGCCCACGTTGGCGAATCGAATGAGTGAGGCTGCTTTTAAGATCTTGGGAAAGGCTAGCTTTGCACCAATCTCGATCCGTTTCCGATGTTGTCGAATCTATTGGTATTCAAGGTTGTATTGTCATGTTTGTCGGTCTTTCCATCCCAGTCCGACAGCACCTTTGTGCGGGTAGAGATTAAAATGGCAGAGGAGGGGTTTATGTGCCCTTTTCTCACGCCCATGTTTTTGGAGATATTAGAGGACAAAGGGGCAGAATGGGTCGTGTGTAGACCCCAAGAAAGTGAAGTGGAGTTTTGTACCGGAGTGTTGAAGTCCAAATCCAAGGAAGTTTACACCGATTGGTTAACCCAGCTGGGTTACGCCGAAGCGCAGATTCAGTTCGCGGTTTTTGACACCTTGGCAACACTGCCGCCGCTGCCCACCCCATGAGTGCGAATCGACTCTTTCTTTTGATGTTGTGCGGCTTGGGCATTGGCTCCTTGTGCGCTCAAGGAAGTTTGGATCAAACGTTTTTGAGGCGATATAACCTCAGTGCCATGCAAGGGGGGTTGGCCATTACGACCTCACAAGACGGGGGGTTTGTGGCCACGGGTCAGCACCAAAACAACGGGAGCGCAGGCGGATGTGATGTCTATGTGTACAAAGTGGATGCCTGTGGCAATCGGGACTGGTTCAATTTGTACGGAACGGGAGACTCCGAAGGGGGAAAGTCCATCGAACCCACCTCTGATGGGGGCTATGTAATTGGAGGAGCGCGGTTCATCACCATGGGTGTTGACTTAGCGGGCAATCCAATTGTGGAAAATGAGGGCCTTGTTATGCGCATCGATGCACTGGGAACCCCCCTTTGGTACAATGCATATGATCAAGTGACCTGGGTGTTTGACGTCCAGCCTATGGCCTCGGGGTTTGTGGCCATTGGAGAGGCTGATCAGCGCCCCGTTTTGCTGAGGTTAGACGACTCAGGTCAAGTTCTTTGGTCGAAACGCTATCCAAGCATGAGTGCCAATCCATTGATGATTGAGCCTCTGGATGACGGTGGGTTTGTGTTTGTTGCCAATCAGCCTCTCAGCGGGAGGGACGTTGAGGTCTGTCGATTGGATGCTGCGGGCAATCCCCTTTGGATGAAGAGTTTTGGAGCGGGGTTTGGTCCCAATGAGCACATAGCATGGGGTTGTAACGCATTGGTCAATGAGGAAGGGGCCGAGGTCTACGTTCTGGCTCCAACAGTGACCGGGGGGATAGGTGGAGAGGACATTTTGTTGATGAAGCTCTCTTTGGAAGATGGGGATGTCATTTGGTCTAGGGCTGTCGGCAGTCCGGGAGATGATTTGGGGCGGGATTTGATTTTTGCGCAAGGGGGATTGGCCCTGTTGGGTAGCACCGATGGGTATGGTGCCTCTGTTCTCGATTATCCAGATGCACTGAGCCAAGATTTGGCAGAGCAGGACATCCTTTTGACCAAACTGTCTGTGAATGGCGGAGTGGAATGGTCGAAGATTTATGGGGGGAATGAGCGCGATAAGGCGGTTGGAGTGCGCTTTGATCAAGCGCTCGGTTATACGATGTCGGCATACACGTCCTCCAGCGTTTTCGGCAATACAGATGGATCTATGGATCCGCTTTTCATTCGGGCTGATTTTGATGGCGCGGTGGCATGTCAGTCGGTATCGGTGAGCATTGCATCGATTCCTGTTGCGGTGGCCTCTCAGGACATTTCTTCGGGCGAAGTGTTCATCACACAGGCCATGGAAATCCCCATCGTCACCTCGGCCTTCGAGCCAGAGGACGTCTACCAGTGCCAAACGTGCTACAACGAGCCCGCGTTTGAAGCAGAGGCTAATCTGGTGTGCATGGGGGATACAGTTCGGTTGTTCAACACCACAGAGGTGGGGCTCCGGTGTTATCAAAATTGGGAGATCACAGGTGACGCGTTGACTGCGCCCATTGGGCAGCCAGGTTTGAATGACACGGTGTTGCTCGTTTTCAATGAGCCAGGGGTTTACCAAGTCAAGCTCACCTCGGAGTGTGACGATTCCAGCATTGAAGCCGTTGCCGAGATTGAGGTGCTCGGCATTGAGGCAGAGGCGCAGCCAGATTTGGCGTTCAACGGCTTCGCGGTTTCTTGCTCAGGCGAATCCGACGGAACGATTGAGTCGGCGGCTTCAGGGGGCATTCAGTCGGGAGACAATTACGTTTGGGAATGGCAAGATGAATGGGGTGATGTGGTGGGGCAAGAGCAGCTGCCAGCAGGCAGTTACACTGGGTTTGTTGTCAACGAGACCGGCTGCGCTGACACAGTGACTGTTGTCTTGACGGCGCCGCCTGCTTTGCAAATGGTGGCGACGCCATTCTCCGACTACAATGGATTTGCAGTCAGCTGCGAAGGAGCTGAAGATGGCCAAGTGGCATTGCAAGCCGCTGGAGGCATTCCCGAATACGTTTATCCTCTCCCGGAAGGCCTGCTGGAAAATGACACGGTGACGGGCTTGGGGGATGGCGATCTTGTTTTTACAGTCATCGATGCCAACGGATGTGTGGCTTTCGATTCCATTGCTTTGGACGCGCCTTCACCTCCTTTTCTGCAATTGCAAGTTGAGCCAGACACTTGTGGAGCTTCCAGTGGCATTCTTCAGGCCAACTTCAGCAGTGTGGTTCCGCCGAATGCGGTTGTTTGGCCGGCCAACCTCGGATTGGCTCAGGAATTGTCGGCGTTTTCAGAGCTCCAAACAGGTTTGCCTGCAGGTGAATACGCGGTCGAGCTGTTCGATGGCAATGGATGCATGACCCTGGTGGAAGTGGAGATTCCCTCCACATCGCCTTCCGACGTGAGGTTTATTTCCGGACCACAAACGGTCTGCTTTCCTGGGGCTGTGGTTGACTTTGAGGACCTGACTCCAGGTGTAGTCTTGTCCCGGATGTGGGATTTTGGAGATGGGAACACAGCATTCAAACCTGGAGGGGAGGCCACTGAGAACCTCCGCACGCAACACACCTATCTGTCGGTAGGGGTGTTTGAAGTGGAACTGACGGTCGAGAATGACGAAGGCTGTGCCTCTTCTGACGTTTTGACGGTGGAAGTTCTGGAGGCCATGATGGTATTTGTGCCTTCTGCTTTTACCCCAGACAACGACGGCGTCAATGACGGGTTTGGGCCGGTCATGTTGGGGGTCGATGAATTCCGAATGGTCATTTATGACCGCTGGGGAACGCCTGTGTTTGAAACCGAAGACGAGGATTGGTGGTGGAATGGAAGTCCAGACAACCTCGGTCGATCTCACATCAGTGATTTGTTCGCCTGGAGAATCGAGGCGCAAGGCGTGTGTGATGCCAAAAGGGTGTACACGGGAATGGTGCAGTTGATTCGTTGAGCACCTAAGAAAAAACGTGGGCTACCTTGACTCCATGATGAGTCGGTTGCTGCTGTTTTTAGGTCTGGCTGTTTTGATGGGGTGTGCTTCTGAAAAGCGAATGGGGGAGTCCCGCGTCCAATTTCGGCGTTACTCAAAGGGCGTGCATGTTCAGCATCACCGGGATCACACGCCCAACCCTGCTCGCGCCCAACAGTCGCCGGCAGCGGTGGACAAGCAAGCTGCCTTCCAATCCTCCCCGATAGAGGGGGAGTTGAGTGCGGAAGTGAATTGGGCGGAGCCCATGGACCAAAGACGCGGAGGACTTTCCGCATCGGCCAACAATGAAGGCCCACTTATTTTGGCTACGGAGGTGGCGGACAACGTCAGTCACAGGTCAAGTCATCCGTTAGAGAAGGCAAAGCGTCGTTCGGCAATTGCCCTTACGGACAGCCGAATTTTACCGGATCCTGTTCATGGCCGACATCCCAATGCCGTCCCTGGTTTCTTGCTTTCCCTGGGTTGGATTCTGGGGCTGCTTGCCGAAGGGGCCATCACGTATTTGCAGGTGCCGATCAGTGGGGCGGCCATCGGATTGGGCATACTGGCGAGCATTTTCGGGTATTTTCTTTCACGAAAGTCGTTCCGAATGTCTAGGGAACATCCTGATTTGTACCCGCGTTTCAAGTTGTCTCGGGCTTCGCGATGGATTGCTGCATCCATCTTTGCCCCAGTTGCACTTTACGTGGCTCTGGTCATCGTGGTTGTCCTGCTATTGGGCGGACTGTGATGCCCTTCACAGGCATGGTTGGCCAAAGCCGGACAGGATGGTCAAAATGTCGCTGACGCCCACCACATTGTCACCATCAAGGTCAGCTTCACAAGTGCCCAAACATCCAAATTGTCCAAGTGCAATTAGGACGTCATTGACGCCCACGACACCGCTGTTGTCAAAGTCACCAGGGCAGTCCGGAGCAAATGTGCACGATCCGTCTTCGTCTGTAGCGAGGGGATTGTAGTTGTCAGCTTGAGGGTTTGTGCATCCAGGCACTTCGTCAACGTCACAGATTTGGTCGTTGTCTGCGTCCGCGGTGCAATCCCCTCCGCATTCGCCAATGGCATCGTTGTAAAGACAACTTCCATTGTCCACAGTGGCTTCTGAATTGTAGTTACACGCTCCAGAATCGGTGCATCCGGGTACGTCCGGTCCTCCTGGCGCAGGGCAGACGTCTTGGATGGTCCAGCTCACATCATAGGTTACAGCAGAGGCCGTGCTCCATCCGTTAAAGAGCGACACACTCCACGTGCCAGAGCCTTGAAGGCTGGTGCCACTCAAGTCCACTGTTGCCGAGTATGTGCCGCTTGTAGCGACATTCCAGCTCGAGGGCCAAACAACATTGTAATCGCCCAAACTGGCGCATCCTGCGGGGCTGCTGTTGTAGCCGCCAAAGGAAGCACAGTTGCCAGTGGCGTCAGTAATGGACATCGCCATGTCTGCGGGCCAACTGCTGCCAGAACCGGTGAAGACCACGGTGACATCGATGGTGGAGGCAGAAGGATTTGCCACGGCTTCAAACTCGAGCGGTGTGCTCGATTGGTTCCCGCTCAGCGTTGCGGTCTGGGTTCCGTCCACGGAACAATCACAACCAAATTCTGGGTTAGGGGCCACACAAGAGTTGTCGCCAATGGTGGCCGCCGGGTCGTAATTGCACGCTGTTGGATCGGTGCAGCCATAACATCCAAAATCACAGGATCCATCCTCGTTCAAGGCAGCGTCGTCGTAGTTGCATGCGGTGGGATCTGTGCAGCCGCATGATTCGATGCACGGCGGGGCAATGCTGGGGCGCAAGACAAACAGGCCTTCTTCGATGTGGCTCACTATCACGTTCCCCGATGCGAAGAAGGGGTAGTTGCTCCAAGTGCCGTTGAAGTTGGCGGAGTTGCTGGATGGGTAAACGTCGAAGAACGCCACTTCTTCCAGCGTGCCTTGTCCCACATTCTCCAAGTCCAAAATGCGCAACCCGGCGCGATAGTTGGACTGGTAGGAGAGGCCTTGGTGATTGTAGAGATTGTGGTCAATGGCCGCTGTTGGACCCACGTGAGTCCCAATCAGGGAGACGTTGTCCAAATCCTGAACATCGAACACATAGGTTCTGGTGTTCACACTGCCTTCATCGAGTTCGTCGTTCACCAACAAGTATTTGTGGTCCTCGGTCAACCACCCCTGGTGGGTGTAGGCAGATGTGGAATATCCCTGAGAACTGATCAATTGGGCATCTCCAGCATTGGTGACATCCACGATGGTCACCGTGTTTTCATTGAAGCAGAAGGCGATTTCCTTTCCTGCATATTGGGTGTCTGGACCGATGTAGTTCACAATTTGAGCGTCGTGAGAATAGCCGTCTTCTGCATAGCTTCCAATCAAGGTGGGGTTCAATGGGTTGCTGATGTCGATGATGTTCAGTCCGCCCGAAAAGGTGCTTGCACCGATGGGGTAGGCGCGGCCTGATTCTTCGTTGATGGCGATGTTATGAGCGCTTCCAAATCCACCGTAGTGTGCGTCGTTGTCAAAGGTTACAGGTGGGTTGGTCACATTCCGAAGACGGGTCAAGTCAAAGACTTGCATGCCGTGACCCGAGGCCTCGGAAACAATGAAAGCATGATCGGAATACACTTTGATGTCTCTCCATGAAGAGGACACGGTGTGGGTGGGCAGGTTGCCGAGATAGCTTGGGTTGTTCGGGTCGGTGATGTCAATGAATGCAGTGCCGGTGGTCCGTCCCAAAAGGGCGTATTCTTTTCCGTCCAGTGGGTCTGTCCATCCCCAGATGTCGTTCATTTCTCCACCCCCTACTTCACCGGGGTCGAGGTGGCTCATGAAGTCCACTTGATCACAAGGGTAAATGCCTGCAAATCCATTTTCGCAAGGTGTGGTTGGCACATAGGCGGCGGCGTCGCAAACACCATCATTGTTGGCATCCGCAGCGCAGTCCCCATTGCAGATTCCGAGTGCATCGAGTTGTCCAATGCAATCGTCTTCATCGTCGCAAAGGCCGTCTCCGTCCGCATCGGCGACACAATCGCCTCCGCAGACGCCGATGGCGTCCACCGAGCCGACACAGTCGTCTTCGTCATCGCAGATTCCATCTTCATCGGCATCTGCGCTGCAGGTGCCGCCACAAACGCCAATGGCATCGGACTGATTTCCGTTGCAATCGCAGTCTTCAGCGGGAATGCCAGGGCCGCCGCACACCCCGCAATCATCGGGTTGGTTGCCATTGCAATCGCAGTCACCATCGGGAATGTCAGTGCAGCCGCACTCGTAAATCGAGCCAGGGCCATCACAAATGCCACAAGCATCCAATTGGGCGCAGGAGCCGTCGTCCTCGGTGGCGTTGGAATTGTAGTTGCAGGCATTGGCATCGGTGCAACCGGCCACATTGGTTGGGATGGGGCAAACGTCATTCAATGTCCACGTGACATCATAGATGACTGCGCTTGAGCTCGAGTAGCCATTGTAAAGGGTAAAGCTCCAGTTGCCCGACCCAGCAAGTCCGGTGCTGCTCAAATCCACGGATGCCGTGTAGGTTGAGTTGGCGGAAGATTGCCACGAGCTGGGCCAAATGGCAGAGTAGTTTCCAAGACTTGTGCAGCCGCTGGGGGAGCTGTTCCAGCCTCCAAAGGAGACACATGTCCCATTCGGGTCAGTAATGGTCATGACCATGTCGGCCGCATAGCTTGACGCGCTTCCGTTGTTGTCGAATACGAGCGAAATGTCCACCGAGGAAGCGCTGGGGTTTCCTGTGGCATTCACTTCGAGTGCCGTGCTGGATTCTGAACTGTTCAAGGTGGCGGATTGGGTTCCGTCCAGGCTGCAGTCACAGCCAAAAGTGGGGTCGGGTGAGACGCAGTTGCCGTCGTTGATGGTGGCGTTTGGATTGTAGTTGCATGCTGTAGCATCGGTGCAACCATAGCAGCTGAAATCGCATGTCCCGTCGTCATTTGAGGCGTTCGGGTCGAAATTGCATGCTGTATCGTCCGTGCAACCGCACGAGACTTCACATGCTGGTGCACAACCGGTTGAATTCAACAAGCTGGCACGGTCGCCTCCTGGCTGAAACAGCGTTTGCATGCGAACGGCCTGTCCTGAAGTAAACAGGTTCATGCAGGCATCTTGCGAGTAGTCCATGTAATTCTGGACCATGTCTACCGAGCCGCAGCTCTCGTGCCCGATGGCGCAATTGAAGTTCGAAGCGTCTGATTCGGGGGTGTCCGAGACACTGTCGTCGACACCACATCCACCATCGCCCCAGATGTGACGCAAGTCCAACCAGTGACCGACCTCGTGGGTGCCAGTGCGACCAAGGTTGTAAATGCCAGCGCCGGGACCATTGTTGCCCACATACGGGTAACCGCAAACTACGCCGTCGGTGGAGGCAGAACCGCCTGGAAACTGCGCGTACCCCAGCAAACCGCCGCCCAAGTTGCACACCCAGAAGTTCAAATAGTCGGCCGCAGGCCAGGCGTCTGACCCGCCTTGGGCGGTGAACTTCATGGCGTTATTGGATCCAAAACTGGAAACGGTCGTGGGGACCCTTAAAATGCCATTGGTCGGTGCGCCGTCAGGGTCGAACGAGGCAAGGCAGAATTCGATTTCGGTGTCCGCCGCCTGAGACCAAACATTGTCGGCATCGCTGTTTAGTCGGCGGAAGTCGTCATTCAATGTTTGGAGTTGCTCCAGAATTTCGCTGTCCGCGATGTTCTCGGTGTTGTTCGCATAGAGGACGTGGAATACAATGGGGATGCTCACGACGGCACTTTGACCAGACGCTCTCTGCTGCTGCACAATGGGCTCCCATTGAGCGCGGTGTTCCTCAATGCGCTCGCGCGCTTCGGCGTATCTCTGAAGCCCCATCATTTCGACGTGCTTCTCGTGTGTGGCACACGTGCGGTTTTGCGGCAGGGCTTCTCCCACATCTGTTCCTGACAAACTCACGCTCTGTGAAAACAAAGCAAATGGAAGCGCTGTCAGAAGCGCAAGGAGCAATCGGCAAGGCATCGAATGGGTGATTTTTCAGAAATATAAGTGGGATGTGGAGGGGCTTGTTCGTATAACTCACTGTGGATATGTAATATACCGCGAATCACTCATATCTGAGGCCAGAAAAGCCCCGCATGACAGAAATCATGTTTTTCGCCGAGGGGACTTTCCCGAGAATTCGCGGACAGTCGGTCCGTTCTGCTTGAATTGACCGTAGTTGATTGTTTTTCAGTCCATGAAAGGACTTCGATTACTTTGGTTCTGTTGTCACGCTTTTCTTTGCAGACAAGTATTGCCCTTTGAATTGCCGTCACGCGTCTAAATCTCCGTGAATCAACCGCGTTTTTTGAATGTGTCCAGAGTGTGCCCCAGCGCAAAAAAACCACCGAATCGACCCCTTATGATGTCCGCTCTTCGACATAGAATTTGGGCTGCTTGGACCTTAGGGTGCATGGTCTTGATGGCTGTGTCGTGTCAAAAATCCGATTTCGAAGAAACCGAAGTCGAGCATCAATTGCCCAATCCCGAAGTTGTGTATGTGGTGGATTGTGAGTGGTGGGGCTTGAATGTGGGGGACACGTGTTGGGTCGATTTTGGTGCGGAAGGGGAAGTGTCGGGTACGATGACCCCTGATTGCGAATGCGACGTTGCGCCCCCTTGTAATTTGACCGCGGAGGCCAGCTCCACAGTGGAGATCGACAGCTTGAGTGGAGCCGTCACGGTGAACACAACGGGTGGGTTTGGCCCTTTGAGTTACACCTGGTCCATGGGTCAAACGACGGTCGGTGAGTCTCAAAACTTGGAAGGCTTGATTCCCGGTGAATATGCAGTGTTGGTGACAGATACGGCGGGATGCGTGGCTTCGGACTCTGTTTTGTTGGAGGGGAATGCGCCTTTAGGTGCTTTGCTGACCGCACAATTGATCAACAATACGCCGGAGGTCATTCCCGTGTCTGTTTACTTTTCTGAACCGGCCCTGCCGATGGAGAACACCACCATCATGGCGCCACCTGGATTGATTGGCGTTCAGTTTTCGTTGCCTTTTGGAACGACACAGTGCTTTGTGTTGTTCACATCCGAATGCAATGGAGAAAGCTTGGTTCAACCCATTGTTGTGAATGGCAATCCACTGGGAAGTGACATTGTGGATGAAGTGATTGAAGTGACGGTTGGTTGCCCGGGGGTAGTGGATTTGATTGGGGGAGGCGATTGACCATTTCGTTGCATGGAGGCTCACGAAGAGGCGAGAGAACAGAGATGGGCGCGGGACTGCGGAGAAGGCAGTCGGAAGGCTCAAAAAGAAGTGTTTGAATTTTTGGCGCCATACCTGCGCGGTGCAGTGCGGCGTTACATTTTCGACGATGAGGAGGTGCAGGATGTTCTTCAGGAGGCGTTCATTCGGGTGTTTCGAAGCATTCACAAGTTTGATGCAGGCAGAGGGACGCTTCGAAGCTGGTCAGCGAGGATTGCCGTAAATGTGGCGATCACCGAGGGGAAGAGAAGGGCGCGCCAGCAGGCCTTGCCGGGTCAAGTGGAGCTCCAGGTTGAGCCGAAAGTGCTAGAAGACATGGCATTGCAGGATTTGGTGACGGAACTCCAAGGCATGCCCGAGGATCAATATGAGGTACTGAATCTCCACCTTGTAGATGGGTTCAGTCACAAGGAAATCAGTGACATGATCGGCATTACGGTCGATTTGTCGCGCCAACGCCTCGCGCGGGCCCGGAAATGGGTTCAAACGAGGTTTGAATTGTCGGGAGACGAAATGCGCTCCCTAAATCAAAACCCAGCATGAAGAATTGGGAAGACATCATCCGAGAAAAGCTCTCTTCCATCAAAGGAAAGGCGGCACCAGGTCAAGACGAAGCCTTGTGGCGTTCGATTGAGGGGCAATTGCCTGGCTCCGTGCAAGGTGCTTGGTGGTCTGGTATCCATTTTTTGCGGGCTTCATCTGCGGTGGTTGTTTTGCTTTTGGCTGGGGCTTTTTGGTGGGTGAATTTCGAGGGTGAATCTTTGAAAAGCGACGTCGATACGTCGGACGACA